>Ga0207650_10003910_pt1 | contig 10188 bp, 6 predicted proteins | sample KBSS63metaG_FD_184325 | JGI IMG/M metagenome (GOLD analysis project Ga0207650, IMG submission 184325) | Switchgrass rhizosphere microbial communities from Kellogg Biological Station, Michigan, USA - KBS S6-3 metaG (SPAdes) (version 2) | ecosystem: Host-associated > Plants > Roots > Rhizosphere >...
CTTCCGGAATTTCTACCAGATCAGCATCGGCCTCAAAATCTTTTAATGCTTTGCGGCCTCTTGACGTTTTTGGTTTGTCACTTTGTGGTGGCAAATTATTTTGGTGAGGAAGAACTTTTTTTCCATCTGCTTCCCGCTGCTGACCAAAAAATTCAAAAGTTATTTGACTGAGGGATTTGTCCATGACTGTATTCAAATATAAGTATCCCAAACAAGATTTAGACCGATTATCAAAAATTTTGTGGAAAGAAAATCGATTTCATTTCAATGGCTCACCCGGTTGTGTTCATCAATCAAAACTTTGATTTGATGCACTCGCTCTTTTAAGAAGCTGATCGAATTGCTGAGGACTGAGGTCATTATAGAAAAAATAAACAGGGTCAAGCTTCTGTCCATTTTTATGAACTTCATAATGACAATGTGGACCCGTGGATTTTCCCGTACTACCTACATAACCAATAAGGTCGCCGCGTTTCACAGACTGGCCCACTCTTACCTTAACACGATACATATGACCATACAGGGTTTCGTAGCCGTAACCATGATTAATGACAACATGATTGCCATAACCACCATCACTAAATCCTGCCGTTTTTATATATCCGTCAGCTGTGGCATAAATGGGAGTTCCCTGTGGCGCCGTAAAATCCAGGCCTGCATGAAACTTAACCGTTTTATAAATGGGATCAATTCTATGCCCAAATCCGGATGCAATACGACTAAGGTCTTTATTGCTTACCGGTTGAATAGCCGGTGTTCCTGCCAATAATTTTTCTTTGTTGTTAATGAGGTGGCCTATTTCTTTATAAGACGCATTTTGTGCGGCAATACGGTTTTTCAAACTCACGATAGCCATTGCAATTGAGCGAACCAGTTCATTGCTGCTCATACTTTCCACCCTTGCTATTTCCTTCTGTTTTTCTAAATACGTTGCGCGGGCACTATCGGGCAATGGGGTCGCTTCAAAAATGCTTCTGTAAACAGTGTTGTCTCTTCGTTCTAATTCCAGCATTTTCATTTGAATTTGCTGAACGGAATCACGTAAATCTTCAAAGTCTTCCTGCAATGCCTGGTTTTGGAGACGAAGAAACTTTTCGTTTGGAGAACCCACAAATTGGAAAGCGAAATAAGAAATTAGTGCAGCAGTAACAAAGGCTGTAGCCAAAAAAGCAAATACTCTTAAAAGTTTTACCCGGAACGGAGTAACCAGTTTTTCATAGCGCAATGTATGCGTATTGTAATAGTATTTGATTTTCTTCATAGCGAAAAATTGGATCCCGCAATCTGCAGGACAAACGAATCGTTACCTTTGCTGCCCCTTTACGGGGGGAACAAATATACTGGCATAAATAGCAAAAATCAATCTTTTATTGTGACGATGACAAGTGCAGAACCGAAGTTTGGCGTCACGGAAATTTAGAATATTGGTAGTTAAAAAGCCAAACGAGTTCCGCGAGACAAAAAAAATTAAAACAAATGACCTCGAGCGACATACGCAACAAATTTTTAGAATTCTTTAAATCGAAGCAGCATCATATCGTTCCCTCGGCTCCCATTGTAGTGAAGAACGATCCTACTCTCATGTTCACCAATGCCGGCATGAACCAGTTCAAAGATTATTTTTTGGGAAATAAACAAGCTCCCTATTCCCGAATTGCAGATACGCAAAAATGTTTGCGGGTAAGCGGTAAACACAACGACCTGGAGGAAGTGGGTGTTGATACATATCATCATACTATGTTTGAAATGCTGGGCAACTGGAGCTTTGGCGATTATTTTAAAAAAGAAGCCATCGAATGGAGCTGGGAGTTTTTAACTAACGTTTTAAATATTCAAAAAGACCGGTTATACGTAACAGTTTTTGAAGGCGATAAAAAAGAAGGGCTGCCGAAAGATGATGAAGCTGCAACTGAGTGGAGTAAATGGATAGACACAGACAGGATTTTGCTGGGTAATAAAAAAGATAATTTCTGGGAGATGGGTGATACCGGGCCTTGCGGACCGTGTACCGAAATACATGTTGATACCAGGACAAATGAAGAAAGAAAAAAAACAGATGGAAAAACGTTGGTAAACAAGGACGATCCACAAGTAATCGAAATATGGAACAACGTATTTATTCAATTCAACCGGCTGAAAGATGGGAGCCTTGAGCAATTACCTGCAAAACATGTAGACACCGGAATGGGTTTCGAACGATTGGTGAGAGTGATTCAGGGCAAGCATTCGAATTATGATACTGATATCTTCATGGGTACAGTTGATAAAATTCAAGAGATAACAAATCAGAAATACAAGGGAACCGATTCAAAATCGGATGTTGCGTTTCGTGTTTTGTCAGATCATATTCGAGCCATTTCATTTACCATTGCTGATGGCCAGTTGCCTTCTAATACTGGTGCAGGTTATGTGATCAGAAGAATTTTGAGAAGGGCCGTTCGCTATTATTATTCTTACCTGAATTATCAACAGCCGTTATTATTTCAGCTCGTTGCTGTTATTTCAAAACAATTTGATAATGTATTTCCCGAGTTGCATAAACAGGAACAGTTTGTAACGAAGGTAATCCGGGAGGAAGAGGAAGCATTTTTGCGCACCTTAGCAAAGGGCATATCTCGCTTTGCAAACTATACAAATCCAATTATCAGTTCTATGAGCGAATATGTGATGGGGGATGTTAATGATGACGATGAAACTACAAATACTGAAATAAATCTTCAAACAAAAGATTTGTCAGAACGAAAAAGAAAAAGAATTTCAGGTGCCTTTGCGTTTGAACTGAATGATACATACGGTTTTCCGATTGATTTAACCGAATTGATGGCTAGGGAAAAAGGGTGGGCAGTGGATATTGAAGGCTTCAACGCCGAAATGAAAAAACAAAAAGACCGATCCCGTGCAGCAACAGCAATTGATACTGAAGACTGGGCTGTTGTTAACGAAGGAAACACCAATGAATTTGTAGGATATGATTCTTTAGAAGCAAAAGCCAGTGTTTTAAAATTTCGTAAGGTAAAAGCAAAAGGTAAGGAAGCGTACCAAATTGTTCTGGATAAAACTCCTTTTTATGCCGAAAGCGGAGGACAGGTTGGTGACACAGGTGAACTGATAATTAAGAATGAAAAAATAAAAATTGTAGACACAAAAAAGGAAAATGACCTCATCATTCATTTTGCAGAAAAACTCCCGGCAGACTTTAATGAACATGTGTTGGCAAAAGTGGATGCTGCAAAAAGAAAGCATATTGCCATTCATCATAGCGCAACACATTTGCTTCATGCCGCATTAAGAAAAGTATTGGGGACACATGTTGCCCAGAAAGGCTCTTTGGTTAATGCAGACTATTTGCGTTTCGATTTTTCACACTTCAGCAAAATGAGTGATGAAGAGATGCGGCAGGTAGAGCAAATGGTAAATGAAAAAATCCGAGAAAATATTCCTGTTAGCATTCGATTTATGCCAAAAGAAGAGGCCATGAAAACAGGAGCAATGGCCTTGTTTGGTGAAAAATATGGTGATACTGTAAGAGTGGTCACCATCGATCCAAGTTATTCGGTTGAGCTGTGCGGTGGTACACATGTTGGTGCCACAGGCGAATTAGGATTTTTTAAAATAACCTCAGAATCAGCTATCGCGGCCGGTGTTCGTCGTATTGAAGCAGTGAGCGGAATTGCGGCTGAAAACCTCATCAATGAACAACTTCTACAATTTCAGCAAATAAAAGAAGCGCTAAAGAATCCAAAAGATGTTTTGAAATCGCTAACCTCATTAGCCGATGAAAATGTTTTACTCAAAAAACAAATCGAGAAGTTTGAACAATCGCAGTTAAGATCTTTAAGTAATGAACTATCTCAAAAAGTGCATCCTGTTGATGGAGTTAATTTTATTGGGGAGATCGTGGAAGTTTCAAACGCTGATGCCCTGAAGAAATTAGCATTTGATTTGAAACAAAAAGTAAAGTCGCCTGTTATTGCTCTAACCGCTTCTATCGATGGTAAGGCCAGCGTGGTGTTGCTGTTTGACGAGGCTGTGAGCCAGCAAAAAAACCTAGATGCGTCCGCAATTATTAAACAAAAAATAGCCCCTATTATCAAAGGCGGAGGCGGAGGCCAAAGAACTTTAGCCACCGCTGGCGGACAGGACACTTCTGCATTGTCTAAGGTTATCGAAACCGTTAAGGCCCTGCTTTAAACCTTTTATCATTTTAACATTTGCGAAAGTTTTCGTAATCACGAAAATGCTTTTATATTTGATCTACGAAATTTAACGTAGTAAAATAAATTAGTCTGATTATGAAAAAAGTTTTTTTGCAAAGTTTGCTTGTTGCAACAATGGCTTTACTGGCCGTACCTTCTGTTTTTGCCCAGAAAGAAAAGGAAAAGGAAAGCAAAGACAAAACTGAAAAAAAAGAAGTTCAAACTATTGTCATCACACGGAACAATAACAGTAATAAGGACGAGAAAGTGGTGGTTGAAGTGCAGGGAGATAAAGTAACCATCAATGGTAAAGACGTAAAGGATTATAAGGCCGGTGACGTTCAGGTACATAGCTATTCCAATTCAGGAGCGTATCGAATGAATGGTGCTCGTTCAGGTGACAACTTTGTTTGGAATGACGGAAATGGCTTTTCCATTTTTAGTGAAGATGAAAACAGGGCAATGCTGGGTGTAACTACAGAAGGCAATGATAAAGGAGCGGAAATTGAATCGGTTACTAAAGAAAGCGCAGCAGAAAAAGCAGGATTAAAAAAAGGCGATATCATTACGAAAATCGGCGATCGCAAGGTGGAAAGCACTGATGACGTGACTGATGCTATTCGTAACCATAAACCCGGTGATAAAGTGTCTGTTACTTTTTTACGCGATGGAAAAACACAAACAGTAACAACAGAACTAACCAAGTGGAAAGGACTTAGAATGAATGCCGTTACTGCCCCGTCAATAGCCTTCGGGCAAAATGATTTTAACCAACGGTATAAAGAAATGATGCCGCTTGAGGCACATGGTTTTGCAACAGCTGGCCGTCCTAAATTAGGGTTATCTATCCAGGATACAGACGATGGTATTGGTGTTAAAGTTCTGGAGGTTGATGATGAAAGTTTGGCCGCAAAAGCAGGAATTAAAAAAGATGATATCATCCTTGGTGTAGATGATACCGATGTCAAAGGAACTGATGATGTGGTGAAGGCGACAAGAGCGGCAAGGGAGAAAAATTCCTACAAATTCAAACTAAAGCGTGGTGGTTCTACACAAACCGTTGAAGTTAAGATTCCACGCAAACTAAAAACAGCCGATCTGTAAATATGGTAAAGGATGAAGGTGAAAGTAAAACAATAGAACACGAGCCTTATATCTTATACCTTCAACCTTATACCTTTTAATTTTTTAATAGTTCTTACTTCTTATGTGCATCAACCCCGGTTCTTTCAAGAACTGGGGTTTTTCATTAACCAATTGGCTATACCAAATGAATTAAATTTGCCGGATGCCAGGTAAGGAAAAGTATGAAATTGTTGTAGGGCTGGAAGTACATGCACAATTGCTGACCAAAACAAAATTATTTTGTGGTGATACAACAGAATTTGGCAAAGAGCCCAATACCCAGATCAGCGTGGTTTCTCTTGGCTATCCCGGCACATTACCCAGACTAAATAAAGAAGCTATTTCCCTGGCTGTGAGGCTGGGATTGGCGTGTAATTGTGAAATTGTTCAGCATAATTACTTTGCCCGCAAAAATTATTTTTATGCTGATCTTCCGAAGGGATACCAGATATCGCAACACACTACGCCCATTTGTAAAGCAGGTTTTTTAGATATTGCGGTTGGGACAGAAATAAAAAAAATCCGGATCAACAGAATTCATATTGAAGAAGATGCTGGTAAAAGTGTGCATGATGAGAGCAGCGAGTTTTCAAACCTCGATTTTAATCGTGCGGGAATGCCTTTGCTCGAAATTGTTACTGAACCCGATATTAGAACTGCAGAGGAAGCTTTTGCCTATGTAACCACCATTCGTAAACTGGTTCGGCATTTAGGTGTATGCGATGGAAATATGGAGCAGGGCAGCTTGCGTTGTGATGTCAACATTTCAGTTCGAAAAAAAGAAGAACAAAAATTAGGAACCAAAGTAGAAATTAAGAATCTCAATTCTCTCCGTTTTATTAAAAAAGCAATCGGGTATGAAAGCGAGCGATTGATTTCTTTGCTGGAAAGCGGAAAAACTATTTTACAGGAGACCAGGGGTTTTGATGAAAATAATTTTAGCACCTATTCTATCAGGGTAAAAGAAGACGAAGATGATTACCGGTATTTTCCTGAGCCTGATCTGCCGCCCTTTGTTATTTCGAACGAAACAATAGAAAAAATAAGAAGCAGCATGCCTGCTCTGCCAGCTAAAATAAAAGAAAGATTAATTCAGGAATACCATCTTAGTGCTTACGATGCAGAGCATTTATCCAATGACACAGAGTGGTGCAACTTCTTTTTCGAAATGACGAAACATACTACTAATTATAAAGCTGCTGCTAACTGGATCCTGGGGCCTGTAAAAAATTATTTATCTACCAATGAAGCCTCACTGGATGAACTACCTCTTCAACCAAATTCTATTGCAGAAATGATTGGTTTGGTCGACAACGGGACAATCAGTTATGGAATTGCCATCCAGCAAATTTTCCCTGCGGTTATAAATAATCCTGCATTGAACATTAGTCAATACATAAAACAAAATCAACTCCAGGTTCAAACTTCCCAAACTGAAATTGAAAATTTGATAGATGCTGCTTTGAACAAGCATTCCGAAAAAATTACTGAATACAAAAAAGGCAAAAAGGGATTGATCAGTTTATTTGTTGGTGAAGTAATGAAACTGTCTAAAGGCAAGGCAGATGCGAAACTGGTCACCGAAAAAATCATTGAAAAATTAAAAGCATAATTGATGAGCAAGGTTTTTATAGCATTATTGGTTTTGGCAATGATTTCGTGCACTTCCAAATCGGGTACATCATTTATTGTAGAAGGCACAGTCAGAAATACGAACGAACAAATTATCTATCTCGAACAAAACCTGGCTAATAGTGAAAGGCCATTAATTGTTGATTCGTCAAAAATCAGCAACAACGGTAAGTTCAGGTTAGAAACAGCTACAAAAGAAGAAGGGATATTTAGTTTGAGAGCAGGCCATGCCAACTTACCCTTTGCCGTGTTAATCAACGACACAAAAAAAATAACCATCGATGCTGACCTGGCAAACCCAAATAATATTTACAACGTCACTGGGTCAAGGGCAAGCGAAGAGCTTATTAAGTTCGATCAAACGATTGGTCGGCAGCTTACTATTTTGTCGCAGTATTCACAACAGTACGACTCGGTTGCAAGAGTGAAAGCTTTTAATGCCAGTCAAAAAACAACACTTGATAGTTTACGAACAGTAGATTCGATTAGCTACGAAGCGACGGCCAGCGAAATGAAAAATTATGTTTATGAATTAGCTCAAAAAAACATCAGTCCTTCTCTGACTATTTACACTGTGACCACCTTCCAGCAAATGGCTGATCGTTATGGGATGCGAGGTTTTACGCCGACTGAAGTTGCAGAAATAGTTAACAAAGCAGTGAGCAAGTTTCCGGATAACACTACACTGCTGGAATGGAAAAAAACATTGCGGCCAGGAAAGGCTCCGGAATTTGCGTTAGCAGATACAACAGGACAACCTGTATCTCTTTCATCATTTAAGGGCAAATATGTACTGATTGATTTCTGGGCGAGTTGGTGCCGGCCGTGCAGGATGGAGAATCCAAATGTGGTTGCTGCTTTTAACCAGTTCAGGAATAAAAACTTTACTATTCTTGGTGTTTCGTTAGATACGGCAAGACAATCATGGCTAAATGCGATTCACATGGATGGACTAACATGGAATCATGTGAGTGATTTAAAAGGATGGGAAAGCGAAGCTGCTGGTATGTATGGAGTGCGAAGTATACCTTATAATCTACTGCTTGATCCTGAAGGAAATATTATTGCAGAGGATATACGAGGCAAGGACCTCTTTGGAACCTTGAACAAAGTATTGAAATAAAATTTGAGTTCATTAAAAGAAAAAAGCTCCTGGTAATGCAGGAGCTTTTTTGATGACTTGCGGTTCTTTACCTTCTTAACCTTGCTACAGAAGTATAGTTATTGCCATTGCCGGCGTATTTCACGGTAAAAGTAATTGTGAATGTTTGGTCACAGGATGAAAAGGTTCCTGACCCTGTTACTGTTGAATTTCCGCTTCCGTCATTAAAATAATTCTGCGAGGCGATGTTGACAGTAAGATTAGCCGGGTTACTCCAATCCAGCGTTGCCTTAATACCTGGATCCAAAGCGGCGTCTGTTGAAGCAAATGGGCCCCATCCATTATCCGATGTTGCTCCCATATTCTTAATCATTACGGTCGCAGATGTTGCATTCACAGGTGTCCATGCAGAAATATTTGCTGTGTAGTTAGGATTGGTACTTGCTGCACCATTATAGGTATCTGTTGAACGTGTATAATCACCTGTGAGATTTGCAGGTACCACATCACAGGATTTTTGCATGATTAACCGGAAGCTGTTATTATATCCTGCAACGGGCACATCACCTCCTGTAATTTTGATATCAAGTGTATCTTTTCTTGTGGAGGTAGGGTATCCCGAAAACAGGCCTTTTAATTCTATCGAGTCGATTACTTTGCCCGCAGGAATAACAATGCTACCCGGAAGAGCCACATACTGTGATCCCGCAGCTGCGCCACTTGGGGACGTTACCGTATAATTTATTATTCTATCAACATTGGTGGCTGCAGTTACGCTAACAGGAATTTTAAAAGAAGAACTGGAACTATTTACAACAAAATAATTGCCGGTAGTGGCAGAAAATTTTGCCATAGCAGGCGGTATCGGTGTCTCCTGCTTTTTACATGAAATAAGAAAGAGAACAAAAGAAAAAAATGTTATTGAAGTGGTTATATGTTTCAACATAACGAATGGTTTCAAAATTGAGGTGACCGAAGACTCAAAATGGTCTTCGGCTATATAGTTAAATTTTATAGATAGCCAGGATTTTGCTGCGAGCGAATGTTTGGATTCGCATCTGTTTCAGCCTGCGGAATTGGAAATATCCTGCGGTAATCTGTCACAGGCACGTTAATTAAAACAGTTGGATTTTCACCCCGCACTTTTGCAATAGGAAGGTTTAATCTCAATAAATCGAAAAACCGATCACCTTCAAATGCCAATTCCTTTCTTCTCTCATTTATAATATCTGTTATCAATTGTGCACCGGTTGAGCTAAAACCTGCGAAGCTGGCGTCCCTGTTTTTTGCAATTTGATTTAGTCTGATTAATGCGTTTGGTTCATCACTTGTTCTTGCATACGTTTCAGCGAGGATCAGAATAATATCCGACATCCGTAAAATTTTTGTATCGTCCTTATCGGCCGCATTTAGAATATTGGAATATTTCTGAACAACCAGGTACCCGCCTGAAGAAACAATCAGCGCTTTCCTGACATCTGTTGCTGTATACGTAGTATACAAATTGGTTGTTGAAACAGCGTCACCATATCCATTTGGATCATAAAAATTGTAAAGAGAGTTTGTACCGTTGTTGTTAGTAATGTCGCTGCTGACTTCAAAAATGGTCTCCACTTTATCGGTTCTTGGTGTAGGGCTTTTCCAATACGCTGCAAAGTTTGCATTACTCACTACTGTTACACCGCTATTATTTACTACGTCCAATGCGGCTGCTTTGGCGTTATCCCAATCACCCATGGTCATGTATACTTTGGCCAGCAATGCTTTGGCCGCATACTTTGTAAAATAGGACGAGTTGTTTGCCCTTACGATGGATGTATTAGGAATACTCAAGGAACTGCCTAGCCCGAATGTCATCAACGTAAATGCCTGGTTCAAATCATCGACTATCAGTTTGTACACTTCTTTCAGGCTGTTCCTGGGAGGTAACGAATCACGATTATACTTTACAACTATGGGCACTCCCAATGCATCTGGATTCACAGTATACGGAGTTGCAAAATTTCTCGCAAGCTCAAAATACATTAATGCTCTTGCGGTATATGCTTCTCCCTTGAACTGGTTAACGTTAGCGTTTGCAGCCACAGTAGAATTTATAACGAGGTTTGCGTTTTTAATAACCACATAGGCCGA
>Ga0207650_10003919_pt1 | contig 10180 bp, 5 predicted proteins | sample KBSS63metaG_FD_184325 | JGI IMG/M metagenome (GOLD analysis project Ga0207650, IMG submission 184325) | Switchgrass rhizosphere microbial communities from Kellogg Biological Station, Michigan, USA - KBS S6-3 metaG (SPAdes) (version 2) | ecosystem: Host-associated > Plants > Roots > Rhizosphere >...
ACAACGAGTATATCGCCAAAAAATGTGTCGCCGTGACTGATCAACACATTGTCCCGCTTTGGCAGCTTCACGAAGCTTGCGGCGATAGTGAATGCCGGCACGACCAGCAGCCGGCCGAAGTAACGGAACAGACCTCTCTTCGGCAGGCGCGCCAAGAACGGAGCGATCGGTCTCATCTTGACATTTTGCGGCGGGTGTCTCGGCACGTGCGACGCGACCACGGAATTCATCTGCCCCATCTGGCTGAAGGCCACTGATAGATCCCAGGCGACACGCTCCGCTCCCCCTGCAGTATTGAATTCCTGAACGATTTGAACGATCTCGAACGTCATGCGCGAAAGCCGATGCCATGGTTGATCAGCCACATCATGCGGCTGACGAATTTAATAAGTAAGGATTAGTTAAGCTTTCTCCATTGTCTGTCTATGCATTAAGCCATTGATGGTTAATGGTAATTCCGATTCCCGTTCTGATACATCCACCTCTTGCGTCTCATTTTGAGAGGTGAGGTAAAACTTGTGCATGGGCAGGCTCATGGGTGGAAGCGCGCTCGTCCACGCCACCCACTGGCTGCGTCATCTGGGGGAGGGCGCAGCGTCCGTTCGAAGGCGTAGGAGATTCGTGCGCGCTGTTGGTCCTGGAGAAATATCCCGGTTCGCGGATAGCTTCGGTGTCCACTTGTCGTTCGATGTTACCCGACGCTGGCGACGGCTGTTGAACGATGCGTCAGTCAATGAATTTTGCCGATTTTGATGTTGCCAAGCGACTTCCGCTACAGGTCTCACCGTGCTCACGCGAGCTCGCGAGCATGCCCACGCATTCTATGTACCCGGGGTTGTGTCGAGAGAAGCCCCTTGAAACGCAATTCTAAAACCGCTATCGAGTCGAACCGAACCGTACGGTTCGACATACAATGTGGGTACATCCATGAATTCCTTGCGTCTTGCCCCTCTCTTGCTGCTTGCCCTCACGGGTTGCGTCAGTGGCCCTGATTACAAGCCTCCGGTTACGCCGGTTCCCGCCAAATTCGCCGAGGGTGCCTCCAAGTCGAACGGCGATGTCGCCGACCGCAGATGGTGGACCGCGTTCAGAGATCGGAAGCTCGAGGCGTTCGTCGGGACTGGCCTTGCGCAGAATGTTTCCATTCTGTCGGCCATCGAGGCGACCTACGCGGCGCAGGCCGATGTGACTGTCGCCGGAGCCGGGGGGCTTCCGAGCCTGACGGCTGACGCCTCGCAGACCGTCAGCGGTGAGAAGGGGAAGCTTCGCACCCAGCTTTCGACCACCAATACCAGCAGCGGCAACCTGACGGCCTCATGGCTGCTCGATCTTTTCGGCCAATACCGCCGGGCTCGCGAAGGCGCTCTTGCGACCCTGGATGCAGACTACGCCACCGTCGATGTCACGCGGCTGACCTATCTTCAGGATCTGGTCACCAGTTACATCAATGCCCGATACTATCAGGAGATGAGCTCCATCGCCGACAAGAACCTGGCATCGCGGCGGGAGACCCTGGCTCTGACGCAATCGCAGATGCAGGCGGGCGCTGCCTCGCGGCTCGATGTCGTCCAGGCGGAGGGGCTGGTCAACTCGTCGCTCTCCGAAAAGCCACCCTACGAAGTGAATTTCCGCAAGCAGGTGCACCATATGGCCACGCTGCTGAACGTTCCTCCGGCCACCGTCATCGCACAGATGCAATCCGGTCTCGGTCAGCCGATCTTCCATGGCAGCGTGGCCTCCGGCGTTCCCGCCGATCTCATTCGCAACCGTCCGGACATCCGCGTTGCCGAGCGCAATCTTGCCTCCGCCACCGCGCAGATCGGCGTTAGTGAGGCCAAGCTCTATCCCAGCATCTCGCTTAGTGGCTCGATTTCGCCCTCCGCCGTGCACAGCTCGGGTTCCAATGGCGGCCTCACCACCTGGTCGTTCGGTCCGACGCTAAACTTGCCGATCCTGGACGGCGGCTCGCTTCGGGCGAACGTCAAGATCGCCGAATCGAATGCGCGCGCCAGCTACCTCACCTGGAAATCGACGGTGCTCAGCGCGATCGAAGATGTCGAGAATGCGTTGTCTGCGGTCAGCCGTGATGCCCAGACGATCGCCGCGCTGCGGGCACAGGTCAGGTCCTACGAGGAGGCGCTCAGACTTTCGACCGACAACTACAGGAACGGCGCCTCGTCCCTACTGGATGTACTGGACGCGCAGCGTTCCGTCACGACCGCGCAGGAGAGCCTGGCCGGCGCCGTGCAGCAGAGCGCGACGGATTACGTGTCGCTCAATGTGGCGATCGGGGCAGGCTATATGGGAGATGGATCGGAGGATAGCCGAAGTGTCGGTCCGAAACTTGCATCCGTTAAGCCTGGAGCTGCAAGAAAAGTAGCATCTGACGCAGCGTTGTAACGATACGCCAAGCATTGTCCGTCAGTATTGAAAAAGCACTCACAGTAAAAAAGGTCTACACGCAATGATCAAACGAATGGTGATCATGTTGCTCGCAACCGGGGCTGTTCTTGGCGGGCTTTACGGCTTCCAGTCATTCAAGGCTGGCATCATCCAGAAAGTCATGGCCGGAATGGCCAATCCCCCCCAGACGGTCTCGACATCGACTGCATCTCTGACCGACTGGCAGACCGAAATAGAGGCGGTTGGCACGCTCAAGGCCGTCAACGGCGCCGATCTTGCCCTGCAGGTCGCAGGAATCGTCGAGGAGAGAAGCTTCGAATCCGGCGATACGGTTGCGGCGGGCCAGACCCTTCTGAAGCTCTCGGCCGAAGACGACATCGCCAAACTGGCCGCCCTTCAGGCGACGGCCGATAACTTTGCAATCTCGCTGAAACGCGCGCAGGACCAGCAAAAAGTCAGTGCCGTCAGCCAGGCCACCGTCGATAGCGATGATGCCAGCTACAAGAACGCGGTGGCGCTTGTCGACCAGCAGAAGGCCATTGTCGATCAGAAGACGCTGCGCGCACCCTTTGCGGGCCGGCTCGGCATCCGGGCCGTCGATATAGGCCAGTATCTGACCGCGGGGACTACGATCGTCACCCTGCAGGCGCTCGATACGCTCTATGTCGATTTTTACTTGCCGCAGCAGACCTTAAATCAGTTGAAGATCGGACAGGACGTCAACACGACGATTGATGCCTTTCCAGGAAAAGTCTTTCCCGGAAAGATCGCGGCAATCAACTCCAAGGTCGATTCGTCGTCGCGAAACGTCCAGGTGCGCGCCGCTATGAACAATCCGGACGGCATCTTGCTGCCAGGCATGTTCGGCCGCGTGAAAATTGCCGTCGGAAGCAGCCAGAAACTCATCACCCTTCCGCAGACGGCCATCGTCTACAATCCTTACGGCGATTCCGTCTTCATCGTCGACCAGAAGGATGAGGGCGGCACCAAGAACGGCGTTGCGCGGCAGACCTTCATCAAGTCCGGAGAGACGCGCGGCGACAACGTCGCAATCCTCGAAGGCGTCAAGGAAGGCGAACAGGTCGTCAATGCCGGCCAGATCAAGCTGCGAAACGGCAGCCCGGTGATCGTCGACAACTCGCATGTGCCGACCGCCGAAAACGCGCCTGAGATCAAGGACAAGTAGGACCCGCCATGAAAAGTTTCACCGATATCTTCGTGCGTCGGCCGGTTCTGGCGCTCGTTGTCAGCGCGCTCGTTCTCGTGCTTGGCATCCGGTCGATGACGTCACTGTCGATCCTGCAATATCCGCGCACGCAAAACGCCATCGTCACCGTCACGACGACTTATGCCGGCGCGGATTCCAGCATCATTGCCGGGTTCATCACCACGCCGCTAGAAAATGCCATCGCCCAGGCGAATGGCATCGACTACATGACATCGACCAGCCAGACGGGCACTAGCACGATCACCGTCAATCTGCGACTGAACTACGATGCCGGCAAGGCGCTGACCGAAATCAACACCAAGGTCAATTCCGTCATCAACCAGCTCCCGTCCTCCGCACAGCAGCCGACGCTGACGCTGAAGGTGGGCGAGACGATCGACAGCATGTATATCGGCTTTGCCAGCGATGTCCTGGCACCGAACCAGGTGACCGATTACCTGACGCGCGTCGTTCAGCCGAAGCTGCAGTCCGTGCAAGGGGTGCAGACGGCTGAAATCCTTGGCGGGAAGAAGTTCGCGCTGCGCGCCTGGCTCGATCCGGTCAAGCTTGCCGCTCACGGCCTGAGCGCCAGCGATGTCGCCACAGCGCTGAAAAGCAACGATTATATCTCTGGTCTCGGCACCACCAAGGGCAACCTTGTCCAGGTCAACCTGTCATCGTCGACGAACCTCCACTCGCTGGAGGAGTACAAGAACCTTGTCCTCACCGAGATCAACGGTGCGATCATTCACCTGAGCGATGTCGCGAACGTCACGCTGGGCAATGACGACTATGACTCCGCGACGAGTTTCAACGGCAAGACAGCCGTCTATATCGGGATCCAGGTCGCGCCCACGGCAAACCTGCTCGATGTCATCAACGGCGTGAAGGCTGTTTACCCGGAGATCGCGGGACAACTGCCGGCCGGGCTGACCAGCCAGATTATCTATGATTCCACCGATTTCGTGAACAGCTCGATCGACGAGGTCGTCCGCACGCTGTTCGAAGCCGGCCTCATCGTGACGGTGGTCATCTTCGCCTTTCTCGGCTCCTGGCGCGCTGTCCTCATTCCGATCATCGCCATCCCGCTTTCGCTGGTCGGTACCTTCGCGGTGATGCTGGCCCTCGGCTTTTCGATCAACCTTCTCACGCTGCTGGCCCTGGTGCTCGCCATCGGGCTGGTCGTGGACGACGCGATCATCGTCGTCGAAGGTGTCAACCGGCACATGGAGGAGGGGATGAAGCCTCTGGGCGCCGCCCTGCAGGCAGCCCGTGACCTCGCGAGCCCGATCGTCGCGATGACGGTGGTGCTGATTGCGGTCTATGTCCCCGTTGGTTTCCAGGGCGGGCTGACCGGCGCGCTCTTCACTGAATTCGCCTTTACGCTTGCGGGTGCGGTGACCGTCTCCGCTATCATCGCCCTGACGCTCTCGCCGATGGCCTGCGCCTATCTGCTGAAGCCGATCCCGAAGGACGGCAAGTCCTTCGAGGCGAGGATCGTCCACGGCATCGACCGGTTCATGGGCCGCCTGAGCAGGGGCTATAGACGTTTGCTCGAGGGCACGCTCAACTCCATGCCGGTGGTCATCACCTTCGGCCTGATCGTTTTGGGCAGCATCTACTGGCTTTATTCCTCCTCCACCTCCGAACTCGCGCCGGAAGAAGATCAGGGCGTTATTCTCGCACTGACGACATCGTCGCCGACGTCGACGCTGAAACAGCGCCAGTTCTATGATCGGCAAGCCTATGATATCTTCGAAAAGCACCCGGAAACCAATGTGGTGTTCCAGATCAACACGCCAGGTCAGGCAATTGCCGGCTGGGTTCTGAAGCCCTGGGACCAACGGACGCAGACTACGAAGACATTGCAGCCCGCCATTCAGCAGGAGCTCAACGGCATAGCCGGCGCCAAGGTCGTGGCCTTCCAGCCGTCGCCTCTGCCCGGCAGCAACGGGTTGCCGATCCAGTTCGTGATCTCCACCACCAACGACTTCGGACCGCTCAACGACGCCTCGCAGAAGTTCATCGGAGACGCTCTGAAGACCGGCCGCTTTATCTTTCTCGACACGGACCTGAAGTTCAACCAACCTGAATCCCGCATCGTTTTCAACCGTGACAAGGCGGCCCAGCTCGGGCTGAGCATGTCAGACCTCGGTGCTTCGCTGGCGACCATGCTGGGCGGCAACTACACCGGCTATTTCAGCCTGGACGGCCGCTCCTACAAGGTCATCCCGCAGGTGCAACAGATGTCGCGCCTGAACGTCTCTGATGTGCTGAACTTCTATATAAAGACCAGCGACGGCACGAGCGTGCCGCTGTCGACCGTCGCCCATGTGGAAACGGTCACTGCACCGCAATCTCTGAACCACTTCCAGCAGGTCAATGCGGCCACCATCTCGGGCGTGGCAATGCCGGGTGTCGCCATGGGTGATGCGTTGAAGGCGCTGCAGCAGGTCGCCGCGGACACGCTGCCCCCGGGATACACGGTCGACTACGGTGGACAATCGCGCCAGGTTCAGCAGGAATCCGGCGGCTTCGTCACGACATTCGCCTTCGCCCTGATCATCATCTTCCTGTCGCTGGCTGCTCTCTTCAACAGCTTCCGCGACCCGATCGTCATTCTGGTCTCGGTGCCGATGTCCCTGGCCGGCGCGTTGATCTTCATCAGCCTCGGCCTGGGCGGTGCGAGCATCAACATCTACACGCAGGTCGGCCTGGTAACGCTGATGGGTCTGGTCAGCAAGCACGGCATCCTGATGGTGGAGGTCGCCAACGAACACCGCAATGCCGGCAAGTCCAAGCGGCAGGCGATCGTCGAAGCGGCTGCCATCCGCTTGCGGCCCATCCTGATGACGACGGCAGCCATGGTGCTCGGCGTTGTGCCCCTCATCCTGTCGACGGGTGCAGGTGCTGCCTCGCGCTTTAACATGGGTCTGGTCATCGCCACGGGTCTCGCAATCGGCACGCTGTTCACGCTGTTCGTCGTGCCTGCAGCCTATGTGCTGATCGCGAGGGCCTACAAGCCTGAGGCCGACGAAGCCGAGGTGACAACGGGCGAGCCAAGTCACGCCGCGCCTTAAGGCTTCGAGATATTGCGATAAAACAAACCGGCACGAAGCAATTCGCGCCGGTTTGTGTTTGTGCAAGGCGCGGCGGTCCTGAGCAGGGCCTAGAAGGGATAATGCTGCGCGGGATCTTCCAGCGTGATCCAGCGAAGGTCCGTGAACTCGGCGATGGCGGCCTTCCCGCCGAACCTGCCATAGCCGCTTCCCTTCACTCCACCGAAAGGCATCTGCGCCTCGTCGTGCAGCGTCGGTCCATTGATATGGCAGATGCCCGACTCGATACGCGCCGCCACCCACATGGCGCGTCGCACATCGCGGCTGAAAATCGCCGCCGACAAGCCGTATTCGGTGTCGTTGGCGACCCGGATGGCCTCTTCTTCGTCGGCAACCCGAATGATCGGTTTCACAGGGCCGAAGGACTCCTCGCTGTAGATCCGCATGGCCGGCGTCACATGGTCAAGCAGCGTCGCTTCGACCACGGTACCGGTGCGCTTGCCGCCGGCGACCAGCTTCGCACCTTTCTCTTGCGCATCGGCAATCAGCCCCTCCATTTTCTTTGCGGCCTCGAGGCTGATCATTGAGCCGAGGACGACATGGCCGCGAGGGTCGCCTGCCGGAAGCCGAGCGGCACGCGCCGCAAGCCTGGCCACGAAAGCATCGGCGATGGCGTTATGGACGATGATCCGCTCCGTCGACATGCAGATCTGACCCTGATGCATGAAGGCGCCGAATATCGCGGCATTCACCGCGCCGTCGATGTCGGCATCCTCGAGCACCACCAACGGGGCCTTGCCCCCAAGTTCGAGCAAGGCCGGCTTCAGGTGCTCGGCGGCAAGCCGGGCGACGATCTTGCCGACCCTGGTAGATCCGGTGAAGTTGACCCGCTTAACGGCGGGATGGGCGATCAGCGCGGCGACGATTTCCGCTGCATCCTCCGGCGCGTTGGTGATGACATTTATGACGCCGGGCGGCAGGCCGGCCTCGGTCAGCGCCGAGCCGATGAGCCGATGCGTGCCTGGACACAGCTCCGAGGCCTTGAGAATGACGGTATTGCCGCAGGCGAGGGGCATGGCGATCGCACGGACGGCCAGGATCACCGGTGCGTTCCACGGCGCGATCGCCAGGCATACGCCGGCCGCCTGGCGGACTGCCAAGGCGAGCGTACCCGGTTTATCGGAGGGGACGACTTCGCCTGAAATCTGCGTCGTCATTGCCGCTGCCTCGCGCAGGATCTTGGCCGCAAACATGACGTTGAAGCCAGCCCAGGCAGCGGTGCTACCGGTTTCCGCTATCATCAGCCTGGTGAACTCTTCGACGCCGGAGTCGATGATGTCGGCGGCTTTGGCCAATATCTGCCGCCGATAGGTCGGGCCTGTCTTCGACCAGGCCGGGAAGGCGGTTGCGGCGGCCTCGATGGCATCAGTGACGTCCTCAAGCCCCGCAGCCGGCGCGCGGCTTGCGAGTTTGTCGGTGAAGGGATCGAGGCGGTCATACGTGCGGCCGCTGGCTGCGGGACGATCCGCGCCATTGATGAGAAGTGAAATGGTCAAGTCGGTCCTCCGTATAGAGATAACACAAGGGTCGAGGCTATCGGCGTTCGACGTGTAGACCACCGCAGTATCGTCCTCCTCACGCCGTTGCTCGACGAGCGCATCTCCCCGCGCTCGGCTGCTTTCGACATCGGCGATCGCGACATGTTGAAACTCAACCCCGACAATTATTAAGGCGCCGAGACGGGCAACCGTCAAGGCCATCCGCTGCGATGAGGGAGCTCATGGTTCCGGTGAGGTTGCCGAGCAGCACAGATTGTCGCCCCGCTGGCGATATGGTTATTCGGTCGGCAATTGCTCTCGACAAAAGCCTCGATCCACTGCAGATCGCGCTCGCCCATCGCTGCCAACCCCATCTGCAATCTCCCACACATCGATCAGACCTGGGGACTGCGACATTCCAACTTTGCACAAAAAGGACACTTCAACTTTGCGGTACTGCCCCCGGCTACAGACCTTTGGAGCGTAAGATGGGTTATGGAACTATCGCCACAATTCCGAAGCCTGCCCGATAGTAAACATCCCTTGGTTTTGCTGCATTAAATTGTCGCGTCGAAGTCATATTGAAATGAAATATTAAGAGGCGCTTGAATAACTGCGCTCGATGGAGTTCGATGCTCGGGAACCGGGCGGAGAAATTGGCATTTAAACACAGGGGATTTGGATGTTGCCTTTCGTGCGCTCGGTGTTGTGCATTTTGCTACTGGCACTGGGAGTCTCTCCCGCATTTGCCGCGCAGGCTGGGCCGATCGCGGTCGGCTCCGGGATCAGGTATGAGCTTCTCGCCACCTGGGACGTCGACAAGCTCAACACGATCTTGAAAACCGACACGCCGGCCTTTGCCGGAATTACGGTTGCCTACACGCCCGCTCGCAATGCAGTGCGTCTCTATCGGATCACCTATAGTTCCGTGATCCCGGAAATGGGCAACAAACCGACCGTGACCTCGGGCCTGCTGGCGGTACCGGACACCGATGGCAAGTCGTTCCCCACCGTCTCTTACCAGCACGGCACAGTCTACGGCAGAGAGCAGGTGCCCTCCTTCGCGGACCAGTCGCCCGAGACACAGTTGATGATCGCGCAATTCGCAGGTCAGGGCTATCTGCTGATCGGCGCTGACTACTTCGGCCTTGGCATTTCCACCGAGCCTGAAGGCTACATGGTCAAGGGCAGCCATCAGCAGGCAACCTACGACTTGCTCATCGCCAGCCGTGCCGTGCTCGCTGACATGAAGCTTTCCAGCGACAAGCTTTTTCTGGCGGGTTGGTCGCAGGGCGGGTTCGTCACCATGGCGATGCTGGAAAAGCTGGAAGCGGCTGGCGTCAAGGTCGACGGCGCAGCCACGGCAAGCGCACCACTCGACGTCTACGCATTGATGGAGGGTTTTCTTGTCTATCCTCGGAAGTTCGATGCCGTCTGGCTCAACAGTATCGTGATCCTCTCCTCCTTCGCCTACGAGAACTACTACGGTGTCCCCGGCCTCGCGCACTCGCTGCTGACTGACGAATACTACGATATCGCCAAGAAAGCCTATGATCGCCAGCCTTTCACTGCCTCAGATATCACCACCGATCTGCACAAGCTCATCCGCCCGGAATACTTCGATCCGCAATATTTCGCCAATTCCGCCTTCGGCAAACTGATTATGACGGCGCAGTCCTATCGCTGGGTGATCAAGTCGCCGGTCCGGAATTATTACGGCGAAACGGACGAGGCGATCACGACGGGCGTCGGCCGCATGGCCATGACCTACGCCCAGTCGATGGGATCGGGAAACACCAATGTCGAAGCCGTTTCGACAGGCCCAACCACCCATCGCGGCACGTTTGCGACTGCCGTTCCGCAGTGGAAGATCTGGTTTGACGGCAAGTAATACCATTCTTGCCTTGACGCGCGGCAAACGAGATTGACAACAATCGAACTTGCTCGCCAGGTTACACGGACGCCGGGTCAAG
>Ga0207650_10003920_pt1 | contig 10180 bp, 6 predicted proteins | sample KBSS63metaG_FD_184325 | JGI IMG/M metagenome (GOLD analysis project Ga0207650, IMG submission 184325) | Switchgrass rhizosphere microbial communities from Kellogg Biological Station, Michigan, USA - KBS S6-3 metaG (SPAdes) (version 2) | ecosystem: Host-associated > Plants > Roots > Rhizosphere >...
CAGCGCTGCCCGGTTGCGCGCTCGAGCGCCTTGCGCCATGGCTTGTCGAACGCCGTCGCGCCGAACGGCGGCGGCGGCAGCGAGTCGGCGTCGAGGCGCACGATGACGGTGTAGCTGCCGGGCTCGACCCGCCCGTCGGCCAGGCTCCAGCGGGTCGCGATGCCGAGCGTGTCTCCGGGAGCGAGCTTCACGCGCGTGAGCGTCGTGCCGTGCTGCGTGAACGCGCCGTCGCGCAGTGCGGCGCCCGTCTCGTCGGCCGCGCGCGCGAACGGCGGCGGCGGGTCGTCCGGCGGCGGCAAGGGTCCCGTGCGCGCCAGAGGCGTGAGCGCGTAGACGTAGGCGCGCTCGTGCGCGAACACGGGCTCGAAGAGGTCGGGACGCGACTCGAACTTGGCGCGGGTCGCTGCCTCGTCGGCCGGGCGCATCGACCAGTAGTCGGTCGAGACCGGGCGGATGAATCTTGCATTGAGCACGACCGCGTCGACGCCGTAGGCGCGCAGGATCTCGAGCGTGCGCCTGAGCCCGACGTAAGGCGAGAGCACGGCGCGCGCATCGAGAATCCGGGTCAACCCGCGCGGGTCGTTGGGCGAGGAGTGCTGGTCGTAGAACGCCATCACCTGGCGCCCCGTGTAGGCCGGGATCGAGTAGCTGGTCACGGGGTCGGAAGCGAGCACCGCCAGGTCCGGCCGCCGGGCGAGGAAGGCCAGCACGTCCGTCCACGGCGCGGCGCTCCGGCTTGCCTCGGCCGTGCGCAGGCTGCCCCGCTCGGTGAGCAGCGTGATCGCCTGGTAGATCGCCGGCCCGAGCAGGACCAGGGCCAGGACCAGCGCCGCCGCCGCCCACGCGCGCCGCCGGCCGCGCTCCCGCACGAGCACCTCGCCCACGCGCGTCAGGACGATCGCGGCGGCGGGCACCACGGGCGCGATCCAGATGAAGCGCATGACGAGGTACCCGAGCTTCGCGTGGATGAACGGCAGGATGAGCGGATTGAGCGTGAGGAGCAAGACGCACGGCGTGACCACCGCCAGGTAGAGCGCCCCCGCCGAGGTCTTGCGGCGCGACCAGAACCACGGCACGGCGCAGAGCGCGACCAGGAGCCACGCGCCGTGCCACGTCCACATCGCCTGCGGGTCCACGATGTAGAGCTTCTTCGTGAGATAGAGCAGGCCCTGCGGCTCGGTGTGGATCGGATTCTGCGGGCCGTAGGCCTGGCGCGCGCGGAACAGGAGGTACGGCAGCGCGAGCACGAGCATCCCGCCCAGCGCGAGCGGGATCCGCGTGCGGTCCGGACGGCGGCGCACGACGACGAGCGCAAAGAAGGCGTAGGCGCCGAGCGCGATCGCGAAGTAGAGCGCGTACCAGACATGGACGAGCAGCGCCGACAGCGCCGTCGCCCAGAAGAGCGCGAGCCGCCGCTTGCCGCCGTGCTCGACGAAGCGCATGAGCCCCGCGATGGCGAGCAGCGCGATCATCTCCCCCACCCGCGTCGAGTACACGGCCTCGCGCAGCTCGGTACCGCCCGGTCCCCCGCCGTAGATCAGCGGGAAGAGGATGGCGGCGATCAGGCCGGCCATGCGCGACCCGGTGAGCGCGAACGTGAACGCGTCCACGGCGAGCAGGAACAGGGGCACGAACAAAAGCGGCAGGAACCGCCACAGCGTCACCGGATCGACGTTCGCCGCGCGCGCGACCAGCGACAGTGCCGCGTGGTACGTGCCCTTGCGCGGATCGGCGCCGCTCGGCCCGGCGTCGGCGAAGAACGCGTCCGTCGGGAAGGTCTCGCGCGCCGTCTCGATGCGGCGCACGGTCGCGATGTGGTCGAGCGAATCCGCATCGAGCAAGAGCGGCGCGCCCAGCCCGCCCACGACCAGGCCGACCACGACCACCCAGGCCGCGAGGAACGCCCACGGCAGGAGCCCGCGGGGATGCGCGGGCACCGGCGGACGCGGCGGCTCGATCACGGCGAGCAGGAACCCGAGCAGCGGCAGCAGCCACAGGCCCACGCCCGGGTCGAAGTGGAGGAAGTGGGCGCCGAGCGCAAGCACGCCCGCGGGCAGGAGGCCGAGCGCGAACGCGTAGGCGATGCGGCCGGGCCACTCGATCTCGGGATCGGCCAGCACGAATCTCAGGAGCATCGCGCCGGGCCACCAGACGAGCGCGAGCACGGCGGAGGTGATGCGCACGGTCACGGGCAAAGGCGCACTCGCGGCCGAGGCCGCGAGCAGCGCGGTCAGGCAGGCGCCGAGCGCGTAGCGCCGGATGTCGGGCGACCAGCCGGGGCCTTTCAGGATGGCCTCAGTCACGGGCCCACGCCCCGGCGATCAGCCGCGCCCATGGCCATTGCGACTCCCGCATGAGGACCACGATGCCCGTGCGCGGCTGCAGCGTGCGCGCGGCCCCGAGGTAGAGCAGGACGAACAGCACGGTCTCCACCACGGCGAGCACCCAGCCGTTGAGCGTGGGAAACAGCGGCGGCAGGAAGATCGCGAACGCCAGAGCGATCGCGGCCGCCCACAGGGTCGGCAGCACCGAGCGCACGACGAACAGCGCGCGCCCCGCCCGCGAGCCTGACAGGTGGCTGGCGGCGTAGACGAGCATCCCGACCCCGTAGACGACGTAGCCCATGCTCACGCCGAGCGCGACGCCCTCGAGCTTCCAGCCGAGCTCGAGGAAGAGCGCGATCAGGCCGACGTCGAGCAGGATCGCGCCGAGGGCGAGCGGCAGCAGCTTGACCTGCTTCTGGATCGCCATGATGTAGAACGACGGCACGGACGAGAGCGCGAGCCCGAGCGTGCCGAACAGGAGGATCGACAGCGCGGGCACGCCGGGCAGGTACTTCGGCAGGACGAGCGTGACCAGCTCGCGCACAAAGAACACGCTCATCCCGACGACGAGCGGCATCAGCCAGGCGATCATCGCGATCGGCTTGAGCATCTCGCGCGCGGTCTCGTCGGGATCCGCGGTGGCGGCAAAGCGCGCGAGCATCCGCGGGTAGAGCACGTAGCTGATCGAGTCCGGGATGTAGAGCAGCATCGAGACGCCCATGAGCCCGATGCTGTAGTAGCCCAGCGCCTCGATCGAGAGGAAGCGCAGGATCATGATGCGGTCGATCGACTTGAGCACCATCGACGAGGCCATGAAGAGAAAGATCGGGAAACCGCGCGCGAGCAGCTGCCGCGTGCCCTCGTTCGGCACGAGCGCCAGCGGCGCGACCGCCGCGCCCTCGCGCCGCAGGTAGGCCAGCGCGATCCCCTGGCCGCCGAGCCAGCCAGCGAGCAGGCCCCACAGGCCGAACGGGAACACGAGCCCGATGCCGAGAAGGCCGCTGGCGATCGCCTGCACCGACAGCGCCTTGCTCACCGCGCCGATGCGCCCGTGCGAGCGCAGCAGGGTCCCGTGATAGAAGATGAGCTCCTGCAGGAGGACCGAGACCACCATGAGCAGCACGCCTGCCATGCCCCAGCCCTGCGTCAGGCGCCGGGACGAGAGCGCGAGATAGACGCCGACCGCGGCCGCGAACAGGATCCACAGCACGATCATGCCGGCGACCCCGCCCTGCTTGAGCCGGCGGGTCTTCTGCTCGTCCCCGCGCGTCAGCGCGCCCGGGATCTCCTGGTCGAGCCCCTGCTGCAGGCCGAGCTGGCTCAGAATGCCGTAGTCGAGCAGCAGCAGAAGTGCGTTCCATGACCCGTAGGCCGCGGGCCCGAGCAGGCGCGCGGCCACGATGCCCCGGAAGAGTTGAACGAAACGCGACAGGTACTGGCTGATGGCGAAGCCGGCCGTGTCACGGACGAAGCGCGGTGGTGCCAGGTAGAAACCTCGCGCGGGCGCCGCGCGGCCCTTCGGCCTTGTCACGCGAACGTCCCGCCGTTTACGATTGTCGCCGTGCGCGCGCCCTCGTGGTGCGCGCCCTGCGTCCGACCGGGGCGACCCGCCCCGCCTGCTCCAAAGTTCGAGGACTTCGTGCCCCCATCGAATCCGCGCCGTCCCGTGCTGGTCACGGGGGGCGCCGGCTACATCGGCTCGGTCACCGTCGGCCGCCTGCTTGCCGGGGACCGCGCCGTGCGCGTCCTCGACACGATGATGTTCGGCGACAGCGCGCTCGACGCCCATCGCGGCTCGCCCGCGCTCGAGGTCGTCCAGGGCGACGTGCGCGACGAGGCCGCCGTCGCGCGCGCCGTCGACGGCGTCGACGCCGTGCTCCATCTCGCCGGCCTGGTCGGCGACCCGGCCTGCGCGCTCGATCCCGCGCTCACCCGCGCCGTCAACATCGACTCGACCGTCACGCTCGCCGCCGCCGCGAAGAAGGCGCGCGTGCGGCGCGTCGTCTTCGCCTCGACCTGCTCGGTCTACGGCGCCGCCGGCGAGGACTGGCTCGACGAAACCTCGCAGACCGGGCCGGTCTCGCTCTACGCCGAGTCGAACCTCGAGTCCGAGGCCCTCTTCGCCAGCCACCTCAACGGCGATGGGCCCCAGAGTGACAAAGTCGAGCGGGTGATGCTCCGCTTCGCCACCGTCTTCGGCGCGTCGCCGCGCATGCGCTTCGACCTCGTCGTCAACCTGCTCACCGCGCGCGCCCTGCGCGAGCGCGTCCTCGAGGTGCACGGCGGCGACCAGTGGCGCCCGCAGGTGCACGTCGACGACGTCGCGAGCGCCCTCCTGCTCGCGCTCGACCATCCCGCCGCGGCCGGCCGCACCTACAACGTCGGCTCGGACGCGCTCAACCTGCGCATCGGCGAGCTCGCGCGCGAGATCGCGGCGCGCTTCCCCGAGGCGCGGCTCACGGTCAGCGAGACGCGCGATCCGCGATCCTACCGGGTCTCCTTCGCCCGCATCGAGCGCGAACTCGGCTTTCGCGCGCGCCACTCGCTCGCCGACGGCCTCGCCGGCATCGAGCGCTGGATCGGCGCGCAGCCGGACTTCGATCCCGCCGCGGCGTGCTGGTCCAACGTGCGCACGCTCGAAGCGGCGCTGCGTTGAGCGCAGAAGCGCTCGCGATCGACGGCGGCGCGCCCGTGCGCGCGAAGTTCCTGCCGGTCGCGCTGCCGAGCGTCGGCGAGGCCGAGAAGCAGGCCGTGCTCGAGACGCTCGAGTCCGGCTGGGTGACCACCGGCCCGAAGGCGATCGAGCTCGGCAGGCGCATCGCCGCGCATTCGGGCGCCGCCCACGGGCTCGCCGTCAACTCCGCGACCGGCGCGCTCCACCTCGCGCTGCTCGCCTGGGGCATCGGCCCGGGCGACGAGGTCATCACCTCGACCTGGACGTTCGCCTCGACGGCCAACGTGGTGCTGCACACGGGCGCCACGCTCGTCCTGGTCGACGTCGACCCGAAGACGCTCAACCTCGATCCCGCGCGCGTCGAGGCGGCGATCACCCCGCGCACGAAGGCGGTCATCGCCGTCGACTTCGCGGGGCAGCCGGCCGACTACGACGTGCTGCGTCCGCTCTGCGACCGCCACGGATTGAAGCTCCTCGCGGACGCGGCCCACAGCTTCGGTGCGCGCTGGAACGACCGCCCCGTCGGCACGCTGGCCGACGCGACCGCGTTCTCCTTCTACGCCATCAAGAACATCACCACCGGCGAGGGCGGCTGCCTCGTCACCGGCGACCAGCCGTTCCTCGAGCGCGCGCAGGTGCTGTCGCTGCACGGCATCTCGAAGGACGCCTGGAAGCGCTACTCGAGCGCGGGCGCGTGGTACTACGAGGTCACGGTCCCGGGCTTCAAGTACAACCTGACCGACCTCGCCGCCGCGCTCGGCCTGGCGCAGCTCGAGCGCTGGCCCGAGTTCGACGCCCGCCGCGGCGCGATCGCCCGCCGCTACGACGAGCGGCTCGCAGAACTCGACCTGCTCGCGCGCCCGTATGCCGATCCGCGCGCGCACCACGCCTGGCACCTCTACACCGTGCGGCTGGACCTCGAGCGGCTGACCGTCGACCGCGCGCGCTTCCTCGAGCTGCTCAAGGCCGAGAACATCGGCACCACGGTCAACTTCATTCCCGTCCACAAGCACCCGTACTACCGCGACGCGCTCGGCTTCCGGCCCGACGACTTCCCGGTGGCGGAGCGCGTCTACCCCGCGATCTTCACGCTGCCGATCTATCCCCGCATGACCGACGCGGACGTCGACGACGTCGTCGCCGCGCTCGTGAAGGTCTTCGCCCACACGAAGCGGTAGACGGAACCCTCAGACCGCCTGCTCGCGGCTCGCGGCCGCGACCTGGCCGAGCGACAGCCCCGCGCGTCCCAAGCAGTACAGTCCCACCAGCGTGATCGGCAGGAACTGCGTCAGGTGGTAATACAACGAGAACGAGAACGCGGTCGTGCGGTCGATCCCGAACAGCGACAGCCCGAGCACGCACGCGTACTGGATCGCGCCCAGGTAGCCCGGCGTCGGCGCCACCATGATGCCGAACGAGGTCACGACCAGCATGACGATCCCCGCGTACCACGGGACGTCCAGCCGGAACGCCGCCATGCACAGCGCCAGCCCGAGCGCGGTGACGCTGAACAGGAGCAGCGAGTAGAGCGTCACCCACAGGAGCCCCGGCCCGTGGCGGAACACCCCGAGCCCGCCCGCGAAGTTGCGCAGGAGGCGCGCGACGCGCGGCCCGACCGATGGCGGCAGGCGCGACGCGCACCACGAGGCCAGGCGGTCGGCATGCGCGGGATTGCGCTCGATCGCGACCAGTCCGACCAGCAGCGCCAGGTTGACCAGCAGCGCGCCCAGGCCCGCGTTGCGGATCACAGGCGGCGCGGGATGGAGCAGCAGCGCGAGGCCGAGCACGACGAGGATGCAGAACATGTCGACCACGCGCTCGACGATCACGGTGGCGAACACCGACGAGCGCGAGACCTTCTCCCGCGTCCCGAGCGCCCACGGCCGCACGAGCTCGCCCAGCCGCGCCGGCAGGAGGTTGTTCGCCAGGAAGCCGATCATCGTCGCCGAGAACAGGCTGGGCGCGGCGATCGGCTTGACGCTCCTGAGCAGCCAGCCCCAGCGCACCGCGCGGATCCACAACGCCAGCAGGGTCACGAGGCAGATCGGCACGAACCACAGCCAGTTCGCGCCGGCGAGCGCGCGCACCGCGGCCTGGACGTCCAGCGTGCGCACCGACAGCCAGATGAGGACCGCCGACAGCACGAGCCCGAGCGCGATCTGCACCCCGAGACGCCCGCGCACTAGTGACCCTTCGCGGTCGCGAACGCCCGCGGGCGGAGACGCATCGCGATCCCGCGCACGCCGCGGATGGTCTGGACCGCGCCGTCGCGCAGGCGGAGCTTCCACGGCGTCGTCAGCTCGATCGCCTCGGCGCGGTCCAGGTCGTCGTCGGTCACGAGGTCGAACGTCACGACCCCGACGATCAGCGCGGGCACGAAGAGAACCAGCTTGAGCAGGAAGAGCATCCCCGGGTCGAGCGCCATCCGGTGCACCACGAGCGAGCCCACCGCCCCCACCGCGACCAGGACGCCGGTCTTGGCGATGACCGCGGAGCGGTGGCCCGCGGGGCCGGGCAGGGCGCGGCCGGTCAGGATCAGCGCGCCGAAGAACGCGACCAGCGCGCCCAGGAGGTTCGCCCACGCCGCCCCGGCGAGGCCGACGCGCGGGATCAGGAGGAAGTAGCTGCCCATCTCGGTGGCGAACTTGGCGACCGCGAGGGTCAGCACCATGCCGGTGCGGCGCAGCGCGTAGAAGCCCATCGTCAGCGGCTGCTGCGCGGTGCGCACCCACGGCACGAGCGCGAGGATCCGCAGCAGCCCGACCGCCGGCAGGTAGCGCTCGCCGCCGATCACGCGGGTGATCTCCTCGGCGAAGACGAAGACCACGAACGACAGCACGCAGGCGAGCGTGGCGACCAGGCGGAATCCCTTGTCGAGCAGGCGGCGCATGCGGTCGGTGTCGCCGCGCGCGACCAGCTGCGTGAGCGACGGCAGGAGCGACGAGGGAATGGCGTAGACGAGCCCGACGAACCGCTCGACGGTCTGGAAGGCGAAGGAGAAGAGTCCCAGCGCGCTCGCGTCGAAGAACTTGCCCAGCACGACGCGCGAGAGGTTCTGCCCCGAGATGAACGCCGCGCGCGCGCCCAGGAGCGGCATGCAGTAGCGGAACATGTCGACGAGGATCGCCCCCGTGGTCTCGGGCGGACTGGTGTCCGTGCCCTTCTCGAGCGACTCGCGCGCGCGCGCCCAGGCGACCGCCAGCGCGATCGTGGTCGAAAGGACGCCGCCCAGGATCGACAGCACCGAGAGCGTGACGGCGAGCGTGCGCGGGCCGCGGCCGGTCTGCCACAGCACGACCACCGCGACCAGCTTAAGCACGTGGGTCAGCACGGCCAGGCCGGCGATCCAGGAGTACTGCTGGAGGCCGTAGAGCGTCGCGCGGCCGGTCGAGCTGAAGCCGTCGAAGACGACCAGGGCGAGCAGCAGGACGACCAGCGCGTCGAGCTTCTCGAAGCCGTACTGGGCGTGGATCCACGGCACCAGCAGGTAGAGCGCGACACCCGCGATCAATCCCAGGACAGCCTTGATCGCCAGCGCCCAGAGGTGGACGCGCACGAGCCTCAGGTGCTGGCCGCGGGTCTCGTACTCGGCGGCGTGGCGCTCGAGGTAGACCTCGAAGTTGCCGGTGAACACCGACGCCAGGCCGACGAACGACAGCGCCAGCGAGAGGATGCCGAACCAGCTGGGCCCCAGCCAGCGCAGGACGATGACCGAATAGAGCAGTCCCGACACCACGCCCGCGAGGCTCTCGACCGTGAGGAAGAACGAGCCCCGCGAGAGGTTCTTGAGCATGAGGCTCATCGCGCGGCTCCGGCGGCGTGGGCGAGCGGCCGGGCCGAGGCGGCCTGGCAGGCGTCGAGCTCGCGACTGAAGAAGGCGCGGAAGTCGACGACGTGGGCAAGGCCCTCGGGCAGCGGGCGGTTGGACAAAAGGAGTGCCTGCGAGCCCGCCGTTGCCGGGTCGTAGCCGTGCATCGCGGCGACCGGCGCGCTGCCCATGTACGACGGCACGAGCAGGCGCGCATCGTCGAGCAGGAAGATCGCGTCGCCGTAGCGCCGGTCGGCAAAGTGGATTCCAAGCCGGTCCTCGTCCTCACGGGCGAGGAAGCGGCCGGGCAGGCCGGCCAGCGCCGCGCGGATCCGCGCCTCGGCGAGCGGGCCGCGGAACCAGAAGCGCGCCATCGTCGAGTCGTAGAACACGTGGTAGTCGACGCCCTTGGCGAGGCCGCTCGCGCGCACGCGCGCCATCACGTCGACGTGTTCGACGACATCGGTCATTCCGTGGTCCGAGGTGAGGTAGCACCAGGCTTCGCGGCCGGTCGCGCGCGCGCCCGCAAGCGCGCCCTGGACGGCCGTCTCGAGCCGCGCCAAGCGGGCATCGACGTCCGGCGCGCGGGTGCCGCGCGCGTGCATGGCGGCATCGATCGCGGGAGTGTAATAGAAGAGCAGGTCCGAGGGCTCGCGCTCATTGGCCGCGGCGGCGACGAACGCGCGCTCGTTGGCGTCGTCGTCCGTGTGCCAGTCCCACGAGCGAACCCGGAGCCGCCGTCCCGCCGCATCGTCGAAGATCGTGCCGATGCCGGGCAGCGCGCCCGGCGCAAAGAGCGGATCGCGCTCGCACACGTCGAGCGCGGCGAGCTCGTCCCACGGCACCTCGTAGAGGTCGAAGTAGCCGCGCACGCGCGCCTTCGCCTGCGCCTTGACCCACTGCCGCACGCGCCAGCTCGAGCGCGCCCGCGCGGGCAGCATGGCGACGAAGCGGGCGAGGCCGAACGGGCTCCGTGCGGGATCGCGATGGAACATCACCCAGTGGCCGTTCTCCGACGGCCACGTTCCCGAGAGCAGCGCGGGGATCGCGCCCGCCGAAAATCCCAGCACGGTGTCGAGCGGGCGGCGCTCCGGGAGCTCGGACCGCAGGAATGCGGAATCGCCGACGCGCTCCCAGCCGAGCGCGTCGACCAGGACCACCACCAGGAGCGGCGAGCGCGTCATCCTTCCTCCGCGTGCGCGCGCACGTTCGGCGCGGGATCGGGAACGTCCCACGCCGTGCGCGCACCGCCGCTTTCCATCGTGTCCCACAGGAGGACCGCGGCCCTGCGGCAGCGGTCCCAGTCGAGGCGATCCGGAGGCGCGCCCGGAAACAGGCGTGCGACCGTCGGCCGGAAGTCGGGCGCGTCCGCGG
>Ga0207650_10003921_pt1 | contig 10179 bp, 8 predicted proteins | sample KBSS63metaG_FD_184325 | JGI IMG/M metagenome (GOLD analysis project Ga0207650, IMG submission 184325) | Switchgrass rhizosphere microbial communities from Kellogg Biological Station, Michigan, USA - KBS S6-3 metaG (SPAdes) (version 2) | ecosystem: Host-associated > Plants > Roots > Rhizosphere >...
TGGATGACCAACGTGTCGACGGGGACCGAAGGGACGGCCTGCTTCTCGGTCGACGGGCCGATCAGGACGATCCGGCGCGGCGGGTCGCCGGCGCCGAGCCGGTGCGAGGTCTCGACCGCGACGTAGCCGCCGAAGGAAAAGCCGCCGAGCAGGTAGGGCAAGCCAGCGAACTCCTCGCGGCCGCGCCAATGCGCGGCCACGGCAAGCGCATCGTCGACCTCGCCGCGGCCCTCGTCCCAGACGCCCTCCGAGGCGCCGACGCCACGGAAGTTGAAGCGAACGCAGGCCCAGCCCAGGTCGAGGCAGGCGCGCGCGATCGTCTGCACGACCTTGTTGTCGAGCGTGCCGCCGAACTGCGGGTGCGGGTGGCAGGCGATCGCCAGGCCGCGCGGAGCGTCCACGGGACGGTCGATCGCGCACTCGATCCGGCCCGCCGGCCCGGCGATGTGCTCGCGCACGGTTCTCGGTGTCATCGCCGAAGGCGCTAGCGGCCGACGTCGGGCGGCAGCAGCAGCCGCGTGACCACTTCGCCGCGCTTCAGGTGCGAGTCGACGATCTCGTCGATGTCGGCGTTGTCGACGTAGCTGTACCAGACGCCTTCGGGATAGACGACGGCGACCGGCCCGCCGGCGCAGCGATTCATGCACCCCGCCTTGTTGACGCGCACCTGCCCGGGCTCGGAGAGACCCGCCTTCTTCACCCGCGACTTGCAGTGGTCGTAGGCGTCGGCGGCGCCGTCATGGGCGCACGATTTCTCACCCTTATCGCGGTCGTTGAGGCAGAAGAAGATGTGGCGCTGGTAGTAGGGATCGGGCATTCGGGGACGTGAGCGATTCGGGCGAAGCCCCGAAGCCTACACGGCCGGGCGAACCCCTCCCCGTCAGAGGCTCTCCGCCGGGTCGAAGTCGAGCTCGACCTTGGCGCCGTTCGGGTCGTAGGTGAAGAGCTGCCAGATCCCCGAGTCCTTCTGCCGGCGCAGGTCGTACTTCACGCTCGCCGCGTCGAAGCGCGCCTTCACTCCCTTGACGTCGCTCGCCGAAAAGGCCATGTGGTCGATCACGCCGGCGCGCTGGGCCGGCGGCTCGCGGTCGAAGTAGAGATGCAGCAACGCCTGCGGCGCGTCGCCGTACAGCCAGGCGCCGTCGAAGCCGAGGTCGGGTCGCGGGCCGACGCGCAGGCCGAGCAGGCCGACGTAGAAGTCGAGCGTCTTGGTCGCGTCCTCGGCGATGACGGTGAAATGGTTCATGCCGACGATCATCGCGGCCTCCTCTTGGTGAAACGCCCGGGGCGATTCTCAGGCGATCAGGACCAGCGCGCCAATCGTCCGGCGCGATTCGAGGCGAGCGTGCGCCTCGGCGGCGGCACCGAGCGAGTGGCGCTCGATCGGCGGCGCCCTCAGCGTGCCGTCGGCGAGCGCCGCCCAGACGCGCTGTGCGCGCTCGGCCAAGTGCGCATTCGTGGCGACGTAGTCGAACACCGCCGGACGCGAGAAGGTGATCGACTTCTGCACCAGCTGGTCGCCCGCGATCGGTCGCAGGGCGCCGCTGGCCTGGCCGAGGCTGATCCAGTGGCCGCGGCGCGCGAGCGCCCGGAAGTTCTCGTCGCGCGCGGCGTCGCCGATGCCGTCGACGATGACGTCGGCGCCTCCGAACTGCGCCTGCACGGCGTCGGCGAAGCGATGGTCGCTCGTCACGATCGGGTGAGTGCAGCCGTACTCGCGCGCCACCCGCGCCTTCTCGTCGCTCGAGACGGTGCCGATGACGACGGCGCCCAGGCGGCGCGCCCACGAGCAGATCAGCAGGCCGACCCCGCCGGCGGCCGCATGGACGAGCAGGCGCGTTCCGGCGCCGACGTGACCCAGGTCGCGCAGGAGGAGGTCGGCGGTGATGCCCTTCAGCAACGTCGCCGCCGCGACGTCGTCCTCGATCGCCGCCGGCAGGCGAACGACCCACTCGGCCGGCACCGTCCGCACGCTGCAATACGCGCCCGGCGCCTGGCCGAGGTAGGCGACGCGGTCGCCGGGAAGGAAGCCGCTCACGCCCGCGCCGACGTCGACCACCGTGCCGACCGCCTCCATGCCCGGCACGCCGGGCGGCGGCAGCATCGCCGGGATCCAGCCCTTGCGCAGGTAGACGTCGAGGTAGTTGACGCCGATCGCGCGCTGGCGGATCCGCACCTCACCGGCACCGGGCGCAGGCGCCTCGCCGTCGCCGGGCTGCAGGACTTCGGGCCCGCCATAGCGGCGCACGACCGCGCTCCGCGACGGCAGGGGCAACGCGCTCGGCATCGCCGCGGTACCGGGACCGCGCCGGTCGCCGCCCTCGCGCAGGTGGCGGCGCAGGTTGGCGAAGCCCGCCTCGTAGACGTCGCGCGCCACCATCTCGCGCAGCTCGCGCTCGCGCCCCGGCGGCGTCGCGACGGTCGACTCCCAGTGCCAGAACGTGCGGTCGCCGTCGGTCACCGGCTTCAGCGTCACCGTCGCGACGTAGCGTTGCAGCGGCACGGTCGCCTCGACGATGCAGTAGGTGCTCTTGTGCTCGCTGTCCGACAGCGCAATCAGCTGCTCGCGGATGCGGTTGCCGTCGTTGAGCGTGAAGCTGCGCACGCAGCCGACCTGGTCGCTGCGCTCGTCGCCCTCGATGCGGCTTTCGGCGACGACGTCGTGCCAGCGGTCGTGGCTGTTGAAGTCGCGCAGGACCGCCCAGACGCGATCGATCGGCGCGTCGATCACGGTTGAGCGGACGACGTGCTGCAGCACCGGTGCTAGCGGCCGGCCTTCCGCCGGGCCGCCCCAACGAAGGCCGAACCCCCTCGGGGGGCAGCGACCGGCAGGGAGCGTGGGGGCGTCATTTCCTGAAGTGCGCCTTGAGGGCGTCGAACCCGCCCTGGAAGACGCGGTCGCCGATCGTCTCGACCAGCTCCTGCTCGCGCGCCTCGGCGCAGTCGAACTCCGCGCTCCACTCGGCGAAGCAGCGCGCGCCGTCGGTCACCGGCGTGAGCTTCAGCGTGGCGACGTAGTTCTCGACGCCCATCGGGCTCTCGAGGATCTCGTAGACGCACGAGAAGTCGAAGTCGGAGAGCGCGAGAAGCCGCTCGCGGATCATGCCGCCGTCGCGGGTGTGGAAGTGGCGGATGCAACCGACCCGGTCGCTCGCTTCGCCGTTCTCGATCCGGCTGTCGGCGATGCCGGGATGCCACTGCGGCAAGCCGTTGAAGTCGCGGATGCGCGACCAGACGGTGTCGGCGCTGGCGTCGATAACGCTCGACGTGTAGACGCGGATCATCGGGCCCGGCGCCGCGGCGCCCCAAGGCAGGCCAGCGCCCCCTCGGGGGGCAGCGAACGAAGTGAGGCGCCATCGGTCCTCATCTCATTCCTTCTTCGCCGACGGGCCGGGCGGCAGCGCGACCTGCGCGCCGCTGACGCCGCCGACCAGGCGCTGGATGTCGCCGCCTTCGATGCCGATCTCGCGCAGCAGCTGGTCGACGAGCGGCGCCTGGGCGCGATAGCGCAGCGCCGAGTTGACCAGCCCGTCGGAGAAGTTGCCGCCGTGGCTGGCCTCGCCGTTGCTATGGCCGCCGCCCCCGCCGCCGAGCCCGTCGACGTGCAGGATCTTGATGCCCTCGATCCGCTCCATCGGCCGCACCGACTCGCGGATGATTCCTTCGGCCTTTTCGACCAGGCGCATGCGCAGCGCCGACATGCGTGCTTCCGGCGACAGCATGTTGTGAGCGTCGTTCATCATTCGGAGACCCTCGGCCTCGATCTCGGCGCGAACGCGCATCGCCATCGAGCGGATCTTGTCGGCGTCGGCGTCGGCCTCTGCCTGCGCGCGCACCGCCGCGCCGCGGTCTGCGCTCGCGTCCTTCTCGGCGCGCGCCGCGCTCGTCAGGCGCAGCGCCTCGCGCTCGGCGACCTGGCGCGAGCCGATCAGCTCGATCGCCTTCTTGCGCTCGGCCATCTCGACCTCGCGCGCCGTGAAGACCTTCTCCTCGGCGGTGACGGCGTCGGCGCGCGCCGCGTCGGCGGCTGCCTGCGCGTTGCTCTGCGCCTCGCTCTCCTTCGCGACCGCGATCGCGCGCTTCTGCTCGGCCAGCTCGACCGCCATCCGGCGCTCGATCTCGGCCGACTGGATCGTGCGCTCCTTGCCGATCCGCTCCTGCTCGATCGTCTGCTCGGAGCGGATGCGCGCCGCGTCGATCGTCTGCTTGGCGGCGATCTGCGCGCTCTCGCCCTGCTCCTCGCGCTGCGCCCGCTCGGTCATCAGCTCGGCGCGCTGGCGCGCGCGCGCGATCTCGACCTCGCGCTGCTGCGACAAGCGCGCGTACTCGCCCTCGCGGTCGATCTCGAGCGAGAGCTTCTCGGCCTCGAGGTTCTTGTTGCGGATCGCGATCAGCGTGTCCTGCTCGACGTCGTTCCTCTGCTTCTTGCGCCCCTCGATCGTCTCGGTCAGGCGCGTCAGGCCTTCGGCGTCGAAGGCGTTGCTCGGGTTGAAGTACTCCATGCCGGTCTGGTCGAGCTGGGTTAGCGACACCGACTCGAGCTCCAGGCCGTTCTTGGTCAGGTCCTCGGCGACCGTCTCGCGCACCCGCTTGACGTAGGCGCCGCGCTTCTCGTGCAGCTCTTCCATCGTCATCTCGGCCGCGGCCGTGCGCAGGGCGTCGACGAACTTGCCCTCGACCAGCTCCTTCAGCTGCTCGGGCTCCATCGTCCGCTGGCCGAGCGTCTGCGCCGCCGCGGCGACGGCATCGGCGCGCGCCGCGACGCGGACGTAGAACTCGGCGATCAGGTCGACGCGCATCCGGTCGCGCGTGATCAGCGCCTTGTCGCGGCCGCGCGTCACTTCCAGGCGCAGCGTGTTCATGTTGACCGGAATGACGTCGTGGACGATCGGCAGCACGAACGCGCCGCCGTCGAGGACGACCTTCTGGCCGCCGAGCCCGGTGCGGACGAACGAGCGCTCCTTCGAGCTTCGCAGGTAGAGCCAGTGGAGCAGCCAGACCGCGATCGCGACGACGATCGCGACGACGACGAGGCCGAGGAGGAAGCTGCCGAATTGGGCGCCGGTCATGGTCTGTCTCCTGAACGCCCTTTCCCGCTGGCGGGAGAGGGCCGGGGTGAAGGCGAAATCTGGGTGAAGCGCCGGGTCGTCTCGGTGAGCGCGGTCTCGACGGGCAGGCGCTCCATCGAGCTCGCGCCGTAGAAGCCGTGGCACGACGGGCACTGGCCGAGGATGTAGGCGGCGTCGTCGGGGGTCGCGATCGGGCCGCCGTGGCACAGGACGATCACGTCGCCGCGCACCGCGCGCGCGGCGGCGGCGCGCGCCTCGATCAGCGGCACGCAGTCGGCCAGCGTCAGCGCCGTCTGCGCGCCGATCGCACCGCCGGTGGTCAGGCCGAGGTGGCAGACGACGATGTCGGCGCCGGCCTTCGTCATCGCCGTCGCCTCGGCCTCGCTGAACACGTACGGCGTGGTCAGCAGGTCGAGGGCATGCGCGCGCGCGATCAGCTCGACCTCGAGGCCGTAGCCCATGCCGGTCTCCTCGAGATTGGCGCGGAACGTGCCGTCGATGAGGCCGACGGTCGGAAAGTTCTGCACGCCCGAGAAGCCGAGCGCGATCAGGCGCTGCAGGAACTGGTCGGCGATCATGAACGGGTCGGTGCCGTTGACGCCGGCGAGCACGGGCGTGTCCTTGACGACCGGCAGCACCTCGTGCGCCATCTCGCAGACGATCTCGTTGGCGTTGCCGTAGGCGAGCAGGCCAGCGAGCGAGCCGCGCCCGGCCATGCGATAGCGGCCCGAGTTGTAGATGACGATCAAGTCGATGCCGCCGGCCTCCTCGCACTTCGCCGACAGGCCCGTGCCCGCGCCGCCGCCGATCAGCGGCCGGCCGGCGGCGATCTTGGCGCGGAAGCGCTCGAGCAATGTCTTTCTAGCGATGCGGGGCATACGAGCGGGCGAGCGATGAAGCGGGGGGACGCGACGCGACTTCGCGCCAGGCAGCGACGACCGCGTCGATGAAGGCGTCGTCGTTGATGTGATTCGGCAGGCGGACGAGCTTGCGCTCGGCGCCGGGACGGAATCGCTCTTCGAGCGCCGAGAACAGCGCGCGGTCGGCCTCCGGGTCGTGGAACGGCTGGCCCGGACGGTCGATCGCCGAGACGCCGCCCTCGGGGACGAGGAAGCGCACCGGGCCGGTCATCGCGTTGAGCTTGTCGGCGAGGAACGTGCCGATCGCCCGGCACTCGTCGACCGTCGTTCGCATCAGCGTCACGGTCGGGTTGTGGCGATAGAGGTTCCTGGCCTTGAAGCGCTCGGGCACCGTGTCCCAGGCGCCGAAGTTCACCATGTCGAGCGCGCCGCACGAGCCGACGTAGGGCAGCGGATGGCGCGCGAAGACGTCGAGCCGGGTCGGGCCCGCGGACAGCACGCCGCCGCCGATCTCGTCGGCGATCTCGGTCGTCGAGACGTCGATCGCGCCGGCGAGGAGGCCCGAGTCGGCGAGCTTTTCCATCGACTGGCCGCCGACGCCGGTGGCGTGGAAGACGAGGCAGTCGTAGTCGTCCTCGAGGCGCTTGACGACGCCCTGAACGCACGCCGTCGTGACGCCGAACATGGTCAGTCCCAGCGCCGGCTTGCTGGTCGCCGAGATCACCGGCGGGTGGGCGATCATTCCCGCCAGCGCGTGCGCCGCGTTGGCGAGCACCTGCTCGCTGATGCGATGGATGCCCTGCACGTCGGTGACCGAATACATCATGCAGATGTCGCTCGGGCCGACATAAGGCCGGGTGTCGCCGCTGGCCATCGTCGAGACCATCACCTTCGGAACGCCGACCGGCAGTGCGCGCATGCCGCTGGTCGCCAGCGAGGTGCCGCCCGAGCCGCCGGCGCCGATCAGGCCGCCGAGGTCGTTTCGGGTCGCGACGAAGCGCGCGAAGGCGAGCGCCATCGCGGTGACGGAACTGCCGCGGTCACCACTGAATACCGCCGCCTCGCCGTCGGGATGATGGCGCGCGACTTCGCGCGGATGGATCGCCGCGGTCGACGGCTTGCCCGAGGTGGCGAGATCGACGGTGACGACGCGCAGGCCGAGCCTTTCGAGGCACTGGCGCAGGAAGGACAGCTCGCGGCCCTTGGTGTCGAACGTGCCGGCGACGTAGGCAGCGCGCCCGGTGCTCGCCGCCACGGGGAAATCGAACACCTGCGCCGAGCCGGAAGATGCGGCGGTGGGCCGCGCAGTGATGCTCGTGCTCCCGATACCGCTCGCCATCGACGGCGAAGGCGTGCCCGCGCCCATCGCTGTCGACGAGGGCGAAGGCGCGGCAGCGCCACGTGCGATGTCCGCGACCTGCCCGGCCGTGCCACCGGCATTCCAGCGGTTGAAGCCGCGCACGGTCCTCGGCGCGATGTCGTCGAGCGAGGGCGCACCGTCGCCGTGGGCGCGCCGCACGGTGAACACCTGCGTCGGCGCATCGTCGGGCGTCACTGGCGTCAGCCCGACCTCGGCGTCGTCGTCGCCTGCGTTCGAGCGCAGGCCGAGGAGCCGTTCCTGCAAATCGCGGTCGGCGCCGAGCTCGGCCGCCGACAGCTCGTGCGCGATCCGCCCGTTGACCATCACGCCGACCCGATCGGCGACGTCGATCGCGACGCCGAGGTTCTGCTCGATCAGCAGGACCGCGATCTCGCTGTCTGCCGCGAGGCCGCGCAGCGCCTCGACGACCTGCTCGACGATCATCGGTGCGAGGCCCTCGGTCGGCTCGTCCATGACCAGCAGCTTCGGCTCGAGCAGCAGGGCGCGGCCGATGGCGAGCATCTGCGCCTCGCCTCCCGAGAGCTGCGCGCCGCCGTTGTCCTTGCGCTCGGCCAGGCGCGGGAACATCGCGTAGATCCGCTCGACGTCGCGACGATGCGGCGCGACCAGGCGCAGGGTCTCGTCGACGCTGAGCGAAGGCCAGACTCGCCGGCCCTGCGGAACGTAGGCGATGCCGCGCCGGGTGATGCGGTGCGGCGCCATGCCGCGGATCTCCTCGCCGAACAGCCTGACGCTGCCGCTCGCCGGAACCAGCCCCGTGATGGCGTTGCAGAGCGTCGTCTTGCCCATGCCGTTGCGGCCGACGATCGCCAGCACGCCGCGCTCGAGCGCAAAGCCGACGCCTTGCAGGACATGGGAGCGGCCGTAGTGGACGTCGAGGTGCTCGACGACCAGCGCCGGTGCGCCGGGCTTGGCGCCGCTCATTCGCTCGCGCCCGGCCATCAGTGCTTGCCCCCCATATAGATCGCTTGCACCTGGGCGTCGTTCTCTATCTCGTCGGGAGTCCCCGATTTAAGGACGCGGCCGTTGTGCATCACGGTGACCCGGGTCGCGGCGCGCATCGCGATCTCGAGGTCGTGCTCGATCAGCAGGTAGCTCATGTGCGGAGGCAGCGACGCGAGCAGTGCGACCAGCTCGCGCCGCTCGGCCGGCGACAGGCCCGCCGCCGGCTCGTCGAACAGGATCAGGCGCGGTGCGCCCGCGAGCGCCATGCCGATCTCGAGCTGGCGCTGCTGGCCGTGCGCGAGGTCGGCGACGCGCGTGTCGGCGATGTGCGAAAGGCGCGCGCGGTCGAGCAGGTCGCGGGTCGCCACGGTGGACGCGTGCGTCGGACCGGGCCGCCAGAAGCTGAAGCGGCCGTTGGCGACGCCGCGCACGGCGAGGAACAGGTTGTCGCGCACCGTCAGGTCGCGAAAGAGAAGCGAAGACTGGTACGTCCGCCGGAGACCCTTGCGGATCCGCTCGTGCGGCGGCAGCTCCGTGATGTCTTCGCCGAAGAAAAGGATCCGCCCGGCGGTGGGCGGGAAGTCGCCGGTGATGGCGTTGAAGAGCGTCGTCTTGCCGGCGCCGTTGGAGCCGAGGATCGCCGCCTTCTCGCCGGCGGCCACGGACAACGACACCTCGTCGACTGCGCGCAGCGCGCCGAAGACGCGCGTCACGCCGGCCAGGACCAGCGCGTCGCCGGACAGCAGCGAGCCGCCCTGCTTCGGCGCAGGGCCCAAAGCCGCCCGCGCGCCGCTCTCGCGGGCGCGCGGGCGAAGCGACGTGATCGACGCCATCGCTCTCTTCTTTTTTCTTCTACTTGCGGCAGTCGGGAACGTCGCGCGAGCCGAGGCCCATCTTCTTGAAGTCCGCTTCCGGCAGGCCGAGCGTCTGCGAGATGTTCGGCACCGTCTTGACGACCTTGTTGTAGAACGAGCCGTCCGGCGCCTTCGTCACTTCCGTGATGTAGGTCGTGCCGACGCCGTTGCGGTTGCCGTCGATCTTCACTTCGCCGGCCGGGCCCTTGAAGTTGGTCTTCTGCAGCGCGTCGCGGTACGCCTTCTGGCCACCCGACAGGTCACCCTTCACCGCATCGAGCGCTTCGAGCGTGGCCCGGGTGTTGATGTAGTACAGGTAGGCGAACAGCGACGGGCTCGGGAAGCCGTCCTTGAACTGGGCCTTGTAGTCGGCGACGAACTTCTTCCACTCGGGCGTGTCGATCGAATCGGCCATCGGCCCGGCCGACGCCGTGCCGAGCAACGATTCGCGGCGCTTGCCCTTGTAGTTCAGGACGGTCTGGTCGACCGTGATCGAGCCGCCGATCATCGGCTTGCTGCCGCCTGCCTGCTCGTACTGGGTGAGGAAGTTCACCGCGTCCGAGCCGCCGAGGACGACGACGAGGGCGTCGATGTCCTTCGGGATCTTGGCGATCACCGAGGCGTAGTCCTTGGTGCCCAGCGGCACCCAGGCCTTGTCGACGACCTTGCCGCCCTTGGCGCAGTAGCTCGCCATGAAGCCCTGCACCTGCGAGTACGGGAAGCCGTAGTCCTCGGAGATCAGGAAGGTCTTCTTGTAGCCCTTGGCGAGCGCGTGCTCGCCGAGGCCGACCATCCACTGCGCGCCTTCAGTGTTGAAGCGGTAGAAGTTCGGCGCCGGATCGGACAGCGTCGTCGCCTGCGCGCCCGACGAGCCGTTGATGAAGGTGATGTCGGGCTTGGTCTTGGCGTAGTTCTTGACCGCGATGCCCTCGTCTCCGGAGAGCGGCCCGATCATGATCTGGACCTTGTCCTGCTCGACCGCCTTTCTCGTCATCGCCACCGCCTTGTCGGGCGTCGCGTCGGACGAGACCTTGACGAACTCGATCTTCTTGCCGCCGGCCATGCCGTTC
>Ga0207650_10003922_pt1 | contig 10178 bp, 10 predicted proteins | sample KBSS63metaG_FD_184325 | JGI IMG/M metagenome (GOLD analysis project Ga0207650, IMG submission 184325) | Switchgrass rhizosphere microbial communities from Kellogg Biological Station, Michigan, USA - KBS S6-3 metaG (SPAdes) (version 2) | ecosystem: Host-associated > Plants > Roots > Rhizosphere...
CGGCGGCGGCGGTGGTGGTCGCGCGGGTGGTGGCGGCGGCTACGGCGGCGGCGGCGGTGGCCGCTCGGGTGGCGGTGGCGGCGGCAGCCGCGGCGGTTACTAAGTAGTCACGCGACCCGGCCGCATCTGCGGCCTCGCGTCAAAAGGCGGTGCAGCGAAAGCTCACCGCCTTTGTCGTTTCCGGCGTTTAGGCTTCCGATTGCCGCTTCTTGCGCGGCCGGCCCGCGAGGACGCGGTCGTAGAGCGCGTTCGGCATCCACTTGAGCAGGCGCGCGACGATCGCCATCTGCCAAGGAATGAAGCGAAAGCGGTCGCCGGCGCTGATCGCCGCGAAGGCGCGATCGGCAAACGCCTCGGCGCTCATCAGGAACGGCATCGAGTAGCGATTGCCCTGCGTCAGCGGCGTGTCGATGTAGCCCGGCGCGATCGTGACGACGCGAACGCCCGACGCCCGCAACTCGCCGCGCAGGCTCTCGCAGTAGGCGATCACCCCCGCCTTGCTCGACGAGTACGCGCCATGCCCGGGCAGGCCACGGATGCCGGCGACGCTAGCGATGCCGACCAGGGTGCCGCTCTTCCTCGCAGTCATCGGCGCGACGAACGGATGGAACGTCGCCGCCAGGCCCAGGTTGTTGGTCTCGTAGGTCGCGCGCAGGACCTCGAGGTCAGCGAGCACCGCCGTGTCCATGCCGATGCTGATGCCGGCGTTGGCGATGACGACATCGGGAACGCCCTGCGCGGCGATGCAGGCACGACCGGCGCCGGTGATCGCGCCTATATCGCGGACGTCCGCGCCGTAGACCGCCCAGGTCGCGGCATCGAAGCCTTGCGACGTCGCCCAGCGAGCGACCTCGTCGGCGCGCCGCGCGACCAGAGCGAGGCGATAGCCGGCGCGCTGGAAGCGTGCCGCCAGCGCCTGGCCGATGCCGCTCGATGCGCCGGTGATGAAGGCCAGCGGCGCAGTCGTGCTCATTGAGGCACCCTCGCGCTCCACGCGAGCCCGCCGAGCGGGACGGCGCGGCCCGTGAGCCCAGTGGGCTCACTTCGTGATCCCTGGAACGGCCGTGCGTGGCCGCTCATGGCGTCGCCGGCCGGCGCGGCGGAGTGAAGGTCGCGCTCGTCCGACCCTTGAGGTCGACGACGCGCGCCAGGTTGTCGTACTCCAAGCCGTCGGCGCGAACCACGCTCTGGCCCTGGGTGACGACCACCGGCAAGTGCGAGCGCAGTCGCTCGACGTTGCGGAACGCGTGCAGGAAGTCGCCGCGGAATTCGATCTGCTCTTCCTTGCCGTTCGCCGGCCGCACGACGTGGGCATCGCCGAGCAGCTGAACCTCGCTGCCGTCGCCGTTGGCGAGCGCCTTGCGGGCATTGGCGACGGTGACGACGCCGTCGTCGCCGATGGCGCGGATGCGCGCCTGGTCGATCTCGAGCGTGTTGTCGTCGGGAAAATGGCGCAGCCGCTCGCCTTCGATCTCGGTGCGCAGGGCGCCGTCGCTGCCGAAGCGCTGGACGACGAAGCGCGTCATCGTGTAGTCGGCTTCGTGGCGGAGCGGCGCGGCCTCGCGCGGCGTGTCGACGCTCGGCGCGTTGCGAACCAGCCACCAGGTGCCCAATGCCAGCACCGCCATCATGAGCAGCGGCAGGTAGGCGGAAACGACGTCGAGCAGGCGTGTCGGCCAGGGCGCGGTGGCGACCGGCTCGGGACCAGCAAAGCTGAGGTCGACCTCGTCGTCGTCCTCGAAGCCGCCGGTCGCCGGCGCGCTAACAAGCTCATCGCGCTCCATCGAGCGTGAACAGAGGACCGCGCAGCAACTCGGCGTAGCGACCGGCGGCGACGAGCAGCAGGTCGCAGAACTCGCGCGCAGCACCGTGCCCGGCGGCGGCCTCGGTCACATGATGGGCAACGGCCCGCACTTCGACGTGCGCGTGCGGCGGCGCGCACGCGAACGCAGCCCGACGCAGGATCGGCAGGTCGGGCCAGTCGTCGCCCATCGCGGCGACACGATCCCAGTCGAGGCCCAGGCCGTCGACGAGCGACGCGGCCGCCGTCATCTTGTCAGCCGCGCCATAGGCGGCGTGGAAGACACCGAGGTCGGCCATGCGCCGACGCACCGCCGCCGAATCGCGGCCGGTGACGACGATCGGGACGATGCCGGCTTGGGCGAGGAGCTTCATGCCCTGGCCGTCGAGCGTGGAGAAAGCCTTGAACGACTCACCGGCAGCGCCGATGTAGACCCGGCCATCGGTCAGGACGCCGTCGACGTCGAAGATCGCCGCGCCGATGCCGGAACCCGCACCGCGCGCCGCGAGCAGGAGTCCCGGCGCGAACTCCAGCGCAGGCGTGATCGCCGCGCCCATCAGATGACTTTCGCGCGCATCAGGTCGTTCGAGTTGATCGCACCGACCAGCTGGCCGTTTCCATCGACGACGAGCAGGCCGGTGACGCGATGTCGCTCCATCAGATCGGCTGCCTCGACCGCGAGCGCATCGTCGCGAACCAGCTTGGGCGAGGCGCTCATGACGTCGCTGGCGCGCATCGCGCGCAGATCGGCACCGGTCTCGATCAGGCGGCGCAGGTCGCCGTCAGTGAAGATACCGGCGACCCGGCCACTCGCGTCGCACACCGCCGTGAAGCCGAGCCCTTTGCGGGTCATCTCGTGCAGCATCTCGGTCATCACCGTGCCGGCATCGACGCGCGGCACGGCGTCGCCGCTGCGCATGAGGTCGACGACGTGCATCAGCAGCTTCCTGCCCAGGCTGCCGCCGGGATGCGAGCGCGCGAAGTCCTCCTCGCGGAAGCCGCGCGCATCGAGCAGGGCAACGGCGAGCGCGTCGCCGAGCGCCATCTGCGCCGTCGTGCTCGCGGTCGGCGCCAGGTTGAGCGGGCACGCCTCCTGGTCGACCGCACTCGAGAGGACAATCTCGGCATGGCGGCCGAGGCTGCTCTCGACGTTGCCTGTCATCGCGATCAAGGTCACGCCGAGGCGCTTGATCGCCGGCACGATGGCGGCGATCTCGTCGCTTTCACCCGAGTTGGAAATCGCGAGGACGACGTCGCCGGCGGTCACCATGCCGAGATCGCCATGGCTTGCTTCGCCCGGATGGACGAAGAACGCCGGCGTCCCCGTCGAGGCCAATGTCGCGGCCACCTTGCGGCCGACGTGGCCGCTCTTGCCCATTCCCATCACGACCACGCGCCCTTTGCAGGCGAGGATCGCGCCGAGCGCGGCGACGAAGCCCTTGCCCTGGCGCTCCTTCAGCGCGTCGAGCGCGCGCGCCTCGATGTCGAGCGTCGCGCGCGCAAGGACGAGCGCGCGTTCGGCATCGAAGGAAGAGAGAGCGGGCACCGTGCTTGCGTAAGCGTCCAGTAGGATCGGCCGATTCTAGGGTTCGCACCCCCGCACGCCGCGACCGCATGGCCTCGACGCTCGAACTGACACTCGTCTTCCTCCTCGCCGCCGTCGCCGGCGTGGTCGTCTGCCGCCTCGCGCGCGTGCCGCCCATGCTCGGCTACCTCGCGGTCGGCGTCGTCCTCGGGCCGAGCGCGATCGGCATCGCCAGCGAGGCCGGTGGCGTCGGCTACCTGGCCGACTTCGGCATCGTCTTCCTGATGTTCGTGATCGGCCTCGAGTTCAACCTGCCGCGGCTGCAGAGCATGAGGAAGCTCGTCTTCGGCCTCGGCCTGAGCCAGGTCACGCTGACGATCGTCGCCGCGATCGCCGGCAACGCGGCGCTGGTGTCGCTCTTCACCGCCACCGGCCGCCACTGGGGCCTCGGCTGGCAGAGTGCGATCGCGCTCGGCGCCGCGCTGGCGATGAGCTCGACGGCGATCGTCGTCAAGCTGATGGCGGATCGCCTCGAGCTGGAAAGCGAACACGGCCGGCGGGTTATGGGCGTGCTTCTGTTCCAGGATCTCGCCGTCGTGCCGCTGCTGGTGATCATTCCCGCGCTCGGCTCGACTCCCGAGGTGCTGCTGCGCGAAGTGGTGGTCGCGGCACTGAAGGCGAGCGCACTCCTCGCCGTGCTGCTGGTGGGCGGCCGCGTCGTCATGCGCTGGTGGCTGACGCTGGTCGTGCGCAGGAAGAGCGAGGAGCTGTTCGTCCTCAACCTGCTCCTCGTCACGCTCGGGCTGGCGTGGCTGACCGAGATGGCGGGCCTCTCTCGCGCGCTCGGCGCCTTCGTCGCCGGCATGCTGATCGCCGAGACCGAATTCAAGCACCAGGTCGAGACCGACATCCGGCCGTTCCACGACGTCCTGCTCGGCCTCTTCTTCATCACCGTCGGCATGAAGCTCGACCTCGGTGTCGTGCTGGCGCGCTGGCCGCTCGTGATCGTCCTGACGCTGCTACCGGTGGTCTTCAAGTTCGGTCTGGTCACCGTGCTGGCGCGCATCTTCGGTGCCGCGCCCGGCGTCGCCCTGCGCACCGGCCTCTACCTCGCGCAGGCCGGCGAATTCGGCTTCGTCCTGCTCGGGCTGGCGAGCGAGCGCCACCTGCTGCCGCCCGACTTGCAAGGGCCGGTCCTGGCCAGCATGGTGCTGTCGATGCTGGTGACGCCGCTCATCTTCATGGCCAGCAACCGCATCGTCATGCGCCTGTCGGCGAACGACTGGCTGCTCCAGTCGGTGGCGATGACGACGATCGCCCGGCGCACGATCAATACCGAGAAGCACGTCATCATCTGCGGCTTCGGCCGCAGCGGCCAGAACTTGGCGCGCCTGCTCGAGGCCGAGAAGATCGCCTACATCGCCCTCGACCTCGATCCCGACCGAGTGCGACAGGCAGCGGCCGGCGGCCAGAGCGTCGTCTTCGGCGACGCGGCGCGGCTGCAAAGCCTGATGGCCGCGGGCCTGGCACGCGCGAGCGCGGTCGTCGTCAGCTATCACGACACGCCTTCGGCGCTGAAGATCCTACACCTCGTCCACTCGCATGCGCCGACGGTGCCGGTCGTCGTGCGCACGATCGACGACGCCGACTTCGAGCGCCTGCGCGCGGCCGGCGCGACCGAGGTCGTGCCCGAAGCAATCGAGGGCTCACTGATGCTCGCCAGCCACGCGCTCGCCCTTGTCGGCGTGCCGATGCGGCGGGTGCTGCGCGTCGTCCAGCAGCAGCGCGATGCGCGTTATGGACTCCTGCGCGGCTTCTTCCACGGCGCCGACGACGACACCGTTGCCGAGCTCGACCATGCGCGGCTGCTCAGCGTGACGCTGCCTGCGGGCAGTGGCAGCGTCGGCCGCACGCTCGGTGCGCTCGGGTTGGCCGGGCACGGCGTCACCGCAGTGTCGCTGCGGCGCGCCTCGGGCGCGGTGCTCCAGCCGAGCGATTCGCTTGCCGTCGCGGTCGGCGACACGCTCGTGCTTTCCGGACTGCCGGAGCGCCTCGCGCGCGCCGAGGCGGCGTTGCTGACTCCCGGCCGCCCGAGCGGCGGGCTGGCCGCTCCACGACCCTAGGTCATCGGCAACTGCTTCGAGAGCGTCGCCCGCATCCGCGTCGCCATCACCGCGCCGGCAGCACGCAACAGCTCGAGAGCGAGCGCGGGCGAGCGCTGAGCCAGCTCTTCCATGCGCGGGCCGCGCAAGGCCCAGACGACGCAGGGAGTCATCGCCTCGACGTTGGCCATCCGCGGCGTATCGCCGAAGAGGCCCGGCTCGCCGACGACGGCGCCGGCGCGCAAGATCGCCACCTTGCTGCTGCCGGGCGGGCCGCCGGTCATGAAGATCTGCATGCTGCCCTGGGCGAGGAAGTACATCGAGCGATCGGCGTCGCCCTGCTTGATGAGGAGGTCGCCGGCGCGGATCTCGTAGCGCGCGAGGTAAGGCGCGATCGTGCGCCAGTTGTCGATCGTCAGCCGGGCGCGGAACGCATCGTCTGCGTTGAGCGTCTGCACCGCCTTGACCAGATCGTCGATATCCATGCTTCCCTGCTCCGCTGGCCGCCTCTGCTCCGAAGCGGCGAGGCTGCTCGCTATGCCACGATTATCGGCTGCGCAGTTGGGGCCGGCGAGAACGAGCGCCGCACGACCGTCCATTTGTCGCGTTGCGCGCCCCGCTCGTCGCTTCTTCCCCCGAGGTGCGGGGTCACTTGCCGATGCAGAAGCGCCCGAAGATGGCGCCGAGCAGATCCTCGGACGTGAACGCGCCGGTGATCTCGCCGAGCGCGTCGTGGGCGAGACGGAGCTCTTCGGCGAAGAGCTCGAGGGCGGCGTTGCCGCGCTCCGCATGCGCCGCCGCGAGCTCGAGGTGATGGCGTGCGCGTTGCAGCGCGTGGACGTGGCGGGCGCGGGCAATGAACAGGCCCTCGGGCGCCGCCTGCCAGCCGGCGAGCTCGAGCAGCCGCGTGCGCAATGCGTCGAGGCCTTCGCCGGTGAGCGCCGACACGACCAGTCCGGCGTCGACGGACGCCGAGCGCTGCAGGTCGAGCTTGTTGAAGAGGTGGAGCAGGCGCCCTGAGTTCGCCAGGCCGACCGGCAGTCGCGCCGCGATCGCGGCGTCGCCCGCGTCGTAGTCGGCATCGCCGAGGCGCGTCAGGTCGTGCAGGAAGACGATCGCATCCGCGCCTTCGATCTCGGCCCAGGTGCGCGCGACGCCGATCCGCTCGACCTCGTCGAGCGCGTCGCGCAGGCCCGCGGTGTCGACGACGTGGACCGGTACGCCTTCGATCTGGATCGTTTGCGCGACCTTGTCGCGCGTCGTGCCCGGCGTCGCCGTGACGATCGCCAGCTCGGCGCCCGCCAGTGCGTTCAGCAGCGAGCTCTTGCCGACATTCGGCTGGCCCGCGAGGACGACGCGGATGCCGTCGCGCAGCAAGGCGCCCTGGCGTGCGCGCAGCAGCACCGCGTCGACGTCGCCCGTCGCGCGTTGCAGCCGACCGAGCGCGTCGGCGCTGACCAGGAAGTCGATCTCTTCCTCGGGGAAATCGAGCGTCGCCTCGACGAGCAGGCGCAGCTCGACGAGCGCCGCGGCAAGGGCGTCGATCTCGCTCGAGAATGCCCCGTCGAGAGACCGCGCCGCCGAGCGCGCCGCCGCTTCGGTGCTGGCGTCGATCAGGTCGGCGACGGCCTCGGCCTGGGCGAGATCGAGCTTGTCGTTGAGAAAGGCGCGCTCGGTGAACTCGCCGGGGTTGGCGATGCGCAGGTGCGGGAGCCTCGGGCGGCCGGTCGCTTCATCGCGCTCGGCGCCGGCTTCCAGGCAGCGTGCGAGCAGCAGCTGAAGCACGACCGGGCCGCCGTGGCCCTGCAACTCGAGCACGTCTTCGCCGGTGTACGAACTCGGCGCCGGGAAGAAGAGGGCCAGGCCTTGGTCGATCGGCGCGCCCGTGACATCGAGGAACGGGCCAAAGGTCGCCTGGCGCGGCACCAGCGTCCGGCCGCAGATCGCGGCGACTAGGGGCGCGAGCGATGCTCCCGAGATGCGCACGATCCCGACCGCGCCGCGCCCGCCTGCCGTCGCAACGGCGACGATCGGATCCTCGTGGCGCGCCAGCGGCAGCATCGGATCCTCCGGCGGCGCGGTGGCGACGGCGCTACTTGCCGAGCACGCCCAGCCGCTTGTTGATCAGGTACTGCTGCGCGATCGAGAGGATGTTGTTGGTCAGCCAGTACAGGACGAGGCCGGCCGGAAAGAAGAAGAACATCACCGAGAAGACGAGCGGCATGATCCACATCATCCGCGCCTGCACCGGATCGGGCGGCGTCGGGTTGAGCCAGGTCTGCAGCAGGCTGGTGCCGGTCATCAGCAGCGGCAGGATGTAGTAGGGATCGATGGCCGAGAGGTCGGTGATCCAGCCGATCCAGGGCGCGTTCCTCATCTCGACCGTCGACAGCAGCACCCAGTAGAGGGCGATGAAGAACGGCATCTGCACGAGGATCGGCAGGCAGCCGCCGAGCGGGTTGACCTTCTCCTCGCGGTAGATGCGCATCATCTCCTGCTGCATCTGCTGCGGCTTGTCCTTCAGGCGCTCGCGCATTTCCATGACGCGCGGGTTGATGGCCTTCATCTTCGCCATCGAGCTGTAGGCCTTGGCGTTGAGCCAGTAGAAGGCGATCTTGAGCAGCACGACCAGGCCGACGATCGACCAGCCCCAGTTGCCGATTAGCTTGTGCAGCTGCGTCAGCAGCCAGAACAGCGGCTTGGCGAGGATCGTGAACCAGCCATAGTCCTTGACCAGCTCGAGGCCCGGCGCGAGGCTGGCCAGCGTGTCCTCCTCCTGCGGGCCGACGTAGAGACGTGCATCGAAGGCCTTGGTCGCGCCGGGAGCGATCTCGCCCATCGGCAGCAACTCGCCGACCGAGTAGGTGTTTGCGTCGATCTTGGCCGTGAAGAACTCGCGCGCGGGGCCGGGCGCGCCGGGCTTGTCGACCAGCCAGGCCGACAGGAAGTAGTGCTGCACCATCGCGACCCAGCCGTTCGAGCCGCTGGTCTCGTGGTTCGGCTTCTCGCCCGGGCCGCGCTTCTCGATCGATTTGAAATCGATCTTGTGATAGTGCGCGCTCTCGGTATAGATCCCCGGGCCGGTGAAGGTGAAGTAGAGGCTCGAGCCGCCCGGCGGATCGTTGCCGTCGCGGACGAGCTGCAGGTACAGGCGCGGGCTGATCGGCGCGCTCGTCGCGTTGACGATCTGGTGCTGCACGCCGATGACGTAGTCGCCGCGCCGGAAGGTGTAGGTCTTGACCAGCTTGACGCCGCCGACCGCGTCGCTCTCGAACGACACCTTCAGCTCGTTCTGGCCGTCGCCCAGCGAGCGCTCGCCCGGCAGGACATGCATCGGCGTGTGATGGTTGGGCAGGCCCGCGCCGCCCGCGGGTGGCACCAGCCCTGTCTCGGCGAGGTAGAGCCGGCTCGCCGAGCGGTCGAGGAGCACCATGTGCTTCGACTTGTCGAGCGGGTCGACCTGCTTCAGCAGCTCGACGCGGGCGAGGGTGGCGCCGGTGCTGTCGATCGTGGCGCGGACGAGGTCGGTCGCGACTGTGACCTGCTGGCTCGGCGCTGGCGCCGACGCGGCAACGGGCGCCGCGGTGGGTGCGGCCGCGACCGGCGCCCCGGGCACGGGCGCCGCCGGGGCGGCTGCCCCGGGAAGACTGCCGCCGGGGACAGGCGTCGGCGCGGGCGCGGCCGCCGTCGAAGCCGCGCCTGGCGTCGCCACGCGAGCAGGCGGCCCGAACATTGACGGCTGGCCGTTGTGGCGGTTCCACGACTCCCAGATGAAGAACAGTGAGGCGAGGAAGATGCCCCAGAGCAGGGTTCGGCGGATGTCGGTCATGACGTCGGATCGGAAGACGCGCGCGTTGCGGGCGCGCGCCGCTCATGCCCCAGCAGGGCGGTGAAGAGCCGCGGCGGCGCTGCCGGCACGGGGTCGAGTCCGCCCGCGCACCAGGGGTGGCAGCGGCCGATCCGGCCGAGTGTCAGCGCCAGGCCGGCGGCGGCGCCATGGCGCTCGAGCGCTTCGAGCGCGTAGATCGAGCAGGTCGGCTCGAAGCGGCAGGCGCTGCCGAGCCACGGGCTGAGAAAGAAGCGGTACCCGCGCACCGCGCCGGTCAACGCCGCTTGCGGCCAGGATCTCATGCCGACGGCAGCGCGACTGCGGTGCCGAGCAGCCGGTCGAGCTCGGCGCGCGCACAACGAAGGAGCGCGGGCGAGGCCGCGCTGGCGAACTCGGCCCGGTCGAAGGGCGAGCGCAGGCGAACAATCCACAGGCCAGGCGCCATCCGGTCGCGGTGACGCTCGGCCGCCGCGTAGATCTGGCGCTTGATCAGGGACCGGGTCACGGCCCTGCGTGCATGCCGCTTCGGCACGACCGCACCGACCCAGGAAAGGCTGGGCAAAGGGGCGGTGGCGGGCAAGTCTTCCACAGGCAATGGGCTCGTGGGGCTCTCGATTGTTGATAACTTCGACGCCGAGGGCCGCTTCAGAGCCGGCCCGCGGGGCGACGGCTCGGCCGCGAGATGGTGCACGGAGAAATGCGCCGTGGCGGCGCGGCTACGCCGGCCGAGGACGCGCTCGAAGTCGGCCGAGGCGACCAAGCGAGGCAGCGGAGAGGCCCGGCCGACTCGCCCGGGCATGCGATCGCCGTGCTTCGCGGGCTCAGACCGCGAGGCGCTTGCGCCCCTTGGCGCGCCGGGCGTTGATGACGGCGCGGCCACCGCGCGACTTCATGCGGACGAGAAAGCCGTGGGTGCGCGCG
>Ga0207650_10003924_pt1 | contig 10177 bp, 10 predicted proteins | sample KBSS63metaG_FD_184325 | JGI IMG/M metagenome (GOLD analysis project Ga0207650, IMG submission 184325) | Switchgrass rhizosphere microbial communities from Kellogg Biological Station, Michigan, USA - KBS S6-3 metaG (SPAdes) (version 2) | ecosystem: Host-associated > Plants > Roots > Rhizosphere...
GAAACAGCTTTGCTCTTCCCAGCGCGCCTGCCAGCGGCGGTCCGCTTCGCTCGGGTCGAAACGCCCGCTCATCGCAAACTGACTACCCCCGGACGGTGCCGCGGCGAAGGTCGCGAGCCCTGGTCAGGATGATGTCCTCGAGCTTCTGGACGGTTGCCGCGCTGACCGGTGCATCGACCCAAGTGCCTCCCTGATTGACCTGACGAGAAGCGGCAACGCGAAGCGCGTCGGCGCGAAGATCCTGGTCGAGAACCGATACCGTCAGCTTGACGCGCTCACCAGGAGCCTTGGGATTGGCGTACCAGTCGGTGATGATGACGCCGCTGTTCGAATCGGCCTGAAGCAGCGGCGCGAACGACACGGTGTCGACTGCGGCGCGCCACAGATAGCTGTTCACGCCAATGGTGGTCATCGTCGACGGCGCAAGCGCGCCGGGCAAGGTCTTGTTGCGCGAGCAGCCCGACGTCGCAACGGTCAGGGCCAGCAGCGCAGCAGCAGTGATTTTGAAGCGGGACATCAGGAATCCTTGGAGGCAAGAAGCTGGTTCGGTCGCGTTATAGATGGTCAAGGTAGTCCCGCAAGCTGTCACAAAGCTGACCGATTCTGTGTTGAGTCAGCAACAGGAGCGAAATGAATCGATTCGGCTCATGGAACCTTCAGCTTGGACTAGCTATATCGACTCACCAGAACAGGGAGTTGTCTGATTTGTTAACGATGCGCGCATCGAAGTCAGCCAAGGTCGCTGCGGCTCTTGCCGCGGCGGGCCTGATGCTGTCTCCGGCGTTCGCGACGGGAACTTCGACTCAGGCGAAGAAGCGGCCGGCCCCGATTGCCGTCAGCTTCGATCCGATCTCCTCGTTCACGCCGGCGAACGGCGATCCGCGCCTGGCCGCAGCGTTTGCGAACAAGCCGCTTTCGCTGACCGATTTCCGATTCACTCCAGCCGCTGCCAAAGGCCGGCCGTCGCAGCTTCGCGTAGCCATCCGCGCCCGCGTTGGCAGCCCGGCTGCCGCTGCTACCGCGGTCAACACCGCTCCGGCCGTGACCGCCCTGACGCCGGCCAGCTACAATCTCGGACTCGCCGTGGGCTGGAAGCGGTTCGCCGTTTCCGGCGACGTCGCCAAGACCAAGGCCGTCGATCCTGCGCTGGGTGAGCGCGAAAGCGCTGTCCTGGGCGTGAGCTATTCGCTCAACAATAGGCTCAGCACTCGTGTCGCTGTGGGTGCCGAGCGGGCAACGGGCAATCCACTTCCCGCGCTTCGCCGCGGAGACAACGTCTCGGTTGATGCTGGCGCGTCTTATTCCCTCTCTCGGCGCATCGCGCTGACTGGTGGCGTTCGCTACGAAGTCGATCGTGACAGGCTGGCGAGCCTGAAGGATGAGCGCCGCGACAGCCAGGCCGTCTACATCGGGACCGCCTTCAAGTTCTAAGCTCCTTTCGAGCTCCTTAAAGTTACGAAAAGGCCGCCTAATCGCGCGACTTTTACGAACCTGAGCCTATAGCTCCGAGCCATGAGCCGCGCCGCTGACCGTCGACAAAAGATCATTGATGCGATCGAGCGTTCGGCAACCCTCGCCAAGCGCGATCCGGCGGACGTGACCCTGGTTGCGGTCAGCAAGGGACGGCCGGTCGAGCAAATCGAGGAGCTGATCGCCGCTGGTCAGTGTGATTTCGGTGAAAGCCGGGTGCAGGAAGCGCTCGGGAAATGGCCAGCGTTGCTTGCGAAAAGTCCTGATCTTCGCCTGCACGGGATCGGCCGGTTGCAATCGAACAAGGCGGCCGAGGCGGTGAAACTGTTCGACACGATCCATTCGGTGGATCGAGCTTCACTCCTCGATGCGTTGACGAGCGAAGCGGCGAAAGCCGATCGCCTCCCGTCGGGCTATGTCCAGGTGAACATCGGCGAGGAAGAGCAGAAGGGCGGCTGCGCCATCGCTGAAGTCGGTGCCCTCGTGGCCGAAGTGCGAGCCTCGCCGCTGCCGCTGGCCGGGCTGATGGCGATCCCGCCGCTGGGCGTCGAGCCTTCGCCCTACTTTGCGCTCCTCGCCAGGCTTGCCCGACGCCATGACGTCGCGGGCTTGAGCATTGGAATGTCCGGTGATTTTCAGGAAGCGGTGATGCTGGGGGCGACAGTCGTTCGCGTCGGCACCGCCTTGTTTGAGGACTGATGAGAAACTTCGACGCGATCATTTTCGACTTCGACGGAGTGCTCCTGGAGAGCGAGTTCGAAGGCAACAAGCAGCTTGCAGAGTTGCTGACCGACCTGGGCCATCGCCACAGCGTCGAGGAAGCGCTGGAGCGCTACGTCGGCCTCGCGGGGAAGGACTTCTTTGCCGAGATCGAGAAGCATATCGGCGGGCCGCTACCGCCGGCCTTCTTCGAGCGGCGCAAGGAGCAAAGCGTTCAGGCACTGCAGGAAGGCGTCCGTGCGGTCGTCGGAGCGGTCGACTTCGTCCGCGGCCTGGCAGACCTTCCGAAAGCCGTGGCCTCATCGAGCTCAACCCGCTGGCTATACGGACACCTCGATCATCTCGGCCTTCGCGATGCGTTCGGTGGCCACGTCTACAGCGGCAACGAACATGTCGAGCGCGGCAAGCCGGCGCCGGATCTCTACCTCTATGCCGCTAGCCAACTCGGCGCCGACATTGGGCGCAGTGTAATCCTCGAAGATTCAGCAATCGGGGTGAAGGGCGCGCTCGCGTCGGGCGCGCGAGTCATCGGGCTTGCAGCGGGTACTCACTGCCTCGATGGTCATGACGAAATGCTGCGCGGGCTCGGCGTGACCGACATCGCTTACAATTTCGACGACGTGAAGCGCCTGCTCGATCTCGCCTAGGCGAGGTGGCCGCTCCTCTTGTGCTTGGTCGCGAGGTAATCGGCATTGTGCGGATTGGCCGGCATGTGATGCGCGACCCGCTCGACAACCTCGACTCCGGCGGCTTCCAGCCCCGCGACCTTGTTCGGGTTGTTGGTGAGCAGCCGAACCCGGTCGATGCCAAGCGCCTTCAGCATCGCCGCGGCATGGGCGTAATCGCGCTCGTCATCACCGAACCCGAGCCGGCGATTGGCGTCTACCGTGTCGAGTCCGCGATCCTGCAGCGCATAGGCGCGGAGCTTGTTGGCCAGACCGATCCCGCGCCCTTCCTGGCGCAGGTAGAGCAGCACCCCGCCGCCTGCTTCGCCGATGATCCGGAGCGCTTCCTTGAGCTGCGGCCCGCAATCGCACTTTAGCGATCCGAACACGTCGCCGGTCAGGCATTCGCTGTGAAGGCGGACGAGCGGCGGCTGGCCGCCGAACGCGCCGACCACCAGCGCAACATGCTCTTGCCCATCATCCGATCCGCGGAACGCAACGATCTGGGTGTCGGGCATTCCGTCGAGCGGCAGCTTGGCGCGTGCGACGAGTTCGACGTTGGGCGCGGTTCGAGCGCGTTCGACGTCCTCCGCCGATACGGTCGCTGCGGCGGCTTGATCGTCGAGCAGCCAAAGCGCCGGCAGCAATCCCGCCAACCGCGCCAGGTCCAGCGCCGCCTCTGCCGCTCTCGCACAATCCATATGGACGGGTTGCAACGGCCCAATCGGCCCGCGGTCGAGGTCTCGTCCAGGATCGGCGATCGCCAGCGCCGCGGAAGCGTCGAGCCAATCGTTCCGCTCGATCAGCACCGGCGAAGCAGGATCCGCCGCGTCACGCTCGTTGGCGAGTGCCAAGGCCGCGGCGCGTTCGCCGCTGATCAACAGCCGAGCACGATTGTCTGAATCGAGCAAGGCGAGAAGCTCAAGTGTCGCGGTCTCGACGGCAACGATCACGCGAGGCTCTGGCCCGTCGATCCGCACCGGCCGCCCCGCGCGTAGCGCGGCGATGGCGGTCCGAAGCGGCGACAGCTCGCTCAAACCTCGACCTCCAAAATCAGCGGCACATGGTCGGATGGGCGCTGCCACGACCGGCACGGCTTCAGTACCTCGTGCGCCGCCAAATGTCCGGCGAGCTCGGGCGAGGCCCACATGTGGTCGAGCCGTCGGCCCCGGTCGTTCCTGGTCCAGTCGGGCGAGCGATAGCTCCACCAGGTGAAGCAGCGCTCCGGCGCTGGCACGAACTTGCGCCCGATGTCGATCCAGTCGTGAGCTTGCTGCAGCCTGGTCAGCGCCACGACCTCAATCTGGGTGTGGCTGACGACGTTCAGGAGCGACTTGTGGCTCCAGACATCGCATTCGAGCGGCGCGACGTTGAAGTCGCCGACGATGATGGTCGGTTCCTTCAGGCCCTCCGACCAGCGGGTCATGCGCCCGATGAAATCGAGCTTCTGGCCGAACTTGGGGTTCTGTTCGCGGTCGGGGATGTCGCCGCCGGCCGGCACATAGACATTCTCGAGCCGGATTCCGTTCTCGAGCCGGACGCCGACGTGGCGTGCCTCGCCATTGTCCTGCCAGTCGTGTTTGCCCGGGTCCTTGATCGGCACCCGGCTGATGATCGCCACGCCGTGGTGCATGCGTTGGCCGTTCAGCTGGCGGTATTTGTAGCCGTGGCGGTCGAACAGCTCGAACGGGAAGATGGTATCGAGCACCTTGGTTTCCTGAAGGCACAGGATGTCCGGTTGCTGCTCGGTTATTAGGCGCTCGACCAGCCCGGTACGGGCGCGCACCGAATTGATGTTCCAGGACGCGATCTTGAGCCGTTTCGTCACAACAGCCGCTTAGCCTCGTAACATTCCGCCCGCAAAGAAAAGGCCCCCGCTCCGGGGGCATGGAGCGAGGGCCGCCTAGCGTTCGTCACGCAAGGAGCTCCGCGAAACCCCGGGTAACAGGGGGAAACCCCGGGTAAGCAGCGGAACCGAACCCCTATTTAGGAACCCTTGCCTGACATTGCGATGAACGGGTCGCAAAATGAAACTATTTTAATCTAGCGCTTCCGCTTCTTGGGTTCGTCAAAGGTGAACGCGCTCTCGGGCACGGCAACATTGTAGCGGACGTTGGTCAGCTTGACCGTCGTGCGATGGCCCTGCGGGTCAATCGCGGTCCAGCCGTAGAGCTGCAGCCCGCCTGGCGAAGAGCCGTTGCGCAGGAAGGCGAGCGTCAGCTGGCCGTAGGACGTGTTCTTGGCCCGGGCGACGACGATGCGGTCGTCATTATTGGGCAGGATCTGCGCCTTTCCGTTGAAATCGGCTGATCCGGACAGAAGCGGTCCGAGCGGCGTGCGGCCCAGCGGCCAGCTGGACTTCTGTCCGACCTGGTAGTCGAGGAAGAACAGGCGCGAGCCGTCGGCAACGAGCAGAAGGTCGCCGCTGCCGTACTGGAAGCGAACCTTGCCTGGACGCTTGAGCTGTAGCGTGCCGGCGGCCGAGCGGCCTTTCGCATCGGTCTGGACGAAGTTGGCGGTCATCGTCTGCACCGCGCCGATATGCGATTTCAGTTTCGCGAGGTCGGCAGTCGGATTGCCCGCAGCCGCGGGCACGGCGGCGGCGACAATTGCCACTGGAATCAGCGCGCGCGCAAAGCTTGTCGTGAAGGTCATTCGAAACGCTCCTGGAATTTTCGCCGGAATCTGGCGTTTCGCCCTTGAATGCGCTCTGAACCTGGGGGTTCCGCCCTGTTCAGGCTCAAATCGGGTGCCCGTCGGGGTCGATCAGGACCTCGCGGCGGCCGACGTGGTCGGGCTGGCCGACCAGGCCATCCTTCTCCATCCGCTCAATCAGGCGCGCGGCGCTATTGTAGCCGACACGAAGTTGCCGCTGGAGGTAGGACGTCGACGCCTTCTGGCTTTCGGCGACGATCTGGATCGCTTTCTTGTAGAGCTGGGTCTCGGCGTCATCCTCTCCGGTCGGTTGTCCGTCGAACAGGTAGCCGCCGTCTTCCGGCTCCTCGGTGACCGCCTGGATATAGTCGGGAGCGCCCTGCCGCCGCCAATGTTCGGCGACCGCGCGAACCTCCTCGTCACTGACGAACGGTCCGTGGACGCGGATGATCTGCTTGCCGCCTGGCATGTAGAGCATGTCACCCTTGCCCAGCAGCTGCTCGGCGCCCTGCTCGCCGAGGATGGTCCGGCTGTCGATCTTACTCGTCACCTGGAAGCTGATTCGCGTGGGCAGGTTTGCCTTGATGACGCCGGTGATGACATCGACCGACGGGCGCTGCGTCGCCATGATTAGGTGGATGCCGGCGGCGCGCGCCTTCTGCGCCAACCGCTGGATCAGGAACTCGACCTCCTTGCCGGCGGTCATCATCAGGTCGGCAAGCTCGTCGACCACGACCACGATCTGCGGCAGGACTTCGTATTCCAGCTCCTCGGTTTCGTAGAGCGGCTGGCCGCTGTCGGCGTCGTAACCGGTCTGAACACGCCGCCCGAGCTTGGCGCCCTTGGCCTTGGCTTCGCGGACCTTGGCGTTGAAGCTCGGTAGCGCGCGGACGCCGAGGTTCGCCATCATTCGGTAGCGCTCTTCCATCTGCTCGACGGTCCATTTGAGCGCGCGGATTGCCTTGCCCGGCTCGGTCACCACCGGCGACAGCAGGTGCGGGATGTCGTCGTAGATGCTGAGCTCCAGCATCTTCGGGTCGATCATGATCAATTTAACCTGATCGGGGCCGTAGCGGTACAGCAGCGACAGGATCATGCAGTTGAGGCCAACCGACTTGCCCGATCCAGTCGTGCCGGCGACGAGCAGGTGCGGCATCGGCGCCAGGTCAGCGATGACGGGATCGCCGGCGATATTCTTGCCGAGGATCAGCGGTAGCGACATGTTCTGGTCTTCGAACGCCTGACTCCCGATTAGTTCGCTCAGACTGACCGTCTCGCGCTTCACGTTGGGAAGCTCGATGCCGATAACGCTTCGGCCGGGGATGGTCGCGACGCGCGCCGACAGCGCCGACATGTTTCGGGCGATGTCATCAGCAAGCTGGATCACGCGGCTGGCCTTGATTCCGCTTGCGGGCTCGAGTTCGTACATGGTCACGACGGGCCCGGGGCGGACTTCGACGATGTCGCCGCGGACGTGGAAATCTTCGAGCACGCTTTCGAGCAGGCGCGCGTTGCGCTCCAAACCTGCGCGGTCGATCTTCTGGCTCCCACGTTCCGGCGCCGCGGCAAGCAGGTCGAGCGTCGGCAGCTGGTAATTGTCACCGAGCGCGAGGCTGGTCTGGGCCGGCGCTTTCTTGCCGACGCTGCGGTTGGCCGGAGCAACGGACTTGGGCGCGGGAGCGACAGCGACCGTCGGCCGCGGCTTGGGCGGAGCAGCCGGAGCTGATTCGTCTCGGATCTGGGTGGCGCGCGGGGCAGCGCGGCGCTCGCGCGGCTCGCGGCGAAACAGGCCAGACACCCACGTCCGCTCGCCCTCGGTCAGGCCGAGCGCAAAATAGCCGAGCACGATCCCGGCGATGGCAAACAGCAGCAGGACCGCTAACCGGACCGGGCCGGCGATGGATGGATTGCGGATCAGGTCGATGCCGGCATCGACACCATAAGCGGCGCCGAGGCCGATCGCTCCGCCCCATCCGCTCGGCAGGCCGGATACCGCCGAACCGCTGGTCAAGCTGAGTGCAATTCCGATTAGCACCGCACCAATCGCTGCGACGAACAGGCCGCGAGTGACCCGTCCTGCTGGTTCAAGCCGAAGCATTCTAAGGCCCGCGAGCGCGATGACCGGCAGGAACAACACGCAGCCGAGGCCGAACAGAAGCAAGAGCGCGTCACTGGCGTAGGCGCCCGGGCTGCCGAGCCAGTTGCCGGTCGCATCGCCCGCCGCTGTGCTCAGCGAGCGGTCGCTGGCAGTATGCGTCGCGAGTGCCACCGCGCCACCGAAGCTCAGCGCGACGAGCAATGCGCCCCAGGTACGCACGGCAAAGCGCTTCAACGAGGCGCGCAGCGCATCGCGCCAGTCCGGCGCCAGGTCGCGCTTGGGTGCGCGCGCTGCAATGGTTGCCATCTTCCACCCCCAAGTGATCGTTGCGCCTAGAATCCCCCACGCGGACTCGCCGGTCAAGCGAAGTCGTGGCGTCATTGCGACGAAGGGGTTAGGGGGCGCCGCGATGGATCGCGCGGACGCAATCATTTTCGGAGGTGGATTAGTCGGGCTGGCCCTCGCGGCGGCGCTCGACAGCAGCGGCGTTTCTACCATCGTCGTCGATCCCGCCGATCCTGACCTACGCAAGGATGCATCGTTCGACGGCCGGACCAGCGCGGTGTCCTCGAGCTCCATGCGAATGCTCGAGACGGTCGGCGTGACGGACCATCTTGAGCAGCCGGGCTGCCCGATCCGCACCATCGCAGTCGCTGATGGGTTAAAGCCGGGCGGACTGCACTTCGAGCCGGACGATGACGAAGCGCTCGGCTGGATGCACGAGAACCGGCACCTTCGCGCCGCACTGCAAGCTAGAACCGAAGTGGGCAAGAACACCTGGCTGCTGTGGAAATCGAGGGTGGCGAGCGTCGACCGTGGAGATCATCAGGTCGTCGTGTCGCTGGCTGACGGACGAAAACTGTGCGCGCCACTGCTGATTGCCGCGGACGGACGCAATTCGCGGACCCGCGAGGCGGCCGGGATCAACATCGCGCGGTGGAAATACGATCACGAGGCGATCGTCTCGGTGCTCCGGCATGAACTGCCGCACGATCATGTCGCCTACGAGATTTTCTATCCGACCGGCCCGTTCGCGCTGTTGCCGATGACTGACGACAAGGAGGGGCATCGCTCGGCGATCGTCTGGTCGGTGCCGGAGGACGATGCGGCCGGCTGGCTGTCGCTTAGCGACGCCGATTTCGCGGCTGAGGCTCAAGCAGCGATGGGCCGCTTCCTCGGAAGCATTTCACTGCTCACACCGCGCTCGACCTTCCCGCTCGGCTTCCATCACGCGGCGCAGATTACCGCCCAACGGCTGGCGCTGGTGGGCGATGCCGCGCATGCGATCCACCCGATCGCCGGTCAGGGCCTCAACCTCGGCTTTCGCGATGCCGCCGCGCTGGCGCAGGTTTTGGTCGAAGGCTCACGCCTCGGCCTCGATTTGGGCGACACCCAATTACTCGACCGCTATCAGCGTTGGCGCTCGCTCGATGCGCTCTCGGTCGCTTTCGCCACCGACAGCCTGACCCGTGTCTACGGCGTTCCGGGCAAGACGGCCTCCGCCGTACGCCGCTTCGGCATGGGCCTGGTCGAGCGGATCACCCCGCTCAAGAACAAGCTGATGAACGAAGCGCGCGGCACCAGCGGCGACCTGCCGCTGCTCCTCCGCGGCATAGCCATCTAATTACTGAAGCGTCGGCTCGATCTCGATGCCGCCGTTCACCGCGGCGCGTTGGAATTGCATCAGCTGGACGAGGAGATCAGCGCGGCCGTCGAGCGTAGCCTGCTCGAGCAGGGCCTGCTTGGCGCCGGTGTCGAACGGTGCGACCTGGGCAATCGCGTTGACCAGCATCTCGTCGTCGAGCCGCGCCACCGCGTCCCAATCGACTGCCAGGCCCATAGCATCGCCTAGCCGCCGCGCTTCGCGCTCGACCTCGGCGCGCTGGATGCTTGCCAGCGGGTCGGGCTCAACGTCGTCGAAGGCGGTAATGTCGACGCTCGCACAACGATAGCTGGTGTCGTTCGGCACTTCCCGGATCAGCCGGAAGCGGCTGGCCCCGAGAAGGACGATGTTGAACTTGCCGTCGTCGAGCTCCTCGATCCCGACGATCTCGCCCATGCAGCCAACGCCGTAGAGCGGCGCCTTGTTGTCGTCATCGAACTGCAGCGGCTGGATCATGCCGATGCGGCCATCGCCGTCGATCGCGTCGCGAACCATGTCGCGGTAGCGCGGCTCGAAGATGTGCAGCGGCAGCTGGGCGCGCGGGAATAGGATCGCTCCGGCGAGCGGAAAGATCGGGATGGTGAGCGCCCGGCTCACGTGAAGAGTAACGCCGACAGGCGGCGGCGCTGGGCGCTCGACCATGGATCTTCGAGGCCCTGGGCTTCGAGCAACTGGAGGAAGCGCTTGCGCGCCGCGCCCTCGTGCCACTCGCGGTCGCGCTTGACGATTTCGAGCAATTCGTCGGCCGCGCCTTCGCGGTCGCCTCCCGCCATTTTCGCTCCGGCGAGCTCGAACCGCGCCTCGTGATCGTCGGGGTTCGCCGCGAGCCGCTGCTCCAACGGCGACGTGTCGACCTTCGGCGTCGCCGCCAATTCGAGTGCGGCGCGCGCACGGGAGACTTCCTGC
>Ga0207650_10003928_pt1 | contig 10174 bp, 10 predicted proteins | sample KBSS63metaG_FD_184325 | JGI IMG/M metagenome (GOLD analysis project Ga0207650, IMG submission 184325) | Switchgrass rhizosphere microbial communities from Kellogg Biological Station, Michigan, USA - KBS S6-3 metaG (SPAdes) (version 2) | ecosystem: Host-associated > Plants > Roots > Rhizosphere...
CGTGATCGTCGTCGATGAGGACATCGACCCGACCAACACGTTTGACGTGCTCTGGGCCTTGGCCAGCCGTTCCGATCCGGTGGAGTCCATCGAAATTCTCCGCCGCTGCTGGAGCGGACCGCTCGATCCGCGCATTCAACCGGGCAAGAAAGGTTTTAACTCTCGCGCGGTCATCGACGCCTGCCGGCCGTTCGAATGGATGAAAGACTTTCCCCCGGTTGCGGAATCTTCGCCGGAGTTGCGCGACAAGATCTACAACAAGTGGAAGAAAATCATCGAAGCTTAATTAAAGGTACGACTTGAGTATGCGGGGCGACCGTGATGAGCGGTCGCCCCTCTTTTTTGTGATTGATAAAAGAATTGGTTGACAGAGTTGATTCCAATTAGTTCACCTCTTACCGATTTCATCTTGTCATCCCCAACTCGCTGACGTATGGTCCGGCCATGCGGTACGGGCTCTTCTATTTGCCGTCGTCGCTTCCGGCTACGCGCGCGGATGGCGCTGAGCGCTTTCGAACGGTTGTTGATCAAGTTTCGTTTGGAGAGGAGATCGGCTTCGACTCGGTCTGGCTCGCCGAGCATCACTTCCATTCCTTCGCCGGAGTTTTTTCATCACCACCGGTGATCGGCGCGGCAATTGCGCAGCGAACGACCCGGATACGCATCGGCACAGCGGTGCTCTTGCTGCCCTATCACAACGCGTTGCGCGTTGCCGAGGATTACGCAACGCTCGACTGCTTGAGCAACGGTAGAGTTGAGTTCGGCGTGGGACACGGTTTCGTCAAATGGGAAGCGCTGACGTTCGGAATTGCGCTCGACGAGCTGCGTGACCGATTCAAGGAGAATCTCCAAGTGGTGCTCAAGGCTTGGAAAGATCAAGCATTGCATCACGAAGGACGATTTCATGAATTTAACGGCGTGATGGTTTATCCGCGCCCGGTGCAAGAGCCGTATCCTGCGGTTTGGATGGCGGCAACAACCTCGGTGGAATCCTTCGAGGTGGCGGGCCGCTCAGGCTTTCACATGATGCTCATTCCTTTTCTGAACGATGTCGAAGAGCTTCGCGCGAAAATGCAGGCTTATTTCAGCGCGCGGAAGGCTGCTGGACACGATCCCTCGAGCGCCCGCGTCCTCGGTGTGTATCATGCCTGGGTCGGCGAAAGTTCCGCGGAGGCGCGTGCGGCCGCAGCTCCAGGACTTGCGGAATACCACTCGGCTGCGAGCCAAGCCCATGGCCTGACGCCGGGAATGGCCGATCCGGCATCTTATCGGAGTCATGAACAACACCGCGCGCAGATGAAGCATCTCACGTTCGACGACTTGGTCGAGCAGAGCCGAGTGCTAGTCGGGAGCGCGGCAGAAGTGCGCGAGAAGATCGAGTACGTGCGCGAGCGGCTTTACTTGACGGACTTGGCGGGCAACTTCGCGCTCGGCGGATTGTCGGATGCGCAGGTGCGCGCAGGCATGCGCCGATTCATGCAGCAGGTAGCGCCGGCAATTCGCTAAGATCCACATCCTAAGCTCGGAATTCGAAACAGAGCCGGCAACTGGAATCCACGTTCGTTGACACTCCTCGCTGCCCGAGGCTATAAGTGACTATCCTGCGGAGGTGAAGCATGGCAAAGCTCAGGCACATTGCGTTCATTTCGAAGCAACCGAAAGTGCTCAGCGATTTTTATCAGAAACATTTCGGGTTCGAGGAATGCAAGATTTTTCCGAGCGGCTCCAGGATGGTCATCGATCCGCTATTTAATTTAGCTTTTTTGCAGAGCCGGGGAGACGAAGCCGGAGCGGTCGTCGGCACGCATCGCGCCGACGGCGCCGAGCTTGAACGGCAACCGGGTATTCACCACTACGGTTTTCTCGTCGAAGATCTCAACCAGGCCGTTGGCAAGCTGCCGCCCAACTTACATCGCGGCGCAAGCCCGCAAGTCTCCGCCGGTGTGGGCGGACCGGAAGGTGCGCGGCCGGCAGAGATGCGATTCGTCGATCCGTGGGGCAACAACGTCGATCTTTCAGCGCGCGGATTTTTGGGCAGAGAAGAAAAGAAACTTCCCGGCGTACGCTTGCTCGCGGTGCAAGTGCCCGACCTGGCCGCGGCCTGCGAATTTTACCAGCGGCAATTCGATCTCGAGCTCGTCGGCTGGACAGATGATGGAACCGTTCGCCTGAGCGACGGAACGGTTACGCTCTTATTGACCAAGTCGCAAGTGCGTCCGAAGAGCGGAGTCCAGTACTTCGGGATTCAAGTCGATGATCTCACGCGCACGAAAAAACGCTTGCAGGACGATGGCGTGTCTGTTTCCGACGCGGATAGCAATCAGATTCAGTTCACGGACCCGGAAGGAAATCGAGTTGTGGTCTCTCAACAGGCTTGGAATTGAGTTGATCTAAAGGTTGGGAGAGCCGGCCGTCGGCTCGTTCCAACTCCGCAAGAAAAGCCTCTGCCGCTACCTCATTCTGATCCCCACCTGTCTGCTGCTTCTGCTTCTAGGACGGCTTCAGGGTGAAGTTCGACCGATCGTGCGACTACCGGCCGGAGGTTTTAAGGCGAGCTTCCGACCACGGAATCGGCCGTACCGCGCCGGAATCAAGATCCCGTAACCGGCGATCAATCTCTACTTCCCAAGCTGCTTCAGCATCCTGATTCACTTCTTGGTCGAGGCTATCGAGAAGTGCACCCGCAAGTGCGGCTTTTTCTTCCGGTGAAGTTGGAGCGCTTCCTTCAGCAGCTTGGCTTGGTCCGATTTCATAGCCTGATATTACGCCTCAGGGGTCGCCGTTTTCAAACTAAGGTTTCGGCTGAGCGTCGCGCTGTTTTTTTGCCCGTACGCCTTGCCGAATGTTAGACGATGCTGGAAGCTTACCCTAATTCTTTTCTTCCTTTATTGAATGCACCGAGAGTGCCGGGCACTAAACTTGTTGAAACGTGTCGAAGGTTTTTCGCAAAGTACTTGGTGCCGCCTAGCAGATCATCAAGCAAGTGCTCTACACTGACGATAACTCGAGCTCTTTCTTTTCGTAAGTGCTGAGCTTTGTCAGAAAGCCTGATATTAAATGTTCCTGCGGGAGCAAAGGCATGGACGGTGCCATGTCTGTATACCATGATTAAGTCGCGCGACACCTTCTTATATCCGGGATTCAGTGCGCCAAGAACTTCGTCAATGAATTTCTTACTTCTTTTGGTGTTTCCAATTCCTCCAGCGGCAATACTCTTGCCGTCGCCGCAATATAAAGCTCCTAGAAAGTCACACCAACAAAGGCATAAAAGTATCGGCTCAAAAAATCCGTAGCCGATGCTCTTCTTGGGTTTTCTTTCTATGTAGAGGTACTTCGTTCGCTTCACAACCCTCACGAAGTCACCGCGAAGAAAACGTCTTGCTTCTTGTACGGTGAAATCCTTGAGTGGGTACCACATGATAAAAAATCGTCTAACGCTGGCTAGACTACGGGGAGGATCGGTAGCCTTAGCCGGTAATTAGCCATCACACGCTCTCGAACCACACCTCATCCACCCTGACTATCTCGATCGTCTCTTTTCGGACACCCAGGCCAAGTTCCTTCAGCTTATCGGAGAGCTCGTTTCCATCGACCAGATCGATTGGAGGAGCACCGTCGCGTGTCGCCTCCTTCACAGCAGCAGGACTGAAGGTTCCCGTCGTGATAAAGAGGCCCTTATCGGCCCGCCCCACCATGGCACCACGAAAGTCCCGGATCTCGCTCGATGGAACCGATCCCTTATACCGCTTGCATTGGAACAGAACATGGAAACTCATGAATCCGTGGATTCGTGCGATTCCACGCCCGTCAATCCCACCATCGCCACTCCGCCCAGTGACCTCGACCTGAGTGAACCCCGACTCACGAAGAAGTCGCTGGACGAGCCGCTCGAACGCAGCAGGAGAGAGCTTCTGCGTCAAGATAGAGTGCAGGCTCTGCTTCCACTTTTCTTCCTGAGAAACTTCGGCTGGAACGGAAATATCAATATCGGTCTCGGGCGACTCCTTCTTGTCAAGCGATCGAACAGTGCGGACGACGTTTTGTGGGTCGACCTGCTCTGTTTCCTTCGCCTTTGCAGTGAGCGCCCAGACGCCTCTAGCCGAATTTTCCAACAAACCGTACTTCTTCAAGTAGGTGCGCGCCCAAGCGAGCCGATAGCCCACCTCCGTCTGGTTGCTTTTCTCTGGGTCATGAAGTTGAGAAAGGACATCATCTGGCAGCTTCTCCAGCTCCACGACCTTATCGTAGATCTCTTCAATGGAACCCGATCCGCCCAGCGCTCGTAAGGAACGGAGAAGAGGATTCATCAGCCGGTCGAATGTTGGTAGCTTCGTCGCCATCGTTTTCCTGTACGTCTAACGCTCACGCTCAGCGGCCGGCCCACTGCAGACCGGCATGGATGAGACCCCCATGCTGGTCCGCTGCAGCGTGTTGTTAGGCACGCCATCGCCCGGCACATCTATATCGACAATGAGGGGTCGGTGGTCACTGTACTTCGCCCACAGCTCGTCAGTGCCTACTTCGACCGAGCGAAGCGTTGTGGCCCACGCTTTCGGAATGAAGCAGTAGTCCATGTGATATGGTTTTCCGGGATCACGGCGGAGGCAAAACGTTGGTCGGGACTCTGCACCCTGCGCCTCGCCAAAGAAGTGATGGTAGGCACTCACAAGGCCAAGCGACGTAAGCTGCTGAACTAGGCCGCTGTGGTTCTGCGTGGGTTGTCGCTTGTAGTCCCAGATGGTGTTCGAGTTGAAGTCGCCCGCAATTACCGTCGGTTGCGACACGATGAGATCTCGATAAATCTCAACCGCACGAATAACGGCCCTCACGTACCGAAAGTCAGGATTTCGCTGCGACCAAATCGCAAGGAGCAAGAATGACGTCGGGCCAGTGACCTGAACGGGAAATGCATAGGGGGGTACGTCTCGGGTCTCAGCGGGAGAAATGCGGTAGGGTCCCGATGCAGCGACCGCGATACCCTGACGTGGGTTGTTGCCGAACCAGAGCATCGAATTGGTATCCACCGGTTCCGGACACTCCGGGATAACGGTGACACTTAGAGACAAGGCAGCAAGCACTGGAAGCTTGCCTGAAACGGGCCCTCTACAGCAGTTCCAAGTTACGATTCGCATTCGGCCTGCCTAACCATTGAGTATACTGACTAGTATATTACAGAAACCAGAAGTCACCGTCCGGTGAAATTTATTCCTGTTTTCAAAAAGTTGTCAATCAATTAAAGCTCACGATTATATCAATATACTTGGTCAGTATATTTCAGGTATACCTGCGAACGAGTTGCCGCAGGACATGATCGGCTGTGTAACTTTGTTGACCGGAGGGTTGACGCTTTCCGCGCTTGGGGTGTAGGTGTGGCGAATCTGAAATGGGCGCATGCCATACGCCTTACAACGAACCGACTAAACCTGGGAGGTAAGATGCGCGTACTCAAAATAAGTCAGCTTGAAGAAAAACCGATGGATACTGCGACGCCGATCACGGGATGGACTGGCGGTGCGGTAACCCGAACGCGGCAGGCGATTATCGGCGACGGGCAGTCGGATAATTTCCGCTGCAACGTCGTCAATTTTCGCGTTGGCGCGACGACCGGCTGGCATGTGCACGACTGCGATCAGATTCTGGTGGTTACGGCAGGTAAAGGAAAAGTCGCAACAGAGAAGGAAGAGCGGGACATCACGGTCGGCGATGTCGTGCATATCAAAGCTGGCGAAAAACACTGGCACGGCGCGACGGCGAATTCGCCGATGTCGCACATTACGGTGACATTGGCGGGAAGTACATCGAAGCACTAATTGGTTGGGCATTGCTGTGAAACGGACTCTGAGATTGCACCGCAGAGGCGCGGAGGGCTCCGAGTAGCGATTTTTGATCAAAGATATTCCGAACTCTGCGACCTCTGTGCCTCTGCGATGAATCAATGCGCGGAATAACTCCTCGACGGGAACAAGGCATGGCCAATCCGGTGCTGGCGAAGATGGTTTATGCGCTTGGTCTCAACGAGGCGCCGCACTACGCTGCAGTTAAACCAGCCATTAGACCGCTCAGATCCTAGGTATTTGCCACTAGCAGTTCCTCTGAATTATTTGGCGGACGAAGGCCATCCGTCCTGCCCGCGAAGTAGCGTTGCGCAAGCGCAGCGGCCGATACGTGCTGGACCTCTCTAAAGCCGGAATCGCGGGCCAGTGTTAGCATCTCTGTCGGCGTGAAGAAGCTGATGAAGGGCGTACCGTTTGCTCGCGCTCCCGCAACCACTCGCTCAATCCCGGGCCGCACCTCGGGGTCTACCAGCTCGATCGGAAGCAGGAACGACATGGCGAGCGTGGAGCCCGGAGCGAGCGCCGCGACCTGGCGCAGCGTCGCCGTGATCGCGTCCTTAGTCAGATACATGCTGACACCGGTGGAGGCCACGACCGCCGGTCGCCCGGCGTCGAAGCCCGACGCTGCCAGCCGCTCCCACCACCCGTCGCCTGCCTCGAAGTCGACTGGCACGAGCCGCAGGAACGACGGGATGCCGAGGCCGAGGTCGACGAGGCGCTGGCGCTTCCACGACTGAGGCCCCGGCTGATCGATCTCGAATACGAGCAGACGGGAAGCAATCTCCGGCCGACGCTGGGCAAAGGTGTCGAGACCCGCTCCGAGAATGACGTACTGCCCGACGCCACGGGCAGCTTGTTCCGCGACGAGATCTTCGATGAAGCGGGCGCGGGCCAGGATGGAGGCACGGAAGGGCCGCGTGAATGGGCTCATGTCAGGACGGCCGCGCCATCCGTCGTCCGGCGCCGCCAGTTTCAAGCCGACTTCGTCTTCGAGCACGTGCGGCGGCGAATCGAGTTCTACGTGCAGCGCCCGCCACAAGGCGACCCGCACCGCCGTGTCGTCTCGCGCCGCCAGTTGTTTGTCATGCATGACGTTCTCTCTTAGTTTTCGGCTGTTGTCGGTCTAACGTAGGGCTCTGCCATCGCGGTTATGGAACTGCAAGCACGCCGCGGTCGGCAGAAGCCGCTAGTGATCCGGGCGCCCGCGTGCAATCGTTGTTCGGTGTCACCACGGGTCATAGGTGCCGAAGTTCCACAGATGCCCTTCCAGATCGTAGCAACTGAATCCTCGCCCACCATAATCTTCATCCTTGATCTCGATGACGATCTTCGCTCCAGCGGCTTTCGCTCGTGCGTACATGGCGTCGGCATCCAGCACTACGATGTATGAAGACTGCGTCTCAGCGCCAGCTATCTCATCAGGCTGCTTCATCAAACGCCCGAACTCTGGTTTAGCCTTAAGAACCGACCCAAGCATGATCATGCCGTTACCAAAACTGAGTTGCGCGTGGGCGATAGTGCCATCCTGGTTTGGCACAACAAGCTGCTTCTCGAAACCGAATGTCTGGCACAACCAATCAATTGCGGCAGGCGCATCACGATAGTGAAGGCACGGAATTACAGTTGCTCTTGTGTTCTTTGCCAGGGTGGTGGACGTGACGTTCTCCTTTGCTTGTACCGTTGCGAGCCTTTACACAGGCGGCGTCAAGTCAGCTTACGACAGTTTTCTTTGACGCCCAATGCCCTGCGGTTGTGCGGCCGGCGCGAAGCGCCGTCCGATGCAATCGGTTGTTATGCAGCGCTAGTCTCACCCTCAACTGCGATATCAAAGTGCACGACATCTTCACGCCTTCCCAGCTTCGTGTACAACGCCATGGCAGGTTCATCTTCAATGGCGGTATCGGCTTGAACGAAGATCACATAGGCTCTGTGCTTAGCAGCTATTTCTTTCAGGTTTTCAATCAAGACCGTCGCAATTCCTTCTCGCCGATGCTCTGATGCCACAGCGAGATCGGCCCTTGCTCGGCAGGAATGTTCCATCGTAGAAATAGAAGGCCGAGGGAGAATTATGAAATTTTCTATTTTCATGATGCCGCTGCATCATCCCACGGAAAATCCGTCGCTGGCGTTCGATCGTGATATTTCGCTGATCCAATACGCCGACGAGCTTGGCTATGATGAATTTTTTATCGGCGAGCATCACTCGGGGGGTTGGGAAACCATGCCGGCGCCTGAAATGGCTCTGGCCAAAGCATCGGCGCTAGCGCACCGAATTCGCCTCGGCACGTCGGCGATCAGTGTGCCGTTTCACCATCCGTTTCACGTTGCCGAGCGCATGGCGTTTCTCGATCATCTGACGCGCGGTCGCGCCATTCTCGGCGTCGGCCCTTGCGCGTTGGTGACCGACAAGAATCTTTTTGGTCTCGCGACCGAGAAGCTCTATCCGATGATGGCGGAGTCGGTGGAAATCATCGTGCGCCTGCTCGAGTCGCCGGAGCCGATCGATTACGACGGGAAATTCTGGAAACTGAAGCAAATGCGCCTGCAACTGCGTTCCTATCAGCAGCCGCGCATGCCGCTCGCAATCGCGTCTTCGGGAAATTCGGTGAGCCTCGAGCTCGCCGGTAAGCACGGCATGCTCTTTCTTTCGCCCGCTGGAAAGAACAAGCGCAACAATCAAACCAAGGCGGAGCAGTGGACCAAAGTCGAAGCGATCGCCGCGAAGTACGGCACCCAGACTTCTCGCGATAATTGGCGAATCGCGACATGCGTCTATCTCGCCGAGAGCCGGGAAGAAGCATGGCGCGACGTCGAGGCTAACATCGATCGCGACAAGCTTTATTTCTTCTCGATCGGATTGAAATCGCCTTACGAAGCGTATCCCGGGCAACCTGCTTATGAAATCACGGCTCGCTCGGGCGCCGATCGGCGCGATTGGATCATCGGCACACCGGAGGATGCCATCGCGCAGATCGAGCGGATGCAAGCCGATACCGGAGGTTTCGGCGGACTTATGTTGACCACGCACGAGTGGGCGAGCACGGAGAAGGTGCGCCGCTCGTACGAGCTTTTTGCACGCTATGTGATACCGCACTTTCGCGGACACAACCAAGGCTATCGCGATGAATGGCGGCGCATTGAAGAAGCAGCAGCCGATGGTGGATTTAAGCCCGGCGCGGCTAGCACGAACAATCTCTTGCTCAAGGGCGGGTAACGAACATTCCGCTGATCAAATCCATCGACACCAACGTTTGTCCCCCGCCTCTATCCTCCCCTGCGTTGCAAGGGAGGATAGACGAGGGAGGTTGGACCCGAAAAACCTATCGCGAGATTCTTCGCGCCATCAGTTCCCGCCGCATTATCAATGGTGACGCACTCCACGAACTTCAAGTTCTAATCAGTGAAAGGCTCGGCGTTCGAAGCGTGCTTCTGTGCGGGTCCGGCAGTTTAGCGCTCGAGCTTGCACTGCGTGCCTGCGGCGTCCAACCCGGCGATGAGATCGTGATTCCGACTTTTTGCTGCAGCGCAGTTGTGCCGCCGATATTGTCACTGGGCGCGACACCGGTTCTGGCCGACGTAGGCAATGAATTGAATGTCACCGTTGAAACCATCGCTGCGGTGCTGACAAAAAAAACCCGTGTCGTGATCGTGCCGCATTTGTTCGGCAATCCGGCAGAGATACGGTCGATCGCAGAGCTGGCGCAAAGCCGAAAGATTTACGTTATCGATGATGCCGCGCAAGCTTTCGGTGCGACCATAGGCAACCAGCCTGTGGGAAGCTTCGGGAACTTCGGCATCTTGAGCTTCGGTAACCAAAAACTTTGTCCGAGCATCGGCGGTGGGGCGCTGGTGTCACGCGGCAACGAGACTTTCGGCCTGAAATCGACAGTATCATTAGCGTCGGCTCCCTACGTCTCAACCTTGTGGCGGTGCCTCTCGACCTTGGTCAGGAATCGCTGGCGGTGCTGGTTGACGCCCCTGGCAAAACTCCGCCACGGCCATTCCGATCCAACAGCGATACCTTCAAGCTATGGACGAGAGGCGATGGCGAACGTCTACGCCGCGGTGGCGGTGACACTCGTAGAGAGGTTGACTGAACACATCGCCGCCCGGCGCGAGCGGGTGCGCGCCTATCAACAACTCCTGGGGCAGAACGAATCCTTAGAGCTGATTCCTCACAGGTTAGGTTCGGCGTGCCTAACGCAAGTCGTACGAGTATTGCCCAGGAAGCGCGGTCGGGACGTTGCAATGGACGTAGTGAACGCGCTCGCTGCAGAAAAATACGCAATCCGAGGCAGCTATGTACCTTTGCATTTGATTCCGGGATTGAGCGCTTGCGT
>Ga0207650_10003939_pt1 | contig 10158 bp, 12 predicted proteins | sample KBSS63metaG_FD_184325 | JGI IMG/M metagenome (GOLD analysis project Ga0207650, IMG submission 184325) | Switchgrass rhizosphere microbial communities from Kellogg Biological Station, Michigan, USA - KBS S6-3 metaG (SPAdes) (version 2) | ecosystem: Host-associated > Plants > Roots > Rhizosphere...
CCATCGTTTTGTCTTGGGCGTGCAATGGCATCCCGAAGCGCTTGCGCCAAAACGCCAAGCCCATCGCCGAATCTTTTCCGCGTTCATCGCCGCCTGCAAATAGAAACCCTACCGCCGTTTCGCCAGGCCAAAAAAAAAATTTCCGCTCATCTGCGCCAAATCATTTTGCCGAAATCATGCCGGTTGAAATCCTAGTCTTACTCAGGCAAAGAAAGAGCAGTTTTAAGTTCTGAGGAGATCACATGGCGATTCAAAGCGGTGGCGATATTTTCAATCGCGAGCAAGCCGAAGCCTTGCTTTACCCTGCCAAGGGGCTACCCGGAGGCGGCCAGTTGGAAGTACGAATGGAAATATCCGCGGATCATCCCGATCCGGATATTCGCGCCGTCGCACGTCGGGTGAAGTTTTTCAATCTCGAGAGCTGGCATAAGGAATGGACGGACGTCGCAAAAAAGAACGAAGATGTCGCCGCCGGTTTTGCGCAAGAAAACCGCAAGCAAACTGCTCATGAGTTTTATTTGCGGGCTGCGGATTTTTATCGCCGCGCCGTTGTCTATATGGCGGAAAGCGATTTACGCATGTTGCCAACCTTCAAAAAATTGGAGGAAAATTTCGAGAACGCCTGGAGCGTGGTGAAGCCGCCATTCGAACGTGTGGAAATCCCATATGACGGACACAACTTGCCTGCGCTATTTTGGCCCGGACGCGGTAAGCCCAATACCAAGCTACCGGTCGTTTATAATTATGGCGGCGCGGACGGCATTTTGCTCCGTGGCGAAGACGGCGGCGCCGGCCAATACGTGCGCCGCGGTATGTCCTTCATCGACGTCGATGGGCCGGGGCACGGCGGGACGTTGCGTTATAAAAAGCTCTATGCGCCGCCGGATTCGGAACGCGTTGCGAAAGCAGTAATCGATTATTTGATCACCCGCGCGGATGTCGATCCCGCACGAATAGGGCTCCACGGTTCAAGCATGGGCGGCTACTCCGGTCCGCGCTGCGCGACGGCAGAGAAAAGAATCAAGGCGGTCGCCGTCTGGAGCGGCGCCTACAACTTGCTGGATGACATTTTTGATTATTACCCGCCGATTCAAGAGCGGCTCCGCTGGCTCATGGGCGCGAAGGATCTCAAAGGCGCTCGTGAACGGATCAAAGAATTTACCTTGATTGGACGAGTAAATAAGATCGAATGCCCTTTGCTGGTCGGTTACAGCATCGACGATCGGGTGATGGACCCGCGCGGCGCCCTTAACTTATACGAAAACGCCGTCAACTCGCCCGACCGATCCATGATCGACGGGGTCGGTCACGGCCAAAAGAAATTTGACCGACGGACTTACATCGCCGACTGGTTTATGAAACAGCTCAAAGCTGATCAGCCGGCCTAAAGGCGAAGCAACGATGGACGCTCGCAATCTCGCTCAATCATTGGATCATTTTGTGGTTCCCGTCGACGATATTGTCGTTGCCGAAGAATTTTACGTCCGCGTTTTTGGCGGCGTCATCACGAAACGGAACGGCTTGAACACGCGGCAACGCAAGCGCGGCGCCGTGCCGCACACTTTCATTCAAATCGGCGGCAAACGCATGGGTGTGTATCTGCAGAGCGAAGAGCGCCCGCCACCCGTGTCGGCGCGCGGACTCCCGACGTACTCCTTTACCACCGCAGCGCACGGGCTCGACTCGGTTATAAACCGTTTGCGTGATCTCGGAAGCATCTATGACGGACCGATTAGGCGTCCGTATCCTTTCGCAGACCAGTCTTTATTTTTCACAGATCCCGCAGGTAATCACTACGCAGTATTCACACCCACCGAATCCGGGCGAGCTCAGTATGAAACCGGACGTATGACTGGCGTCGGCTACATCGAACTGGAGGCGCCTGATCTCGCTGCTTCCATAGATTTCTACGAGAAAGTCCTCGGATTTAAGCTGAGTCATCGGTCGGAAGATCTGCGTCAGGCGATGTTGACGATGGCCAGCGAACAGGCCCTGATTCTTACCGAGGCACCGTTTTCATCAAAAGGGCTCGTGATGAGCCGCAAGGTGCCGGGACCGCACATCGCTTTCTATGTTCCCGGAGACAGATGGCGCGATGCACTGGCGCATCTTGATGCACTCGGGATAGCGCACGGTGACCGTGGCGCGGCGAAGGAGCGGCAGGAAGGACAAGGCGGTACCTACATGGACGATCCCGCGGGTTACGTGATTCAGTTCATTACCGACGGCATGGAATAGAATCACAATGAACGATCGACAAAAACGTGCTCGGCTGCGCGAGCTTCTCGCCGGCCCCAACGGCATTATCGCGCCCGGCGTCACCGATGCGCTGTTTGCTCGACTGGCGCAAGACTGCGGCTATAGCGCGGTACATCTCTCAGGTAACGCGATTCACAAGAATTTTTGCCTCCCCGACCGTAACCTGTTGAGCGTCACACAAATCGCTCAACGCACGGCACAGATCGTGGAGGCCACTGAGATTCCGCTAATCGTGGATGGCGGCTCGGCGTGCATTGAGATGAAAGCCTTGGCGCGAGCGGTAAAGTTGTACGAGCGTGGTGGAGCAGCAGCGCTGCGCTTCGAGGACGCGCTCCTCAATGAGTACGGGACCCCGGCCGAATCCCTGGCCATCGCCCCTCCTCAATTGATGATCGAGCGAATCAAGGCTGCCGCCAATGCACGCACAGACGAAACCCTGGTTCTGATCGCGCGCTGCGACTCCCGTCCAAAGGAGTCATTGAACCAAGTTCAAGAACGATTGGCAGCATACGTTGAAGCTGGAGCCGATGCCGTAGGCGTGCAACTTAATGACATCGAGGAATTTCGCCGCATTGCCGCAACCGCGCCGGCACCATTGGTCAGCATGTGGCCGAGAGCGCGCATGAGCGCATTCGAGTTCATCAAGATGGGCTATCGCATCGCTCTGATGCCGTCGAGCGTTCCCATGGCTGCGATTACTGCGGCCCGCGAACTGCTGCTTGAGCTGACGCGGTCCGGGCGAGATCAAGATTACTTCGCTCGCCAACGGGAATTCGCCGATAGCGAAAGCTGGTACAAAAATCTCGGCGCTATCCCAGAATAGATCTTTGGAGACGCAATGCTACAAGAAATTCCACTGGCACAAGCCTACCGAGTAACCCCAACGGGTTTGTATCTCATTTCCACGGCCTATCAGGGCAAGCGTAATGTTCAATTCGCATTTCGCGCCCTCGGCATCAGTGAGGCACCGCCGCTACTGCTCATCGGCATTCAGGACAAGAATTTCAGCCGGGAAATGATCCAGAAAAGCGGCGAATTTGTCCTCAACGTTTGCTCGGAGAACCAGTTGCAAGCTGTTGATAAAAGTCGTGATCTTTCCGGACGCGAAGTGGAGGATAAGTTTCTTGCCCTCGGTCTGGAATCATTACCGGCAACCAAGGTACAAGCTCCGCTAGTTGCAGGCTGCCACGCCAGCGTGGAATGCCGCGTCGTCAGTGATTTTTTCGCCGAAGGATTGCATCTTTTTGTGGGTGAAGCGCTCGCCGCCCATCTTGATCATCAACTTGCGCCAGTGGGTCGATTGGCCGGCAAAAACTATCGCCTCGGCAAGCCGATTTAGATCGGCGGACACGAATTATGAAACAGCGGATTGAGCTCTGCACCGTATTAGTCCTGTTGTTTAACTTTGCAGAGAGCATTTCTCCCGCCACGGCAGCCACTCCAGAAGAGGCACTGGCTAAAATAAATCGATTGCCAGCGGCTGAGCGAGATGTCGCTCTAATCAAGGAAGCAAAAAACGAGAAAACGGTTATCTGGTATGCGCCTATGAACCGCGAGGACCTGCGGCAGTTCACGGCCGGGTTCGAAGCGGAGTATCCGTTTCTTCACGTCGAGATTCTCACCGGAGGGCCGCAGAGTTTGCTCAATCGAATCCTGACCGAGCGTCGTGCGGGCAAGGACAATTTCGATACATTGAACATTCGGAGCTCCGCGCTTTACACGCTGAAAAAAGCTGGCGCTATCGGTCGTTATGAATCGCCCCAACGGCGCGGGCTTAGACCAGGATTCTACGATAAGGAGGGCTACTTCAACGGTCTCTGGGCATCGCTCATGGTTTACCTGTTCAATAACAAACAAGTCAGCCGCGCTCAGGCACCGAAAAGCATCGACGATCTCTTGCAAGCCAAGTGGAAAGGCAAAATGGGCATGGATCAGGATGCCGATGACTACATCGCTGCATTGCTCGATTATTACGGTGATGAGAAAGGCAAACAGATGGCGCGAGCTTTGGGCGCGCAACAGTTGAATATTCGCAAAGGCCGGACGTTGGTGTCGCAGCTAGTGGCTGCCGGCGAGTTTCCCATTCAGATTGACGCGCATCATCACGAGGCTGTAGCTCTGCGCCAAGCCGGCGCGCCGGTGGATTATGTCTTTCCGGAACCCTTTATTCCGGTGAAATCCGTCTCGGCGTTCGTCATGTCGTCGCACTCCCCTCATCCACACGTCGCCGCGTTACTGGTCGATTTTATGCTTTCCAAGAAAGGTCAAGAGATCGCGTTCAAGCAGCGCCGTTGGCCGGCTTTCAAAGATCTCGCTGTGGGCGGACCGGACGATGTCGGTAGTCGCAAGACGCTAGTCCCGGATGCGGACAAGTGGGGTAGCCGGTACGAGGAATTGGTCCAGCTTACAGCTCTACTCGGTCGCTGAAACAACGACGTTCTAGCCGCCCTACCACACGCACTCGCATCAGACAGACGGCAGCCCATCATTTTTGTAGCGTCACTCGGCCAGGCAGGCCTTCGCCGTTGGCACAGATTCTCCAGCGGAATTGAAAGCAACTACGACGTAGCACGCCTTGGGTGGCGCAGCCTGATCGGCAAAATTCGTCGTGTTCGGTCCCAGTTCAGCTATTTTCGATACTATATTGCCGACGAGTCGATAAACCCTAAAACCATCTTCGCTGTCACTGTTGTCTTTCCATGAAAGACTGGCTGCCTTCGTCGGTTCCGATGGGTTATTCGGCACATTAAGAGACGACGTCTGGGAGGTTGAAACCGATCCGCATTGCTCGACGCGCCTGCCACTCTGTTCCGTGTAGGCAAAGCAGGCGGACGTCCGTTCGACGGCGCTATCGCCTGACAGCATCGATACGGCACCGCACATGAGCTTGCCAGCTGTCGAGCACTCTTCTGAGATACGGACCTTGGCCGGAACCGGCGCCGTCTCAGTGGGATGAACTTGAGGCCTGGGAGAGCATGCAACCGAAAGCAGTGTCGGCACAAGAGCGACAACGGTTCGACACATTCCTGTCATTGCCATTTCTTATGGACGACGAGCTAGGTAGCTGGCAACCGCCATAAGTCACACAAAGGTCGTGCAACCAACAAAGTATGACATAGAGCGCGACCTTGCCGATTGTCAAAGTTGGCGTGGCAATCGCGAGCGGCGTTGATTTAACTGCTTTGCATTACACTCGTCTGCATCGCATACTCAGAGCTATGGGTCGGATCTGCCGCTTAGCAAATCTAAAAAACCTATCGCCCAGATGCTCTCTACCAGCTCTCGCCATCATTGGCATTTTGCTTTTCGTCTCTGAAACAAGCCCTCAACAAAACCAACTGCAAGACTGGTTATCTTATTATCCGGCAGTATCCAGACTGGAGGGTAAACTTGTCAAAATTACCAAATACGGCAAGCCTAGCTATGGTGAGAATCCTGAGACCGACGAAAAAGTCGAAGTGGGTTTTTTAATTCTCCCGGTGCCCGCGCGAGTGAAAGCCCGATCAAGTAGCAGCGTCAACAACGAGTCAATCACGAATCTGTCATTTGTCCAACTTATCTTTCCTCCGGAAATTAGCGATTACGCAAAGTACCTGGAAAAGCAGATCGTAGTGGCCGGCACCTTGGTGAGAGGTTATAAGGGAGAGCATTTTGCGGAGGCGGTGATGACGGTCAAGGCGATTAATCCCACAGGAAAACCCATGTAGGTTGGAGACGAGATCCAGGCAATCGAGCATACGCTCGCCGATATCTATGCTTCAGCGCCGAGGAGTACAAAATGAAAGGAATTTTGTTCACTGTTTTGTTGACTACATTGGTTTTCTTCGCAACGCTTGACTCTATAGGGATGGCTCAATCGACAAAGCAGGAAGCCACGAAAGATAATCAGGAGCAGAAGAAATCTTCTTTCGGCTTCGAAGATGATCAAAGTGCGATTTGTCTGTCTGCTACCCGACAAGCGAAGATGATAGCCTCGATCGTAGATTCCTATTCTCGTCGGCTCGGTGCCTGTGCGCTGTCGAACCCAAGCTTTCGAGACGACTGTTCCGCCGACTTTGGCAGGTTAGCAAGAGGGTACAACGAGTATCAGGTGGCGGTATCCTCGGTGCGTAACTACTGCAAATAGGTTCATATACTGATTAGGCTTCCATGAGGTTGCTGTCGGCGACGCGTTATATTTAACACCTGGAGATGGGTATCAGACGAGGTGCTGAATAAACTCGTATCTGAATAAACTCGTATATTGATGCTATCAAAAAAGGAACCTTTTGATGAGACGCCATGATTCTCTGGGAAAAAACTTACTACCAAATATTTGCGTTCTGTTTTTAGTAATTTGCCTCTCTGCGGCGCGCGCCATTGCGGCTGCGCCATCAACGATTCGTGTCGGATATCCGCAACTCAACGGCGGTCAAATACCGCTATGGAATATTCCGGAGCAGAAACTCGATCAAAAATATGGCCTCGACATCAAGCCGGTCTATATACCCGGTGGGGTGAGACTGACGCAATCCGCTCTTTCGGGTTCCGTCGACATCGCTCTGACCGGAGGCGCGGCGATCAATGCGATGTTGAGCGGTGCCGAAATGATTTATGTCGGTATGCCGGTGCCGACCTATGCGTTTTCACTTTATGCAAGACCTGAGATCAAAGACGTCACCGACCTGCGTGGAAAGACACTGGGCGTGATCACCAAAGGCGCATCGTCCGATCATGCTTCCATCGCTCTGCTCAGACAGTACAAAATGACGCAGCACGATTTGAAAGTGCTCTATTTCTCGCGGCAAGAGGATGCTCTGGCCGCGCTTCATCAAGGTCTTGTGCAAGCCGCGGTTCACTCGCCACCCACGACGTTAATGGCGCGCCGGCTTGGGTATAAAGAGCTAGTGAACATCGGCTCACTCAAACTCCCGTATCCCTTTATGGGAATCGCGATCCGAAGGTCCGCCCTACAGCAGAATCCTGAAACGATCCGCGGCTTTCTCAAGGCCTTTCTTGCCGGGTTAAAAATGGCTATAGAGCAGCCCGAGCTCTCCAAGCGCGCCGCCGCGAAATACCTCGCCACCAAGGACCAGGCAATTATCGATGAAGCCTATAAGGGGTTTGCCCCGTTGTTTCCGAAAATTCCTTACGTCACTGATGAGGCGATCCGCTCGGCGCTGTCGGTCACTGGTCATCCGAAGGCGGCGTCGGCCAATCCCAAGGATTTCTACGACAACCGATTTTTACAGGAGCTGGAAAGTAGCGGATTCGTCAAAGAACTCTATGCCGCAAAATAAGGAGGAGGCGCGCCCTGACGAAAGGCTACGAGTGTTGCTGCTCGCTCAGCCGCGCCAATGCCGCCTTGATACTCGATCGCATACGTTCGAGAGCGCGCGCGAGTTCACCAAATTCGGTGCTGTCGGCCGTTCCGAAGGGCGGCGCATCGAGATCGCCGTTACTGATTTTTTGTGCCGACCGTACTAGCCGAACGATAGGCCGATTAATCTTCCACGCCAGATAAATTGCCATCGCAATCCCGCCCATCACGACAAGAAATAATGTCTCGATGAGCGGCGTTATCGCTCGGCTGATCTCACGGTCAATTTCTTTTTGCCATATTCCGATCCGCACCGTACCGCTCCGACCCTCCAAAATCGGCACGCTCACCTCAATGACTGGCACTCCGCCGAGACGGAGTGACCGTTCGCCTTGATCACCTACTGCTGACGATGTGTTTTCTAATTCTGCTGGCAGTACATCGAACGTGTGCGCGTAAATTTTGTTCAAGTTATTTTGCACGAGAATATAGGCCACTTCGGAACGGTGGGTACGTTTCTGAAGTAGCTCTCGCATCCCCTTGGCATTCTTTTTTAAAATGTATCCCGCCGCGCTGTCACTGACGTTTACCGCCGTGACCCGCGCCCGTTCAATCGCGTGATAGCGTAGCGACGACTTCACTGTGAAATAGACCACGGCGAGCGTAACTAAGCCGAGCATCGCTACAATGCAAGTGAACGTCGCGACCATCCTGCCGCTTAAACTCTGCAAATAAGGTAGCCAAGGTTTCGGGGGCTTTCGTCCATTGGCCGGAGATGCACCGCGCGTCTGGACAGACTCTTGATCCGTCTGTTGTGATCTATTGGCGCGATCCTGTTTGAGAATCCGCAGCGCAGAGGAGAGCGCCTGCAATCCCAAGAGTACACCACAGAGACCGAGCACAGCGTAAAAGAAAGATTCCACTTGATTCAACAATGTGTTTTTACCGATATTTGCCGCCCAGCGATGCGCCGAGACCGGCACCGGTAACGGCCGGAGTTGTGCCAAAAATTGGAAAAGAAATCAAACCCCTCCCCTCTAGAAGAGAAAGAAGCCCCACCACACCTAAATTGCGGACAGATTGCTCGAAACGAGTCACTGAGCCTCGGGCAACCATCCTTTTTACGCCCGTATCGGAGAAGTCTATGCGGAATTAAGCGCATTACTCGCTGTCCTTCGATAGGGTTTCTAGGGCCGTTTCCACCAACCGCCGCCGTAGTTTCTTCTCCTCTTCCGGCGAGGCATTCGCATCGCCCACCACTTGTACAATTCCGTTTCCGAGCACGACGCGATTGCCGCTGACCATTTTGGCAATCGGCAGAGCTGAAGTTATTTGGACAGTGGGAATGCCTGCCTTCTCCAGCTCCGTGGTGATCGCAGCGCCGCTGCGCGTGCTGGTTCCTCATGTTGATGTGAGAATGATGGCATCGATTCCGAGGCGTTTGGCTTTGTCCGCGATCTCGCGACCCATCCGGCGTGTATTCGAGAGTGGATTGGCCAGGCCGGAAGTCGAAATGAATTCATCGCACAGCTTGCCAATCATGCCCTCCTTCTCGAGCTCGCGAACGACATCGAGCGGTACCAATCGATCGGGATCTTGCCGGACAAACTGCGGATCATAGCCGCCGTGCGAGATCTCGTAATGTTCACCTTTCAAATCGTCACAGTCCTTGATGCTGTAAGAACCCCAACGGGTGGCAGCCGCGCCTTGGATCTTATCGGGATTACCCTTCGGCACGAGGCCGCCGTCGGTAACAAGCATGAGCTTTGCTCTTTTCAAATCCTTGACACGGGGTGGCATGGGAATACGCTCGAAAGTTGCCGGCACCATTTCCGATTCGAACGGTTGGCCCTTGGCTTTCGCCATGACCATATCGACGAGCCGCTCGGCCGCGGTTTTCTCCACGAATTGATCACGAATCAATCCGCGCGGAATGTAGCCGTCTTCCGCGGGGAAGCCGATTTCCTGATTGAAGCTAACTTTCCGCGCAAAACGGGCCAGCCGCGCCAACACCTCGCCCATTTTTGCGGCACTTTCACCGCAGTCGATGATATACAAGCTTTCGCGATAAAGATCCGCACCAGGATTTTCGCGGGCCATCGCGGTGATAGCCGCAATTTCTAATTGCGATTGTACAGCCTTACACAAAGCGCCGGCGGCAAGACCGTATCTTCCGGCTAAAAAGCACGGACCCGCAATAAACAGGTCGGCGCCTGACGCGCGAATTTTTTCTAAGGCTGAAGCGATCAACTCGTCTTGGCGCTCAACTGCGTAGTTGTCGCCGCAAATTAGTGTCAGCACGACTTGCGTCTCGCTGCCGAGCAATTGCTCCAACCGCTTGCCCGGACCGATCGCACCCTCGCGAATCTCCAGCGGCATGCCGGCCTTCTCTTCTCCGCCGAGGCCACCGAAAAACTGATTCAGGTAATGAACCACTCGCATGTATCCTCCAAAGGTTCTAACTCTGCAGAACCGGGCGCACCATGCTGCGCCCCTATACGAGGCTTATGCCTATTCTCAATAAACTACAGAGCGCAGCCGTGACGCGCCCTGCTGATTAGCAACTCCAGCGACGTTGAGTGAATCGATCTCAAATGGTC
>Ga0207650_10003946_pt1 | contig 10148 bp, 11 predicted proteins | sample KBSS63metaG_FD_184325 | JGI IMG/M metagenome (GOLD analysis project Ga0207650, IMG submission 184325) | Switchgrass rhizosphere microbial communities from Kellogg Biological Station, Michigan, USA - KBS S6-3 metaG (SPAdes) (version 2) | ecosystem: Host-associated > Plants > Roots > Rhizosphere...
CCCAGTTGCGCCGATTAAAAGCAGTGCGATTCGCGGATACGCTCGCAGCAATTTGACGGTCTCCTGGAAAATCGAGGGATACATTAGTGCCTGGTGGATGCTGAATATTTTCATTGATTCAAAATCACAGCTCGTTAAGGCCTTCGAGACATTTCTGGAATTCGCTTTCGCGGCCACGCCACCGGCTACCGAATTTCAAAGCAGCAGGCAATTTGTTGCGCCGGATCATGCCTTTTGCCCATCGCGGAGACACTCCCAACAACTTGCCGGCCTCCGTGCTAGTCGAGAAACGCAACCGTTCAGGATCAGTTCCCTTAGGCGGCACCCAGTGAGCAACGCCAATGCCATCACCCTTCGAGGTACAGCCGCGCTCTCAGACGGAAAAGCAGCCGCATTGCAGTTCAGCCTGGGAAGTACAAAATCCGACATGAAGCGCCGATCTAAGCCAGCATCGGTCCCGTTGAGTTCATAGACAGAGTCACTAAGCCTGATGAGAAGGGCGAGCCGTTCAGGTTGGCACCGTATTAGCGCCGCATACTGGAAATGGCATCACGGCGTGATCCATCCGGCGAGCTTGCCGATGAGCCATTTCCGCAGACAGAGCCGAATTTAACGTCGGCAACCGAGACGATTTTACTCAGCGCTCAACAATCAGCGATTTCGACTGTATGACGTGCGGATTTGCGCCAGCATGTGCTAAACGCGGCGTCTTGGAAACAAGCCACGGCTTTTGGCTCGCCAAGGAAAAGCAGGGTTCAAAGATTGACAGCGCGGGCGCGCTGTCGTTTGCGTGCGTTTGCGGCTGGGCAGGTTGGGAAAGCCGCTTAGTCCGGAGGAGCTTAGAAGGCCAATCAAGGTCGAGACGGAATTTAATCCGTCAGCTGCCGTGCAGGATTACACGTTCAATGGCGTGAAGGTGGAGACAGATTTCCAACCCTGATTATTTGTTGTTTGGCGACCCGGCCGGTGAGAGTCGAAACATCGTTTAAGGGTGTGGAATCCGGTAGGTGATTACACTTTGGCGATGTGAAAAGTCGTCACGAGGTTCAATCCGTGACCTGCGAAGGACGGTCTAAGGTTGTTTAGTTGAGATTGATCGGCTTTTTCTTGCGATCGGATACCCTCGCGGGACCGTTTTGCTCCGGAGCTCTTAATCCTTGCTCCTGTCTTGGTTGGTTTATCAGCGGGCTTGATTGTAGCCAGTACGTTATCAACGCTCCAACGAGCCGTACACGCGCCGCGTCAGCCTCAAGACGTGCCCCCATCGTGCATTCGTGAATCAAGCCTTCCGCTGCTTCGGGGTTTTTTCTCGCCGTGCGAATGTGCGAACTTTTTCTGCAGCAGGTGCATGTGAATGCCCTGATCCTGGATTGCGGAATGGATACGACGGGAATGGAAACGAGGCCGAAGGAAAGAACGCCGCTGCCTCGCGCCTCGCAAAGTAACCCGGTTTCATTAGACACTTGGATGCAAGCGAAACCGAAATGCGCCGAGCACCATCAAGAGATTCGTAACGAGTATCACCGTTAAGGCCATCTCGGGAAGAAAAACCAATGCTGGTTCTTTGCCCGCAACTTGAATCGCCAGGACTGCATTGACTAGGCCGCGGGGAAATAGCCAGAAAACGAGTTCTCGTTCGGACCAACTTATAGACTTGAGGGACCAGGTGGTGCTGCAGACCGAGATCACCCTTGCTATTACCAGCCCGGTAAGAATCAACACAGTGGCGATCGCATAGGAACTATCAATAACCGCCACCGAGGCTCCAAGAAGTACGAAGAAAAACGAGCGGACCAGAAAACTAAGATCAGAATGAAATATGAGGATACCCTGCTCGGCTCCCGCTATGGATTCCTTTGCCTCATTAGAAACATTCGCCAGGGTCAGGCCAAATATCAGGACAGCCAACAACCCGCTTCCACCACTGCTGCTGACCAAGGCATACACGATGAGTATTCCTCCGATATTGAGTACGCTACTGAAACGATCTGCGCTGAGCCGTGAACGCGCGCGGGACCATACGAATCCCGCTAGAATTGCCGCAATGACCGCTACAGTGATGTGCACGACAAACCGAATGATCAGTTCTGTGACAAGTGTATCTCCTTGTGACGTTTCAAGTAGGCTTCCTACTAGGACGACGGAGACAATATCACCTAGCGCTGCTTCAAGTATCAAAACGATTGCGGCGGGTCCCCGAATATCAAGTTGCTGCAGCACCGGTATGACCATTGTGCTGCTCGTGCATCCAAACACAGCGCCGAGCAGCAAGGCCTGGTGAAGTGGTATCTTCAACACCCACAACGCAACAAACGAAACGGCGGCAAAGCTCAATCCGTAACCCACGAACCCAAAAAGAACCGCGGCTCGAAGAAACCGCCGCACGTCGCGCAAGTGCAGTTCATATCCGGCCTGGAACAGGATCAAGATCAGCGCAAAGTTGCCCAGGTACTCTGTGAAGATCCTGAATTGGCCGGCATTGACCCAACCCAACAGCGGACCCAGGATAAGACCAGTTGTTATCAGAATGACGACATCGGGGACTCGGGTTTGCCTCGACAGACGATTTGCAAAAAAGGCAAGAATCAATAGCCCGCCGAGTAATCCAAGAAGTTTTGTTAATGATGTTTCGGTAATCATCGGTTGAATGCTCAACGGACGAATACAAATCGAAAAATTGTCTGATATACGAATTCACAGGATTTGTCGAAGTGGTTGGATGATGATCTACGGGAGCCATACTAAAACCGGACGCCACCTTCCGCTCTTGGCGTGGCGTCACTTACCCGCTCCAGCATGAACCACAAGTCGAATGAGCCGAGTTGATCTCCAACTTTAGGTGAAACGGACAGCTCGCTCCGCCTTTGAGCCGGATCGCCGCCTCGCGCCACAGCTTCGCCCTCTCGGCCCGCATGGGTGCGTCGTCTATGGCCGAGTAACCGCGTTGCTTGTACGCTCGCACAAACTCGCTATTGCCGTGCATTCGGTAGTCTCGGCGAGTCTTTCTCTGTGTTGCTGTGACGCTCATGCGGCCCTCGGAGTGGAGACATTATGGAGACATGGCGGACCTGAAAAAGAAAAGGGGAGAGCCGTTTCCGACTTTCCCCTTTATTTGTGCGGCGTTAGATTTGCCCCCGGCGTGACTCGAACACGCGGCCCCAGGATTAGGAATCCTGTGCTCTATCCACCTGAGCTACGGGGGCAAAAGGGAATATCAGCTACAAGACTATTTTTCCCCTCTCCTGTCAAATTGTGCCCATTTGTGTCGAAGAGCTTTGAATCAGCCGCTCCAAGTCGTTTATCGCGTTCTGTTTTTTCTGCGTCAGAAAATGGGCCTAGACTCGCATTGTGATCTAAACGTCAGCATGCCCGAGATACCCGGAGATTTCCGGAATTGACCGCTTGAGCAAGATGAGATGGATGCATGGCGGGTATCTCTCGCCGTGGATGGTGACGTTCTTCTCGATATTGGCTTGGCAGCGCTAGACCATAATGGCCGATTCCCAGATTACGGGGCGCGCCAAAGTGCCCGCTATGAGTGTAGCCACCAAAGATCCGCACAGACTTAAAGTCCGCTATCGCGATTACCTGCCAGTTAGTTTATGAGTTTTGTCTGCTGATCAACCAATCAAAACAACTGATAAATTATTCGCAGAAGATAAACGACGACGAGACGGCCAAACGGTTTGAACCAGAATCAGCACGTCGCAAGCGCGAGAGGCCGCATCATCGCTGCCTTCATTTCGCCAGCAATCGCTCAATCATCGCATCGAGGTCTTTGAGCCTGATTGGCTTTTGCAAGTACTCAACGATGCCAGCCCGCCGTAGTGTATCTCGATATGCGCTTGATCCAGAATCGGCGCTCCATCCAACAATAGGGATATTTTTGGTCTGAGGCAATTTGCGTAGCTCCCCAGCTAGATCCATTCCGTTTATGTCCGGCAAGCGGAAATCTAATAAAATAAAGTTGGGATTTCCGGTTATTGCGCTCTGGATGGCCGCTCGGCCATTTGCGGCTTCGAGGACCTGGTAGCCCCGAGCATTTAGATAAAACGCCACGAGTTTTCGCAGATCTTCAAAATCTTCAACGAGTAGGACCCGAGGAGAGGAATCCGTGTGTAACGTCTTGCCTTTCCCAGAAGATTTCCGGTGTGACTTCAATAATTACCAATCGCATGACTCATTGCTAGGGGGATCAATTTTTTTTACGCATTAGAGGTGCCGCTAGCGCTAGGACGGTGCATGCGAATACGTACCTGCGGGCGTGAGCTTTTGCGCTCGGTTCTAATCTCGTAATCTCGCGGCGTGCTGCTCGTTGGTGGCAGGCCCACGAAATCAACATTTTTTTAGCCAAATCAGATCTTTTTGGAGAATCAGAATGGATCTCAAACTAGACTTCGCATTAGCAGACAAACCTGACGCGCATCGAGTGCGGGCCGGTACATAGCGGCAATCGTAACGGCACAGGCGAATGAATTTGCCTTATTCGATATTCACGGCGCCGGCAAAACCATCATGAGCTTTTTAAACCTCTTGAAGAGCTCCGCCTCTTTACGATTTCGGCGGACGGACGATTTTCCTAATTATCCTTTTTTGAAATCGGTGAGCCGCATCTAAAGTGTCTGTGGTAGCGCCGAACCGAGATTGTGGCTGACTCAATTTAAACCTGGACGTTCAGTCTCGCTGAGTGTTTTTGAGGCTTGTCAATGGCGAACGAAGGCCGCTGCCGTCGGAACGGCGATGAACCTGCAGAGATTGAAGAAAGGAAAGGGGAGAAGCCGGTAAAAACAGACTTTCCTCGTGCCTAAACAGTGCCTAACACAGTTTAACGGAGCTACATCAGCACTAGTTGAAACTTAGATTATGCTAGCGGGTATTAACGGAAGATTACTCAGTTGGATGAGCGCGTACTTTGAGAAATCCTGTGCCCCATCCACCTGGAGCTGCGTCAACGAGCAAAAGATGGGAATACTAAAAAGCCAAGGCCGGGCGCCACTGTTTACAAAACAATCGATGTAATCGTGAGCACGAGCGCAGCATAGCCAAGCCAAAATGTGAAGAATGGCCAGTTGAATGATCGAGGCGTTCATAGCGTTCTTGTAGCGCAAGCGTAATGCCAGCGCCAAATTGGGACATTGTGCCCGTTGTTTTGGATTTAAGCGGGTATAACGGAGTAAAAGCGGCGTAGGAAAATCCGACCAGCACATTCCTGAAACTGACAATCCTACACTATTTCACTCGATTCCCAGCGGAATATTGAGGGGGATCCCGGATATGCGCTTTTCGGAACGCTCTGAGCTATGAGGAAATACGTAGTCAGTAGTTTCTTCCAAGAGGTGTTCTGCTTACTCTACATCGATTGCAACGTTGAGAATTTGATCAATCTGTCCTTCCACATCATTGATCATATCGTTATTGGTGATCGTGAAAACTCTCTTCTTGCCGCCAACTTCGACAATCAGATCGGATGCATCACGATCTGGAATGTCGCGCCAACTGAGACGATCGAGCGGGATTGCCTGCTTTGATGCGGTGTCCTGCAACGCCATTTGAAACCGCTCGCGGTTTTTTGTTGTGTTTTGCTGTGCCATTTGGCCCGAGCCTCCCTTCTTTCTGAAGTAAAGATTAGCCATTTTGAATGAGCGTTTCGAGATGGGGTTTTGGATCGATCCGAAGAGTCTTATCCCCGTTTGGAATCCAGTTCGATAGTCCAGATCTCCGCTCAACGCTCGGAGGCAAACCTTCCTCCGTGGCGGCTTATTGCTAAGTGATACATTTTCTGAACATATTTTCAGTACGGCCGTAGCGCCACGCTATGCGCGCCTGTTATCTTTTTCTTGTGCGCCGCTCACACGCACCTGTTTGGCTGTGAGAAAGGAGGTAGTCATGAAAAGGATATCTTTGTTGGTTGCCTTGATCTGCTGTGTTCTTGCTGTGCGTATTTCAGCAGCCGCCGAGAGCCACACATGGACGGTGCGAGCAGGAGACAGTTTCGACATAATTGCGTCGACATTGGAGATTCCAAAAGAGGAAATTAAAAAACAAAATCCCGGAATTTCAGAGAGCAATCTCCAGATAGGCCAGAAACTTAAAATGCCGCTCAGCACTTACAGAGAAACTAAAGCTCTGGAACAAGAACTGATTAAGCGAGATCAGCGGATCCGGGAGCTCGAAAGCAAAAGCAGCGATCTGGAGGAAAGCGTTGCTAACGCTGAATCGCAATTGAGCTGGCAGCCGATTTGGCTTTGGGGATTCTGGATTTGTTTCGGCATGCTTGCGTTCATATTTGGCGGCGCGTATTGGATTTTTCGTCAAACACACCCGCGGGTTTTAGAGCCGCACGACAGATCCCTCAGAGACTTAAAAGAAAGCCAAACACGGTTGCGGACAGGATTTGCGCAGGAAGACGATATCGGCAGCCATCGTGGCCAATGGCATCCCTCGTTCAATCGGCTGCATGCACACCGATAGCTCGAACGAGTTCCCGAACGGCCTGTCCGGTTAGCCAGTGAAAATACAACATGGTAAATCGTCTCGGAGTATGTCTGTGCTGAGTTTCACATTGTTGAGCTAGTCAACCCGACAATAGGTCGCGCTGTTTTACAGCCAAGACTCAGTCGCTGTACGCCGGCTGTATGCGCGAGACGGCGCTATGCAGGATGGCAAGTTGTAAGGCAGTATCCTGCTCCCGTCTATTCATCGTTCCAGCTCTCTTCTTTACAATATTTTTCTTTGTCCCGCCGCCTAAAGTGATTAGAATACGGCGGAGGGAGGACCGAAACGATGACGGATTCAACGCATTATGTTGAGGAGCTCAGAGCAATCGGCCAGATGCTCGCGGGCAGAAATATCGTTGATTTTGAGTTGAAGCACGTGGATTCCGGCTACTTCATTCAGGACCTTCATGAGCACACGGCTTCGTTCAGCTCGCGCATTCAAAATTGGTTTCATGGAGCGCCTTACAGTGCCCGCGCTGAATCCTTGACGGTATCTCCAGCAGAGGTTACAAGGCTTTCAGCCGAGGGCCGGGCGCGCCGTGACAAAGCCGGGCAGCTCACCCAATTTCGTGAGCTTTCCAATATTCTTCGTACGGTGGGCGCCTACCTTGACTCCAAAGGAGTGAAACTGCTGGAACTGCAGAAAAGGCCGATCTCTATTACACTTCAGTACCGAGACAAATCAGGACGTGATGAAACCGAGGACCGTCCAGTGACGTCATTCTACAAATTCTTTCTCGAGCTCTATGACAAGCGCGGCCAAACAGAAGAGCCGCGGCGCGGAAATTAGTTCCAGCAACCCTTTATCACCGCGCGGCTGGGCATGTTGACAAGCCCATTCTTCGCGCCAAAAATGAGCTTGCTCGATTCGAATTCACACCGATGTACGGCCTACGTATGCGACGATGCCAGCCATCACTCTCTCTCATTCACAAGCGCTCAGGGTCATCGGTCAGAACCTGGGTTCCATCAATTGTGACTCCTTTGACCTGATCACAGCCGGCGATGATTATGTCGTCACGCCGCACGCCTCCGAGCCACCGGTAAGCGTTCCGTCAAGGAAGGCGTTTTTGGACCAATGGCTCGGAAACCGCTTTCGGCGGGCCAAGGCCGATCGGAGCGCCTCAACTCGATTTTTCTTCAGCCGTTCCGAAATCTTGATCTCCAATCTCGAACGTCAGGCAAAACGGCGAACCGGCAGTCCGACGGATGTTCGCGACTTGTCCTTTGTCCTGCGTGTACTCGGCGATTATCTGGATAAGAAATCGGCCCGCGAGTTTTCCATCTCGTGGTCGCCTCATTTGATTACGGTTCAGCACAATGGGACAGAGGAGCTCTTCACACGGGAAAATGTATACGATTTTGGAATCCGCATGTATCTAAAAAGATCGGATCGCCGCTCGGGCTAAGTTTTTCTCGTGAGTCTCGCGCCTGTTCGATCCGACACTAGCAATCCTGAGCTCGCGCTCAGCGAACTGGACTCAACAGGAGTGAACTGATAATAGAAATTTGTCCCAGGATGCGCCGGCAGTATTTTTCCGCGACAGTGAAGGCCGAAAGGACGGACGGTGAGATGGCGATATCGAGCAAGGAATTCGTCAGTGAAATTCAGCGGATGGTGCGGAGCAAACACTCCAAAGATCATCCGATCATCGGCATGGTTGAAGATGGAAAACTCAACCGAGATCAGCTCAAAGGGTTCGTAGGGCAATTCTATTTATTCTTTCCCAAGCCTTTTCCAAAGCCGATCGCGGCGATGTTGAGTCGCTGCCCGGACGATCCGGAACTCGAAAAGATGTGGATTGAGAATGTCATTGAAGAAGGCACCGGCGAAATTACCGGAACCGATAGTCATAAGGGCTTGTTCATCCGTTTTGCCAAAGCGTGCGGCTACACCAAGGAAGAACTCGATGCTGTCGAACCGTTACCGGAGACCACGGCATTTCTCGACTGGCGCGAATTACTTATGTATCAGCGTAGCTGGCTCGAGCTTTATGCCTGCCAAGGTTTTTGTCTCGAGGGTACCGCCAACGAGCGCATGACGCGGGTCGTCAACGGCTTGACGCGGCACTACGGCTTCGATCGCGAATCCGAAGACATTCGCTATTGGACACTCCACATGGGCGTGGACGAAGAGCACATGAAGGTCGGGCCGCTTGCGGTTGAACGCTATGCCGTCAGTGAGCCCCAACAGGCAATGGTGCGTGCGTCTGTGCAGAAAACTCTCGACCAATTCTGGCTTGCTTTCGATGGCATCAAGCGGGCGTATGTCGACCAGGACCCTCTGTACTCGCGCTGGCACAACGGCAAATAGGGTTTAGGAGCTTGACGATGAAAATGATCGATCTGTCACGCCTGATTTACGACGGGATGCCGAAGATTCCAATCTTACCGGACGTGCACGTGCAAAAATTTTTGAGCCTCGAAAAAGGGCATCCATTGAATGTCACCGAGCTATCGCTGCCCTGTCATGCGGGCACGCACGTCGATGCGCCGGTTCACATCGTTCCGAACGGCAAATCGATTGATGAGCTACCGCTTGAATCTTTCGCCGGAAATGGCGCCGTGATCAGCGTTACAAAAAACGGCGGTGAAGAGGTGACAGCCAAAGACCTCGAATCGTCTGGCGTTGAAGTGAGGCGCGGCGACATTCTCATGCTGCACACTGGCTGGGACGAAAAATTCGACAGTCCGGACTACAACCTTCATCCTTATCTATCCGTAGATGCGGCGGAATGGATGGTGAAAAGAGGCATCAAGATGTTCGGCATCGACTGCATCACGGTGGATTTGCCCACGCCACTGCGGCCGAAGGGATTTGATTTCCCGGTACACCGAATGCTTCTCGGTAACAATGTGCTGATCGCCGAGAACGTGACGAATCTGGCCAGCATTGTGGGCAAGCAAACGCGCATTCTCGCGCTGCCCTTGCGCGTCAAAGGTAGCGACGCCGGTCACGCGCGGATTATTGCTGAAGTCCTGCATTAAATTATGGCGCTCACCAAGCCGATCAAAGGAATCATCGGCGCCTGCTTGACCCCGTTCGACGACAACGATCGGGTGAACTATAAGGCGCTTGAAAACGAAATCGATTTTCTCGTCACGGATTGCGACGCAGTGACGATCGCGGCCGTCGAAGCCGCTGAGTACACGATGTTGTCGCGTGACGAACGCAAGGAGCTTTTAAAACTCGCCACCGAGATGGTCGGCAAGCGAGTGCCGGTGATTCTCGGCTGTTCGAGCCCATCGCCCAGGGAGGTCATCGAGTTAGCGGAATACTCCGCAAAAGTCGGCGGCGATCTCGTGCAGGTGCTTATGCCGCTCCGCCCTTGGGGAGGACAACCGACGATCGCCGAATTGATGGAATTCTACACGCAAGTCGCGTCGGCCAGTCCATTGCCGGTGACTTGCTATCACAATCCAGGGCCCGGCGCGGATCCGCCGCAGGACGCGTTCGTCAAAATCAGCGAGATCGACAACATTCGTTACTTTAAGGAAAGCTCGAGAGATATCACTAAAATATCTAGACTAATTGAGCAAATTGACTTGGCCGGCCGCGGCCATTATTTTACGACGATGCAGCCTTTGCTGGTCACTCTCATGCTCGGCGGCTCCGGAGCGACCATGCCGCCGCCCGGTACGCGAATCGGG
>Ga0207650_10003947_pt1 | contig 10147 bp, 8 predicted proteins | sample KBSS63metaG_FD_184325 | JGI IMG/M metagenome (GOLD analysis project Ga0207650, IMG submission 184325) | Switchgrass rhizosphere microbial communities from Kellogg Biological Station, Michigan, USA - KBS S6-3 metaG (SPAdes) (version 2) | ecosystem: Host-associated > Plants > Roots > Rhizosphere >...
GTCGGCCATTCGGGCGAGGTCGTAGATCGTTGACTTGCGAATGCTGATGGTGCCGTCCTCAGGGTAAGTCTCATGCCGTGTTGCGGCGCTGCTTTTCTAGAATGTAGCGCAATCGATTGTGCAAAATCAGGAACCTCTTGCCGTCCATGGCCGATTCCAAGACACCTCCCATCCCCGATCTCCCGTTCGAGGGAAAGATCGACACCACCTGGGAAGAGTCGACACCTTGGTGGCCGGCAGCAGTGGTCCCGCCGCCTGGCGCACCGAACGTTGTCGTCGTGCTTTACGACGACGTCGGCTTCGGCAGCTTCGGCTCCTACGGATCCGAGATCGCCACGCCGGTGATGGACGCGCTCGCCGACCAGGGCGTTCGCTACAACAATTTCCACGTCACGCCGCTGTGCTCGCCGACGCGTGCCTCGCTGCTCACCGGCCGCAACCACCACAGCGTCGGCATGTCCTTCCTGGCTAACGCCGACAGCGGTTTTCCGGGGCAGCGGGGCCACGTCACCAAGCAGGCGGCCACCCTCGCCGAGATCCTGCGTGCCGCCGGCTACAACACGATGTGCGTCGGCAAGTGGCATCTCGCGCCGATCGACCAGACGAGCGCAGCCGGACCCTACGACCAGTGGCCGCTCGGCCGCGGCTTCGAGCGCTTCTACGGGTTCCTCGATGCCCTCACCGACCACTTCTACCCGGATTTGGTTCATGACAACCACCGGGTCGACCCGCCGAAGACGCCTGAGCAGGGTTACCACCTCACCGAGGATCTGATCGACCACGCCATCGGCTTTGTTCGCGACCAGGCCTCGGCTTCGGGCGACAAGCCATTCTTCACCTACATCGCGTTCGGCGCGGCGCACTGTCCGCACCAGGCGCCGCCGGCGTTCCTTGAGAAATACCGCGGCGCCTACGACGAAGGCTGGGACGTGGTCCGCGAACGGCGCTACCGTCGGCAACTCGAGCTCGGCATCATTCCGGCGAACACGGCACTGGCGCCGCGCAACGAGAGCGTCGTCCCGTGGCAGAGCCTCTCCGCCGACGAGAAGGCGGTCTCGGCCCGGCTGCAGGAGGCGTTCGCGGCGATGGTCGACCACACCGACCACGAGCTCGGCCGCTTCGTCGACTACCTCAAGGAAATCGGCCGCTACGACAACACCGTCTTCATCGTCATGGCCGACAACGGCGCCAGCCAGGAGGGCGGCCCCGGCGGCAGCACCAACATCGTCGCCTACGAAAACGGCAATCAGCCCGATCTGGCGTTCAACCTGGCGCGCCTCGAACAGATCGGCGGTCCGCGCAGCCAGACCAATTACCCGCACGGCTGGGCTCAGGTCGGCAACACGCCGCTGCGGCGCTACAAGCAAAACACACACGCTGGCGGCGTGCGCGCGCCGCTGATCGTCTCCTGGCCGGCAGGCTTGCCCGCGCGCGGCGAGATTCGCGGCCAGTTTCATCACGTCATCGACATCGTGCCGACGGTGCTCGACCTGGTCGGGGTGGCGGCGCCGCACGTCCACCAGGGCGTGCCGCAGCTGCCGATCCATGGCGTGAGCCTGCGCTATTCCTTCGGCGACCCCGCGGCGCCGACGCGGCGCGCGACACAGTACTTCGAGATGTTCGGGCACCGCGCGCTTTGGCATGAGGGCTGGAAGGCTGTGTCGTTTCATCGCCGCGGCAACAACTACGACGAGGACGTCTGGGAGCTCTACAACCTCGACCAGGATTTCTCCGAGTGCAACGACCTCGCGGCGAAGCACCCCGAGCGCTTGCAGAGGATGATCGGCCTCTGGTGGGCCGAGGCTGGCCGGTTCGGCGTGCTGCCGCTCGACGACCGCGGATTTCCGGAGCGCGCGGTCAAATACCAGAGCCCCGGCTCGCCGCGCCTGCGCAGCCGCCTGGTGCTGTATCCCGGCATGGCGCGCATCCCGAGCGGCGCCGCGCCGCTCATGATCGAGCGCTCCTACCGGATCGTCGCGCGGCTCGCCGACATCGGTGTTGCTCCCGAGGGGGTCGTCGTCTCGCTCGGCGACCTGAGCGGCGGCTTCACTTTCTACGTGAAAGGCGGACAAGCGGTCTTCGAATACAACCACGAAGGCACGCCCTACCGCGTCGAGAGCCGCGCCGGCGCCGTGACGGCGGTGGCCCGCACGCTCGAGTTCGTCTTCGAGCGGGCCGCCGACTACGCCGGAACGGGTCGGCTCATCGTCGACGACGTCGTGGTCGGCGAGGCGCAGATTCCGCGCACCGCGCGCTGGTTCATCTCGTGGTCGGCACTGGACGTCGGCCGCGACTCGCTCTCACGCGTCAGCGACGCCTATGCCGACGCGTTCGACTTCACGCCGGGAGCGCTGGAGCGGGTCGAATTCGAGCTAGAGCAGCAGCAGCATCCGGTCGACCACCAGCCGGTCGACTGACGACATGACTCCCGGGACGTCCGCCACGTCGCCGCGCTGGACCGGTCCGGCAACGGGAGCCGATCTGACGCTGTCGTTCTGGCGACGCGAGCCGGGACGAGCGCGGTGGCTGGCGATCGCGGCCGCTTCGCTGGCCGCGGCCGGTGCGATCTGGTGGAGCGCCACCCGGCCCGAGGGACTCGTCTCGCCACTCTTCCTGCCGCCGCCGCTGGAGGTGTGGGAAGCGTTCGTGCGCCTGCTTTCGCGGCCCTACCTGGGCAGCACGCTCGGTCAGCACATCGCGGCCAGCTTGCGGATCGTGATCGGCGGGTGGCTGCTTGCCGGCCTGGTGGGGCTGCCGCTCGGCATCGCCATGGGTTGGTGGAAGAGGGTGCGCTGGATCTCCTTTCCGATCTTCCAGATCCTGCGCCCCGTGCCGCCGCTCGCCTGGATCCCGCTGGCCATCCTCTGGCTCGGCATCGGCGATCCGGCACGCATCTTCGTCGTCTTCATCGCCGCGGTCGTTCCATGGGTGATGAACTCGATGCAGGCGGTCGATTCGATCGACGGCATTCTGGTGCGCGCCGCGCTGACGCTCGGCGCCAGCGACCGACAGATCCTCACCCGCGTCGTCTGTCGGACGGCGTTGCCGACCCTCGTTGCCGGGGCGCGGATCGCGCTGGGCAACGCCTGGACGACGCTGGTCGCTGCCGAGCTGCTGGCTGCGACTGCCGGACTCGGCTACATCGCCCTCAATGCTTCGCGCACTCTGGAGATGGGCATCCTGCTGGTGGCGATGGCAATCATCGGCGTGCTCGGCGCGCTGTTCTCGATCGGAATGCACCTCGTCACGCGCTGGGTGGCGCCTTGGGCCCGAAGCGGGGTCGCGACGTGAGCGGGCCATCGGCCGCGAGGTCGGCGCGGGAACCCCTCGCTTGGGGTGCAACGGCGATCGCGATGCTGCTGTTGCTCTGGTGGCTGGCAACGGCGATCCCGGAGCTGGTGCCGCCGCGGGTGCTGCCGTCGCCGTTCGACGTCGTGCGCCGCTTCGTCGCGCTGGCCGGGGAGCCGTTCAGCGGCGCGACGCTGCTGGGCCACGCGGTCGTGTCGCTGCAGCGCTGGGGCATCGGCGTTCTCGCAGCCATGGCGCTCGGCCTCCCGCTCGGCATCGCGCTGGCCTGGCTGCCGCCGCTGCGTGCCGTGGTGACGCCTGGGTTCGAGCTGATGCGCTACATCCCGCCTTTCGCCTGGGTGCCGATCGCCGTGTTGTGGTTCGGTGCGACCACCACGACGCAGGCAGCGATCGTCTTCATCGCTGCCTTTCCGGCCTGCATCATCAACACCCAGCTCGCCGTCGCCCAGGTGGATCCGATCCTCGCGCGTGCCGCACGGACGCTGGGCGCCGGCCCGGCGCGGACGCTGGCGAAGGTGATCTTGCCGGTGGCGGCGCCGACCATCTTCACGGGTCTGCGCATCGCCTTCAGCAACGGCTGGATGGCGCTCGTGGGGGCCGAGCTCGTCGTCGGCAAGCAGGGACTGGGGTTCCTGATTTCCCAGGGGCAGATCAACGACTCGGCCGCGACGATCCTGGTCGGCATGACGACCATCGGCGTGCTCGGCACACTGATCGACGCCGTGCTGCAACGCGCGCAGCGGCTGGTGCTGCCGTGGCGGCCGGTTGCCGCGAGGCCAACGGAATGACGCCGAAGATGGAGATCCGCGCCGTCTCGAAGACATTCCATGCGCGGGGCGGGGAAGTCGCCGCGCTCCAGCCCTGCGACCTTGCGATCGGCAAGGGCGAATTCGTCACCGTCGTCGGTCCGTCGGGCTGCGGCAAGTCCACGCTGATGATGATTGCCGCCGGGCTCGAGGCGCCGAGCAGCGGCGAGATCCTGGTCGACGGCAAGCCGGCCGGCCCCGCTGGCCCGCGCCGCACGGTCGTGTTCCAGCGCTTCGCCTTGTTTCCTTCGGAAACCGTCGCCGACAACATCGCGTTCGGCCCGCGCGTGGCAGGGCTCGAGCGGGTGGAGACCGAACGCCGCGTCGCTGAGCAACTCGAGCTCATGGGACTGACCCGCTTTCGCGGTGCCTACCCGCACGAGCTATCGGGCGGCATGCAGCAGCGCGTCGCGATCGCTCGTGCGCTGGCAGTTCGCCCAGAGATCCTTCTCATGGACGAGCCGTTCGGCGCTCTCGACGCACAGACTCGTACCGTGCTCCAGGAAGAGGTTTCCCGGCTGCAGCGCGAGCTGCACTACACCGTCCTCTTCATCACGCACAGCGTCGAGGAGGCTGTCTACCTCAGCGACCGGGTGGTGGTGATGTCGAAGGGCCCGGGCCGCATCAAGTGCGAGATCGCGGTACCCCGCGACGCCTCATGGCGCGGTCTCGAGATCGAGGAGGCCGGCACCCGCGCCTCATTCATGCAACTCAAGCGCGAGATCTGGGAGCTGATACGCGCCGAGATCGTTCGTCACTAGCTTTCACCCGCCCGCCCACTCCAGGAGACACGTCATGAAGATCGAACGAAGAATGCTGGCCGCAGCCTTGGTCACGATCGGGCTCACCGCCGTCCTTCGGCCCGATCCGGCGATGGCACAGGCGGCAACGGCGCCGGTGCCGATGACGTTGATCAGCCAGTCGAACGAGGCCGGATTTCCGCTCTGGCTCGCAAAGAAGCTCGGCTACTTCAGCGAGAACGGCATCGACGCGACGATCAAGTACTTTCCGAACGGCGGCGCCGCACTGGCGTCCGGCGCCGCCGGCGACTGGCAGGGCGGTTGGATCGGTTCGCCCCCGGCGATCACCGGCTGGGCCAAGTTCGGCCTGAGGCCGGTCGGCACGATGATGAAGGAAGACCGCAACATCAAGCTCATCATGAGGAAGGACGCGCTCAAGGGCAGTTCCCCCGCCGCGGTTCTGACCTCCAAGCCGATCGGCTCGGTGCCCAACAGCACCTGGAGCCAGGTGCTCTTCGCCTGCGCCAAGCACTTCAATGTCGACCCGGGCAAGATGAAGGTGGTGCCGCTGGATCCTCCGGTCACGCGCCAGTCACTGCGTTCAGGCGAGGTGGCATCGGGGACGACGGACTCGTCGCCCGACATGGACCTGGTCAACGACAAGGCGAACTACGAGGTCGTGTGCGACGGTGCCATCGCCGGAACATCGGTGATCGATCCCTGGATCGTGACCAAGAAGTTCGCGACCGAGAACCCGGCCGCAGCAGCGCGGTTCGTCGAGGCGGGTTTTCGCGCCAACGAGGCGATCATGAAGGATCGCGAAAAGGCGGTGGCCTGGCTGCTCGAGTTCTACAAGGACGTCGGCATCGACGGCAACGAGGCCAAGGCGCGCTACACCCTCGGCTACCGCGACTATCAGACGCTCGACCAGGCGCTCGCCGACATGCGCTCGGGGGCGAGCGAGAAGGCGCTGACCGAGACCGCGCAGGTGTTCGTCGCGGGCGGGGCCTACGACAAGGTTCCCGATCTGGCCAGCGCGATGAAGGCGGGTCTGCCGATCCTGGAGGCGGCGAAGAAACTGCGCAAGTAGAGCGGGTAGCTGATCTCATGGACGAATCATTGAAGGGCAAGGTCGCAGCCATCACCGGCGCGGCGTCGGGAATTGGACTCGCTTGCACGCGGGCGCTGGTCGCCGCCGGTGCAAAGGTCGTTCTGATCGACCGCGCAGAAGATCGGCTCGCGCAACTGAGCGCCGAGCTCGGCCCCGACGCCATGCCGCTGACAGTGGATCTGTTGCGGCCCGCCGACGTGTCCGGCCTGCTGCCCCGCATCCTCGACCTGGCCGAAGGGCTGGACATCTTCCACGCCAATGCCGGCGCCTACGTCGGAGGCGACGTGCTGGCAGGAGATCCGGACGAGTGGGACCGGGTGCTGAACCTGAATGTCAACGCCGCGTTCCGCTCGGTCCACGCCGTCCTGCCCCACCTGGTCGCGCAGAAATCGGGCGACATCATCTTCACGAGCTCGATTGCAGGCATCGTCCCGGTCGTTTGGGAACCGATCTACACCGCCTCCAAGTTCGCGGTGCAAGCCTTCGTCCACACGACTCGGCGCCAGCTCGCCAAGCACGGCGTGCGCGTCGGTGCGGTCGCGCCGGGCCCGGTCGTGACCGCGCTGCTCGACGACTGGCCTAAGGCGAAGATGGACGAGGCGCTGGCCTCCGGGAGCCTGATGCAGCCGGAGGAGGTTGCCGCTGCGGTGCTCTTCATGCTGACCCGACCGCGCCACGTGACCGTCCGCGATCTCGTCATCCTGCCCAGCAGCGTCGATCTCTGAACAGGCGACCCGATGGCGCCGCCGCTGCAAACACCCACCACGCAGCAAGACCCCCGCCACGTGATCGGCGTCGACGTCGGCACCGCGAGCGCGCGCGCCGGCATCTTCGACCGGGACGGCCGCATGGTGAGTTCGGCCAAGCACGACATCGCGGTCCATCGCGCGAGCGGTTCGATCGTGGAGCAATCAAGCCGGGAAATCTGGGCCGCGGTCTGCAAGGTCGTGCGCGACGCGCTGGCGCAGTCTGGGCTGGCTCCGGAGCAGATCGTCGGCATCGGTTTTGATGCGACATGTTCGCTCGTCGTCCTCGGGCCGGGCGGCGAGCCTTTGCCGGTCGGACCTTCCGAGGAAAGCGATCGCAACATCATCGTCTGGATGGATCATCGCGCGGTCGCGCAAGCGCAACGCATCAATGCCAGCGGCCACCCGGTACTGCGCTATGTCGGCGGTCGGATCTCTCCCGAGATGGAAACGCCCAAGCTGCTGTGGCTGCTCGAAAACCGGCCAGCGACCTTCGCCGCAGCATGGCAGTTTTTCGATCTGACTGATTTTCTGACCTGGCGGGCGACGGGCGACCTCTCGCGGTCGACCTGCACAGTCACGTGCAAGTGGACCTACCTGGCGCACGAACGCCGGTGGGACGACAGCTACTTTCGGACGGTAGGTCTCGGCGTGCTGGCAGATGAGGGTTTCGCACGCATCGGCGCGGTGGTCGTCGATCCGGGCACGCCCCTGGCGAGCGGCCTCACGGCGGGCGCCGCCGCGGAGCTAGGCCTGTTAGCCGGGACGCCGGTCGCTGCGGGGGTGATCGATGCGCACGCCGGCGGAATCGGCACCGTCGGTGCAGAGGGAACTCCCGAGTCCTGTCTCGCTTATGTCTTTGGAACGTCGTCCTGCACGATGACCACGACCCGTCGTCCTGTCTTCGTGCCCGGCGTGTGGGGCCCCTATTTTTCGGCCATGGTGCCCGAGGCATGGCTCAACGAGGGCGGGCAATCCGTCGCCGGCGCGGCGATCGAACGTCTGCTGTCGATGCATCCGCAAACCCCAGACGCTCAGCGACGCGCTGCGGAGTCGGGCCAGTCCTTGCCTTCTATGCTGGCTGATTTGGCGACGCAGGCGGCTGGGTCACCGTCGTCAGCCATTCACCTTGCAAGGGGACTGCATGTCGTCCCGGAATTTCTCGGCAACCGCGCGCCGCTGGCCGACCCTGAAGCCCGAGCGGTGATCGCCGGACTGGACATGGAGAGCGGACTGGAGAGCCTGGTCGCACTCTACGTCGCGGGGATTTGCGGCCTCGGCTACGGCCTGCGCCAGATCATCGATGCTCAGTCGCAAGCGGGCGCGCCGATCGACCGGGTCGTGATCAGCGGCGGCGCCGGCAGAAGCGACCTGGTTCGCCAACTGCTTGCCGATGCAACCGGCAAGCAAGTGCTCTCCGCACAGGCAGAAGAACCGGTCTTGCTGGGCAGTGCGATGCTGGGCGCCGTAGCGGGCGGCCTCTTCGACAGCGTGCAGGCGGCGATGCCGGCCATGTCGAGCATCAGCACGACCTACGAGCCAAGCACGGGCGCCGTCGGCGACTTGCATGATGCGCGTTTCCGAGCATTCACGCATTTGCAGGAGGTTGCAAGAACCATTCGCCAGGCGTGACGGCCCGCCTCGAGCTGGCTTGCGTTCCGGCATAGCAGTCGCTGGGGAGCGAGCTCGGAATCCTCGTCAGAGACTCGGAACGAGACGGTGCGGGCCCACGCCCGCTCGATGAAGGGTTTCGGCACTGACCCGTGCTCAATCGACCCCTGCTGGTCGCCCTACCGATGGCGCAGCCGCTTGGGAGGTGCACCGCGGACGTACGCAACTAAGCAGGTTCCCCGCCAGGGCGTCCCTGGCACCGCCGATTGGCGACACATGCCGTCGACAGTTCGGGGCACACTTGCCTCTAATCACAGGGGTATGGATGATGGAGTATCGCTCGGTAGGCGGGTCCGATTTGAAGGTCTCGGTCTTGAGTCTCGGCACCGCCACCTTCGGTGGTGGCAATGAGTTTTTCAAGGCCTGGGGCGAGACGGACGCGGCCGAGGCCACGAACCTGGTCGGGATCGCGCTCGATGCCGGCGTGACCCTGTTCGACAGCGCCGACGCCTATTCAGGCGGCTTGGCCGAAGAGATTCTCGGCAAGGCCATTGCCGGCAAGAGGGACAGCCTGTTGATCTCGACCAAGGCGGCGTTTCGAACCGGTCCCGGACCGGATGAGATCGGCTCCTCGCGCAAGCATCTGGTCGAAGCCTGCGAAGCCAGCCTGCGGCGCCTGGGCACGGACCACATCGACTTGTGGCAATTGCATGCGTTCGACGCGATGACGCCGATCGAGGAGACTTTGCACGCGATGGACGACCTGGTGCGCGCCGGAAAGGTCCGCTATATCGGTTGCTCGAACTTCTCGGGCTGGCATCTGATGAAGTCGTTGGCGCTGTCGGAAAAGCACGGTTGGGCGCGCCATGTCGCGCATCAGGCGTACTACTCCCTTCTGGCACGAGAGTACGAATGGGAGCTGATGCCTCTGGCCATCGATCAACAGGTCGGAACCGTCGTCTGGAGTCCGCTCTCCGGCGGCCGCCTGAGCGGCAAGGTCGGCCGCAATGAACCGGCGCCGAAGGGCAGTCGGACCGCGACGCTGGGGGCCCATGGCTCGGAGTTGCCGCTCGAGCAACTCTATGCGGTGGTCGACGTGCTGCGTGAGATCGCCGGCGAGCTCGATCGCAGCGTTTCGCAGGTCGCGCTCAATTGGGTGCTGCAGCGGCCGACGGTGTCGACCCTAGTGATCGGCGCGCGCAATGCTCCGCAGTTGCGCGAAAATCTTCGCAGCGTCGAGTTCAAGCTCTCGGCGGAGCAGGTCGAGCGCCTGGATGTGGTGAGCGCGGCGCAGCCGATCTATCCCTACTGGCACCAGCGGCGGACTTTCGCCGACCGCAATCCTCCGCCCGTGGGGTGATCGCGGTTCGTCGTCCGCTCGGGCCATGCCGGTGGGCTGCTCGCTCTCTCGAAAGATGAAGCCATGACGTCCGCTCGCGCCAGCCGCGCCATCAAGCTCTGCGGCACGGAGCAGGCGGAGGGCGTCGTCCGTGTTCTCGCTGCCGGGCCGCTCTCGGTCGAGCTCGACAACGGCAACCTGCGCTACCTGCGGGTCGGCGGCGTTGAAGTGTTGCGCGGGCTTGCCTTTCTCGTGCGAGACGAGAACTGGGGAACCTGCGTCCCGACGCTGAGCGATCTTGTCGTCGAACAGCGCCCGGACAGCTTCAGCGTGAGCTACCGCGCGAGCTGCGAGCGCACCGGCCAGTCGCTCGGCTACGTCGCGCGGATCGAAGGTCGCAGCGACGGCAGCCTCGAGTTCACCGGCGCAGCGACGCCGGCGACCGATTTCGTCACCACGCGCACGGGATTCGTCGTCCTGCATCC
>Ga0207650_10003951_pt1 | contig 10143 bp, 10 predicted proteins | sample KBSS63metaG_FD_184325 | JGI IMG/M metagenome (GOLD analysis project Ga0207650, IMG submission 184325) | Switchgrass rhizosphere microbial communities from Kellogg Biological Station, Michigan, USA - KBS S6-3 metaG (SPAdes) (version 2) | ecosystem: Host-associated > Plants > Roots > Rhizosphere...
GCTGAAGAAGTAATAGAAATTGTCGAAGCCGGCCCAGGTGATCGCCGACATGCACATGCTGCAAGGTTCATGGGTGGAGAGAAAGATCAGCTCCTTGGTATCCGGCGTCTGTCCCATCTCGTAAAACCGCTTCAACGTATGGACCTCGCCATGCCAGAGAGGATTTTCAAGCTCGTTGTTGGTGGCGGCAACCACCACCGATAGATCGGACTTGCGCAGAATCGCGGCGCCGAACACCTTGTTGCCGTCGGCAACGCCTTTCTCGGTCAGGGGAAGGATGGTCTGTTCCATCACGTCGAGCAGACGCGCGGTGATTTCGGACGGCAAGTGGCACACTCCTCAGATATCGTTTGGCGAGTTTAGCCTCACAAATCGCTGCGACGAAAGCGAAAATGGCGAATGGACATTCTTTGTCACAGAGAATAAAAATCGCCGACTTCGGCCGGCGCTTCCGGTCAGTTATACTCAAGGGTGGCGCTTGTCGGGTAAAAGAATACGCGGGACCGGCGCGATTGGAATTTCTGTTTCTTCATTTACTAGCTGACAAAAGCCATATTCGGCCGCTCGCAAAGTGGATTGATAATGCTTTCCTGGAATGACCAGCTTTCCGTGTTTCCGGCCTTCATGCGCGTGGAAGGGCGGACGACGGTTGTCTTCGGCAATGGTGACGAGGCTTTTGCCAAGGTCCGCTTGCTGTCGAACACCCGTGCCCGGATCGTCGCCTATGCCGACGATCCCGCCGCCGACTATGCCGCGTTCCTGGCTTTGCACCAGATAGAGACGGTACCGCAGCCCTTTTCGCCCGAATATATGGATGGCGCCGTGCTGGTCTTTGCCGCGACCGGCGATGCCGCGCTCGATCGCCATATCGCGACGTCGGCAAGGGCCGCGAAGATCCCGGTCAACGCCGTCGACCAGCCCGACCAGTGCGATTTCTACACCCCCGCCATCGTCAACCGCGCGCCTCTGGCCGTCGCCATCGGCACGGAAGGCGCCGGCCCTGTGCTGGCGCAGATGATCCGAGCGCAGGTCGACCAGCTGCTGGCGCCCTCGCTCGGGCGGCTCGCGCAGCTGGCCATCAGCTACCGCAAAGCCGTGGAAGAGCACCTGCCGAAGGGCGTGGCTCGGCGGATTTTCTGGCGTGGGTTCTTCTCCGGGCGCGTCGCCGACGCGGTTGCCGTCAACGACATCCCGCTGGCGCAACAGGCGGCCGACGCTCTTCTGCAGGCCTCTGGTAGGGCTGAAGGCCATATCTGGTTGGTCGGAGCTGGCCCTGGGGCCGAAGACCTTCTGACGCTTCGGGCCCAGCGCGCGATGATGGAAGCCGACGTGCTGGTCTACGACGCGCTCGTCCCGCAGGCGATCGTCGACATGGGGCGCCGCGATGCAGAGCGACTGTCGGTCGGCAAGCGCAAGGGCTGTCATTCGAAGTCGCAGGCTGAAATCAACGATTTGCTGGTGCAGCTCGGTCGCGATGGCAAGCGTGTCGTGCGCCTCAAATCCGGCGATCCGCTGATCTACGGGCGGGCCGGCGAGGAAATGGCGGCACTTCGCGCCGCCGGTATCTCCTACGAGGTCATCCCGGGCATTACCTCGGCGCTTGCCGCTGCCGCCGATTTCCAGCTGCCGCTGACGTTGCGCGGCGTCGCCTCGTCGTTGGTCTTCACGACCGGCCATGGTCTGACCGGCGATGCCCTGCCGGATTGGGCGGGCCTGGCGATCTCGGGCGCTACCATCGCCGTCTACATGGGCCGGACGGTTGCGGCGTCCGTCGCCGGCCGCCTGATGGAGGCGGGACTGCCCGCCGAGACCACGGTTGCCGTCATCGAGAATGCCAGCCGGGCCGATCGCCGCCTACTGCACGGCACGCTGAAAGACCTCCCCGATCTCGAGTTTCGCGATGAGCTGACCGGTCCGGTCATGGTGATCATCGGCGATGCCGTGGCCGGCGCCAATTTCGACCATTCCGAGCCGCTGGTCCATCAGCTGACCTTGGCTCCCGAACGTGCAAGGAGCTGAGATGGTAGACAAGGTTTTGACCGCCAACCGCCTGACCGATGGCATCTCCGTCTGGCTCGATGCCAACGGCCAATGGTCGACGTCCCTCCAGGGGGCGCTGGTCGCGCGCCACCCGGAAGCCGTGGCGGCGCTGGAGGCCATCGGCAAGCGCGCTTATGCTGAAAACAAGGTCGTTGACGTCAACGTCATCGACGTCCAAGAAACAGAAGGTGTGCTGTGGCCGCTGCGCCTGCGCGAACGCATCCGCGCCGAAGGTCCGACCATGGAATACGCGCCGGGCTATCCGATCGCCGATCCGAAATTCATTGATGCCTGAGGAAGACGATGTATCGCTACGACGAATTTGACCATGCCTTTGTCGCCGAGCGTGTCGCGCAGTTCCGCGATCAGGTCGAGCGCCGCCTTTCCGGCGAGCTGGCGGAAGATGCGTTCAAGCCGCTCAGGCTGATGAACGGCGTCTATCTTCAGCTGCATGCCTACATGCTGCGTATCGCCATTCCCTATGGCACCCTTAACTCGAAACAGATGCGCATGCTGGCCCATGTGGCGCGGACGTACGACCGCGGATACGGCCACTTCACCACCCGCCAGAACCTGCAGTTCAACTGGCCAAAACTGTCCGACATGCCGGCGGTGTTGCACGACCTTTCGACGGTCGAGATGCACGCTATCCAGACCTCGGGCAACTGTATTCGCAACGTCACCGCCGATCATTTCGCCGGTGCCGCCGCCGACGAAGTCGCCGATCCGCGCCCCTATGCAGAGATTCTGCGCCAGTGGTCGTCGGTTCACCCGGAATTCTCGCTGCTGCCGCGCAAGTTCAAGATTGCCGTCACCGGCGCCGAGCGCGACCGCGCCGCGATCCAGGTGCACGACATCGGCCTGCATCTGAAGAAGAACGACAAGGGCGAGATTGGTTTTGCGGTCTATGTTGGCGGAGGCCAGGGCCGCACCCCGATGATCGCCAAGCTGATCCGTGACTTCCTGCCGGAAGAGGACCTCCTGTCCTACACCACCGCCGTCATGCGCGTTTACAATCTACATGGCCGCCGTGACAACAAGTACAAGGCGCGCATCAAGATCCTCGTTCACGAGACCGGCGCCGAGGAACTGGCTCGCCAGGTCGAAGTCGAGTTCGCGCAGTTGAAGGATAGCGAGCTGAAGCTGCCGGATGCCGACGTCCAGGCGATCACCCGCTACTTTGCGCTTCCCGACATGCCGGAGCGTCCGGAGGGCTGGGAAAGCCTGGCGCGCTGGAAGAAGGCCGACGAGGATTTCGCCCGCTGGGTGCAGCAGAACGTACAGCCGCACAAGAACCCCGACTATGGCATGGTGACCATCTCGCTGAAGCCGATCGGCGGCATCCCGGGCGATGCCACGGATGCGCAGATGGAAATCGTTGCCGATATCGCCGAAGAGTTTGCCTTCGACGAGATCCGCGTCAGTCACGAGCAGAACCTGATCCTGCCGCATGTGGCGCTGGCAGATCTGGAATCGGTCTTCCGCCGTCTGCAGGGGACGGGTCTCGAGACAGCCAATGCCGGCTTGATCACCGATATCATTGCCTGTCCCGGCCTCGACTATTGCGCGCTGGCCAATGCGCGCTCTATCCCGCTGGCGCAGGAGATTTCCAGCCGGTTCGGCAGTGCCGAGCGCCAGGCTGAGATCGGCGAGCTGAAGATCAAGATCTCCGGCTGCATCAACGCCTGCGGCCACCATCATGTCGGCCATATCGGTCTGCTCGGCGTCGAGAAGAAGGGGGCAGAGCTCTACCAGATCACCCTCGGCGGCTCCGGCGACGAACACACGTCGATCGGCGAAATCGTCGGTCGCGGTTTCGATCCGGACAAGGTGACGGACGCGATCGAGACGATCGTCAATACCTATCTGGGGCTGCGGCTGGACCCGTCTGAAATCTTCCTTGCCGCCTATCGCCGGGTCGGACCGCAACCGTTCAAGGATGCGCTCTACGGCTCGGCAGCGGAAGCGGCATAAGGGTATGACCATGACCAGGATTTGGAGAGAAACAGGCTTCGTCGAAAACGATCCCTGGATTGTCGAGACGGACGACCTCACGGCGGGCGAAGACCAGAAGGCTCTGCTCGACCTGGACACGCTGATCGTCCGGGCCGAGGAGAGCAACGACGTGGGTCTCGGAGTTGTGCTGAAGCCAGCGGACGATGTATCGCGGCTCGAGCCCTATCTCTATCGTCTCGAGATCGTTGCGGTGTCTTTCCCGGCGTTCAACGATGGTCGTGGCTTCAGCCAAGCCTCGCTGCTGCGCCAGCGTCTGGGTTACGCGAACGAGCTTCGCGCGGTCGGCGATGTGCTGATCGACCAAATCCCGCTGATGCTGCGTTGCGGCTTCGACAGCTTCTCCGTCACCAACGCAACCGCTCTCAAGCGGCTCGCGGACAATCGGCTCCCCGGCATCCCGCATCATTATCAGCCGACCGCGCGCAGCGCCGAGGCCGGGCAGGGCTATAGCTGGCGTCGTGTTTCTCCGAAGTCGGCCTGACGGCCACACGCTCTCTTGCGCGGCTCCAATCGCTTCTGTGCATTGCCTGAATGGCCAGGAAACACATTTGAAACTTGACCGGGAAATGCATATTTCCCGTTCTTTTCGCATTGCGAAACGCTATGCCTTTAATTGGCAGGCTTTTTGGAATATCAGCCTGCGAGCACGACAGGTCGCAGTAGCAATATGGGATCCGACATCGCATGAACGCCCCCACGACAACAGACGAATTCGCTTCCACAGTTCCCGCCGGCGTTTTTGCCGAAACGGTGCTGAGCGTCACCCATTATACCGACCGGCTGTTTCGATTTACGATGACGCGGCCGCAGGGCTTTCGGTTTCGCTCGGGCGAATTCGCCATGATCGGTCTCATGGTCGATGGGAAGCCGATCTATCGGGCCTATTCGATCGCCAGTCCTGCCTGGGCCGACGAGCTGGAGTTCTTCTCGATCAAGGTGCCCGAAGGTCCGCTGACGTCGCATCTGCAGGGCATCAAGCCCGGCGACCAGGTGCTGATGCGCAAGAAGCCGACAGGAACGCTGGTGCTCGACGCCCTGACGCCCGGAAATCGTCTCTATATGTTCTCGACCGGTACAGGCATCGCGCCCTTCGCGAGCCTTATCCGCGACCCCGAGACCTATGAGAAGTTCGACGAGGTCATCCTCACCCATACCTGCCGCGAAATCTCAGAGCTGAAATACGGCTTCGATCTGGTCCATGAGATCCAGCATGACGAGCTGCTGAGCGAGATCGTCGGCAGCAAGCTGCGGCATTATGCGACTGTGACGCGCGAGGATTTCGCCTATCGCGGACGCATCACCGACCTGATGGCATCGGGCAAGCTCTACACAGACCTCGGTGTTCCGCCGCTCGATCCGTCTACCGATCGCGGCATGATCTGCGGCTCTTCGGCGATGCTCAAGGAAACCAAGGAGTTGTTGGAGCAGGCGGGCCTCAACGAGGGCGCCAACAACAAGCCCGGCGAGTTCGTCATCGAGCGCGCTTTTGTGGGCTAGGGTAGCGTCACCCAAACATCGTGGCGCTCAGACCTTTTGATCCTACGTTCGGGCAGAGATAAAGGCCGGCTGCAATGCAACCGGCCTTTGACATGTCTTGCTCCCCAAGTCCCTACGCTTCGTCCCCGACGCCTGCGCTCGGCGGGATGCGCTTTGCAGCCATCAGCAGGTCGAGTTCGGTGGAAGATGGTCCGAACTTGGTGAAGAGGCGCTTTGCCTCTTCATACTCGAGCCTGTACTTCTCGGCGAACTCGCCGATGCTGTATGGCTTGCCGCGCGTGACTTTGCGGTTCGCAGAGGTCGATATCTCAGTCATGCTTTCCCCCGTTCGCAAAACTGCTTAGCGGCGGACGACCCGTGCGATCGCGATCAGGATACATGCGCCGATGAAGCCGGCGATGAGGTAAGCAATCCAACCCGTGCCGAGGCTGAGGTTGAGGGCGCTCAGAATGAAGTTCGCGACGATAGCGCCGACGATCCCGAGGATGATGTTCATCAGGATGCCCATGTTGCTCTTCATGAACATTTCAGCGAGCCAACCCGCCAGTCCCCCGATAACGATTGCGGCAATCCAGCCCACTTGTGCGTCCTGCATGATATTCTCTCCGATTAAATTCGCACCCTCTCAATGCCGATCACGCGGAATTGTTCCCCCGCGCCGGGAGAAATTTGGCTTGCGGATTGGCAATTTTAGAGCGTGCCGAGGTGAGGCTTTCGCAGCAGGCAGGGTTGATGTCGATACTAGCGTTGTGCCTCCCGGAGTGTTGTGGGAGCGTTGTGCAGAGCGCTTAGGGTCTACCCTGAATGAAGGCTATTCGAAAGCGACGAGCTGGAGGAGCTGTTACCCGTATCTCAGGGCCAAGATGTCACTTATGTATCGGGACTGGGCAAACATGACGTGGTGGGCGGGATGGGACTCGAACCCATGACCATTCGATTAAAAGTCGAATGCTCTACCAGCTGAGCTACCCGCCCCACCGTACGACCGCGAGCAAAAACCGCTCTGGCCTGAAGTGCGCGGAACATAGGCAGACGACCTGTTAGGGTCAACCCGGAAAATCACCCTTTTCTGAGGAAAGTCGGGATTTATTCTCATCCGCAAAAGGTGATTGGCTTTGCATCGGTGCCGGGGCTAGTTAGGCGATCCTGTCTTGTCCGGAGTGTCTTCGTGTCGATCGCCGATATCTCGCTGCTGAGCGCCCTGTTGGCGGGTGCGTTGTCATTTCTGTCCCCTTGCGTCCTGCCGCTGGTGCCGCCCTACCTCTGCTATATGGCGGGGATTTCGGTCGAGCAATTTCGCGGCGGGACGCCCGTTGCCACGCATGCCGCTGTGGTTCGGGGCGGCGTCTTGGTTTCGGCGCTGTTTTTCACGCTCGGCTTTGCGACTGTCTTCATCGCGCTTGGTGCCGGTGCCTCGACCATCGGGCTGCTGCTGCGCCAGCATCTCGACGTGCTGGCCCAGATCGGCGGCCTGATCATCATCATCATGGGTCTCAATTTTCTGGGCGTCTTCAGGTTCGGCCTGTTGTCGCGCGAGGCGCGGTTCCAAGGCGGCGGCAAGCCGGCAACCTGGACCGGGGCCTATGTCATGGGTCTCGCCTTCGCCTTCGGGTGGACGCCCTGCATCGGCCCGGTTCTCGGCGCCATCCTGGGTGTGGCAGCCTCGCGGGAGACCGTTGGGGCGGGGGCCGGATTGCTTGCCGTTTACTCGCTCGGACTTGCTGTACCCTTCTGGATCGCGGCCGGCTTCTCCGGCGCGTTCATGCGGTTCCTGTCGCGCTTTCGTCGGCATCTCGGACTGGTCGAGAAGGTCATGGGCGCCTTTCTCGTCGTCACCGGCCTTGCCTTCATATTCGGCTTCGTCAGTCAAGCCGCGATCTGGTTCCAGCAGACCTTCCCAATCCTGATGAAGATCGGATAGCAAAGCGAACGATCAACACGCCTTGCTTCTTCGAACTGGAATTGTCCATGGCTGACATTGTCGGTCTGCTCCTGCCGTTCTTCGGTCTAATCCTCATCGGTGCCATTGCTGCCCGCATCACCCGCCAACCGGCCGAAGCACTCGGCTGGCTCACCACGTTCATAGTCTATGCGGCCTTGCCGGCCCTTTTCTTCAAGCTCGTCTCGCAGACGCCGATCGAACAGCTGACGCGGGTTGGATTCATCACGGCGGATCTGGCCGCGACCTATTCCATCTTCGCGCTGTTGTTCGTCATCGGTCGGTTCGTCAGGCGCAACTCGCTTCCCGAATGCACGATGCAGGCCTTTGCCGGTGCCTATGGCAATATCGGCTACATGGGACCGGCACTGGCACTGCTGGCCCTGGGGGAGCAGGCGGCGGTGCCGGTGGCGCTGATCGTCTGCCTGGAAAACGCCCTTCACTTTATCGTCGCCCCGGCGTTGATGGCGATCGAGGGAGAGGACCGACGCTCGAAAGGACAGCTGGCGGCCGACATCGCGCGCAAGGTGCTGCTTCATCCCTTCATCCTATCGACCGCGCTCGGATTTCTGGCGGCGGCCTTGCACCTGGATCAGCCGCTGCCCCTTCAGCGCTTCGTCAATTACCTCGCGCAGGCGGCGGCTCCCTGCGCGCTGTTTGCCATGGGGGTAACGCTGGCGCTTCGTCCGCTCAAGCGCATTCCGATCGAGATCGGCTACATCGTGCCGGCCAAGCTGTTGCTGCATCCGCTTGTGGTCTATCTGGTGCTCCAAGCGGTCGGCGGCTTCGAGCCGATCTGGGTCTATTCGGCGGTTCTGCTTGCCGCGCTGCCGACGGCCACCAATGTTTTCGTCATGAGCCAACAATACGGCGTTTGGCAGGAGCGCAGCTCGGCAACGATCCTGATCACCACCGCTGCCTCGATCGTCTCGGTGTCGGGGATCCTCTATCTGATCCGCTCAGGAAGCCTTCCGGCGCAGCTTTTCCATTAGCATGGACGGAATGAAGCCGAGGCCGCGACCCGGTTCGATGCCCTCGCGCATGACGATGCCGCGCAACGGCGGCAGCGAGGCAAGCACGTGCAGACCGGCGGCTCGGAGAACCTGCACGGGCAGGAAGTCCGACAGGAGCGAGCGGTTGAGGACGTCGACGCTGGCTGTCCGGCTGATAATGTCGGTGCGACGCTTGCGGTCGAACTGATCGCCCGCAGTTGCCGAAATCGCCTGCTGTGGTCGGTCGCAGAGAATGTCGGTCAGCGCCATGATATCGCGCAGGCTCAGGTTGAGCCCCTGCGCCCCGATGGGCGGGAAGACATGGGCCGCCTCGCCGATCAACGCCGCCCGACCATTGCCGAAGCGAGATGCTGTCATGCCGGACAGCGGCCAGACCTGAACGCCGTCCTCGACGGTGACCTTGCCGAGCAGCGATTGCATGCGCTCCTCCACCTGGAGGCTCAGCACCTCGGGCCTGCTTGCAGCCCGGTCGGCAGCCTCTGTCGGTTTCTGCACCCAGACAAGGCTCGAGCGATCGCCGGGCAGGGGCACCTGCGTGAAGGGGCCGCTTTCGGTGTGGAATTCCGTCGAGATGTTCTGATGCGGCAGCGAATGCGCGAAGTTCAGAACCATGGCCGATTGCGGATAGGACCATGTCCTGACGCTGATCCCGGCGGCCTCGCGCACCATCGAATTGCGGCCGTCAGCGCCGACCACGAAACTCGACTGCAGCATCTCGCCGTTGTCGAGCGTCACGGTCACGCCGTCGTCGCGAATGTCGATCGCCACAGCCGAGGCCTCGATCACGCGGATGTTGCCTTCGGCGGCGACAGCATCGCCGAGCACAGCCAGCAGCGCCTTGTTCGGCATGTTGTAGCCGAAGGCATCCAAGCCGATTTCCGCTGCGTGGAATGCCACGGTCGGCGCGCGCAACAGCCGATGCGTGCCGTCGATGATCTGCATTGTCGACAGAGCAGCAGTCGCCGGGGCGATCTTGTCCCAGAGGCCGAGCCGGCCGAGAAGACGAATCGACTGGTCCATCAGGGCGGTCGTCCGCCCGTCGGACCTGGCTGCCGGTGGCGCAACGAAAGCGATATGCCGGCCGCCGCGCGCCAGCGCGATGGCCGCAACCATGCCGGCAAGGCCGCCGCCAACGATCGTGATGTCCGCCTGATTCATTCTACCGTCCTTCTGGCTGTTGCGGCCGAAGCTAGTGGTTCGCCGGTCTGAAATCCATGGGATGAAATAGCGCAGGTGCCGAAATTCAGCAGGCACAACGGTTATTATTTGTTGTTTAGCGCTGGCAGCGTTGGACAAAGGATGCATATTGAGCAAAACAGGCCTGCCGGGACAGGCTTATCGGGTGGGCGACACGGGGACGCATGAAAATCTTTAAATACAGGCGAGTGCCTTATGCGGAGATCCGTGCCTTCTCCGTGCATATCTTGACAGCATCCGGTTCGTTTCTCGCCTTTCTTGGTGTGGTGGCTGCTGCAGAGCATCGTTTCGTGGTGATGTTCTGGTGGCTGGGGCTTGCTTTGCTGGTTGACGGCATCGACGGACCGATTGCGCGCAAGGTGCGCGTCAAGGAGGTGTTGCCGAACTGGTCCGGCGACACCCTCGACAATATCATCGACTATGTGACCTACGTGCTTCTGC
>Ga0207650_10003953_pt1 | contig 10141 bp, 9 predicted proteins | sample KBSS63metaG_FD_184325 | JGI IMG/M metagenome (GOLD analysis project Ga0207650, IMG submission 184325) | Switchgrass rhizosphere microbial communities from Kellogg Biological Station, Michigan, USA - KBS S6-3 metaG (SPAdes) (version 2) | ecosystem: Host-associated > Plants > Roots > Rhizosphere >...
GGCCAACCGGCATGCCGCCGGATCTCGTCACGCGCATTCAGCGCGACGTATCGCGCATCGTCAATCAACCCGACAACCGCGAACGGCTGACCGGCCTGGGCGTCGACATCGTCGCGGGCACGCCGGATGAACTCGGCGCGTACCTGCGCGCTGAAATCGCGCGCTACACGAAAGTCATCAAGGAAACCGGCATCAAAGCCGAATAGCACGCAGGAGCGATTCAATCATGCAAGCAAAGGTGGGCGTCATCGGACTGGGCGCGCTCGGCCGGCCGATCGCGGAACTGCTGATCAAAGCGGGACATCGCGTCGCCGTTTACGACGTGCGCGCGGAGCCGCTCGCCGCATTGCAGAAGGCCGGCGCAAGCGCCTGTGTCTGCCCGGCGGAAGTCGCACAGCAGAGCGACATCGTCATCAGCCTCGTGCTGGACGGTGCGCAGACAGACGATATCGTGTTCGGCGACAACGGCGTGCTCGACGCGCTTAAGCGCGGTGCGATATTCGCAATCGGCAGCACGTTGAGTCCTGCGCCGGTGAAAAAAATCGCCGCCGCACTCGCGGCCAAAGGCGTAAAGACGCTCGACATGCCGATATCTGGCGGCATCGTCGCGGCGCGTGAAGGCGCGCTAAGCCTGATGGTCGGCGGCGCACCGGCGGTACTCGAGCGCGCGCTGCCCGTGCTGCGCGTATTTGCGCGCGACATCACGCGCACCGGCGATGTCGGCAGCGGCCAGGCCGCGAAGCTCGCCCACCAACTCGTGTTCGCAACGAACGTGATGGCGCTGCTCGAAGGCCTCTCGCTCGGGGTCGCGGGCGGTGTCGAGCCCGCAGCGCTCAAGCAGGTGTTCAAAAACGGGCTCGCGAACAGTGCAGTGCTGCAGGCGTGGGACGACCTCGGTCCGCGCTGGAAAGGCATGCTCAAAGCGACGGCGCCCGGCACTATTCCGCCCAACATGCGCAAAGATCTGCATCTCGTGCTCGAATTCGCGCGCGAGCTCGGCGTGAATCTTTACATCGGCGGCCAAGCGTCGCTGATTGCCGATGCCGGCGCGGCGACCGGCCACGACAGCGAGCAGTTTTAGCGAGATGCAGCTTTGACATAACGCGCGGGTCAGCGCAAATTACGCACGGTCGCAAGGCAGCGGCATCATAGCCGCAACATACGCAGGAGGGGGCATAGATGAGACGCATCGTTCTATTCGCGGCCATGCTGGCGGTCGCGGGCGCCGCGGGCGCGCAGCAGGATTATCCTAACCGCCCGCTGCGCATGATAGTGCCGTGGCCGCCGGGCCAAGCGACCGATCTGGTCGGCCGCGTAATGGCGCAAAAAATGTCCGACGTGCTCGGCCAGCAGATCGTGATCGACAACCGGGCGGGCGCCGGCGGCATGATAGGAACCGACGTCGCGGCGAAAGCGACGCCCGACGGCTACACGCTGCTCGCAGCGTCGAGCGGGCCGGTGTCGATCAATCCGCTTTTGCAGAAGACGGCTTACGACCCGGAGCGCGAGCTCGCGCCGGTCGCCAACGTCTGCGTGGCGCCGTTTCTGCTCGTCTCCGCGCCTTCGTTTCCGGCGCAGAACGCGAAGGAATTCGTCGCGCTGCTTAAAGCGAATCCTGGCAAGTACACGTTCGCATCGTCCGGCACCGGCGCAACCGCGCACATGATTGCGGAATATTTCAACAACATGGCGGTCGTGCAGGTCACCCACGTGCCTTATAAGGGCAGCGTGCCTGCACTGACCGACGTAATCAGCGGCCGGGTCGCGTACGCTTTTGAAACGGTGGCATCCACCATGCCGCACGTCAAAGCTGGCCGACTCAAAGCTTACGGCGTCTCAATCGACCGGCCGAGCGCACTCGCGCCCGGTATCGAGCCGATCGCTGTCGCCGCCAATCTGCCGGGTTTCAATGCCGCCGCATGGATCGGCGTGATGGCGACCGCCGGCACACCGAAACGTATCGTGGACAAGCTCGGCGTCGCCGCCGAAACCGCGATGAAGTCGCCGGAAGTTCTGGAGAGGCTCGCCAGCGTCGGCGTCGAAGTCGATTACCAGCGGCCGGCCGTTTTCGCGGACTACCTCAAGGAACAAAAGAAGCGCTATAGCGAAATCATCAAGCGCGCCAACATCAAGATCGAGTAGGCCGCCTCAATCCGCGCGGATGCCGGCCGCGCGGATCACTTTCCCCCAGCGCGCGTATTCGTTGCGCAGAAACGCCGCGAAATTCTCGGGCGTCGACAATGCAACGTCCACCCCCTGCGCGGTCAGCCGCTCTTTCACTTCGGCGGAGTCGGCGGCAGCGGCGAGCGCCGCGTGGAGCTTCGCAATCACTTCGCGCGGCGTCGCAGCCGGCGCCAGCATGCCGAACCAGTTGTCGGCGTTCACGTCCGCATAGCCCGCTTCCGTCATCGACGGCACGTCGGGCATCGTCGCCGCGCGCTTGCCCGACACCATCGCAATCGCGCGCAAGCGGCCGGCCTTTACCTGCGGCTGCAGAATCGACAGCGACAGCATCGCAACCTGCACATGACCCCCGATGAGATCGGTCGTCGCCGGCGCGGCGCCTTTGTACGGGATATGCAGAATGTCGATGCCCGCTGCAAGCTTGAAGGATTCCATGCCCAGATTGCCCATGCTTGCGTTGCCGGACGACGCATAAGTGAGCTGTCCCGGCCGCGCCTTTGCGAGTGCCGCAAGATCGCGTGCGGTTTTGACCGGCAATGAAGGATGCGCGACCAGCAGCGCGGGCACCGTGGCGAGCAATGCGACCGGCGCGAAATCCTTAAGGAGATCGTAAGACAGCTTCGGCGCCAAGATTGGACTTAGCAATGCACCGGTCGTGGCGAGATAGAGTGTATAACCATCGGGCGCGGACTTCGACACGTAATCCGCCGCCAGCACGCCGTTCGCGCCCGCGCGGTTTTCGATGATGAATTGCTGCGCCGTCAACTGCGAGAGTTTGGCAGCGAACGGGCGGCCGACGATGTCGGTGGGCCCGCCCGGCGGAAAGCCGATCACGATTTTGACCGGCTTATTCGGATAATCGGGCTGCGCGTGTGCCGGTGAAATCGCGAGCAGCATGCCAACGACGGCAACGGCTTGCCGAAACGAAAGTGCCAAATGCCTCGGCGGCCTCAATCGAATTTCGCGCCCGACGACCGGATCACGTTCCCGATGCGCGTGTATTCCTTCTGAATGTGCGCGGCAAATTCGGCCGGCGAATTGCCGACCGGTATCACGGCTTCCGCGACCAGGCGGTCGGTGATATCAGCCGAGCGCACCGCAGCCACGATTTCGCGATTCAAAAGGTCGATGATCTCCCGCGGTGTTCCGGTCGGCGCGAGTATTCCGTACCACGAGCCCGACTCGTAGTCGGGCACGCCGGATTCGGCAACGGTCGGAATGTCGGGAATTGCGGTCGAACGTTTCGCGCCCGTCATTGCGATCGCGCGTAGCCGTTTGGCCTGTACGTGCGGCATCATCGCGACCGCGCTCGAGAACATCAACTGGATCTGGCCGGACAGCAGATCCGTGGTAGCGGGCCCCAGTCCCTTATAGGGAACGTGCACCAGATCGGTTTTGGTCATCATCTTGAACATCTCGGTCGCGAGGTGGGTCGAGCTGCCCACGCCGTTGGACGCGTAATTGAGCTGCCCCGGTTTCGCCCTGGCGAGCGCGACCAGCTGTTTGATCGAATGCACGGGCACCGAGGGATGCACCACCACGAGCAGCGGCGCGGACGCGATCAGGCTGACCGGCGCGAAATCCTTCAATGGGTCGTACGGCATTTTCTTTTGCACGTTTGGAATGATGGCCAGCGTCGCGACGTTGCCGAGCAGCAGCGTGTAGCCGTCGGCCGGCGAATGCGCCGCAACGTCTGCGCCGATCAGGCCACCCGCCCCGGCGCGATTGTCGACCGCGATCTGCTGCTTCAATGCGACGGAGAGCTTCTGACTGATCATGCGCGCGATGACGTCGTTGCCGCCGCCCGGGGGCTGCGGCACTACGAGGCGGATCGCCTTGACCGGATAATTCTGGGCGTGCGCAACTCCGGCGACTAGTGCGGCACCAACGAGCAACGTAATATGAAAGGCACGCATAAGCCCTCAGCGCAATGCGAGCAGTTCGGCGATGCGGCCGGCATCGGCAAGTTTTTCAATGTCGAGCAGCGCATCGCGCAACTCGCCAACCTGCGCCTGCGGCAGCGCGTGGATCGCGAGCTTCTCGAATTTAGCCACGACGTCGGCTTCGCTCGCGAAGTTGTGCTCGTTGCCACGCCCTGCCGCCACGATGCGCTCCATTTTTTTGCCGCCCTTCAAATGCACTTCGACGCGCACGAGATGGCGGGACTTTGACCCTTGCGCGGTATATGCGGGATCTTCGCGCACATCAACCTTTTCAGCGAGCGCCATGCGCGCAGGATCGGCGACGCGGTCTTCGCTGAACTGATCGACGAATACGTCACCGTCGAGGAGCAGCGTCGCGACACAGTACGGCAGGTTCAACTGCGCGGAGGTCAAGCCCTGCGGCTGATACTTCCAACCGACGTGCACCGCCGTGGCCTGCGTGCAATGCACGACGATCTTGTCGACGTCGTTCGCGCCGAACGGGTGCTCCTCCTGCATCAGGCGCAGCGCGTCGAGTGTCGTATGGTTGCTCGCGACGCACGAATAGAATTTCAGCGCAATGCCCATCGTCTGCCACACGCTCCCGAAGCCGGCGGTCAATTCTTCGATCCTGAAGCGGTCGGTCGAGCGCGAAAACGTCGTGCAGAAGCCGCCGTACTCGCTCTCGAACACGTTGACAATGCCGGTGAAGCCGGACTCCGCGAGCAGCGCGCCGTAGAGCCCGCTTTGCGACGAGCGGCCTGAGTGCATGCGCTTGACCATCGCGCCGAATTGCGCGGCCATCAAGCCTGCGGCCTGCGTGCCGGCGATACCGAGCGCGTGCACGGTCCTGCCCGTGTCGAGCTTCAGGCCGCGGGCGGCGCCCGCGGCGGCGGAAAACACACCGAACGTGGCGCCCGTGTGAAAGCCCTGCTCGAGATGCTCGGGCCCCATGCAGATGCCGACGCGTGGCCCGATTTCGTAGCCGGCAACCGCGGCGGTCAGAAATTCCCTGCCGCTCAGGCCTTTATTGAATTCGGTCACCGCAATCAGCGCGGGCAGCACCACCGAACCGACGTGCAGCATGCCCTGTCGATGCACGTCGTCAAGCTCGAAGCCCTGCACTTGCGTGCCGTTCACGAGCGCCGCGTGCGGCGCCGATAACCGCTGGCGCGTGCCCCACACCGCGCACATGCGCGTCGTATCGAGCTCACCCAGGCGCTGCTGCAGGATGCGGCTCCATTCGAGCTTGGCGCCATAGAGCGCGCAGCCAAGCGAGTCGAGCATCAGGAGCTTGATGCGCTGGCGCACCTCCGCCGGAATGTCTTCGTAGCGCAGGTTCGCCACGAATTCGGCCATGCCGCGGGTGTAGCGATTGTCATCGTGCTGCTGGTCCATTCAGAGTCTTCCTTACTGAGCCCTTGTTATATACCCATCCCCACCTCGTTCCTCCCCTTGAAGGGGAGGATGAGAAATCCGCGGACGGTATACCTATCCGCGCTTATTCGACCCGGATGCCGGCACGCACCACGACTTTGTGCCACACGTCGATTTCGCGCCGTATCAAGTCCATCAGTTGCTGCGGGGTGCTCCCCGCCGGCACCATGCCTTCGTGCTGGAAGCGCTCGAGCATGTCTTTCTGCGCGATGATTTTCATCACGTCGCCATTGATGCGATCGACAATCGGGCGCGGCAGTCCTTTAGGTCCGGCCAACGCCTGCCATGCAAAGGTCTCGTAACCGGGTACACCGGATTCGATGACGGTCGGGATATTCGGCTCGGTCGTAAGGCGTTGCGCCGTCGTGACCGCGAGCGCGCGCAGGCGGCCCGCCTTGACCATCGGCAGCGCCGCCGAACTCGTGCCGAATATCAGGTTGGTCTGTCCCGCTATGGTGTCGGTCAGCGCAGGGCCCGTGCCCTTATACGGGATGTGATTCATCTTGATCTCGGCCATGTTGAGGAACAGCTCGGTCGCCAGATGCACCCCGCTCCCCGTGCCGGCGCTCGCGAAGTTGATTTGCCCCGGCCGCGCCTTGGCGAGCGCAATGAGCTCTTTGGTCGTCTTCACCGGCAGCGAAGGATGCACGCAGATGATGAACGGCCCCTTCGCGATCAGGACTATCGGCGTGATATCCGCGATGGGATCGAACGCAAGCTTGTAGAGGCTGGGCGACACCGGATAGGTCGAGGAAATCATCAGCAGCGTATAGCCGTCCGGCGCGGACCTCAAAGCGGCTTCCGTCCCGGGCACGCCGCCGGCGCCGCCGCGGTTTTCGACGATGACCTGCTGGCCGAGCGTTTCAGGCAGCTTTTGCGCGATCAGCCGCGCCATGAAATCGACGCCACCCCCCGGGGCAAATGGAACAACAATCTTCAGTGGCTTCACGGGATATTGCGCCAGTTCCTGAGCAGCAACGCGCATAAATCCGAGGGGCCGAGCGTCGTTCCCGCGAGCGGGCCTGCGGCTAACGAGTCCCGACGCTTCCGCCTCTGCAAATGGAACAATAATTCGCAATGGCTTAGCGGGATATTGCTGGGCAAGAACAGTCGGTGCACCGGCAATGAGTGTGAGCACTGCAAGCGCCGCGCATGGGGCGTGCCATTTGGACGTGAGTCGCATGAACCTCTTCCCGGGAGATCGCGCAAGACCGGCGGCGCGTAGCCTGATTATAAAGGCAAGCCTGCAACCCCGCAGGGCGCGAGGCCGCATCTATTCGGGCGTGATGCCGGCAGCGCGCGTGATTTTTGCGTTGCGCGCGAGCTCGTCTTTGATGAGCCGCCCGAATTCCTCCGGCGTCCCGGGATCGGGATCCCCGCCCTGCGCGACGAGTGCCGCCTTCGTTTCGGGCGCGCGCAGCGCCGTGGTGAATGCTGCGTTGACGCGCGCCACGATGTCGGCGCGCGTGCCCGTCGGCGCCAATACGCCGTACCACGATTGCACCTGGTAGCCCGGCAACGCGGTTTCCGCCACGGTCGGCACGTCCGGTATCGACGCATGCCGGCGCAGGCTCGTCACGCCGAGCGCGCGCAGGCGCCCCGAGCGCATATAAGGCACGCCGCTCGGAATCGCCGGAAACGAGAGATCGAGCTGGCCGCCGATCAAATCGACGAAGGCAAGACCGACGCCCTTATAAGGTATGTGCGTGATGCTGATGCCGGCCATGCTCGCGAACACGGCCGCCGCGAGATGCGACGCGCTGCCCAACCCGCCCGAGCCGTAATTGAGCCGCCCCGGCTGTTTCTTCGCGAGCGCGATCAGTTCGGCCGTCGTCTTCGCCGGCACGGACGGATGCACCATCAGGAGCTGCGGCGCGCGCACGGCCAGCGTAACCGGCGCGAAGTCGGCTGCGATGTCGTAGGGCACGTGCTTGACAATGCTCGGCGTCACTGTGTGCTGTGAAGTGCCGAGCAGCCACGTATAGCCGTCCGGCGGCGACTTCGCGACAAAGTCCGCGCCGATCGTCGCGTTGCCACCCGCGCGATTGTCGACGATCACCTGCTGGCCGAGCAGATCGCCCACTCGCGGCGCAAGCAGGCGCGCAACCGCGTCGGCGCCACCACCCGGCGGCACGGGCACGATGAAGCGAATGGTGCGAACGGGATATGACTGCGCGAAGGCGGGGACCGCGATGAGCGCGACAATGACGGCAGCAAACCGCAAGATGACCTTTCGAAGGAGTGAGCAACATTGCCTGGGCGACGAACGCGCGATTACGACCGACGTGCGGTGCTTGACTCGCTGCAGCGCGCCGCCTAGCATCGACCATGTAGCAGCCGGGCGGACAATCGCATGATAACAAAGAGGGGACGAGCTTGACCGCACCGCAATCCGAAGCAAGCGCGGCGACGCGCGCGACCGTGGTAGTTCTCTATGCCGAAACGCGCGGATTCACGCGCGTGTCGGAAATCCTCGAGCCGGCGGTGGTGCTCGCGCGCATTGCCGAATTCTTCGCGCTGGTGAGTGCCGCAGTCGAACGGCATGAAGGCACCGTGCGCAGCCTCCTGAACGACAATCTGATCGCCACGTTTGCCGGCGCCGCCGAAGCGCAGAATGCGGTCGAGGCCGCGCAGGACATCCAGCGCGACTTCGGCGCTCTCGAGGAAGCCTGGCAGCGCGATTATGGCTTTCGCACCGCGATCGCGATCGGACTGCACAGCGGCGACGCAGTCATCGGCGTCGTCGACGGCCATCCGCTGATCATCGGCGATGGATTGAGCATCGCGGAACGCCTGCTGCACGGCGCACGTGCCGGGGAGATCGTGCTATCAAAGCCGATCATGGATGCGCTTACTGCGTCAGGCGTCGAGCTCGACGCGCAGGAACTCGAGCCGCTCAAGCTATCCAAGCGCGAGCCGATCCCGCTTTACGGCGTGCAGCTCGACACGCAACTCGATTTCACTGACCGAACTAATTATTGACGACCGTTCGAGCCGCACTGGGACGAAAACCCGTCAATTCGCTTTAGTCTTGGTGACCTTGAGGATCTTCCCCCAACGCTCGACATCGGCGCGGATAATGCGGCCGAATTCCTCGGGCGTGTTGCCGATGGGCTCTATGCCCTGCGCGAGGATGTCGGCTTCCACTTCGGGCGTGCGGATCACTTTGACGATGTCCGCATTCAACCGCTCGATAATTGCACGCGGCGTTTTCGCCGGAGCGAGTATTCCGTTCCAGCCGATGACTTCATAGCCGGGCACGCCTGCTTCCGCGATCGTCGGCACGTCGGGGATTACCGCCAGACGCTTTTTCGTGCTGACCCCGAGCGCGCGCACGCGCCCTGCCTTCATTTGCGGAATCGCCACGACCGGTGCGCTGAAATAGACCTGCAGTTCGCCGCCGATCAAAGCGGTCATGACCTGCGGCGCCCCTTTGTAGGCAATTTGCGTCAGTTTCGCGCCGGTCATCATCGAAAACACTTCCGCCGACAGGTCGCCAAGGCTGCCGCGGGCGACGACGCCGTGATTGAACTGGCCGGGCTTTTCCTTCGCCTGCGCAATGAGGTCCTTGACCGTGTGAATGGGCAGCTTCGGATTGACGACCAGCACCTGCGTCACCGACGTCACCATGGTGACCGGCGCGAAGTCCTTCAGTGTGTCGTACGGCAGGTCCGAGTAAAGGCTTGGATTCACCGGATGAGACGGGAATACCATCAACAGCGTGTAACCGTCGGGCACGGCCTTGGCGACAATGTCGGAGCCGACGATGCCGCTGGCGCCCGACCGGTTATCTACGATGATTTGCTGGCCGAGCGGGCCTTTAAGCTTGTCCGCGACGATCCGGGCGAACGTATCCGTATTGCCGCCGGCGCCGGTCGGCACCACGAGGCGGATCGGCCGGTTCGGATAAACGTCCGCCGCGGCCGCATGTGCTGCGAACAGCAAAAGCGTGATGGCCGGGAGTTTTTTCATCGGGTCATTTCCGCAGCAGCACGGCAAGCTCGGAAAACTTTTTCATGCGCTCGAGATCGCGCACGATCGCGACGATTTTTTCGGCTTTAGCCGTGTCCCATCGCGCGAAATCGGCGCTGCCGCGCAGCTTGTCGGCGACTTCGTCGTAGGTCATGGGTTGCGGAGGACTTCCGCGCGCGTAATCGGCGCGGCCCTCAAAGCGCCGGCCGTCCTTCAACAGGACTTCGAGGAACGTCGTCAGCAGCGGATATTTGTTCTTTGCCGCTTCCTCGTCGGTATAGCACGTGTAGTCGATTTTGGAGATCGCGTCCTGGATGTCGGCGCGGTTTACGCACCCGTCGGTGAATTCGGCAAGCCCCGCGCGGCGCAGCACCAGGATCGACGCCAGGCAGAATTCCATGCTGAACTTGCCTTCGAGGCCCGTGTGCGGCGCGTGATACGTGAGATTGCCGGGCAGCTGGCGGTTGGTTCGCACGTGGATGCGCTCGACTTCCGCCGGTTTGATGTCGTGCGCCTTGACGATTTTCTCGAGCTCGCACATGCCGGGATGCGTAAGGCGGCCTGACGGAAACGGCTTGATGCCGATGCTCGCTTCGGTCGCAAACGTCCACGGCTTGCCGAGCGTT
>Ga0207650_10003955_pt1 | contig 10140 bp, 5 predicted proteins | sample KBSS63metaG_FD_184325 | JGI IMG/M metagenome (GOLD analysis project Ga0207650, IMG submission 184325) | Switchgrass rhizosphere microbial communities from Kellogg Biological Station, Michigan, USA - KBS S6-3 metaG (SPAdes) (version 2) | ecosystem: Host-associated > Plants > Roots > Rhizosphere >...
ATAATGCAGAGAATATCATAATTAATTAATGTCAATTATTATTTCGTGGTAAAAGAAAGTGGGATGTTTAATTTAATGGAAAAATTTCTACCCATATTAAATACTCCCTGTCTACCAGTAACAGGATTGACATCGGTATATTTTAAACGGCTTAAATGGTTTTGATAGGCTTCATCAGTTAAATTGTTTCCGAGCAAATAAATACTAAACAAAGTCTTGTCCTTACAATTAATATTGGTTGTGATGCCTGCATTTAACAAGGTATAACCCGGCGTGGCTGTTTCTGTATTATATGCAGTGAATGGCGTACTCTGATCGAAAGTATGGTCCACTTCAATAAACAAATTCAAATTCCGAATGGTTTTACCTTTTGAAAGTAATTCTGCCTTTAGTTCACTTAACCATCTTGTTGCCGGAATTAAGGGAACATTTTTGACTCCTTCAACTGGTTCGTTGAACACACCTCGTACATAAGAAATGGTGTTTTGCCAATGCAGCCAGTCAAACGGATGTGGATGTAAATCCACTAATGCTTCAAATCCGGCCAGGTGAGCCGCACGTTGTTCAAACCTGAACGCAGGAATGAGATCCTGGTCAACTAATACCAGTGAATCTCCTCCACCCGCTGCTGATAGTTTACTGTAAAAAATAAAATTATTGATGGCATTGTAAAAGGCTCCGGCATTAAACAAAATATGTTCCGAATTGATTTCAAATCCAAAATCACCCTGCCAGGAAGTTTCAGATTTTAAACCGTTATCACCATATTCATACCGGTTGGTTCCCTCATGTGTACCATTCGAAGCCAGTTCCGGAACACTGGGCGCACGAAAACCCCTGGCAAAATTCAATTTCAAAACAAAATTTTGTGTAGCCGCGTAACTAACGCCTACGCTTCCGGACACATTGGCGAAATCTTTTTTAAATGATCTGAATTTTATATCGCCTCCCTCCAGCAACTCTTTTGAATTTAGTGACCGGTTATCCAATCGTATTCCACCACTGAACGTTGCATTGCCAACGGTTTTTTGCGAGTAAACAAATGCGCCGATATCAAACAAATCGTATTCAGGGATCAATGCTTCCACACCTTTATTTTGATTGCTTTGCTGCATGCCACCAACGCCAACAGATGTTGTCCAGCCCTTCTTATCGTCGAAATGATAAGCTGTGTTGTAATTGAATGTGCGTAAATCGAAATACAAACTTTTTTCCTGGGGATCGTCCGGATTACCAAATTCCTGCCTTTGGTTTCGTTGCAAGGCAAGGTTCAGCGTTATTTTACCCGATCCTGCTTTAAAGCTATTATCAGCAATTACTTTAAAATGATTTACATGTTGAAAAGGTATATATGGATTTGTACTGTTAAAATCACTTTCCGTAGGTGTGCCATCAATTCCATTCGGCATTGCTTTTTTGAAAGTTCCGTCCGCATTTCTTTCCCCTTCTACAATTCCCAATTTTTGATTGAAATTGCTAACAATTAAATGGCTGAAGCCCCATGCACCATTATAGCCAACATAACCGCCAAAATTCCTGTTTTTGAACTTCGAATTCCATACCCGGTTATCGTATTTATTGGAATAGTCAGCGGCACCTGTAAAATCAGCCCAACCATTCCAGTTAAACCCACTATGATTGCCGCCTATGTTTGCAAAAAAAGACCGTTGTTTATTGTTGCTGTTATAGCTGCCTAAGATATTTGCTTTAACTGTGTTAACAGGCAATGGATTTGTGGTAATTATATTGACTACACCTGCCAGGGCATCGCTTCCGTAAATTAATGATGCGGGACCTTTGACTATTTCAATACGACTGACACTGTTTTCATCAATTTCAATTCCATGTTCATCACCCCATTGCTGTCCTTCCTGTCTTACCCCATCGTTAATAACCACTAAACGGTTATAACCAAGACCTCGAATAATTGGTTTTGAAACTGCAGGTCCTGTTGTCAGTTGGCTTATACCTGGTTGCCGGCTAATGGCATCAATTAGGTTGGTGGATGGTGTAGCCAGCAATTCTGTTTTTGTCACTCTTGTAATGGGGATGGGGGCTTTTCTTACAGAGGTTGCACTGCCCACAGCCGTAATCGTTACCACTTCATTCTCCACTATAGATGATGTAAGGGCAAAATTTTTAGTATTTGGTCCGGGTTTTATGTCGAAGTGGCCAACGATAGAACGATAACCTGAATAGGAAATTTCCATTAACGTATGACCGAAAGGAACATTGTTCAAAATATAATTTCCGGCGGTATCTGTAGAAGTTCCAATTTTAGATTCGGATAATATAATTGAAGCGCCTGTAAGTGGGCTTCCTGTTTTTGCATCAGTAACTTTTCCAGAAAGCTGCGTGCGGTTTTTTTGTTGTGCGAAGGATATGCAAACTATAAAAAGGCAAAGGCCAAAAGAAAAACTTTTTTTCATAAAGAATTTTAATTGAATCGCAATAGTTCACCGTAGTACAATGATCGAATCAACTAAACAAATGGGGGACCCCTGCTTTCCTTGTGTTGAAAAAAAGCTTGAAGATGAGAACTATAAAAAGAGGCTTGTTTGTCAATAAAATAATGAGCGGAAATAATAACAATTGGCTCATTCGAGAATACAAATGGACTTGTGGCTACAAGGTCATCAAAATGGCAATTGAATGTTTGTTGGTGAAGCACTGTTGACTGATGAACCTGGCGGCAATCAGGTAAATCTTTATGATTAGCTACGAGGTCATGAAAAAAAGCCTTGGGAGCAATGCTGATTAAGAATAACAGCAATAACAGGACAGATATGCTTTTTCTTATGATTTCTTTTTGTGCCAACAATGCAAAGTTAAGCCTATAAACAGCATGTGATCGTTTAAAAACGCTGACGAAAGGGGTGAAAATTTGAAGTATGTGAATTTTCAGGCTGCTGTATTGGATAAGTTTCCTACATTCATTTTCTCAATCCTTAATCAGAATAAGTTGGAAACGAAACAGAAAACTACTTACCCCTTTTTGCAGGGTGGTGGTGAAATGGGTGAACGCACCCGCAAATATGATTGGTCACAAACACCTGTAGGTACGCCGGGGCGATGGCCCCATAGTTTGCGAACTACAGTGAGCAACCTACTACATTCAAAATTCCCGATGTTCTTATGGTGGGGAGAGGACATGATTCAATTTTATAACGATGCTTACAGGCCTTCGATGGGCATTGAGGGAAAACACCCCATAGCGCTGGGACAAAAAGGTGCTGATTGCTGGCAGGAAATCTGGCCCATAATCTTCCCGCTCATTCAGCAGGTTAAAGACACTGGTGAAGCCACATGGATGGAAGACCAACTCATTCCTATTTACCGTAATGGCAAGTTGGAAGATGTGTGGTGGACGTTTAGCTACAGCCTGGTGCGGGATGATATCGGCACACCTGGGGGTATACTGGTAACCTGCATAGAAACAACTGAAGCAGTATTGAGTAAGAAACAACTGCAGCAGAGCGAAAATCGTTTGCATTTAGCCCTGGAGAAATTACAGGAAAGTGAAGCCCGCTTTCGTAATATCATTGAACAGGCACCGGTTGCGATAGCCCTTACCAGGGGAGAAGATTTTATTTTCGAAAGCATCAACGCACCGATGCTCAAGATTATCCATAAAAAGGAAAAGCATGATGTGTCAGGCAAAAGTCTTTTTAGAATACTGCCTGAGTTAAAGTCCCAGCCTGTGTTTGATATTTTGCTCAATGTTTTGAAAAAAGGTGAGACATTTAATGGAACTGAAGTTGAGGTTCAACTGGCTAATGAAGGCGTTTTAGAAAGCCGTTATTTCAATATCACTTACAGTCGCGTGATAGACAAAGATGGAATTGCTTTTGTATTGCATATGGCCGTTGATGTAACTAACCAGGTGCTGGCAAAAAAGAAGGTAGAAGAGAGTGAAGTCCGGTACCGTACCCTATTTGAGTCAATGGACCAGGGGTTCTGCATTATTGAAATGATTTATGACGAAAAGGCAAGGCCAGTTGACTATCGCTTCCTGGAATTGAACCCTGTTTTTGAAAAACAGACCGGCTTAAAGGATGCTGAAGGCAAAACTATGCGCCAACTTGCACCACAGCATGAGCAGCACTGGTTTGAGATATACGGTAAAATCGCCGTCACCGGAGAACCCATTCGTTTTGTTCAGCAGGCAGCCGCCTTAAAACGATGGTATGATGTATACGCTTTTCGTGTGGGAGAGGAAGGTGCTTACAAGGTAGCTGTCTTATTTACCGATATAACAGACCAGAAGAATGCGGAAGAGGCTATCAAGCACAGTGAGCATAACCTACGGAACATGATCCTGCAAGCACCTGTTGCAATGGCTATTTTGAGAGGAAGTGAGTTTGTCGTAGAAATTGCCAACGAACGTATGTATGAGTTGTGGGGGAGAAAAAGGGAAGACTTACTGAACAAATCCATTTTTGAAGGATTGCCGGAGGTAAGAGACCAGGGTTACGAGGAACTACTTACAGGCGTGTTCACTACAGGTAAAACATTTTCAGCACTGGGCATCCCCGTTACATTGCCCCGAAACGGCGGTATCGAAAAGGTTTATATCAATCTTCTTTACGAAGCCTTCCGGGATGCGGACGGCAGTATTTCGGGTGTAATGGCAGTTGCCACCGATGTCACTGAACAGGTACTTGCCAGGCAAAAGATTGAAGAAGTAGTGGATCAGCGCACAAAGCAACTGGCACAGGCTAATGAAGACCTTCAAAAAACCAACAAGGAACTTCAACGGTCCAACCAGAACCTCGAGGAGTTTGCTCATGCTGCATCGCATGATTTGAAAGAACCCATTCGCAAAATTCATTTCTTTACCCAACATCTGAAAGACCAGTTGGCGAACCACCTGAAAGAAGATGAGCAACGATCCTTCACCAGGATTGTGAACGCAACACAGCGCATGGGAAACCTCATTGATGATTTGCTTCTGTACTCCCATGTAAGCCAAAAGCCCCATCAAACGGAAACTGTCGACCTGAACGAAAAAGTGCAGCGGGTAATTGAAGACCTGGAACTGGATATAGAAGAAAAACAGGCCGTTGTTCATGTTGGAAATTTACCAGTGGTACAAGGATATAGAAGACAGCTCCAACAACTCTTTCAAAACTTAATCAGCAACTCACTCAAGTACAGCAAAACTGGTGTACCGCCACAAATTAATATTACTGCGGAGCAAGTCTCAACCAATGGTAAAACTTATCATGTAATCAGGGTGGTGGATAATGGCATTGGCTTCGAACAGCAATATGAAGACAAAATTTTCCAAATGTTTTCCCGCCTCCATGGGAAGAGTGAATATAGCGGAACTGGCGTCGGTTTATCCATAGTAAAAAAAGTGGTGGAAAATCACAATGGTTACATCCAGGTAAAAAGTACATCAGGTGAAGGTTCAACATTTGAGATTTATTTGCCGGTTTGATAGAAACGCGACAAATGCGAAAAAAAGGTTGAACATGTATTACTGCAGGTTGAGAATGTAACTCGCAATTGGTGTAAAATATTCAACGCTTTTTATAAATTAAAATTTGTAGCCCCAAGGGTAGAAACCTCGAACTTTTTGCTTCAAGATTTACGGGATTTGTGTCCCCAAGGTTTACCACTACATCCCATTTAAAGAAGAAGAGCTACCGAAGTAGCTATTCTTTATTATAATTGCAAGTAGTATTAAAAGCCAAACTTACCATTGTTGTTTTTCCATTGCTCTTTTGCTGGTATTTCTTCTATGGTGTCCCAATGTTCTGCAACCTTGCCATTCTCAACTCTAAAAAGGTCGTAGAATGAATTATGCTTACCACCTAACTGGCCTTCACTTACAACAAGTACGAAGTTACCTTCACCTAATACTTGGTGTATTCTGTCATAGTTCATAGTGATACCAGCTTTTGCCATCTCGCCTAACGCTTTACCTAATCCGGATAGCTGGTCGGGAATTAGGGGGTTGTGTTGAATATAATTATCACCATTAAAGTAACCTGCTAATTTTTCCATTTCGCCATTAACCAAAATGTCGTCAACAAAGTTTCTTACCAATCTTTTGTTGACTTCTGTTTTATCCAAGTCTGTTATAGTTGTTGTGCCGTCTGTCATTGTGTGACCGCTTGGATTGGGTCCGGCTGTTGTTTGTAGGTTATCCCAATGCTCAACGATTTTACCATCTTCAAATCGGAAGATGTCAAAACCAATCTTAGGACCAAAAAAGTTGTAATCAGTGTGTGCAAACACATAATTGCCATCTTCAAATACTCTAACTGTATTTACTTTGGCTGAACCTTTTGGCAGTTGCTGAAGCACCTTACCGAAGCCTGCTAAACCATCTTCTGCACCTAAGTTGTGTTGGGTGTATCTGTTCGAATTGATGACAGCAATTGGTTCTGCTGCACCTGTTTCAATTGCTTTTAAAAGACTGGCGACCTGCTGTTTTTTTGTGCTCATAGTTGTATTTTTTACTTGTGATGTGTTGGTGATTTTTGGTGAACATGATGCAAAGCCAATCACTGCCGCTATTGCTACTGTTGTTTTCAATGCTTTCATTTTCGCTTTATTGTTGACACAAAGGTGGCACAACCAAGCAGGCTGGAAAAGGTAGAAACCGGACTAAGAATGATACTTTTAGGAACTCACCCCTTTAGATAGCTTTCTCTGAACTCGATGGGTGTTTTGTCTGTATGCTTGCGGAAGTATTTGATAAAGTTCGTAGGTTCTTCAAAGCCCAGGTCATAACCTATTTCTTTAATTGAAAGGTTGGTGTGTATCAATAAACGTTTTGCTTCCAGCATTACCCTTTCATCAATGATTGTCTTTGGTGACTTGCCCATTGTTTTAGCAGCAGCATTGGTTAACCTTTTTTCTGAAACATTCATTTGTGAAGCATAGCCACTGACTGATTTAAGTGTTTTGAACTGTAACGCAAGCAAGTCTCTGAATAGAACTGTATAGTCAAGGTCAGCACCTTTGGCTATTTCCCTGAAGCCTTGGAGCCTTCTTTCCCGTTCTGCCAATAAAAGCAAGTTGTGAAGCAGGTTGTGTAAAAGGTCATAATGGTAAGGGTCATTACCTTTTGTCAACTCCGTTTCAATGGCATTGAAAATAGTTTGTAAAGAAGAATTTGCCTTTACATCAATGACAGGAATATCTAACAGGTCGTTGAAAAGAATTGAGCTGTGCAGGTACTTAGCATCTTCTTCAGACTTGCAAAAGAAGCTGTCGGTAAAGAGTAAAAGTTTGCCGTCATGTTTATTACGCTGGTCTATTGCCTGCACTCTGTCCTTATTGACAAAGAGAAAGGAACCTGCTTTTAGTTTTACCGGCTCAAAGTCTATAAGGTAATCAGCCTTTCCCTTCTGCACCCAAAAGATGTGGTAGAACTCTGCCCTGTGAGGAGTGGTAATTGTTTGATGGTGTTTTGCGACTGTATCTGCAATCCGAAGGACTTCAATTTCCAAAGGAAGTCCTGCTTTGAATTTTACACGATTGATTCGAGATTGCATACACGAAGGTATCAGTTTGTTTAGTCGGGGAAAAGGTTACAAAACGCTAATAAGAAGGCATAAGCAAATGCGCTAGAAGAGATGAATTAAAGGAAGGTAGATCGTATCACATCGAACGCTCAGAAGATGATTCTTCACCGTTATTGAGTATTACCGTTGCAAATCTGCCCAAACCTTCCCGTTTCTGCCCAAAACGGACATTTGTAGCCTCGGCGGGAATCGAACCTGCATCTGGAGCTTCGGAGGCTCTTATACTATCCATTGTACTACGAGGCCAAATTGATTAGCTAATTAGCTGATTGGATAATTAGCTAATGAAAACAAGAAATAATCAGCTAATTGGCACATCAGCTAATCAGCTAATTATCTTATCAAACCGTGTGCATTGTAAGCAAAGATCTTTACGGCGATGGCGAGCAAAACTACACCAAAAAATTTCCGGACCGCAATTAAACCGGCAGGTCCAAGAGCTCTTTCTAAAAGCGTTAACGATTTTAATACAATGAAAACAATGATAAGATTAATCAGTATAGCCACCAACACTGTTGTTTGAGTGTAGTTGGCTTTTAACGAAATTATGGTTGTGAGGGTTCCCGATCCTGCAATCAAGGGAAAAGCAATGGGAACCACCGTAGCGGCACGAACGTCTTTTTCACTTTTAAAAAACTCCAGTCCAAGTACCATTTCTAAACCCAGGATAAAAATCACAATAGAACCGCCAACAGCAAACGAACGAACATCCAACCCCAACAAATTCAATAAGGGTTCGCCCGTAAATAAAAAAAGAATCATCAACGCTCCTGAAATCAAAGTGGCCCTGACTTCATTGATTCCTCCCATTTTGGATTTAAGGGAAATCAAAACAGGAATAGAACCAATAATATCAATGATGGCGAAAAGAGTGAATGTTACAGTAACAAGTTCCTTTGCATTCAAATCCATGTGTTCTCTTTACGTAAAAGTACAAAGGTTAAAAACTTAGGCCTACTCCTGTACTGAAATTGAATCTTCTTGAATTGTATCCAAGCACGTCAAAATATTTTTTGTTGGTGATATTTTTAAAGTCAACAAACGCCTTTATGTTTTTGCTGAATTGGTATTGAGCAGCTAGATCGACTGTAATATAATCTTCCAACTGTTTTGGTGCTGCAGCATATACAGGCTCCAGTCTTTTTCCAACGTATTTTAATAATGTACTTACCGATAATGCCTTACTAAAGTTGTAACTAACAAAACTGTTGAAGGCATGATCGGGAACACGATAAAGATTTTTGTAAGTGGTATCCTTTGATAACAACTCACCACTTTCTGAAAACGCAGAACTTACTTTACCTTTTGTGTATACATAATTAGACGACACGTGCCATTTATCTGTCTCATAATTAAATTCCACTTCAACACCAGTATTTTCCTGTTCGTTTGTATTGTAATAGTGACCTTCATACGTTGTAGGGTTGGTAATAATATATTGAATGGCATCTTTAGTAGTGCGATGGAAGGTTGTGGCTCTGATACGAGTGTTGTAGGTCGGATAAATTTCTACACCACCTTCTAATATGGTTGATTTTTCCGGGTCAAGGTCTTCATTGCCGCTAAATACATCAAACAACTGAAATAGTGTCGGTGTTTTAAACGCTGACGAAACATTCGCAAAAAGTTTAATTTTCCTTTGAATTAAAAAAGATGGATTGAACGTATACGTGGAGTTGTTTCCGTACACATTATGATGATTAAATCTTCCGCCTGTCTCGATATTTAATCCGTAGTTATTATAAACAACGGAACCATAAACACTGGATTGCTGCATATTTGCCAGCGTATCATCCATTTCAGTATCGAAAGGTCCAAACATACTGATTGAGTTATACACCTGGTCCGTATTGTATTTACGATAATCCAATCCTGCTAAAAATTCAAAATGTTTCCATTTATAGTTTTCATAGAGTTCGGCGAAATGTGTTCTGCCTGTGTAAGTACTTTTAGAATAGTAAGCAAATGAAGCTTTATCAGAAGAATCATCGAGGTAGAAACGGTTGATATAATTGAAATGATAATTTATGTGCAAACCACCATTGTTATGTTTCCAAAAGATAGCTGAACCGGTTTGCCAGTTCTTATTCTCTGTAGTGAAATCCTTATCATCAGTAAAAGCAGCAGCATCTATGTCGGCTTTGTATTTACTGTAGTTGCCGAAGAAATTCCATTGCAGATCGTTGGTTAGCTTAATCCCAATCTCCGCCCGCAAAATGTATTGACGATAGCCATCCTTATCGAAATGATTTTGTCCTGTGGAATCATAAGCCGAGGAAAATCCCTGTGATGTTATGGTTGAGGCAAGCGCATTATACGTTAAGGTTTTTGTTTGTCCTCTCGCTCCTGCGTGTGCATTAAAAGTTGAGTAACTGCCAAAACCAGCGGAGCCATATATGTCAGGTTTTTTATTCAGTACTTTTTTGGTGATGATGTTGATCACACCACTAACTGCGTCCGAGCCATATAATGTGGACTGACCGCCCTTCAAAATCTCAATTCGCTCTACCTGGGAAGTATTAATAAAATTCAGGTCAAAATAATTGGTGATTACCGAAGGGTCGTTTACCGGTATGCCATCTATAAGCAATAGTACATT
>Ga0207650_10003959_pt1 | contig 10136 bp, 8 predicted proteins | sample KBSS63metaG_FD_184325 | JGI IMG/M metagenome (GOLD analysis project Ga0207650, IMG submission 184325) | Switchgrass rhizosphere microbial communities from Kellogg Biological Station, Michigan, USA - KBS S6-3 metaG (SPAdes) (version 2) | ecosystem: Host-associated > Plants > Roots > Rhizosphere >...
TCGCATAGCTTCCGCGGACCCGGCGCGCGCAACGCGGTGATGTTCGGCCAGCCCGGCCACGCCTATGTCTACCGCTCCTACGGAATTCATTGGTGCATAAATTTCGTCTGTCTCCCGGGCAGCGCCGTCCTCATCCGCGCCATTGAGCCAGAAAGCGGCATCGGGGACATGATCGAGCGGCGTGGGATCGCTGATGTCATGCAGCTTTGCAGCGGGCCGGGAAAGCTGAGCCAGGCGCTCGGCATCGATATCGCCCTGAACGGTGTTCGCCTCGACCATGCGCCGTTCCAGCTCCTCGAAGCGGCACCGCTGCCGGTCGCCATCGGCCAGCGGATCGGCATCACGCGGAACGTGGAGGCTCCCTGGCGCTTCGGCGCTTTGGGCTCGCGGTTTGTCAGCCGCAAGTTCCCATAAGGATAGATGCCGTGGCACGGCGGAACCCTATTCCATTGCAATGCTGTGATCGACCGCCGGCGGCGCGGCGGGCTTTCTGAGGAGTATGACCAGCGGCATGACCAATAGCGACATCAGCATCAGAAGCTTGAAGTCGTCTATATAGGCGATGATGGTCGCCTGTAGCGTCACCATGCTGTCAAGGCTGGCCCGTCCGACGGCGCTCAACGGGCTGAGCCCCTCCGCCGCCGTCGCATCGAAGGCGCGGTTGAAGGGCGTCACATAGGCGGCGATCGATTCGTGGTTGCTCTGGGTGTTTCTCACGATCAGGGCGGAGACGATGGAGATCCCGACGCTCGAGCCGATGTTGCGCGACAGATTGTAGAGCCCAGTTCCCTCGCCGCGCATATGGGCGGGCAGCGTGGCGAAGGCGACCGTCGTCAGCGGCACGAAGAGGAAGCCGAGACCCGCACCCTGGACGAAGCCGACGACGATGATCGTCGTCTGCGAGACGTCAGGCGTCCAGCCGGTCATCTCGTACATCGCCCAGGCGGTCAGCCCGAGACCAAGTAGCAGCAGCCATCGCGTATCCACCCGGCCGATCAGCCGTCCGACGACAAACATGCACAGCATCGTGCCCAGACCGCGTGGACCCATGACAATACCAGCGGTGACAACAGGGTAGCCCATCAAGGTCTGCAGATAAGGCGTCATCAGCGCCAGCGATGCCAGATAGGTCACGCCGACAATGAAGATGAAGAACATGCTGACGGCGAAATTCTGGTCCAGGAACAGGCGCGGATTGACGAAGGATTTCTCTGCCGTGAAGGTGTGGACGAGGAAAAGATAGAAGGCGCAGAAGCAGACCAGGGCTTCGACGATGATCTCCCCGGAAGAGAACCAGTCCAGTTGCTCGCCGCGATCGAGGAACAGCTGCAGCGCCGCGATGCCGAGGCTGAGCATGCTGAAGCCGAAGACATCGAGCTTGGCCAACCGGTCGACCGTCGTCTCCTTGACGAAAACGACAATCCCCATGAAGGCGAGAAGCCCGATCGGTACATTGATGTAGAAGACCCAGCGCCAGCTGATGTGATCGGTCAGCCAGCCGCCGATGACGGGTCCGAGCACCGGCCCGACCATGACCGAGACGCCGAACAAAGCCATAGCCTTGCCCCGCTCCTCGACGGAATACATGTCGAGCAGGATGCCCTGCGAAAGCGGCACGAGCGCCGCTCCGAACAGCCCCTGCATCAGCCGAAAGCCGACGATCTCGACCAGGGACTGGGCAAAGCCGCAAAGCACCGAGGCGACGACGAAGCCTGCAATCGCTGTCAGAAGGACACGCTTGCGACCGAACTTGGACGCGAGGAACCCAGAGGGCGGCGTCATGATGGCGGCGGCGACGATATAGGAGGTGAGCACCCAGTTGATCTGGTCGGCGCTGGCCGAGACGCTCCCCTGGATATAGGGCAGCGCCACGTTGGCGATCGTCGTGTCCAGCGCCTGCATGATGACGGCAAGGATGACGCAGGCGGTGATGGCGCCGCGATTGGCAACGGCCGCCGTGCTGCCGCTGGCGGCTGCGACGTTACTCATGATCCCCGCCGTCCGACCGGCCAAGCAGCGACGAGACGAAATCGGGCAAGCCGCGGGCATGCCCGGTCTCGACCCCGACCTCAGTGCTCATGCCGACACGCAACGGCGGCTTGCCGGCTAGATCGTCAATGTTGACGCGCATCGGAATACGCTGGACCACCTTCACCCAGTTGCCGGTGGTATTTTGAGCCGGAAGAAGCGAGAAACTCGAGCCGGACGCAGGGCTGATGCTGGCGACGGTCCCGCTCCAGGTGACGCCCGGATAGGCGTCGACCGTGACGGAGACCTTCTGTCCGGGCTTCACATAGGTGAGCTCCGTCTCCTTCGGGCTCGCGGCGACCCACATATTGTTGGAAGACACGAGCGAAAATCCCTGCTGTGCTGCGGCAAGATAGGCGCCGACCTGCAGGCTGTTGACGTTGGTGACGACACCGTCGAAGGAGGCGCGCACCACGCTGTCGTCGAGCTGCCGCTGCGCATCGTCGACAGCAGCTTTGGCCTGCAGATAAGTGGGGTTCTGCTCGAGTGGCTGGCTGATGTCCCCGCCGATCTGCGCAAGCGTGCTGGCCGCCTGCGCCTTGGCGACGGCGACCTTCTGACGCGCCGCGTCAAGGTCGTGCTTTGCCGAATCGAAGGCCGCCTTCGAGCCAGCCGAACTATTGATCAGGCTCTGCTGGCGATCATAGGACGTCTGGAAGAACGGCAGGTCGGCCTCGGCCTGGGCAATCTCGGCCAGCGACTGCTGGTAGCTGGCCTGCAGATTGAGGATCTGGTTACGCGCAACGCCAAGCTGCGCCTTCGCGCCGGCCAAGGCGATCTGGAAGGTGTCCGGCTTCAAGCGAAACAACACCTGCCCCTTCTTCACCAGTTCGTTCTCGTGGACGTCGATCGAGGCGACGAGGCCGCTGACATCGGTCGATACCCCCACCATATCGGCGCCGACATAGGCATTGTCGGTCGACATTGTCTGTCCGCCGGTCACATAGTGATAACCACCAATGACGAGGACGATCGGTAGCGCGGCAAAAAGGATGGGGCGCGTCAGGCTACGGCGTTTGCGAGGTGCATCGGGGGCGGCATTCTGTGGCACCGGCGCCGCATTCGCCTTACCCGGCGTGCCGGGCGCTTCCGCATATTCCTCCTTCGGCACGACGCTGATAGCGTCCTTTGGACTTGCGGATCTGCGGGTATGCAGTGAATCAGCCATGATCGGTCTCTTGGTCGGCCGCTGAAGTGCGGCAGCTCTTGGCGAGGTTGGGTTTTATCAACGGAAGGGTATGCAGGCGGCTGGCAAACTCTTGCGGGAACCCGAGGTGGGCGCCGCTCGTGGTATCGCCAGGCATCCAATATCGGTTGAGATGGCCACCTGTAAGAAGCCTGCTATTAATTAGCAACCTTTCTATACCTTTGGATGCAATCTGTCAATTTCGCGAACGCGCCGAAACGCGTCCAATCGGACAAAACAGTAAGGCCGCCGGGTCGCCCCGACGGCCTCTCAAATTTTTGAATTTTAACTTCGGATCAGCGGCGGCTGAGAAGGCCGACCACGTAGGCGACGCCCGCAGTCACGGCGAGCGCGAAAAGCGGCTCTTCGCGCACCTTGTCACGGACGCGTGCCGTCACAAGTGCGGCTTCTTCCGTCACGACCGTCTTTGCGCCCTGGCTGATCGCCACGACACTGTCCGACAACTTGCTGAGATCGTCTCTGAGCGCTGCAATCTGCGCGGAAAGGTCCTGTGCTGCAGCCTCGGTTTCGGCACGTGCCGCTGTGGATTGGATAGACGCGGATTTCAGTTCAGCCATAGGTTTAGCTCCTTTTGTTCGTGCCCCAAAAACGCAGTGTTTCGGCAAAAGTTCCGTCTGCCAAGCGATTTCAGCCGGTGGTCTTCAATTCCTGTTCGGTTTGCTCTAAGGAACAGCCAATGCTTCGCCTTTGCTGCGAAGCCGTGTTCGTATTGAGGTTTGCATTCAAATGTTTGAACAGCTGAGAAGATTGGCCCGCACCTGGGTCGCCAAGGGCCTGATGCTGTTGCTTGTGGCATCCTTCGGGATCTGGGGCGTGTCGCGCTCGTTGATTGGCGGCGGCAATGCCTCGACGATCATTACCGTCGGCGACCAGCAGATCGGGGCGGCGGAATACCGCCTCGCCTATCGCCGTCAGCTGTCCGCCCTTAGCCAGCAGTTCGGCACACAGCTTTCACCCGAACAGGCGCGTGCCTTCGGGCTCGAACAGCAGACCAATTCACAGCTCGTCGCCGGCGCATCGCTCGACCAGCTTGCCGCTGACATGAACCTCGGCCTTTCCCAGGATCGCCTAGCAAAACTGATCGGCGAAGACCCTGCCTTCAAGTCGAACACCGGGCAGTTTGATCGCGGGCTTTTCACCAGCCGTCTCGCCAATGCCGGCATCAGCCAGGACGACTATATCAACGAGCGCAGCAAGGTCGCCATTCGCGGTCAGATCGTCGATTCCATCTCGAACGGCTTTACCGCGCCGAAGACATTGATCGATGGGCTGAAGCAATTCCACGATGAAAGCCGGACCATCGACTACCTGATCCTCACCAACGCCAATATCGACCCGGTCAAGGCACCTGCCGAGGACGTGCTGGCCAAATGGTTCGAGGGTGTAAAATCCCGCTACCGGGCGCCGGAATACCGCAAGATCGCCTATGTCAAGCTGCAGTCGGCCGACATAGCCGACCCGACGGCGATTACCGACGAAGCCGTTCGCGCCGAATTCGAGAAGCGCAAGGAAAGCTTCACGATCCCGGCGACCCGGACGATCGAACAACTGAGCTTCGCCAACAAGGATCTCGCCAACGCCGCTTCCCTGGCGCTGAAAACCGGCACGACCTTCGACCAGCTGGTCGCCGACCAGGGCAAGAAGCCGAGCGACGTGATGCTTGGAACCTTCAACAAGACAACCGTTCCGGACGCGGCGATCGCGGAGCCGGCTTTCGCGGTGACCAAGGATGGCGGCACAACGGGTGTCATCGAAGGCTCGTTCGGGCCTGTTATCCTGCGCGTGACCAACGTGAAGCTGGAAAGCGCCAAGAGCTTCGACGACGTCAAGGAAGACCTGCGCAAGCAGATGGCCATCGCCGCCGCCTCGTCCCAGATCGCCGACCTCCACGACCGCTTCGAGGATGCGCGCGGTTCTGGCGCCACGCTTGCCGAAGCTGCCCAGCAGATGAAGCTGAAGGCCGTCACCATCGATTCCGTCGACGCCACCGGGCTCGACAAGTCCGCCAACGAGGTCAAGGATATTCCGGAACGTCAGAAGCTGCTGACCGAGGCCTTCAAGACCGAAGTGGGCATTCAGGCCCTTCCGATCACTATCGGCAGCGACGGCTACGTCTGGTTCGATGTCCTCGAAGTGACACCGGAGCGCGACCGGCCGCTGGCCGAAGTGCACGACAAGGCCGTGGCCGACTGGACTGCAGAGCAGCAGAAGGTCGCTCTGGCAGCCAAGGCGTCTGCCCTCAAGGAAGAGGCCGCGAAGGGCAAGTCGCTTGCCGACATCGCCGCTCCGCTCGGCATCGCCGTCGAGAACAAGACGAACGTGACCCGCAGCATGGATGATGCCGTTCTCGGACGCTCCGGCGTTTCCGCAGCCTTTACCGGCCCGGCCGACACTGTCGCCAATGCGGTTGGCGGTGACGACACGACGCAGATCCTGCTGAAGGTCACCGAGGTCAACACCACGCCGCCGGCAACCGACATCCTGGCCAACCAGGATCAGCAGATCACGACGATCGCCAACGCTGCCGGCGACGATATCCTTGACCAGATGGTCGCGGAGCTGCAGACGAAATACGGCGTCACCGTCAATCGCGAGGCCGCGGCCCAGGCCGTGCAGCGCTAGGAATAGGGAACCGACATCGATGGCCGATCTGAAGCCACTGCTTGCCAAGGTCGCCGGACACGAAAGCCTGACGCGTGATGAGGCGTGTGAGGCCTTCGACATCCTGATGTCGGGGGAAGCCACGCCGTCCCAGATCGGCGGTTTCCTGATGGCGCTTCGCATGCGCGGGGAAACGGTCGATGAGATCGTCGGCGCAGTCACGACCATGCGGGCAAAGATGTTGCCGGTCGATGCGCCCGCCGATGCCATCGACATCGTCGGCACGGGTGGCGACGGAACCGGCACCTACAATATTTCGACCCTCGCCGCGCTGATCGTCGCAGGCTGCGGCGTCCCCGTCGCCAAACACGGCAATCGGGCGCTGAGCTCGAAATCGGGCGCTGCCGACAGCCTTTCCGCGCTCGGCGTCAAGCTGGACATTTCCCCCGAGCATATCGGCCGCTGCATCCGCGAGGCCGGCATCGGGTTCATGTTCGCGCAGATGCACCACTCGGCAATGCGCCATGTCGGCCCCTCCAGGGTCGAGCTTGGGACGCGGACGATCTTCAACCTGCTGGGCCCGCTCTCCAACCCCGCCGGAGCCCGTCGCCAGCTACTGGGCGTCTATGCGCCTCAGTGGGTCGTGCCTCTGGCAGAGGTATTGCGGGATCTTAATGCCGATAGCGTCTGGGTGGTGCACGGCAACGGCCTCGACGAGATCACAACGACAGGCACGACGCAGGTTGCAGCGCTGGAGAACGGCCAGATCCGGACGTTCGAACTGACCCCCGGCGATTTCGGCGTGCAGCACGCAGCGCTCGCCGACCTTAAGGGCGGCGACGGCGTCGTTAACGCGGCGGCCCTGCGCGCGGTCCTTTCCGGCGCCCAAAATGCCTATCGCGATATTTCCCTGGTGAACGCCGCTGCCTCGCTGGTCATTGCGGGCAAGGCGGAAACGGTGCTGGACGGAATGCGTCTGGCGAAAACTTCGCTCGACAGCGGCGCGACTGCTGCCGCCCTCGACAGGCTTATTGCTGTCTCGAACGACGGCGACTAAAGGAAAGGCTTTTGCCATGACCGATATTTTGAGGAAGATCGAGGCCTACAAGCGCCAGGAAATCGAGGCCGCCAAGGCAACCGTCTCGCTTGCTGACCTCAAGGCGATGCAGGGCGATCAATCGGCGCCGCGCGGTTTTCACAGAGCTTTGGTTGAAAAGAAGCAGGCAGCTAAGTTTGGCCTGATCGCCGAGATCAAGAAGGCAAGCCCGTCCAAGGGTCTGATCCGCCCCGACTTCGATCCCCCTGCTCTTGCCAAGGCCTATGAGGCTGGCGGCGCAGCCTGCCTTTCGGTACTCACCGACGCGCCGAGCTTCCAGGGCGCACCTGCCTTCCTGACTGCCGCCCGCGCCGCATGCTCGTTGCCGGCATTGCGCAAGGATTTCATGTTTGAGACCTATCAGGTTCAGGAAGCCCGGGCCTGGGGCGCCGACTGCATCTTGCTGATCATGGCCTCGCTCACCGATGACGGTGCCAAGCGTCTGCAGGACGAAGCCTTCGGGCTCGGCATGGATGTGCTTGTCGAGGTACACGATGCGCCGGAGATGGAGCGCGCGCTGAAGCTGTCGTCGCCGTTGATCGGCATCAACAATCGCAACCTGCGGACCTTCGAGGTCAGCCTCACCAACAGTGAACAGTTGGCGCCGATGGTTCCGGCCGATCGGTTGATCATTGGCGAGAGCGGTATCTTCACCCATGCGGATTGCCTGAGAATGCAGGCTTGCGGCATCAGCACGTTCCTGGTGGGCGAAAGCCTGATGCGCAAGGACGATGTCGAGGCAGCAGCGCGAGCGCTGCTCACCGGCGAAGGCGCCGCTCTGGCTGCCGAATAGATGGCCGGCGCTCAAGGCGGCCTCACCCATATCGACGCCTCAGGCGAGGCGCACATGGTCGATGTCGGCGACAAGGCCGAGACGACGCGGATCGCCACAGCCTCTGGATACGTAAGGATGCAGCCCGAGACGCTCTCGCTGATCCGTGAAGGCAATGCCAAAAAGGGCGACGTCATCGGCACGGCGCGCCTTGCCGGCATCATGGCGGCAAAGCAGACCGCCAACCTCATCCCGCTCTGCCATCCCCTGATGCTGACGAAGATTGCGGTCGAGATTGTGCCGGACGATACTTTGCCGGGTCTGCGGGTTTCTGCGACGGCGAAACTGACCGGACGAACCGGCGTCGAGATGGAGGCGCTGACGGCCGTTTCCGTCGCCTGCCTCACGATCTACGACATGGCCAAGGCCGCCGACCGGCTGATGGAAATAGCTGGAATCAGGCTCGATGAGAAGTCGGGCGGAAAGTCCGGCGATTTCCGTCTCGCGGAGAATGCGAAATGAGCCTGCTGCCGGTTGTCGAAGCGCAGGAGCGATTGCTCCGGAACGCGGTGCCGATCACTGAAAGCCAGAGCTTGCCATTGAGCGAAGCCTCCGGACGCGTGCTTGGCGCCGATCTCGCAGCCCGGCTGACGCAGCCCCCCTTCAACGCATCCGCGATGGACGGATATGCCCTCCGCCAGGCCGACCTGGCGTCGCCTGACGCACGATTGAAGGTCATCGGCGTCTCAGCCGCGGGCCACGCTTTCGAGGGGAAGGTCGGCGCGGGAGAAGCGGTGCGCATCTTCACCGGCGCCCCTGTGCCCGAAGGTGCCGACAGTGTCCTGCTTCAGGAAGATGCCCGGAACGAAGATGGTCATATCCACACGACTTACGCCCTTCGTCCGTCCCAGCATGTGCGACCGCGCGGCCAGGATTTTACCGAGGGTGAAGTGGTGCTCGGCACAGGCACCGTGCTCGATTTCACGCGTCTGACCGTGGCAGCGGCCATGAACCATGCAACGGTCGCCGTGCGCCGCCGTCCCCTGGTGGCGATCCTTGCCACCGGTGACGAACTGGTCGCGCCTGGCGCCATCCCCGGCCCTGCCCAGATTCTCGCCTCCAGCACCTTCGGGATAGCCGCGCTCGCGCGACAGGCCGGCGCCGAGGTCCTCGATCTCGGAATTGCGCCTGATGACAGCGCGGCCATTAGCGCTGCCGTCGCCAGGGCGCGCAATGCGGGTGCCGACGTCATCGTCACACTCGGTGGCGCCTCGGTCGGCGATCATGACCTCGTTCAGGCAACACTCATTGCGGAGGGCATGCAACTGGATTTCTGGCGGATCGCCATGCGGCCGGGCAAGCCGCTGATGGTCGGCAGTCTCGGCAAGACGCATGTGCTCGGCCTGCCCGGCAATCCCGTTTCGAGCCTCGTCTGCGGCCTCCTGTTCCTGGAGCCGCTGATCCGCAAGCTGGCCTCGCTCCCAACGGTGAAGCGCGCGGCGATGGCAGAAGTCGCCACGCCCTTTCCGGCCAACGACCAGCGCCAGGACTACGTCCGAGCAACGCTTGCCAGATCCACCAATGAGCACTGGATTGCTACGCCCTTCGGCAAGCAGGACTCGTCGATGATGAAAATCTTCGCTCAGGCGGACTGCCTGATCGTCCGGCCGCCCCATGCGCCTGCCCTGCCCGCAGGCGTCCTCACGCAGGTCCTGCTGCTGCGGCCGGATCTTTTGGACTGACAAGTTCAGACCTTCAAATTCCCGCAAGCTGGAATCAATTCGGGCGGCTTTCGCCGCCCGAGGAATATGATTGCCTTGCGCCGATTACTTGACCGGCGGCTTTTCATGATGGCCGCCGAAGCCGGCGCGCATGGCCGACAGGACCTGGTTGGCGAAGCCGTCATTGCCGCGCGACGAGAAGCGGCTGAACAGGGCGGCGCTCAACACTGGGGTCGGGACGCCTTCGTCGATGGCAGCCGAGATCGTCCAGCGGCCTTCGCCGGAATCGGACACGCGGCCTGCATATTGCGACAGCGCCGGGTCGGCATGGAGCGCGTCGGCGGTGAGATCGAGCAGCCAGGAGGTGATGACGCTGCCACGACGCCAGACTTCGGCGATTTCTGGGATGTCGAGATTGTACTGGTAGAATTCGGGGTTCGACATCGGTGCCGTTTCGGCGTCCGCCTCGGCCTGCTGCATGCCGATATTGGCGTGACGCAGGATGTTGAAGCCTTCGGCATAGGCGGCCATCAGGCCATATTCGATGCCGTTATGGACCATCTTGACGAAGTGGCCGGCGCCGTGCGGGCCGCAATGCAGGAAGCCCTGCTCGGCCGTGCTCTTGGCGGCGGCGACTTCGCTGCGCTGTGTCGAGGCCTTCACGTCGCCCATGCCCGGTGCCAGCGTCGCGAAGATCGGCGACAGATGCTG
>Ga0207650_10003961_pt1 | contig 10135 bp, 9 predicted proteins | sample KBSS63metaG_FD_184325 | JGI IMG/M metagenome (GOLD analysis project Ga0207650, IMG submission 184325) | Switchgrass rhizosphere microbial communities from Kellogg Biological Station, Michigan, USA - KBS S6-3 metaG (SPAdes) (version 2) | ecosystem: Host-associated > Plants > Roots > Rhizosphere >...
GCAAGGTCTTCGAGCATCGCCTTGCGGCGATCGCCGAAGCCAGGCGCCTTCACGGCGGCGATGCGGAGCGTGCCACGCAGCTTGTTCACGACGAGCGTCGCCAGCGCCTCCCCCTCGACGTCCTCGGCGATGATGAGCATCGGCTTGCCCATCTGCGCCACCTTCTCGAGGATCGGGAGCAGGTCCTTCATCGACGAGATCTTCTTGTCGTGGATCAGGATCAGCGCGTCCTCGAGGACGGCTTCCATCTTGTCCGGATCCGTGACGAAGTACGGCGAGAGATAGCCGCGGTCGAACTGCATGCCGTCGACCGTCTCGAGCGTCGTCTCGAGGCCGCGCGCCTCTTCGACCGTGATCACGCCGTCCTTGCCGACCTTCTCCATCGCCTCGGCGATGAGGTCACCGATCTCCCTGTCGTTGTTCGCCGAGATGGCGCCGACCTGCGCGATCTCCTTCCTGCCCGCGGTGGGGACGGAGATCGACTTGAGCTGCTCGACGACGGCGGCGACAGCGCGATCGATACCGCGCTTGAGAGCCATCGGGTTCGCGCCGGCCGTGACGTTCTTGAGGCCTTCACGGAAGATCGCTTGGGCAAGCACGGTGGCGGTGGTGGTGCCGTCGCCAGCGAGGTCGGAGGTCTTGGTCGCGACTTCCTTCACCATCTGCGCGCCCATGTTCTCGAGCGGATCCGCGAGCTCGACTTCCTTCGCGACGGTGACGCCGTCCTTGGTGACGGTCGGGGCGCCGAACTTCTTGTCGATGACGACGTTTCTGCCCTTCGGGCCGAGGGTGACCTTCACCGCCTCGGCGAGCTGGTCGACGCCGCGCTTGAGTGCCGCGCGCGCATCGGTATTGAAATGGAGTTCCTTGGCAGCCATGTGGACGTTAGATAGGTAGAGGTGTCGTTAGGTGAGGAGCTGCGGAGCGTCGCTCAGCCGATGACGGCGAGGACGTCACTCTCACGCAGGATCAGGAGCTGCTCGCCATCGATCGTGACCTCGGTGCCGCTGTACTTTCCGTACAGGACCTTGTCACCGACCTTGACGTCCATGGGAACGCGCTTGCCTTCGTCGAAGCGGCCCGGGCCGACGGCAACGATCTCGCCCTGCTGCGGCTTCTCCTTGGCGGTGTCCGGGATGTAGAGACCGCCGCGCATCTGCTCGGTCTCTTCCAGTGCCTTGACGACGACGCGATCAGCCAGCGGGCTGACCTTCGTCGAGGCGGCGCTCTTCGTGGCCATAGGGTGCACCCCTCGTGCGTGGGTAGGTTGGGAGATGTGACGAACGCGACTACTAGCACTCAGTACGACAGAGTGCTAACGACGCGGAAATTAACGATCTCCCACCCGTAGCGTCAAGTCCCGACGACCAGCAGCGAAATGTAACCAAATTGTTGCATTACAACGCTTTACACCGCGAAGGCGATTACCATCGCAACATCCGTCACCGCCCACGCCGCGAGCGCACGATACATCCCGCGCTGATGCTCGGCGCTCGTCATGCGCCCTTGCCGAAGGATCCAGTTCCCAAGCACAACCGTCCACACGGCCCCCGCAACGACGAGGGCGTTCCGAGACATCACGGTTGGGCCGGCGAGCAGGAGACCATGCGAGAACGCGGCGAACCCAAGAGCCGCGGCGCCCGCAGAGATCGCGAGACTTACCCTAACGCCGAGGATCCGGGCGAGCGTCCGGTCTCCGCGCGAGGAATCCTCGTCGAACTGATAGATCTGTGTGAGTGGATACAGCGATCCAAAGAGAAACCCGAAGCCGATCATGATCCACCGCGCCTCCGGTCTCAGCGCGAAGCCGGACGCGCTCCATCCGGCGAACGGCGTCAGCACGCCGACGCCGACAATGTTGATCAACCAATCCGCGCCGGCGACCGCCTTGAGACGGACGGGCGGGACGCTGTACGCAATCGACATCGCGAAGCAGATCGCATAGGCGATCGCGTACCCGGACCCGAGCGAGAGCGCCAGCAGCTGGCCGACCACCATCAGCACGAGGCTCACGAGGCCGAGGTGCCTTGGAATTGGCGGCGGGACGTCGAGGTACCCGATGTCACCCTCATCGCGGTCGAACGCACTGTTGAGCGCGAGTGTTCCGGCGTTGAGACACCCAACCCATGAGAGCACCATGATCAGGTACGCGCCGAACCGGTCGCCCCTGAAAAACGCCGGAGCCCCGATGGCGATGACGAATCCGATCGACGTGTGCGCGATCATGATCGGCCACTCGCGCGGCCGCAGGTGGAGCACGTAACTGAAGGTGTCGCCGGGCAGCAGCCTGTAACCAATGCGTCGCGCGATGCCTAACGTGCGCCACCGAGGCGGCGCAGGCTCCGGTTGCGACGCGATCCCGTTCACGATCGAGCCGACACCAACTCGTGCGCGATCCGAAGCCCCATCAACGTGAGATATGGCTCGATGACCTCGAGCTCGCGGCAGAACGGCTCGAACACCGCCGCCAGCCCACCGGTCGCGACCACGAGGGGCACTGCGGCGCCCGGCCACTCACCCTTGATCCGTCTCACGAGGCCGTCGATCGCCTCTGCCCCACCGAGCACGACACCGGACCGGATGCATTCCTCCGTGCGGCGCCCGATCACGCGGGCGGGCGGCGCAATCTCCGTTGCCGGCAGCTTGGACGTGCGCCGAAACAGCGTTTCCGCCGACGTACGGATCCCGGGCGCGATCACACCGCCGAGGAACACGCCATCGGCCGTGATGCAGTCGTAGGTCGTTGCCGTCCCGAGATCGACGACGATCGTATCCCGCTTGTAGATCCGGCTCGCCGCCAGCGTGTTGATGATCCGGTCTGCCCCGACCGTCAGCGGCTCTTCGACGTCGAGCGTGATGGGCAGCGGCGACCGTGCGTCGATGATCAGCGCCGTTGCTCCAACAGCCTGCTCGCACGCCTCCGCGAGCGGTGCGGTGAGCGACGGCACGACCGACCCGATCGCGGCACGGTCGATCCCGTGGCGGTCTATCTCGCTTGCCGCGAGCAGCGACCGAATGAGCAGCGTGATCTCATCGGGCGTGCGCGCCACGTCGGTGGTGAGACGCCAGTGACCGCAGAGCGTTTCCCCGTCGAACAGCCCGACCGTCGTCTCGGTGTTACCGACGTCGAACACGAGGATCATCGCGTTGCTCCTGCGAAAGTGAGTGAGCCATCGCGGAATGTCCGAAGGCCTCCATCCGTGTCGACGAGCAGCTCGCCGGTCGGCGTGATGCCACGGACCCGCCCCGACGCCGGCGCGACGCACGCGCGTCCTGCGGCCATATCCCGTACGGCGAACTCTTCGAGCTCGCCTGCGGAAAGCGCGCCGCGAGCGTGCGCCGCACCACGCAGGGCCGGCACCAGCTCTGCGAGCACTTCGACCCGGTCAGCGTCCGCGCGGAGCGACGCCGCATTCTCGACGTCGATCGGAGGCCTAACGTTCACGCCGATGCCAATGGCCACCCAGTCGACGCGATTCGCGCGCCATCGAGCCTCGACGAGGATCCCGGCAAGCTTGGCGTCGGCGACGTAAAGATCATTCGGCCACTTCAGACGGACGGGCGATTCCGCGAACCGATCGAGCGCCCGAGCCGCGCGCAAGCCGAGTCTCAGCGACAGCACATCCACGGCGGCCGCGTCGTTAGGCCGCTCGATCAGCGTCATCCAGATCCCCTGACCACTCTCCGACGCCCACCGTCGTCCCGCGCGGCCGCGCCCCGACGTCTGACAGTCGGCGATCACCAGCGTGCCCGCAGGCGCACCGCTCGATGCCAGGCTGTGCGCGTCATCCATGGTGGACGCCGTGGACTCCAGCACGATCAGTCCTGCGACATCGAGCAGTCGCGACAGGCTCGCAACAGCTCGGCCATCGTACGACGCCGCGTCAGCCACGTGCGGCGACGAGCGCAAGGACGCCGGCGCCCAGTAGGAGCCTATAGACCGCAAACAGGCCGTAGCTGTGGCGGGTGACGTAGCGCAACAGCACGGCAATCGCGAGCCAGCCACTTGCGGCCGCGGCGATGATCCCGATGACGAGGGTCGCTCGATTGTCGGCGCGCAACAGCGTGGGCGCCTTCAGCACCGCGGCCGCTGCGGTGATGGGCATGCTCATGAGGAAGCTGAAGACAGCCGCGCTCTGCCGATCGAGTCGCAGCCCACGCGCTGCCGTCATCGTCGCGCCGGAACGCGAGACGCCCGGGATCAGCGCGAAGATTTGCGCCAGTCCAATGAGCAACGCATCGCGAACGCGCATCTTGCCGAGCGGCCTGTCACACGGTGCATAACGATCGACGGCCCAGAGGGCGACGCCCATGACGATCAGGGTGAACGCGATGAGCGACGGCGATCGGAACGTCGACTCGGCGTACGACTCGAGCAACAGGCCGGCAATAGCCGCCGGTATCGTCGCGACGATGATGTAGAGGAGGCGCTGTTTCTCTTCCGTGTCGGCGCGGCGAGTCCGCAACAGCGCGATCCCGGATTGCGCGAGCTTCACCCACTCGGTTCGAAAGTACCAGAGCACCGCGACGAGTGTCCCGACGTGAAGCGCAACATCGAATGCCAGGCCGGGATCTGGCCAGCCGAAGACCCACGGGGTGAGGACGAGGTGCGCGGAGCTGCTGATAGGCAGAAACTCGCCGAGTCCCTGGACGATGCCAAGGACCAGCGCTTGAAACGCAGTCATCGAAAACGGGCTAAGGAAGACGAGAGTGGCAGAGATCCCCGCCACGATCCGGACTGCCGCGAGGTGCGGCGCGTCACCATCGGGCGCTGACAACGATTGCGATCATGGCGACAACCATCGCCGACTTCAGCAACCGCGGAGTGCCACGTCGTCCGCTCAGGACCCTTCGAGCAGCCACGAGACAGAGCGCAACAGCAGGAAGCACGACGATCGCAAACGCCGGACGCCGCACCGCGAACGGTGCGAGAGCCGCCACGAACAACGCGACAGAACTTACCACGACAAGCCTCGCGGTGCCGGCACCCACGCGAAGCGGAAGCGTCCGGCGATGCGCCGCGTCGCCGTCGGCATCATCGATGTCCTTGGCGATCTCACGCGCGAAGTGAAGCGGGACGCCAACGAGGAACAGCGGGATGCCCGCGCTGGGCGATCCGGCACTCCATGCGCCGAACAGGAATGGCAGCGACGCGACGACAGCGACGACGACATTCCCGGGTACGCCGTGCGCTTTTACACCGCGATTGTACAACGTCATCACCGCGATGACACCCACGGCAGCGAGGGTTTGTGCGCCGCCGAGCAGTGACGCGAGAACCAGCGCTGCGGCCGCACTGATGCCGACGACGATCCGCGCCGCTTCGATGGAGAGCCTTCCCGCAGGCAGTGGGCGCTCGGGATGGGCGACGCAATCGATTTCGTAATCGCGCACGTCGTTGTCGGCATTCGCGAATGCGGTCAGCAGGATCGCCACGCCGGCCATTACGATCGTCTCCGGCTCGTTCGGACGCCCCGTTGCCCACCATGCGCCGAGCACGACGCCGGCAACGGAGAGCAGCGCGTTCTCCCAACGCACCAACGTGAGAATCGATGCGACGGTCTTACCGAACTGCATCCTCGTACAACGCCTCATATTGCCGCACGATGTCGTCGCGCGAGAATCTCGCCCGTGCGTCCGCCGCGGCATCACGGCTCATGGTCTGCCAGCGCTCACGATCGGACAGGATCTCGACCGATGCCCTGGCCATCGCGTCCACATCGCCAATCTCACAGAGCGCGCCCGTCACGCCTTCCTTCACGACCTCAACGAGCCCACCCGCTTTGCTACCAACAACGGGTGTACCGGACGCGAGCGCCTCGAGCGCGCTCAAACCGAACGATTCGCTCTGTGACGGGAGCAGGAAGAGGTCCGCACCGGCGAGCAGCGGCGCCACCACGTCGATTTTCCCGAGAAAGTGCACCGTCCGTTCGACCCCGAGCGCCTGTGCCTCCGCCTCGGCTTCTACACGGTCGGGCCCATCACCGACCATCACGAGCACCGACGGCACTTCCTCCTGAACCCGAGCGTAGATCCGCACGATGTCACGGACCCGTTTCACGGGCCGAAAGTTCGACACGTGCATGAGCACGCGACGGCCGCCGTCGAGCTGCTCGCTCAATAGGTGTGGGTATTTGGATCGATTGTAGATGTCGGGATCGATGAAGTTGTAGATGACTTCGACCTGACAGCCCGCACATCCGAACGCCTTGAACGTCTGCTGTCGAAGGTACTGAGAGACGGCGGTGATGCGATCCGATTTCTCGATCGAGAACTTCGTGATCGGATGAAAGGATCGGTCCTGGCCAACGATCGTTATGTCCGTTCCGTGCAGCGTCGTGATCACCTTCACGTCTGATCCCGCTTCGCGGAGCATCTCGCGCGCGATCCAGGCGCTCGTCGCGTGCGGGATGGCGTAATGGACGTGGAGCAGATCGAGCCCGTGCGACTTCACGACCTCGTGCATGCGAACGGCCAACGCGAGATCGTACGGCGGGTACTCGAAGAGTGGATAGCGGCCGACGTCCACCTCGTGGAAGTAGATGCGCGGGAGGAAGGACGGGAGGCGGAATGGCTGCTTATAGGTGATGAAGTGGACCTCATGCCCCTTCGCCGCGAGCGCGATACCAAGCTCGGTGGCGACGGCGCCGGATCCGCCATAGGTCGGATAACAGGTGATGCCGATCTTCACTCGCTCCTCCCCTTCCCTTCCCACCAGTCTCGGGCGACCCGACCTGTGCGCGCGTCAACAGGATCGATGTGCGTGGTCAGCGATTCCTCCAGCTGATGCCGGAACCACGTCCGCTGTCGCTTCGCGTACTGGCGGGTCTCGATGATCACGCGCTCTCGGGTCGCTTCCATCGTCATGCGCCCAACGACCATGTCACGCATCGCCGAGTACCCACTGGACTTCCATGCAGGCGCTGATGCGTCCACACGCTGCGACAGCGTTCTGACTTCGTCTGCCCAGCCATCCGCCATCATTGCGTCGAACCGCCGCTCGATGCGCGCGGACAGCGCGGGACCGGGATCGACAACAAGATAGCGAGCCTGGACCCCAGGTGCTCGCGCGCGGGTGCGATGCAAGTCGCTGAGCCGCTCGCCGACGAGCAGGGCCGTTTCCACGGACCGCAGGAGCTGCGTTCGTCCCATATGGGAACGCGGAGAGTCGAGCTCCCTGCACCACCGACGGAGCTCGTCCGTCGAGACCGACTGCAGCAGGCCTTCCAACGCCGCTCGGCGATCGGCATCGATGGGCGGCGCTTCGAATAATGGCTCCGTGAGTGCCCGCAAGTAGAACCCGGTTCCGCCGACAATCAGCACCGGTCGTCCCGCCGCACGGGCGGCGGCCATCCAGGAGCGCGCCTCGTCGGCCCACTTGGCGGCGGAGTACCGCTCATGGGGATCGGCGACATCGATGCCTCGGTGCGGGACGCGCGACTGGTCGCGCGCGGTCGGCTTCGCGGTGCCCACATCGAAGCCACGATAGACCTGTCGCGAGTCGGCGCTGAGGATGATCGCGTCAAACTGTTCGGCGAGCTCGATGGCGAGCGCCGACTTGCCCGCGCCGGTCGGCCCACAGATGACACGAACGCTACTTGCGTCCGAAACGTCGATCGAGCTCATCCCAGGTGATCTGCACGATCGTGGAACGGCCGTGCACGTCGTGCGCGGGCAGCGTGGTATTGGCGAGACCGACGTAGAGCGCCTGCATCTCCGCCGGAGACAGAAAGTCGCCGCCCTTGATCGCGGCCTTGCACGCGACCGTCGCCGCCAGTCGCTCGTGGCGCGCCGCGGTGCTCGGCACACGATCGCCCGTGAGAGCGTCGAGCGTGTCGCGCAGACAACGCAGCGCGTCGAACCGCGGATGCGGCATCGGTACGGCCGAGACGATGATCGAGTGGCCCCCGAACGGCTCGACCTCGAAGCCGAGCTTCATGAGCGTGTCGCGGTTCGCCTCGAATGCATCGCCCTCCGCGGGGCCGAGATGGAGCGTGGCGGGAAAGAGGAGCCGCTGCGATGGTGCGGCGCCGCGCTCCAGCACATTCATGAACTGCTCGAAGAGAATCCGCTCGTGCGCGGAATGCTGGTCTATCAGCACCACGCCTTCGCCGCGCTCGAACATGAGGTAGGTCCGCCGAAGCTGCATGAGCGGAGGGACCTCGACCACTGGCGCGTCCCGCGGCGGCGCACCCTCGCCCATGTCGATGCCAACGTTAGGCGGTCCCGAAAAGAGCCCATCGGCTGGCGCGGCCCGCGGCTCCAGCACTTCGACATCCACCGGGTGAGATGGCGCGGGCGGCGCAGTCCACGACCTGGCCCCGCCGACGAACGCGGCGCTGCCCGGCTCGCCCAGGGCACGACGTACCGCATGCTCCACCGCTCGCTCGACGGGCCACCGATCACGAAAACGAACTTCCGCCTTGGCCGGGTGGACATTCACATCCACGGAATCGGTCGGGACAACGATCTCGAGGAACAGCGAGGGCCTAACGCCGGGCGAGATCGTCGACCGGTATGCACTCTCGGCCGCACGCACCATTCCCGCATCGCGCACCGGCCGGCCGTTGACGGCGAGGTAAACCCGGCGGCTCGCCGTCCCCACGTCTGCGGGGCGCTCCACGAGGCCGCTCACGTGAATCGGTCCCGTGACGTCATCGGCCTCGATGAACCGTTCGGCAAAGGTTCCACCCCAAATGCCGGCGATCCGGACGCGCATCGATGACGCCGGTGGCAAGTTGAGCGCGCTCTTTCCGTCGTTCGTGACGCCAAGCCGCAGGTCTCGCCTGCATAACGCGGTGGCGATCAGCGACTCGGCCACGGCGCGCCACTCCGACCGCGCGCTCCTGAGGAACTTGAGTCGCGCGGGCAGGTTGTAGAACAGCTGGCCCACCGTCACCGTCGTGCCGGCGCGCCGCGTCGTAGGCGAGACGTCCGTGACCGACCCGCCGGCGACGCGGACAATAGCGCCGCTCCCCGCCTCGGTCGCCGACGCGATCTCCATGCGGGACACCGATGCGATCGCCGGCAGGGCCTCTCCGCGAAAGCCGAAGCTCGATACACCCACGAGGTCGGCGGCCGTCCGGATCTTCGAGGTGGCGTGCCGCTCGATCGCGAGCAGCAGCTCATCGCGCTCCATGCCGCAACCGTCGTCGGCGACACGAATCAGCGTGCGCCCGCCTTCCTCGATGGTGACCTCGATGGTGGTCGCCCCGGCGTCGAGCGCGTTCTCGACCAGTTCCTTCACGGCGGACGCAGGCCGCTCGACCACCTCACCGGCGGCGATCTGGTCTGCGACGGCCGACGGCAGAATCGCGATGCGCGACGGGCGGCGAACCTCCGTGCCGCTCGCGCTGGCGGTGCTCATCGCCCGACGTTCGCCCAGGGTCGCGCGATGGGCTCGAGGTGATCGGTTTCGAGCCAGCCCTCCCGGTCGTCGCCGAGCCTAACGAGTGTCCACACGCCCTCCTCGCGGACCGTGCGCGCTACCTCTCCCGTGAGCACCGGCGCGCCCGGCTCACTCCCCAACACGGGGAGCGAACGCAGGCGGTCAGCGTCGACGACCACGGAAAGGCGCCGGGCATTGAACGCCTCGCGGACGCGCACGCCGGTGACGGCACTCGCCACCGCAACGATGCCGAGCACGTAGGCGGCATAGCGTAATCCGGCCTTGCGACGCCAGACACCGACGGCGAGGACCAACCAGCCGAGCAGCCACGCACCACCGCCGACAGCCGCCGCGGTGGATTCCGTGAGCGGAGGGACGTTCGCGAGCGCGCTGCCCCCGAACCCCGGCGTGAGATCGAGCCGCGACCTAACGTCTCCGGACAAAGGATCGAGGCGAAGAGCACGCTGCCAGCCAATCGCCGCCGCGGCGGTATCTCGAGCGGCCCAGGCGGCCGTGCCGAAGTTGGCCCACGCATCCGGCGACGTCGGGTCGGCGCGCGCGGCGTCCGCGAAGAAGCGTTCAGCTCTCGCGAAGCGGCGCGCCTCATACTCACGTGTCCCGTGGTCGAACGACTCGCGCGCCGTAGGTTCCGACTGCGCGACACCGAGCGACAGGCCGAGAAGGGCGACCGACGCGAGCGAGCGCGACGAACGGGTCACGATGCGCGGCCTCGCTTCCTGATCGACG
>Ga0207650_10003963_pt1 | contig 10133 bp, 6 predicted proteins | sample KBSS63metaG_FD_184325 | JGI IMG/M metagenome (GOLD analysis project Ga0207650, IMG submission 184325) | Switchgrass rhizosphere microbial communities from Kellogg Biological Station, Michigan, USA - KBS S6-3 metaG (SPAdes) (version 2) | ecosystem: Host-associated > Plants > Roots > Rhizosphere >...
ATGTGCGTCGAAAACAAAAAAGCCGCCGATAGCGGCGGCGGCGATGAGGACGGCAGCAACGACGTACCGGATCGTCGGCTTCTGCATCGACGACCAGTATAAAGACACCGGGTGTGAATTTCGATCCCTATCTCACAGCCGGAGAAAGGTGTCTTCAGAACTCGATGTGCGTTTGGACAAGCAACCGATTCTCGTCAACACGAGCGGCAGCGCTGTCGTAATGCACCTGTTCGTTGGTGACGACGAGGCCGACACGGCTGGTGCGTGGCCAGGCGAACCAGTACGCGCCACCAGCAATGACGCGGCGCTGCGCGTTGGCCGCCAGCGATCGATCGGGGTCGAGGTAATCGAGGCGCGCCAGCGCCGCCCATCCCTGTAGTCCCTGACGAATCTCAATGAACCCCGACGCCCCGCTGCGCCGGATGTCGCGCGGTGCAATCGCACTCGGGTTCTCGGTGGCCTTCAAGTACTGCACCGTCGTGACCAGATGCGTGTGTTCGAAGCTGCCCATCACGATGCCGAGTCGTCGAGGCCGGTCGACCGCGTACCAGCCGGCGCTGTAGAACCCAGAAAGTCGGAGACCGTTGGCAATGCCGCGGCCCGCAAGCGGGCGCAGTGTCAGCCTTCCCTGTGCGCTCTTGTACTTGTTCGCGTCTGTCTGCGCATAGCCTTCTCCGTTGTAGACGCCTGTCTGGATATCGATGAACTTGCCGATTGGCGTGAAGTAGCCGGCGCCGAAATCCGACGAGCCCGGAATCAGATTCTCTCGCTCGGAGAACATCGTTCCCTGTACGCGATATCGATTGATGCCTTCTTCGAAATCAAGCCAGGGAGTCTGGTGGGCGCCAAATCGCACCCACGATCGGTCGGTCTTGAGATTGTCGAGCTCGACGAACGCGTACTTCACGCGGAAGATGAGCGACCCCGCTAGGGTGCTGTCGCTCGTCGCGCGCCTGATGTCCGGAGTGATTCGAAAGCGCACGTTTCGCGCGAGTTGCCCATTGATGTTGATGTAGCCGCGCGTGAGGTCGAACACGTTATAACCGTCCCGGTTCTCCAGCTCTGCGTCGTACTGCACGTAGGAAAGGACGCCGATTCGAACGACGGGGTAGTCCGGTTCGGGGGCGGGGCTGGCCGCCGGTGGCGAGGTTTGTGCCCGCGCAACACCAACGAACACCACCATCAGCGAGAACACCAAGAGGATGCGCTTTGTCATACGACAGTGATTTGTAAGACGGCGACGTTTCCGATGAATCACCGTCGCGTTAAGAGTGTGTTAATGACAGCGCTGAGGGGTTCCGCGCTCGGCCTTGGGGCGCGTCTCAGTACACCGGCAGGTATGGCTGCAGTGTGCGGGCGATGATGGTGAATCGGTTCGTGAAGATGAGAATTCCGATGATGACCAGCAGCGCGCCTGAGGTCAGCTCAATGGCGTGGTAGTAGCGCCGGATGCGGGCGAACGCTGCGAAAAACCGGTTGATGGCCAGCGCGGTCGCGAAAAACGGAATCGCGAGTCCGAGCGAGTACGCCGCAAGCAGCCGCACGCCCTGGTCGATGGTGTTCTGTGCCGCAGCGACAGCAAGGATTCCGGCCAGGATCGGTCCGATGCACGGCGTCCATCCAAATGCGAACGCGATGCCGACGAGCGTGGCTCCGATAAAACCGGCTGGCCGGCGGTTGGTTTGGACGCGCTTTTCCTGATAGAGCCAGTCGATGCGCAACAGCCCCATGGTGTGCAGGCCGAAGAGCACGATGATGGCGCCTGCGATGCGGCCGAGGATCGTGAGCCGCGACATCAGAAACTGTCCGATGGCACTCGCTGACGCCCCCAGCGCGACAAAGACCAGCGAAAAGCCGAGGATGAAGGCCAGCGACGAAACAATCACCTGGCTTCGCACTGGCGCCGCTACTGCAGTGGTACCGGTGCCGCGTATCTCGTCGAGCGAAAGACCTGAGATGTAGGAGAGATATCCGGGGATGAGAGGCAACACGCACGGCGAGATGAACGAGAGCAGACCCGCGCCAAACGCTGCCAGGAGTGTGACGTTTTCAATCACGGCTTGTTGCCGATCGGAATCAGCGGCAGCGCGCCATACGGTAACGCGCCCTCCATCTGCACGTTGTGGCCCTTGACCGGCGGCAGATCCTGATACAGGAAATCCCACTTCCACCGCTCGGACGGATTCGACGCCTGGAGCCAGCTCCGCGCTGGCAGCGCGCGCGCGAACGTCACGTCGGCCGCCTGGGCGTACGGCGTGCCGGGCATGGCAGCGGCCAGCGCCCGCCGGACATCGTCGCTCGTCCGGTAGGAGAGCGAGAGGCCGAACAGCGCGCCGAAATTCGCGAGAATCTGCCAGTCTTCGCGCGCCTCCCCAGGAGGCACGATTGCCGCTGCCGCACCCTGGACGCGACCCTGGTCGTTGGTATAAATCGCGTCCTTTTCCACGTAAGCAGCGCCTGGAAGAACGAAGTCGGCGGCGCTCGCAAGGTCGGTCATCACGACGCCCTGCACGACGAGCACCGGCAGTTTTCCGGCACGCCGCGCCTCCGCGATCCACGAGACATCGCCGATCGAGCCGTCAGGTCCGGGGTCGATCACGTACAGTGCTTTGACGCGTCCCGATTCCACCGCGGTTCGCAGTCCTGCCAGATCCGGAAGGCCTTCGTTTCCCTGACCAACGTGATAGCCAAGATCACTCGCGCCCTTGACGTTAGGCGCATCGGTTGGCGGGACCGTGAACTTGGTGCCCGCAGGCTGCTTCTTTTCAGTGCGCCTCCATGAGATGGCGACCGCGCGGAGGCCATCGCTGCCAAGCAACCCTTCAGTCACCTGCTTGAGAACGAACAGTTCTTCCGTTGAGGCATGGGCGGAAACCAGGAATCGAACCGAAGCCGGATCGGCCGAAGCGGCGGCTTGAACGGCGTCGCGCAAGCGGGGCTCGACATCGTGCCACCCCGCGGGCTCGAGCGTGCCGCCGCGCCGCAGCAGCGGTTTTCGCAGGCGAGTGTCGCCTTCGACCCAGTGGTAGTCGAACCGGCCGATGTCGCACATCCAGTAGCTGTTCACGTCCGGGTTGAACCGCGGGGTCATCCGAATCAGTCGCGACCCCTTCGCCCATTCCGGTTTGGCTTTCAGCCATGCGCTGGTGTTGCACCCCTTCGAGCACAGGGTACACATCGTATCGACGACGTTGGGGTTATCCCACGGTCGGCTCTTGAACCTGTAATCGCGCGTCGTGATGGCGCCGACAGGACAGACGTCCATCAGATTTCCCGACAGAATCGAGTGGACGCCCTCCTCCTGAAAGGTCGCGATCTCGCTGCCGTACCCGCGATCGACGATGTTGATCTGCGCATCTCCGTCGATGTCGCGCATAAAACGGACGCACCGCGTGCAGAGAATGCAGCGATTGCGGTTCAGCATCAATGTCGGGCCGAAGTCGACATCCGCTTTGACGCCTTCGCCATCGAATACGCGCCGCGGAAAATCCATCCGGCTTTCGGCGGGGCCAAAGGTGTAGGAGAAATCCTGAAGGGGGCACTCGCCTCCTTTGTCGCAAACCGGACAATCGAGCGGGTGATTGACGAGGAGAAATTCGAACACGCCGGCTCGCGCGGCAACGACCTCAGGATCCCGCGTGCTGACCACCATCCCCTCGGTACAGACCATCGAACACGAGGTTTGCAGTTTCGGCATCTTCTCGATTTTGACGATGCAGACGCGGCACGACCCGTCGACGGAGATGCCGGGATGGTAGCAGTAGTACGGCACGGAGATACCGGCCTCGATGGCGGCCTGAAGAACCGTTTTTCCTTTTTCTACTGTGACTTGCCGCCCATCGATGGTCAACGTGACCGTGTCCATATCCTCCGAATCATATCCGAGTCGGAGACTTGAGCTTGACCGACGCTTCGGCGGAGTCTACATTCCCAGTCCAGGGTCGATGGACGCCACGCGCGCCCGCGTCAGTTCGCTGTTCGAGTGGCTCGTCGCACTCGCCTGCATCCTCGCGGTGGTGGCGATTGGATCCGTGTTGATGCGCGACATCGGCAATGTGACCGCGATCGCTCCGGTAATCGCCAATGAAGAGACGCTTCCGGACCCTCCCGCCACCGTTCCGCCGCGTTCGGTATCCGTTCCGGTCGTCCTGTTAGCTGATGGATCCGAACTGCGGGTCGGCGATACGGCAGATGTGCTGATGCACATCGGCGCCGGCGCGGAGGTGGCGCCGCCCACCATCGATCGCACCGCCCTCGGCGAGCGGGTGACGCGGTTCTATGCGCAGCAGAATGGTCAGCGGTTCACCGTGGTCCTGCAGCCGCTCGCCCCAGACGGCGAGGTCCGAGTGACCGCGATTTATCTTCCGGCGGCTCGCTGAATCTCGCTGAACCGCGCCAGCGCTGCCGAATCCCGATTGATTTGCACCTCGCGCACGTTTCCGCGGGTCGGAATCCGCTGCTCGACGTGTGCGTCGGAGACCGGCACGATCACATCTTGGAGGCGGCCGTCCGCGTACTGCACGGTCACGGTGACTGGGACATCGAAGATCGTGGCGCTGTCCTGGTCGAATTGCACCACAACTTCGCCGGTCTGTATGGTGGATGAATAGCGAAGCGTCGGAATATCCGAGCCGTGGATCCAGCGGTCGAAGAAGCGGTCGAGCGATCGCCCTGAGGCTGTCTCCATGGCGCGTTGGAAATCGTCCGTTCCCGCCTTCTGGAATTTCTGCTCGCCGTAGAAGCGGCGGAGGCCGTTGAAAAAGGCTTCGTCGCCGACGAAACGTCGCAGCATGTGCAGAACAGAGGCTCCCTTGTTGTAAATGATGGCGCGGAAGATGCGCCCTTGTCCTTGAATCAACCCGAGCCGGTATCCAAGATCGACCGGACCCTGGTCCGATTCCGAGAGGCTCCAGCGCCGGAACTGACGAAGCATCGCGTTGAATGACGCATCGCCGTGCGCGCGCTGCGCGTAGAGGGCGGAAAAGTACTGCGCGAATCCCTCGCTGATCCACTGCTCGTGATAGTTCTTCCAGCCGATGGCCTGGCCCCACCATTGATGTGCGAGCTCGTGCGCGAGGAAGAATTCAGGAACGCCGGCGAATGCCGACGGATCGTTGCCCCAGTACAACTTCGAGAATGGGGCGGCATTGTTGATGATCGAGAAGTACGCCGGACTATGCCCGCCCGGCACATCGTGCTCGAGCATGGTCACGGTCAGTGATTCGTACGGCGTATCGTCCATCACCGTGCCGTAAAAGCGCATGATGTCGGCAGCGACAGGCGCAATGTCCCGACCCCGTCCGATCTGCCGCGGATTGGCTTCCACGCCAATCGAAAGACGATCGTAGCGGCGCATCTCGGCGCCCGTCCGCCCAGGCGACTGATAGGTCGCGGCGATTGGAATCGAACTGTCACGCGCGTTAACCGTGATATCGGTCACGTGTGTCAACCGGCTCACGACGACGGCGAAGTAGCGAACCGGCTGATTCGCATTGAACACGAATGCGCGTCCGGTCGTCTGAGTTGCCGCGTCCCGCAGGGAGATGTCGCCAGGCGATAACTGACCGCTGCCGACACAGGCATAACCGTCCGGCACCGTGATGCGCAGGCGCGCGCGCGCATAGTCGGTCACGACGTTCTGCGGATACCACGCGGAGCGGCTGCTCAGGAGAAAATTCGGTTCTGACTGAATCAGCGCATCGGGCTCGGCGTCATCGCCACCCTGCTGCGGCTCGAGGGTAACCGTCTCGCGATCGAGCGCCTGCGTGGGAAGACGTCCGCTGTACACGATGTCGAGGGTCAGGAGCGCCCCGCGCTGAGCCGACACCGGAAGGTTGATGATCAGGCTGTCGTCGTTGCGGATGCGAAAGAACAACAACCTTCCGAACTCGCTGCTGATCACGCTGGTCACGGTGAGCGGCTCTGCGAGCCGCATCGTCAAGGTGGCTGCCGCGTCAGCCTGGACGCGCAGCGTCACATGTGTGCGGCCCTCGATGAACAGACGATCCGGAGACACGATCGTATCGATGTTGTAGTCGATGACGTCGTAAGTCCGGAGGTCGTCTTCGTTGTAGGTCGCACCGCGGACCGCCAGGGTGGAGGGTGATGCGTACAGCGAGATGGCACGCTTGCGCGCGCGATCGAACAGCGTGACGTCTTCGGCATTGCCGCCGCTGCGTGAGTAGGTAAGGGTGCCGAATTTGTTGGTGCGAACCTCCGCGAGGAAGTCGCCGCTCTGGGGCAGGATGTACCACGTCTCCCGACTCAGATCCCGGAGATCGATGTTGAACGATTTCGGCGCCTCCGTTGCGAACACATCCTGCGCCCGTCTGGCCTGCCGCGGCTCGGCGGGGATGGCCTTGAGGCCCGACTCGTCGACTCGGGTTTCGTAGTCTGCCGGGTGCATCCGGACGAAGGCGGCGCCGAAGGGCGCCGTCAGCGTTTCATTCCCGCTGAAGATTCGGAGCTGTCCCTTTTCCGTTTGCGACATCGGCGCGAACTTCATCTCGCCGCGGCCCAGGAGGATGAGGCCCGTCACGCCTTCGCCACTCAGAACCTGGAACACGGAACCGCTATGAAGCGTGAACTGCACGTCCTGTGCGCGGATCGTGAACTCGCGTGCGCTGTACTGCGTGGATGCATCGAGCCGCAACCGGTAAAGGCCCTGGACAAAAGTCAAGCGCGTGATGCCGGCAATGCGCCATGAGTCGGCCGCGCCGCCGCGCGGGCGACGGACGTCGAGCCGAGCGGTCAGCACGCGCGCTCTGGCGGCCGTTTCCGTCATCACTTCGACGATGACGGCATAGCCGTCGCCCGGCAACGAGCCTTCGAGCGCCGTCCGGTCGCGCTCCTTTACCGCCGCGTGAACCGTTTCGTAAGAAAACAGATCGTCAGTTGCCTGCTCCGCCTCTGCACCGGTGATGTCAGGGGTGGAAAGCAGCGACGGAAATTCGTCGCGGTTGTTCTCCTCGAGCAGTTGTTCCAGACGATTGAGCAGCTGCGCGACGCCGTCCGCCTTCGCGGCCGCCGTCGCGGCTTCGCGGCTCTGGCGAGACAGGTCCGCCGGGTTGGATTGCGCGGCGCCCTGCGTCTGGCCGTACCCGGGCATCGCGCACAGCAGGAGCGCCAGCGGGAGCGCGAAGCGGAGATGTACAGCAGCCATGGTCACGCGGTCACGCCGTCGCGTACCGCGTATTATCGTCTCGGCCGGAAGGTCAGGAAAACCTCAAATCACGCCGAGCGAGCGCCCGACCTTCGCAAAGCAGTCGAGCGCGAACTGCAGCTCATCACGAGTGTGGGTCGCGGTCACGATGGTGCGGACACGTGCTTTGCCGCGCGGAACGGTCGGAAACCCTATTCCCTGCGCGAACACCCCATTGTCGAACAGCACATCGGACAGCTTCATCGCCAGCGCCGCGTCGCCGACGATAACGGGGGTAATCGGGCTTTCGCTCGTGCCCGTGTCGAACCCCAGCGACTGCAAACCCCTTTTGAAAAAGCGCGTGTTGTCCCACAGCCGCTCGATCAGCTGAGGCTCGCTTTCTAGCACGTCGATGGCCGCGAGGCAGGCCGCGGCGACGGCCGGTGGATGCGAGGTGGAGAAGAGAAACGGCCGCGCCCGGTGATAGAGGAATTCAATCAGCGCCTGCGAGCCGGCGACATAACCGCCAAGTGCCCCAATCGCTTTCGACAACGTGCCGACCTGGATATCGACGCGGCCATGAAGACCGAAGTGGTCGATCGTGCCGCGACCGTTGGTTCCGAACACGCCGCTGGCATGCGCATCGTCGACCATCATGATGCAGCCGAACTCGTCGGCGACGTCACAGAGCGCCGGGAGCACGCCGAGGTCACCGTCCATGCTGAAGACGCCGTCGCTGATGATCAATCGCCGCCGTTCGCGCGGAAGTGTCTGCACGATGGCGCGCGCAGCCTCGGCGTCGCGATGCGGGAAGACTTTGATCGTAGCGCGACTGAGGCGGGCGCCGTCGATGATGCTGGCGTGATTCAATTCATCTGACACGATGAAGTCCTCTTTGCCCAGGATCGACGAGACGGTTCCCGCGTTCGCCGTAAACCCGCTCTGAAAAACGACGGTCGCTTCGGTGCGCTTGAACTCGGCGAGCCGGCGTTCGAGCTCCATGTGGACGCTCATGGTGCCGGCGATCGTTCGGACGGATCCGGAACCCACGCCGAGCGTTCGCGTCGCTTCGAGCGCGCGTTCGCGCAGCTTGGAATGTGTCGTCAATCCCAGGTAGTTGTTGGAGGACAGATTGATGACAGAGCGATGGTCGAACGAGGTGCGGGGTTTCTGTTCCTCATCGAGCACACGCAAGTGACGGTACAGCCCTTGGGACTTGAGACTGTCCAGCTCTTCGGCGAGATACCGCAGCGGATCGGCGCGCATCGCCGAATTTTAAGTGGAGCGGCTCAACGAAGCGCCAGCAGGACGTCGCCGCCGTCGCGGAACAGTTCGGTTGCGCCAAAGCTGCGAAGTGTCGCGGTCGTGTCACGTCCTTCGGCATTGAGGTACGCGGTCTCGTGCACGATTACGTGGGTTACGCCCAGCTCACGCAACGTATCGAGGGAAACGTCGGGATGACGCGGCACTTCGGAGAGCGCGACCTTTACTCGTCCGTAATGCGGCGGAAAGAAGCCGCTATAGCCGTTCACAAGCGGCCGCCAGCGCTCGATGGAGTAATACATAGCGCGTAAGTCGTAGTCTGGCTCGCCCAGCGGAAGGTCGGCGATGACAGCGTCGGCCGGCAACTGGTCGACAGCTCTGTAAACCACCGGTGCACGTTCTGGCAGGTCCAGGCGCGCAGCAGGCGTCGCGAATCCTTTCACCGGTGTCATGCCGTTGACCACAAACGGCGCCGCGGCAGCTTCGTACAGAAACAGAGCTGCCAGGACGCCAAGCACCATCACTCCGTGCCGAATGCGAGCGACCGTGGCCCCGCCAAGTGCGCCAAGCACCGCCACCATCAACGCGACGATCATTGCGAACCGCGCCGGCACGCGAAGCCCCTCGAGGCCCGGAACGTAAGTCCAGAGGAATCGGTACGGCGATGCGAGATCCAGCGGCCTTCCAAGCACCTGCGGAGAGGGTCCAAGCGACAACCAGGCTGCGGCAATGAGGGCGAGCGCGAAAAATCCGCTGGAGCGCATATACGCCGCCGCGCGCGCACGCATCGCCGGTGATAGGTAGAGCGCGATGCCGTACGCGATCGCGCCGCGCAGAAGGAGCTGCGTAACGTTCCCCAGGCGCACGTCGAACAGCCAGGCATCGATGATCAGACGGCGGAACACGATGGTCGCCGCTGCTGCAACGGCGTGTAGCCCGGCGATCACCCACAGCAGTCGGGCGACGATCGTGCGTGCGGTGCGGGGCTCGGGTTTGCTCGGTGAGCGTGCCGTTGCCAGTATGCCAATGAGCGCGAGCAGCACGGGCACTGCTCCGGGAAACAGCTCGCCCTCCCGTTTTGGAAATGTGTCCGCAAGCCGCTCACCCCAGAAGCGTTGGGCCGTCGACGCGGTGGCGTAGGAGTAGACATCCGCCGACAGCCTCGTCGTTTCCGACAGCGATCGCGATAACTCCAGCTCCCGGCTGGCGCGAATGTACGGGACAACAAAGGGCGCAACGACGACAGCCGCGACCGCGGCCGCCGCGCTGAGCGCGAACCACGTTCGGCGATCGCTCAATCGGTCGTTCCGCCACATTTCCCACAAGACGTAGCCCAATGCGAAGGGTGAGAAGTACAAGAGGTAATAACCAGACGAGAGACCCTGCAGGACCACCGCCGCCGTGCCGCCGGCCAGCGCGCGTGTGCGCCCGCCCTCGAAGAACCGCCTGAAGCCATACATCGCAAACGGCATCCACTGCGACGAGAGGACCTGCAGGTGCGACGATTGCGGAATTCGATACGGAGCAAATCCGAAGAGCAGCCCTGCGACGAATGCCGCCGCCGTGCTTCCGGTCAGCTCCCGGGCGAAAAGAAACATGCCCACACCCGACAGCACGAAGGTCGAGAGAAACAGAAGGTTGTAGCAGAGGATCGGGTTCTTTGTGAGCGCGTAGACGGGAAAGATCTGGATCGCTTGAGGGACGAGATGCTCCGAGTACGCAAGCGTCA
>Ga0207650_10003964_pt1 | contig 10131 bp, 9 predicted proteins | sample KBSS63metaG_FD_184325 | JGI IMG/M metagenome (GOLD analysis project Ga0207650, IMG submission 184325) | Switchgrass rhizosphere microbial communities from Kellogg Biological Station, Michigan, USA - KBS S6-3 metaG (SPAdes) (version 2) | ecosystem: Host-associated > Plants > Roots > Rhizosphere >...
CCCCGCCACGCGGCCGCGCGACATCGAGCGCATCGCCGTCGTCGGGGCCGGCACCATGGGCACGGGCATTGTGCTCGCGTGCCTCGCTGCCGGCTTTCCCGTCGTGCTGCTCGAGACGGATCAGCAGGCGCTCGACAACGGCGTGGCCCGGGTTCGCGGCAACCTCGACAATGCCGTCGTCAAGGGCAAGCTGTCGCGCGACGAAGCGGACCGCCGCCTGCATGCGATGCAGCCGACGCTCGCGTACGAGGACATCGCAAGCGCGGACCTCGTCGTCGAAGCGGTCTTCGAGGACCTCGCGATCAAGGAACAGGTCTTCGAAGCGCTGGACAGGGCAGCGAAGCCGGGCGCCATCCTGGCCACGAATACGTCCACGCTCGACGTCGATCGCATCGCAAGCGCGACTCGACGGCCGCAGGACGTCGCCGGCATGCACTTCTTCAGTCCTGCGAACGTCATGCGGCTGGTCGAGACCGTGCGCGGCGCCGCCACGTCGCCCGATGTCCTGGCGACGGTGATGGGCGTGGCGCGCCGCATGGGGAAGATCGCCGTGGTCGCCCGCGTGTGCGACGGCTTCATCGGCAACCGCATGGTCGAGCACTACCTGCGCCAGGCGATGTTCCTGCTCGACGAAGGCGCCTCTCCCCCGCAGGTCGACACGGCGCTCGAGCGCTTCGGCATGGCGATGGGCCCGTTTCGCATGGGCGATCTCGCGGGCCTCGATGTCGGCTGGCGGATCCGGCAGCGACGCTATGTCGAGAAGCCGAACGTGCGCTACTCGCGCATCGCGGACCGGTTGTGCGAGCAGGGTCGGTTCGGACAGAAGGCCGGCTGCGGCTGGTATCGCTACGGGAGCGGCCGCCGCGAGGCGCTGCCCGATCCCGACGTCGACGCGCTCATCGCAGCCTACCGCGCCGACATGGGCATCGTGCCACGCGTCATCGGCGAGGACGAGATCGTCGACCGATGCATCCTGGCGCTCGTCAATGAAGGCGCGCGCCTGCTCGAGGAAGGCATCGCGCAACGCGCATCGGACATCGACGTCGTGTACCTCGCAGGCTACGGCTTTCCGCGCTTCCGGGGCGGGCCGATGTTCTACGCCGACCTGCGCGGCCTGCGCGATATCGAGAAGCGCATGCAGGTGCTGGCTTCAACCGACCCCGCGTTCTGGACGCCGGCGCCGCTCCTGTCACGGCTCGCGGCGGAAGGCCGGACTTTCAACAACTAGTCGGTCTTGTCGCGCCGCGCATAGAACTCCGCGACGTCGGCGATCTCGCCGTCGGTCATGGCGCGCGTCATGTTGCGCATCTGCGCGTGACTGTCGTTGTGCCGCGCACCGCTCCTGAAGTCGCGCAGCTGTGCCACGAGATACGCCCCCGGCATGCCCTCGAGCCAGGGCGCGCCGAGCTTGTGATCGGTACCGCCGTGGCACGCGATGCACGGCGCAATGTTGCGCAGCGGATCGCCGACGCGAACCAGCGCGGGCGCTGTCGTGTCGCTGTATCGCGCCGGGGCCGTCCGCGCCTTCGGCAACGAGTTGTAGTAGGTCGCGATGTCGGCGATGTCGCGGTCGGACAGGTTGCGCGCGATGGTCTGCATGAACGTGCCGCCGCGGTCGCCGCGCTTGTAGTCCTGCATCTGTTTGTGCACGACTTCCGGATATTGTCCGGCCAGGTTCGGGGCATCGGCCTCGCTCGCCCCTTGTGCGCCGTGGCACATGCTGCACTGCTGGACGGCGATGGTCGCGCCCCGTCCGATCGCGTCGCCGCCGCCCGTGCGCGCGAGCGCAGGCACTACGACGACGTCGGTGGAGCCTTTGCCTTTCGCCGTCGCACCGGCATCCCAGCGCGCCGGCACACCGGCCGCGCGGCAGATGCTTTCCCACAATCCCGCGACGGTGAAGTCCTTGTGCACTGCGGGCAGCACGACGAATCCGACGAGGAAGCTGCCCACGGTCAAGACCACGAGGGCAATGACGCTCCAGCGGAATCCCGCGTTGCTCCACGCGTACGGGCGGTCCCGTTCCATCACGGCCCCCCGACGCTGATCGCCGGCACCGCAGTGCCCGGAAGCGAAGCGAGCTGCACGATGGGGAATCCATAGTTGACGATCGTGAGAGCGATCATCATCCCCACCCAGAGGCCGAACGTGTTGAGCAGCGCGGGCGTGCGCTCGCCTGCATGGGCAGGCGCGCTGAACGTGAACGGCGCCGGACTGTCGCTGGTGCGACGCGCGGTCGCGAGCACGTAGACGAACAGCACCGCCGACACGACGAGGATCAGGCCGCCGATCGCCGACGCCGTCACGGTCCATGCCTGCGGCTGCAATGCGGGATGCGTGTAGTCGTAGTACGCCATCCGGCGCGGCATGCCGAGCAAGCCGACGAGGTGCCAGGGCATCGACAGCACCATCATGCCGACGAACCACAGCCACAGCTGGGCTTTCACGAGTCCCTTCGGCAGAGTCGCGCAACCGGTGAGTTGCGGCCAGAGCTCGTAAGCGATCATGAAATACATGATGACGATGGCGCCGCCGAAGATCAGGTGGAAATGCCCCGTCACCCACTGCGTGTTATGAATGGTTTCGTTGAGCTGGTAGCTCATGTTGATGAGACCGCCCGCGCCGCCGAAGCCGAGCATCACGAACGCGAACGTGACCGCGAGCATCATGGGGTTGTCCCACGGGAGCGCCTTCACCCAGCCGAAAGCACCCTTGCCGCCACGCAGGCGCCCGGCGATCTCGACCGAGGCAACGATAGTGAATACCGTGAGCAGCGTCGGCACCGATACCATCGCCGTCATCGCCGCATGCACGAACTTGAAGCCGGCCCCCACCTGCGGATCGGCAAATGTGTGATGCAACCCGATAGGCATCGAGAACACGAGGAAGAGCACGAACGCCACGCGACCCATCGTATCGCTGTACAGGCGGCCGCCGATCGCGCGCGGCACGATCGAGTAGAACGCGATGTACGCCGGCATCAGCCAGAAGTAGACGATCGCGTGCAGCGTCCACGAGAACAGCACGCGCGCGAGGCCGGCATCGATCACGTCGCGCAGCCCAAGCGCCGCGGGGAGAATGAGGACCAGCACTTCGACCGCGGCGCCGACCGACGTCCACGCCCACAGGTACGCGCCCGTCACGTTGCCGAACATGGCGAGCGGAACGGTCGCTCCGGGATTCGCCTTGCGCCACGCGCGCAGGTTGATCGACATGAGCGCGACCCAGATCCACGAGCCGACGACGACCAGCACGACGCCGATGTAATACCAGGCGCTCGCGATCATCGGCGGGTAGAAGGTGTAGAGCACCGACGCGCGCCCGACCGCCACCGTGGCGGCGGCGATGACGGTACCAGCAACGACGAGCCCGAAGCCTGCCCATGCCCAGCGAAGCCCGATCAGCGGACGCTTGAGCGCAAGCTCGCAGATCGAATACCCGAATCCCATGGCGACGAGCGTCGGCAGCACGTACGCCATTACCGTGCCGTGCGCGGTGACCGACCGGTAGTAATGCTCCGGATTGTTCACCCACCCGTGCAGCGGGCTTCGCACGTACATCTGCCACTCGCCGAGCAGGATCGCAAGCAGGAAGCCCGCGAACGCTACCCAGAAATGGGCGAGGACCAGGCGCCTAGCGAGAAACACAGCTGAGCCTTTCGCCGCGCCCCGCGCGCGCGAGGAAGTCGCGGGCCGGAATCACCTGCACCTTGGCCCACATTGCCTCGTGCCCCGTGCCGCAATACTCGTGGCACGGCATGAGGTGCTCGCCCGTGCGCTTGAACGTGGTCGTGAACGTCGCGACGAAGCCCGGCACGAGCATCGTATTGGCGTTGGTCGTGCCGACCACGAAGCCGTGCACGACGTCCGTGCTGGTGGCGCGAAACGTGACGGGCATTTCCGCCGGCACGACGATGCACTGCGGCTCGAACGAGTACTGCTGCGCCACGATGCGCGTGACAACGCGGCCGTCCGCGGCAACGGTGGTGCCGAGATTGCTCTCGACGAACTCGCCATCGATGTGGAGCGTGCGCGGGTCGATGGTCTCCACCCTCGACGGAGGCATCGCCGCCCACTTGAGGCCCGTGAAGATCATCATCGCGACCAGCAGCGCGATGATGACCATGACGATGATCGCCCAGCGACGCTCCGACGCCGCCGCGACGTCGTGGCCGTCGGAAGTCGCCGCCGTGGTCACTGAACGGCTCCACGCGGCAGGTAGACGAAGATGTAGAACGCGAAGTAGATCGCGACGACGATCGCAGTTGCGACACCCGCAACCGCGAACGTGCCGGCGGGCCCACGGCGGACGATGTCGTCGACCTTCCCCTGCTCGCTCGAAACGTCTTCGTTCATTGCCTTCCCTTCATTCAGGCAGCAGGGAACGCAGCGGTGTGACCTGCGCCGCCGTCACCGGCGTACCGCTGTTGTCCCACGCGACGCGGATGTACGTCACCACCGCCGCGGCCTGCGCGTCGTTGAGGACGTGCGCGAAAGGCGGCATGCCGTACGGTCGCGGGTTCTTCTTCGTGCCGGGCGGATAGCCGCCGTTCAGCACCATGCGAATCGAGTTCACCGGCGACGTCATCGTGATCGATTGATTGCCTGCGAGCGGCGGGAAGTGCGGAGGCTGCCCTTTGCCTTCGCCTCCGTGGCACATCGCGCATTGCGTCGCGTAAACGGTACGGCCGGTTTCCATCACTTCGGGGCTCACCAGCCGCGCCTGGCTGGTGGGCGGTGGCTCGGAATCGCGTTGCGGCAGCGCCTTGAGATAAACGGCCATCGCCTCGGTGTCCTCGTCCGTCATGTACTGCAGGCTGTTGTAGACGACCTCGGCCATGGGTCCATAGACGGTGGCGCGACTCGACACGCCGACTTGCAGCAGGTCCATGATGTCCTTGATCGACCACTCGCCGAGACCGGCCTCGCGATTCGAGGTGAGCGACGGGGCGTACCAGTTCTGGTTTGGAATCATCCCGCCTTCGAATGCTTGCGATTCACTCGATCCGCCGAGGGCGTTGACCGCGGTATGGCACATCGAGCAATGGCCGAGCCCCTGCACGAGGTACGCGCCGCGGTTCCACTGCGCCGACTGCTTCGGGTCCGGCGCGTATTCGCCTTCCTTGAAGTAGAGCGCGCGCCAGCCGATCAGAAGATCGCGTTTGTTGTAAGGAAAGCGCAACTCGTGCGGCCGGTTTCTCTGCTTCACCGGCTGCACCGACATGAGGTACGCGTAGATCGCATCGCAGTCTTCGCGCGTGACCTTGGTGTACGACGCGAATGGCATGGCGGGATACAGAAGCGTCCCGTCGCGTCCCACGCCGGTATGCATCATGCGGTAGAACTCGTCGGCGGTCCATTGACCGATGCCGGTCTCGTCGTCGGGCGTGATGTTGGGCACGTACAGGTTGCCGAATGGCGTCGGCATCGCGCGCCCGCCTGCGAACGGGCGGCCGTTGGGCAACGTGTGACAGGCCACACAGTCGCCGGCGCGCGCGAGGTATTCACCCTTCAACAGGACCTGCGTTGCGGGATTGGGGGCCGTGGCTGCGGGCGTGGTCTCGCGTTGCGGCAGCGGGCGCGGCTGCAGCATCTCCAGGCCGATTGCAGCCGCCACCACGATTGCGGCCAGTGCGATCGCGAGGACGAGAAGCGTGCGGCGGCTCATTGCTGGCTGCCGCAGGCGAGCGGCATGCGAACGAGGTTCGACGACTCGGGCGACGGGTCGGCGGGCGGATCCTGGCGCGCGAGCCACGCCGAAACCGCCGCGACGTCCGCCTCCGAAAGACGCGACACAATGCGTTTCATGCAGTCGGGCTCGGCCGCGTGGCGGCTACCGACGCGCCACCGCGTCAGCTGCGCCGAGATGTACGGAGCACGCAGTCCTACCAGGCCCGGGATGCCGGGCTCCATTCCCGTGAGCCGGCTGCCATGGCACGCGATGCAGGGCGGAATTCCCACGCGAGGATCGCCGGCGGTCGCGATGACCTTGCCGCGCTCGAGCATCGCAACGTCCGCAGGCGCAGCATCTCGTGCCTCGAACGGCGGGCGGAGCTTGGCGTAGTAGTTCGCCATCTCGCGCAGGTACGCGTCCGGGAGATAGGCGACGAGGTAGTTCATCGGCGGGTATTGCCGCGTGCCGTCGCGAAACGCTGCGAGCTGGTTGTAGAGATAACCGGCAGGCTTGCCCGCGATGCGCGGAAAGTAGCCGCTGTTCGCGCCCTCGCCATTGCGGCCGTGACAGGTGACGCAACCTTGCACGCGCGCTTCCATGGAGTCGAGCGTCGAGAATCCCGGCACCGTGGAGGACTGGCCACCCGCGTGCGTCGCCCATCCCATGCTGAGCGCAATGGCGACGATCAGCCGTCGGTTTCGCATCGTCACGACCGTGAGTGTGCGTCGGCAATCCCGCACTTGTCCAGTCGTTTGATACGTCAATGCGGTCCCAATTCACGCAGCGCAGTCGGTATGTAATCCGGCAGCTCGCGTGCGAGACCTCCCAACTCTCCATGCCGCGATACGAGAAGCCGGCCCGCCCGCGCGTGCAGCGCCACCCCCCACACGGCGGCTTGCGCGCAGGAAGCGCCGCGTGCTGCCAACGCGGCGATGATGCCGGCCAGGACGTCGCCCGACCCCGAGATCGCGAGTCCGAGGTTGCTCTCGTCGTGCACCCAGATGCTGCCGCTCGGATCGGCGATGAAGGTCTTCGGCCCCTTGAGCGCCACGACCGCGCCGTGTGCAGCGGCAAAGTCCAGGGCGATCTCCGCTGCATGCGCCTCGATGAAATCCTTGTCGCGTTTCACGAGATGCGCCATCTCGCCAAGGTGCGGTGTCACGATGAATTGCGCTTCCGGCGACGTGCGGGCACGTGGACGCCTCGAGATCATGTCGAGCGCGCCGGCATCGACGACCAGCGGCGAGATGCGCGACCACAAGTCGCGCATGCAGGCCCTCAAGGCGCCGCGGGGCTCGGTGATTCCTGGGCCGATCAGCAGCGCATCGAAGCGATCCGCTTGCTCGGCCAGCGCAGCGCGCCCGCACCCGTCGTTGCCGATGGCGACGACCCGCGCCTCCGGCACGGCAAGCGCAACACCCCGCGCAGTCGAGCGGTCCGTGGCGATGCACAGCTTGCCGACGCCAGCACGCAATGCGGCACCGCCCGCGAGCAGGGCCGCGCCCGGAAGCTCGGCCGAACCCGCGACAACGAGCAGCCGGCCGCGCGTCGACTTGTCGCCATCGCCATCCGGCAACGGCAGTGGCCAGCGACGCAGGAGCGCGGGCGTGATGCGCCGCGCCGTCGCCCTCGCCCTCGCCGACCGGCTCACGACTTCGGCGCGGCCGGCACGTCGGGCGCTGTCGTGACCGGCGTCCCGGCTTCGAGCAGCGGCGCCACGAAATTCGCAACGCGCAGCACGAGCTTGCCTCGCTCGCTCGCGGTCGGATCGAATTCGTAGATCGTCACACCGCAGTTCGGGACGTCCGCCTTGCGATCGAGCTCGAGGGTCTCCGCTTCCGTCATGCGCTCGAACAGATAGCGAAAGCAATTCACGATGACCTGGTGAGCGACGATCAGAACCCGGCCCTGCCTGTGTTCGCGTGTGAGCGTGTCGATGACGCTTCGAAGGCGAAGGATCACGTCGCACCAGCTCTCGCCTCCCGGCGGGCGGAAATAGAACTTGCCGACGTGGTTGCGCTGCTCGTCGAGCCTGGGGTACTCGGCGCGGATGCCGAACTTAGTCATGCGATCGAGGATGCCGAACTCCTTCTCCCGAAGACGCTCGTCGTGAACGATGCGCGCGTCCGCGGGAAACTTGCCCGCTTCGAGGATGAGCTTCGTGCTCTGCAACGACCGCACGTATGGCGACGACAGATAGGTCGTCGGGCGCGCTTCCGCCGGCTGTTGTGCGAACCACTCGCCGAGCGCCAACGCCTGCTGCTGTCCGAGCTCCGACAACGGCACGTCCACGTCGCGCTCGGCGATGTCGATCCAATGGGCCTCGGTGGCCTCGGCGGCATCGCGCGCGACGTTGCCGGCGCTCTGGCCGTGGCGCACGATCCAGATCCTGTCGGGCCACTTTTGCGTTGCGTTGGCGGGTTCGGCAGCCATGATGCGAGGTCATAGGTTCGACCTCCCGATCGTAGCGCCTTTCCGGGCGCGGCCCGGCTAGCGATCCCTGCAGCCCTGTCACCCGGAAGGGGCGACCAGCATCTTCTCGATTTGCATCTCGTGGTAGGTGTACGGAATTCCGCCGACGCCCAGTCCCGATTCGCGAAGCCCTGCAAACGGCATCCAGTCCACGCGAAATGCCGTGTGGTCGTTCAACATGACCGCGGACGCGTCGAGGCGCTCGAACGCGCGCATCGCAGTCGCGATGTCGCGCGTGAATACGGCGGCGTGAAACGCAAAGCGCAGGCGGTTTGCTTGCGCGATGGCCTGGTCGAGCTCGTCGTAGGCGTAGATACAGACGACCGGCCCGAACACTTCCTCGTTGGAAATGCGCACGTCCGCGGGCGGCTCCCAGAGTACGGTAGGCGCGTAACACGACGACGAGAGCGCCGCTCCGCCGCACAACACCTGCGCTCCCCCCTCCACCGCTTCGCGTACCCAGCCGTCGATGCGCTCCACCTCGCGATGCCGGATGAGCGGTCCCACTTCCGTCTCCGGCGACGTCGGATCGCCCACGCGGAGCCTTTGCGCGGCATCGGCAACTCGTCGGGCAAGAAGCTGCGCAATCGAACGATGGGCAAAGATACGCTGCACGGAAACGCACACCTGCCCCGCGTGATAGAAAGCGCCCTTCACGAGCTTGGGAACGGCCGCGTCGAGGTCGGCATCGGCCGCAACCACCACCGGCGCTGCGCCGCCATGCTCGAGCGCGCAACGGGTACCGGGCGCGAGCTTCGAGCGCAGCATCCACCCGACTCGTGCACTGCCGATGAAGCTCACGAAGCCGACGCGCGGATCGACCACGAGGCGCGTTGCCACTTCGTTGTCGTCGGTGAGGAGCGCCTGGCACCACGCGTCCGGGAGCCCTGCTTCACGCAGCAGCGTCACGAAGCGGAAGCACGACAAAGGCGTCTCGGGCGCCGGCTTCACGATGACAGGACATCCGGCGGCGACCGCGGGCGCCGCCTGATGCACGATCAAGTTGAAAGGATGGTTGAACGCGCTGACGGCGACGACAACGCCGATCGGTTCCTGCTGCGTGAACGCAATACGCTTGGCCGACGCCGCGTTGAGATTCATGGGAATCACGTGGCCGTGCGATGAGCGCAAGAGCTCGGCGCAGTTGATCACGCCGTCGATCGCGCGTGTGACTTCGACCCGCGAATCGACCAGAGGCTTGCCGCCTTCGCAAGCGGCCGCTACCGCGAGCTCCTCCGCCTGCTCCCGCATCAGCACTGCGGTTCGCGCGAGGATCTCGATCCGTTTCGATGGCGCGAGCCACGCGTCGCGATCGCGGAACAACGCGTACGCATTCGACAGCGCCTGCTCGACCGCCCCCTGCCCGCCCGTGTCAACCCGCGCAAGCAGTTGCCCGTCGTAGGGTGCGTGCACCTCCACCTGCCCGCTGGCTTCCGCATCCGGCACGAGCAAAGGAAAGTGCGGAATCGTCATGTGCGTTGGAGCGGAAAGCCGTAGAGTACCGCAGGATTCCTGACCAGGCTCGTATTCCGTCTGACGCTGACATGGCATAAGGTTGCGTTTCATGGAGCCCGTAGTCACGTTCCGCGGTGGCCGCATCCGCGTCGATTCGCGCGCCCGCGTCGTGCTCGTCGACGGCCGCCCCGCGAAGCTCGGGGGTCGCGCATTCGACGTCCTCGACGCGCTCATCCGGCGATCCGATCGCGTGGTTCCCAAGCAGGAGCTGCTCGACGTGGTCTGGCCGGGCCTGGTCGTCGAAGAGAACAACCTGCAGGTTCACGTGATGTTCCTGAGCAAGCTCCTCGGCACCGATTCGATACGGACAGTCTCCGGTCGCGGATATCAGTTCACGCTATGGGCGGACGCAGGCCCGGACGCGCAAACCGTCAATCGACCCGTGGTGCCGGAACGCACGGAAGCGGAGGCGGCGCCGGGAACGACGCTGATCGGCCGTGACGAGCTCATCGCGTCGACCTGCGCGCTGTT
>Ga0207650_10003966_pt1 | contig 10129 bp, 7 predicted proteins | sample KBSS63metaG_FD_184325 | JGI IMG/M metagenome (GOLD analysis project Ga0207650, IMG submission 184325) | Switchgrass rhizosphere microbial communities from Kellogg Biological Station, Michigan, USA - KBS S6-3 metaG (SPAdes) (version 2) | ecosystem: Host-associated > Plants > Roots > Rhizosphere >...
CGGCCATCGACCTGGGCGTCGGGATGCTCGACACCTCCGACGTCTATGGCGCGGCCCAGAAGGGGCGAGGCCTCGAATGGTTCGGACACAACGAAACGCTCATCGGCGAGGCCCTCGAAGGCCGGCGTCATGAAGTTGTGCTCGCCACCAAGTTCGGCGCCCGGCCCATGGAGAAGGGCATGGGCTACGATGGGTCGGCGAGCTATGTGGCCATGGCCTGCGACGCCAGCCTGAAGCGGCTGAAGACCGACTACATCGACCTCTACTACTACCATCGGGTCGATCCGAAGACGCCGATCGAAGAGACCGTCGGGGCGATGGGCGAGCTGGTGAAGGCCGGCAAGGTGCGTGCGATCGGGCTCAGCGAGGTGGGGCCCGACCTCCTGCACAGATCCGCCGCCGTGCACCCGATATCCGCCTTGCAGAGCGAGTATTCGCTGTGGGAGCGGGCCGTGGAAGCGGCGGTGATCCCCGCGTGCCGGGCGCTGGGCATCACCCTGGTGCCCTACAGCCCTCTGGGACGCGCCCTGCTCGCCGGCGGGGTGTCCAGCGCGACCACCTACAGCGAGGGCGACTTCCGGGCCAACCTGCCGCGGTTCACGGGCGAGAACTTAGACAACAACCTGCGGCTGGTCGAAGGCCTTCGCCAGTTCAGCGAGGCGCGGGGGGTGACGCCGAGCCAGATCGCCCTGGCCTGGCTTCTGGCCCAGCCGATCGACTGCGTCCCCATCCCGGGAACCAAGCGCGTCAGCTATCTGCAGCAGAACCTGGCGGCGACGTCGGTTCCCCTCAGCGTCGACGACGTGGCGGAGCTTTCGGCCCTGTTCGCGGCCGATGCGGTGGCCGGAGACCGCTACGCCTGGGGCAATGCGCCGAGCCGCTGACGTGTCGCGGGGCGACGGTCCCAGGAGGCGGCGGATGGAAGTGATCGACACGCTCGTGCACCTGAACGACGGCGGCGTCGAAGGTGCGCTGAACATCATGGACGCCGTGGGCGTCGACGCGGTGGTGCTGGACGAATGGTCGGGGTTCGCGCCGAACGGCGTCTCCCGGCCCCACCGCGTGTTGCCGAACGGGGCGTTGCGCTGGGTCTACCCGTTTTCGCAGGAAGCGACCCGTCTCTATCCGGGGCGCTTCAAGTACAACGTCAAGATCGACCGCAACGACCCGGATTGGCGAAGCCTGGTGCTGGATGCGGCCGGCGACCCTCACAAGGTGTCTGTGCGGATCTCGCCCCGCCAGCATGGGGCCGGGATCGAGGCTCTGGCGGGCGGCGAATACGACCCGATCCTGGGGCTCGCGCAGCAGTGTGAGCTGCCCGTGACCCTGGCGATCTCGGGCGACCTGCAGGTCCTCGATCGCATCACACGGACCTTTCCCCATCTCAGGATCCTGCTCAACCATTGCGGCATGCTGCCGCGGCAGGCCGGTGTTCCCATTGATCGCGAATTCCCCTTTCGGCCCCTCGTCGAGGCCATGGCGGATCGCCCCGGCGTGCACGTGCAACTTTGTTTCGCGCCCCAACTGGCGCGCGAGCCGTGGCCCTTCCCGGATCTGCAGGCCCATCTTCGCCGGCTGATTTCGGCGGTCGGCGCCGAGCGGCTGATCTGGGGAAGCTCGAATCCGATTGGAGATGGCGAATACTCCTGGGCCGAGGACGTCACCTACCTTCGCGCGCCCGGATTCCTGTCGGACGCCGAGCAGGAATGGATCCTGGGCAAGAGCGCACGCGCCTTCTACCGATGGCCTGCGTCCGCGATGTCCGGACGGTATCGATCGCCGGTCGCCGGCTAGGGTTCGGTGCGCAAAGCGCTCAGTGCGCCATCAACTCGCTGTTGCGCGTAGCGCGTTCCGAGACCTCCTGCGCCACTTCCCAGAACCTGTTCATGAGGGAGCGTTGCGGCTCCTGCCGACGGACGATCGCAAACCGCACGGTGTGCACCGGCGGTTCTATCGGCACGTAGACGAAGTTGGGGGGCGGCACGAGATCGCAGTTCGGCCAGGACAGGACGACCAGCGCCAGCTTCTGGGCGACGGCGTAGTAGGTCATGGCCGTGTCGCCCTCGGGGACGATGACCGGCAGGGCGCCGGCCTCGAAAAACGGCCCGAACTTGTGTCGATGGATCTCGGGGCCCAGCTTCGGGCTTGCCGTCGCGATCTGCTTGCCGGCCAGATCCGACATCCTCACGCTCTTGCGGGACGCCAGGGAGTCGTCCGGCGGAACGAGAAGGCCGGGACGGGCTTCGTGAATTACCAGGCACTCCAGGTCTTTCGCGTCAAACGGCTCTTGGATCAGGGCAACGTCTATGAGGTGTTTTCGCAGTTTCGACAGCAGGCGGGGCGTATAGTTGCTGGTCAGTTCAACGCTGTTGTTCTTGCTCCTCGCCTCGAAGCGCTCGATTATTTCCTTGCGCTCGGGAATCCAATAGGTCGCGGGGTTCGCGCCGAAAGTGATGAGCGAGTTGTAGGCGCGAACCATGTCGCGGATCGTGCTCTGCGTGCGATCCGCCACCTCCGCCAGCTCGGCGACCTGCGCCAGCAACGCCCGTCCTTCGCTGGTCAGCTTGACCGATCGGGTGCTGCGGATCAGCAGCGGAAAGCCGATTTGAGCTTCAAGGCGTTGGATCTGACGGGAAAGCCAGGGCTGGTCGACGTGCAGGCGGTTCGCCGCCCGGGTGAACGAAAGCTCCTCGGCGACAACGGCGAACCTGAGCAGAAGATCAAGATCAAACATGTATTCAACACCGGTCGAGTTCCAGCAGACCCGTCGGATCGGAATCTCGCGTCTGGTCGGGCAGTCTGCAGAAGCGCCCTTCGGAGCGCAAGGTTCGCGCCGGGCCGCGCCGGAGCCATCGCCCGGGCGCCGGCTCGGTTCAGGCTTCAGTGCGCAATTGCATAAGTGAGCCTTCCACGCCCCTTGGTGAGGTCTAACCTGCGCAACTAGCTTGTGTTGTGGGTGAAGCACGGGCTGCAGACCGGAGGGACTTGGCCTGGGCCGGACTTCATCGCGCTGAATTGCGCATCTGACTTGCAGCGGATCGACGCCGGGCGTCTATTCTTATGGCGCACGGCGCGCGGAATGCTCGGTTTCAAGAGGATTATGATGAAAGACTATTCTAAGTATCCGGCATTACTCGTGGAAAGGGCTGGTCCGGAAGGCGAAGTCTTTATTGTTTCCATCAACCGCCCCGAACGCATGAATGCGGTCGATCCGGCGAGTCATACGCAGGTCGCACGGATCTGGCGCGACCTGGATCGCGATCCCGATTGCCGGGCCATCGTCCTGACGGGCGTCGGCAAGGCGTTTTGCACCGGGCTGGATTTCAAGGCGGCGCACGGAGAGCCGAGCGCCAGCGGCCCGCAGTATCGCAGCATGCGGGCGCGGCCCGGGGCCGCGAAGATCGTCGACTATATTCTCGAGGTCGAAAAGCCGATCGTCTCGATGATCAACGGTCCTGCGATGGGACTGGGATTCATCCTGGCCATGCTGGGCGACATCACCGTCGCCAGCGACGACGCCACCATGGGGGACACCCACATCAACCTCGGCATCACGCCGGGCGACGGCGGCATCCTGCTGCTGCCGATGCTGCTGGGCATGAACCGCGCCAAGCAACTCCTGATGCTGGGAGAGGTGCTGACCGGCAAGGCCGCGGCCGAGATGGGCCTGGTGAATTATTCCGTTCCACCCGAGCAGTTGCGCGAATTCGCGCTGGATATCGCGATCCGATTGGCGTCCAAGGCGCCCTATGCGCTGAAGACCACGAAGGCTTCCTTGCACATGATCCTGCGCCGCAGGGCCCTCGACGTGCTCGACCTCAGCCACCTTTACGAGCAACTCGCGATGCGGACGGAAGATCACCGCGAGGGCGTGAACGCCTTCAAGGAAAAGCGGTCGCCGAAGTACATCGGGCGATAAGACGATGTGCGCCCAATGCGACATCCGAGCCGTCATGGCTAAGTACTGCTGGCACGTGGACCACTGCGAATGGGACGCGTGGCTGGCCCTGTTTGCGGATGACGTCTGCTGGGGCGCCAAGGGCGGACGGCCCTTCGAGGGACGGGAGTCCATGGAAAAGGTGGCGCGCGGGCTCGCCAAGAGGAGGGTGGACGCGGCGCCAACGCGACACCTCCTCACGGCGGACCTCATCCAGGTCGCCGGCGACCACGCGACCGCGAAGGGCTATGTTGTGGTGGTGAATGTCGCGTCCAAGGAGATCGCGACCGTGGGCGACCTGGACGTTGCGTTCACCAAGCTGGCCGACCGCTGGCGGATCCAGCGGTACGAGTTTGATCCGATCATCGACGCCGCGCCCGCGTCATAATCCCTCGCCTCGAGCGTGGCCTGACGTATCGGTCCTGACCGGAGCGTCTACGATGCGGGTCCGCCCGACATTTCGCCTTAGCTTCCGCGCGACAAGAGGAAGCCAAGTCGTCGGTTGATATCCCTCAGAATTCGGAACCATACGGCGCGATGATTTATGGTCATTTTGCATGCATGCAAAGGTCGCGCCCCTTAGCGGCAAGGCGGCAAGCGCGGTAATACGAATCCAGTCGCTGTTCGGAAGACGCAGAAGCAACCTGGGCCTCAGATTGAGTAACATTGGGCGCTGAGGATTGCTGGGTCGGTGTTCGTGCCCTGACGGGCAGAACACGTAAACAAACATATTAATAAAATACCAGGGGAGACGTATGTCTTTTACCAAGAATCTTCTGTTCGCCTGCACGGGCGCCGCGGCGATCACCGCGTGGGCTTCGGCCGCGATGGCTCAGGCCGAGGGCGCCCAGATCGAGGAGGTGGTCGTCACCGCCCGCCGGGTCCAGGAAAGCCAGCAGGACGTGCCGGTGGCGGTTACGGCGCTGTCGTCCAACGACCTGCGCCAACAGAACATCACCACCATCCGCGACATGATGAGCCAGGCGCCGTCGCTCTACATCACCAGCGGCAACGGGGGTGCGAGCGCCGCCAACGTATCGATCCGGGGCCAGACGCAGGCCGACGTGCTTCTGGTCACCGACCCGTCGGTGGCGGTCTACATGAACAGCGTGAATCTGCCGCGCCAGGTGGGTCTTCGGTTCGCCATGTACGACCTGGCCTCCGTCGAAGTCCTGAAAGGTCCGCAGGGCACCCTCTTCGGAAAGAACACGACGGGGGGCGCCCTGTTGCTCACCACCAACACCCCTTCCACCACGGAGGCGGGCGGCTACATCGATATCACCGGCGGGAACTACCACCTGTACGCCGTCACCGCGGCGGTCAACTATCCGGTGATCGACGACAAGCTCGGCCTGCGCCTCGCGGCGAACAAGACCAAGCGCGACGGCTACGGCCAGAACGCAGTCGGCGAGGACCTGTCGAACCAGAACGAGGAAAGCGTCCGCGCCAGCGTGCTTTGGACGCCCACCGACGACATCCGGCTCTATGTGACCGCCGACAACACCCGAGCGCGCGCCGCCGGGCAGGCCGCCCGCCTGACCGGCCTCAATCCGTTCGGCTTCATCTTTCCCGCGACGGGCGCCAACACCACCAGCAACCTGACCAACAACGCCGCCTCATTGCTGGGGCTCCAGCCGGGCGTCCTCGCGAACCAGATGACCGCCTACAATGCGCTGTTGGCGAGCGGGAGAAGCACGGAGCACCGGTTCTACGACAGCCCGACCCGCAATACGCAGTATGGCCACCTGGATATCGCCGGCCTTTCCGCGGACCTGACCGTCAATGTCGGCGACCTGACCTTCCGTTCGATCACCGGCCAGCGGTGGATCAACCGCGACGACCTGCTGGACTACAGCCAAACCCGCTTCATCACGCTGCGTCCCGAACTGTACCAGGACGACAGCTCCTTCACGCAGGAATTGCAGGTCCTGAACGATCCTGCGGCGAGGTTCAGTTGGATCGCCGGCGGGTTCTTCAGCCGCGAGCACGGGCGGGAGGGGTCCTACACGCTGAACCTGCCCGGGGCCGCGATCGCATCCGGCGCCATTCCGCTGACCAACCACACCGACGGCATCGTCACCAGCGAGTCGATCGCGGGGTTCGTGCAGGCGAACTACAAGCTGACGAATACTATAAGGATTACGGCCGGCGCGCGTTACACCAAGGTCAAGCAGGAGCTCATCGCGCTCAATCGCAACGAGCGCCCGCGCAACGTCCTCGCGAGCTGCAATATACCCGCCTCGATCATCGACCCGGGCCAGGTCTGCGCCGCGACCCTGCATACGCGCTCGTCGGACCCCTCGTTCCTGCTGGGCGCCGACTGGCGGCCGAACGATGATGTGATGGTCTATGCCAAGGTTTCGTCGAGCTTCCGTGGCGGCGGCATCAACGAGCGAGGCAACGTCACCAACCCGTCGAGCTACGCCGCCTTCCGCCCGGAGAAATCCACCGAATACGAGGTGGGGCTGAAAAGCGACCTGCTCGACCGCACCCTGCGTCTGAACCTGGCCGCCTATTATAACGACTATCGGGATATCCAGCGGTCTTCCAACATTGTCGTTCTTGTGCCTCAACCGACAGTTCTGTCCATCGTCAACAACGCCGCCAAGGCGACCGTGAAGGGCGCGGAGGCCGAGGCGATCTGGCGCCCCATCGAACCCCTCATCCTGAAGGCCTCGGGCAGTTGGACGCACGCGCGTTACAACAAGTTCCAGGACGTGCTGTTTGGCGACCGTTCGGGAGAGGCGTTCGCCATCCCGGAATGGCAGTACAGCCTGCAGGCCACCTATGTGGCCGCGACCCCGGTGGGAGACCTCAGCCTGCACGCCTCCTATCGCTGGCAGGACGATGCGAACAACCACCCCGAAGCGTACTTCGACGACAAGGTGACGCAATACGGCTACGGCCTGTGGGACGCGCGCGTCTCGCTGGTGGTCGACAAGGCCGACGGCCTCGAAGTGTCGGCCTGGATCAAGAACATCACCAACAAGCAGTACTTCACCAGCTACAACACCACCGACACCAGCCTGGGCGTGGACTTCGGCTTCGTCGGCGAACCCCGGACCTACGGCATCCAGATCCGCAAGACTTTCGGGGGCGGCTGATGCCCGAGCGTTCGCGGGCGCCCTCCGAAGCGGCGCTTCGGACGGCGCTGGTCGCGCCTGCACGATCGAAAACCTACGCGCTGATCCTGCTGATGCTGATCTACTGCTGTCATTCCATCGACCGCAGTGTCGTCGCCGTCCTGATCGAGCCGATTAAACGTGAGTTCAACGCCTCAGACAGGGTCATGGGCGTCATTCCCTTGGCCTATTCCGTGGCGTTCATCACGGCGATGCTGCCTGTCGGCCTATTGATCGATCGGGTCAATCGGGTGCGCCTGCTCGCCGCGCTGGTCGGGGGGTGGAGCGTGCTGACCGCTTTGGCCGGCCTGGCGCAGAGCATGACATTTCTCATCCTGGCGAGAATGGGCACGGGCGCGGCCGAGGCCGGCGGTCAACCGACGTCCCTCTCCCTCATCTCGGACCTCTTTCCGCAGGAGAGGCGGGCTTCGGCGCTTGGGGTCTTCTACCTCGCGACCGGACTGGGCGGCGTCGTCACCTTCTGGATCGGCGCCATGGTGGCCGCGGTCCACGGCTGGCGAGCGACCTTTTTCGTGGCCGGACTTCCGGGCGCGATGCTGGTCATCGTCATGCTCGCCACGTTCCGCGAGCCGCCACGTGGCGTGTTCGACGTCGCCGCCAGGCCGCCTGGAGCCGCCGAGGCGCTCAAGCTTCGGGAGGTGATGCGGGCGATCGTCGGCATCCGGGCGATCCGCCACGCCATGCTGGGCGTGCTGTTCGGAACGTCTGTGCTCGGCGGCGCCACGCATTGGATGCCGGCGTTTCTGATGCGCACGCACGGGCTGGATCTGAAGTCAGCCGGGGCCGTCGTGGCGGTCGGGAACGGACTGCTGCTGGCCCTGGGCACGATCATCGCCGGCCTCATGACGGATCGATTTGCAAAAGGCCGTAGCCAGCGCCTCGGCGTCGCGGCGTCGGCGATCATGATCGCCGGAGTCGTCGCGGGCCTAGTGTTCACCCTGGCCAGCAGTCTGAAGGTCGCCCTGGCCCTATATTTCGTATTCGGCCTGCTTGGCACGGCCTGGTTGCCGGCGGGGTACTCGTTCATTCTTGACCAGGCGCCCGCGCACATGCGCGGAGCCATCATGTCCGTCTGCCAAGCGCTGGCGGCGTTAGGCTCCGGCGTCGGCCCCTTCCTGATCGGAAGCCTCAGTGATGGGTTGGATGCGACGATCGGAATCGCCATCGCCTGTGGCGTCTCCATCGGCTTCTTGGGCGCGCTGCATTTCTTTCTGGCTGCAAGAGCTGCGCGATCGGCGTCCCAGCCGCTGTTGGCGGCCTAGCGCGACGGCTTTTCGACCGCCATCGCTCGGGTCTTGGAGGGGCGTTCTCAGCTTAGCCGGGTCGGCCTAAGCTCTTGGGCCACCGGCTTGTGCGACAACCCATAGTTCGCGATCTGAGCGAGGCGCTCACGATCGAGGATCAGCACGTCACGCAGTTGGCCGGAGATCAGTTCCTCTCGGCGCAACTGCTGCCATGTCCGGTTCACCTGAACGATGCTCAGGCCCAGGACGTCACCCAACACCTTCTGACTTACAGGCAGCGAAAACTCCAACGCGTTGGCCATGCCCACGCGCTGCAATCGTTCCTGCAATTCCAAGAGGAGGTGGGCGGTGCGTTCGAATGCGGAGAGACGCCCGAGGCGCAGCACCTGGTCGTACAGCGCGTCTCGCTCGGCCCGGTGCATCGCCCTCCAGGCGTTCCGAAGGGCCTGGCCGGTGAGCAAGATGTCGAGACCGCGAAGTTCGGCGAAGATCACTGTCGTCAGCGCCGTGACCTCCATGTCAGCCGGCCCGCGGCTCGGGTCCAGCACGTCCCCGGGCAGCCGCACGGTAAACAGCTGCCGCCGACCGTCGCTCAGTTCCCGTCCCTCGCCGACCCAGCCCATAAGGATCACCCACGGCCCCGGGCTGTCGCTGGCTTCGTGACGTACGTCGACACCGACGGCGCAGCGCCTCGGCCGTGCGATGCAATTTGAAAGATTGGCTAGATCGTCATCCGACAGGCGGCCGAACGCACCAAGGTGCATCGCCAACTGAGCATGTAGATCGGTCGCGGGAACCCGCCGAACCGACACGGTCGTCCCTCCGCTGCCCCGACTGGACGCATCTAATCGTAGTCGTTTTACAGCGTGCCGGTTCCTCGCTGCAACCTTTGAGTGTCTTCACTTCTTCGCGACTTATTCGCGACATTGGTCTGACATGCGGCCGGCGCATTTGGCCGGGGAGACGGCCCCGGCCTCAGGAGCGAAGACTCACGTGCGTCGCTCCCAGCGTCGCCACCACGCCCGCCGTGTGCGCCGATGTTGCGCCGCAGGCCATCACGGTGCGCGTCACTCGCCGCGCAGCCTCGATGGAAGCCTTGGTGTGGGCGATGAAATCATCGTCGGCGTTGGCGGGGGCGATGTCGAACGACAGTCCGTTCAATCCCGCGTCCTTCAGCGATGACAGCGCCCCCGGCGCAAGGGAGCTCAGTCGGCCGACGGTATATAGAGTGAAGGGACGAATGAGGGATAGGGCCGCCGTCAGAGCGCTTTGCGGGACACCCTCGATGTCGGTGATCTCGCAGATCAGGCCTTGCCGAACGTGCGACGATGCTTCCTTGAGGAGGGCGACGACCTGTCCGCAACCCCGCGTGCTCGAAAGGCTGGTATATGAGACCGGCACAAAAAGAGTGGGATGCTTTGTGTCGCCGGCCTCGGCCCGCAGCCGATCCAGTCCCCTTGCGACCGTCTCGAGGTCTACGCGCAGGATGTCGGCGCGCGGCAGGGCGCTGAGTTCGCGGGCGCAAAGCGGGGTTTCGTCGCCAACCACCCTCACGCTCTGCCGCATCCGCATCCCGATCCTCGCGAACCCCTTGAGTTCGAACACCGGCTCGATTGCGCAGGACACCCGCAGTTGGCGGCCCTGGGCGTCCACGAACGGCGCCCACGCATCGCCGAGGTGTGGACCTTCTGGCGGTGCGGTCGTTTCGGCTTCCTGCGCAGCCCCTGCAGAGATTGAGGCGGCGTCGAGCTGGCAGGTTTCGATGGTGGATTTGCCGACCTTCACCACCTCGTGAATGCCGACGT
>Ga0207650_10003968_pt1 | contig 10128 bp, 8 predicted proteins | sample KBSS63metaG_FD_184325 | JGI IMG/M metagenome (GOLD analysis project Ga0207650, IMG submission 184325) | Switchgrass rhizosphere microbial communities from Kellogg Biological Station, Michigan, USA - KBS S6-3 metaG (SPAdes) (version 2) | ecosystem: Host-associated > Plants > Roots > Rhizosphere >...
CGGGAGCAGCTAGCCACCGGAAAAACTCAGCGGGGTTGTCTCGCCTCTGCCGCCGCCTCGAAATGGATCGCTTTCAGGATCAATGGGCTCGTTTTGAAGCGCGCTGTGCAAAGATGAAGATGCAGGTCATGATAAATACAAACAGAACAGCCGATGCGGCATAGCGGCTAAGCGCCAGTCCACCAGCATCCAGAGGCTTATCTAGGAAATCCCCGACAACGGCGCCGAGCGGTCGTGTAAGAACGAATGCCGTCCAAAATAGCAGCGTGCGAGAAACAGGGGTCCAGTAGTAAAATGCACAAAGGACAGCTAGCAGACTGCTAAATAGAACCGCGCTGCCAATATACCCAAGGCTGGCCGAATCCGCTGTCCAATCCCCCAGCGCCGTGCCGAGGGTTTGAGAAAACATGATCGTTACCCAGTAAAACAGCTCAGCTTTCGGAGAGGTTATGGTCTCGATCGAGATTGAGCCGAGGGACAAGTACCAGACAAGCAGCGATCCTAAGAGCAGTACTATGAGAATTGAAGTACCGCCGGCATAGCCAATGCCCAGAGATCGATCGGCAAAATCCGCCAAGGTCGTGCCAACCGTCGTTGTCGCGATAATCGTTATCCAATACAAAAAGGGATGAAACTGCTTTGCCCGAATTTGCGCAATGACCGCAACGACGAAAATCGTTCCAAAGATCGCTGTACTCACCAGATAGCCCAAGTTCATTGACATGGAGACGGCATCGCCGGCAGTTTCGCCGAGTGTAGTGGCGGCAATTTTGATAACCCAGAAAATGAGTGTAACTTCTGGAACCTTGCTCAAAGCATGTTCTCTTGGACTAACCATTTTTTTCTCTGCACCGATAAAATTGGGATTAAATTGCGGCGAACCGAGAGGCTTTAATGTTGACGGAAAAAAATCGGACCGATAAAGGACTCTGCCGTCGAGCGTGTATCGTTCGAGTCGATCGAAATCGTGATCGCTGTTGGATCCTCGGGGAATTCGCCAAAAATTTCTCTGTAGTCCTCAGCGATATTGCGACGTTCAGTCAGCCACTTGCCCAGATCTTTTGTTCCGGACCGGAGCACGATGAAGGTTACCGTCCCGGTCTTTTGGCTCTTCACCATCGTAGCTGCCGGAGTCGTCGCGTCCCAGACATAGCCGATAATCCGCGAGCGCAGCAGCGCCGGGAAGCGCGGCCATATCACGTAGAGTTGCGCCGCAATGTCCGTTAACTCTTTGCGTCGCACGTCGCCACCCGTCGGGAGAACGCTCGCTTTCCACGTCCACTCAAGAATCGGAGTTTCTTTCAGACGCACCATGCCGGTGATGTCCTTCACAATTGTCGAATGCTCGTTATTGCTCCTTACATGGAGAACACGCGCCTCGCCCGCTTGCTCGATGGTAAAATCGTAATCGGCGCGTCGTCCGAATCCCTCGCCGGTCCAGCCGGACGGGATTCCTCGTTGAGTCACCCGATTTGCCATCCAGTCCTCGATGACAACCGCGCGATCAGCACTAGCGACCATCGCAAGACCAAGCAGGGCGACGGCGACTAGACCGATGAATGCATTTCTAGATTTCAGCAAGCTAATTCGACCGATTCTCGATCAGTAAAATTATCGCACAAAAATTATTTCGCCACACCATTGACAGGATGCTCGTTTCGATATTATAGACGGGCAGCCATAAGAGGCGATCACTGAAAGGTTCGACGACTTCGGTGAAGCTACTGGAATTCGGATTTACCTCACGTGTTCGGCGCATCGCATGCATCGCGTGCACGCCGTTCGTGATTGCTTTCATCGCTTTCAATATTCTCGACCTCGATGGTTCCAATCTAGCCTCTCTGACAAGATCTTTCGATCGCTTCGTCGTTGACGCCGAGGTTGGAGCGGCAACGCGCGTCGACCCTCTCCCTGAACGATTCGAACCTTTCGAGAACGACCATCGTCTACTAACGCTAGACGACTCTTCGAACCGAGCACGCTACAATACGAATGAATTGCGCGCGCCCTCCCGTTTAGAGAAAGCTCGAACACACCTCTACCACATTAGCTTGCCGCGAGATTCCGTGCCTGGCTGATTCTTTTTTTCTCCTTGAGTCCTTGCTTGTCAGCTAAGTATTCGCATCTATCACTTCTCAAAGGAGAGATTTATGAAATTCGCACGAAAACTTTCTTCAAAATATTCGTTCTTTATTTTGTTGGCCTTACTAACATCCGGCGCAACGTTAGTTTACGGAACGGCTTTCGCGCAGGATGAAACTTTTGTAAACGTTTTTCAGATAGCCGTGCCGGGTGGCCTCACTTCCTTCGATATTGGCTTTGTCGATCCGAAGATCGGGCGCTACTTCCTGGCCGACCGCACCAACAAGACAGTCGACCAGGTCAAAACAAGCAATAACACGATACACCAGCTTGCAAAGGGCGCATTCGTCGGCGTTCAAACCGGTACCAACACCTCAGGCCCCAACGGCGTGATCACGGCCAATGACCACACCGAAGTCTGGGCAGCCGATGGTGTTTTGTGTGGTACCCCCGCCCAAAATAACGCGTGTGCCACCGCCGCGACCCCGGCAACGCAAAAGAGCCGTATACTGGTCATTGACCTTGCGACGGGCCAACTAAAAGTACCTCCCATCGATAACGGCGGACAAAGAAGAGCCGACGAGCTGTGCGAGGACCCGCAGCATCATGTGGTCCTTGTGGCCAATGACGATGATGCGGACTTGTTCCTCACCTTCATTTCCACGAACACCTACCAGATCCTCGGCAAGCTTACTTTGAAAGGCACGGACCCCAATGCGTTGAATATCAAAGCTACAGATGGCATCGAGCAGTGCCAGTGGAGCCCGCGGACTGGAAAATTCTATCTGGCCGTCCCGGAAGTGAACGGCGGTGACAACCCATTGAACCTCCCCAACCAGCAGCCCGGTGCCGTGCTCGAGATCAACCCAGTATCGTTGAAGGTCGAGAAGGTTTTTCCGATTGACTTTGCGTTTCTCTCACAAACCGGGAATACCCCAGCCACTGCCGATTGTCTCGGACCCCAAGGACTGGCGATTGGCCCAAACCGTGAAATCCTTCTCGGCTGCAGTAATTCAGGGAAAGGATCGGTGATCATCAACGAACTCAACGGTGACTTGGTCCGGAGCCTAGACGGCCTGAACGGTAACGACGAAGTTTGGTACAACCCCGGCAATAACCATTACTTCCTTGCCGGCAGTAACCACAATCTCGCTTTGCCCACGCCTGGTCCAATACTCGGCGTCGTTGACCAAAGACCGGACACCATTGGCGAGGATGCCGCCCCGGCGACGGTGGCAGGCTCCCATTCGGTTGCGGTTGACCCGGTGAGTAACCAGGTATACGTCCCGGTCAATGCTGGCCACAACTCCCTTTGCGGCCAAAACAGCACAACCGGCTGCATCGCCATCTTCATGACCGCGAACAGCGATTCCGGAATATGCGGAGGTCGTGAAGAAAACGCTTTTAAGAGACACGTCTGTCCCGACAACAAGGGCCATCGTAACGGGGACGTTAACTGACGGTCAAGAAAATTGAGACTCAAGGGCGGCACATAAACGCCCTTGAGTTCAATTCTTCTTGTGTTTTGCCGACCGAAAATATTGGCGTCTGTGGACGGCGTTCTGCCCTGTTCGCGCTAGGACCAAAGAACTGCCTGCAAAACCAAGGTGAAATTATTACAGAAGCCTTCCGGAAAATTACATTCGTGAGAGACCACGCGTAACTAATACCTGCTCTCGAAACAGAAGGCTTTGAATAACATTCTTGCCTTTACAATCCGCTTTGCTATCTTCGAACCGCTGGTTGAACTTTTACTCGACAGTACGAGCATCTCAGCATGTACTTGTATGTTCAGCGATCAGTTCGATGAATGATTTTAAAAACCTGTACGGTCCGTGGGCTGTGGTCACCGGCGCTTCCGCTGGCATAGGAGCGGAGTTTGCCGCGCAATTGGCGGCTTTGAACATGAACCTCATTCTTATCGCGCGTCGTCAGTTAAGACTGAAAAAGCTCGCGGAAGAACTTGAAAATAAGCACAGGATCCAAACTCGAATCATTGCGATCGATTTGTCTCGTCTTGATTTCTTGCCGGAAATCATTGCGGCGACTAAAGAACTCGAGGTTGGACTCTTGGTCAACAATGCCGGCTTCGGCATCGCAGGAAAATTCTTGGACCATGACATGGAAAGAGAACTGGCTCTGCTTGCGGTCAATTGCCGCGCGCCGTTGGTGTTGACGCATGCTTTCGGACGAGAGATGGCGCGCAGAAACAAAGGCGGTATCATTTTCGTTTCATCGGTGAGCGCTTACATTGCGACTCCCTTCGAGGCGACCTATTCCGCCAGCAAAGTCTTTGAACTATTTTTGGCTGAGGCTTTCGGCTACGAGTTCAGAGAGACCGGCGTCCAAGTTTTAGCGCTCTGCCCCGGCTCCACCGCCACGGAATTTCATGAAATCTCGGGTTCCTCCGAGGTAGCGGCAATGCCGGTACAACCGGTCGTCAAACTAGCGTTGGACAAACTGGGCAGAAAACCGGTCGCTATACCAGGATGGCACAACCGGTTACTGGTATATACTTTAAAGATGACTCCGCGCAGGCTGCAATCTCTCCTAGCCGGCAAAGTCATGGCGAAACTCCTTCGCTAGCCTCGACCCTCTATCCAGAGCTTCCTCGTTCGCTCTGGTTCATCACGTTTCGTGTGCTATAGTCTAACTGCAATGCTGTCGTGGGCCGAGTCACTGGCGGGAAATAGCGAGCTGCGTCCGCCCGGTGAATCTTTGCCAGCCGCTTTCACCGGCCGGATCGATCGGCGGCTGAGCCTTGTCTACATCTCACTTTTTGTTTTAGTTTTTTCACTCGGAGGCGTATCCCTTTACCTTTTGGCTTCCCATCTGATCAAATCCGCCGCCACATCGAGACAAAGCGAGCAGATTCATATCATTGAGCAAATAGACCGCCGCCTTCAGGATTTCACCTCCCAAACACAGCTGGCACATCTGCAAGGGATGGCCATTTCCGTTTCTTTTATTGAGAGTTCATCGAGAGACTTCGAGTTATTTTTGGCCCGGTACCGGAATGCTGGTGGCACCGCCGGCAACATCCAGGAGTTAAGGCAGATGATTGCCGACGCTGAACGCATTGCTGTGGCAATCAGGAATAAAAACCAGCAGGGGAACATCGGCGTCAACGCCCATGACCTCGCCGCCATGGAAACAATTCAGCAGCACATTCAAGCCTTCACTGAAGGCTTGAGCGAAGAGCACGAGCGAGTCGAAGATCAACTCGTTTCGGAGACTCACCATAAAATGAAAATCCTTATCGGCTTCAATATCGCATTATTGTTGCTCGGGACTTTTTTTCTTATAGCCCTGAGAAGATATTTCAACTACGCGATCGCAGCACCTCTCCGCAAACTTGCAGAACGCTCCAGCAGGATTGCGAAAGGAGAATTCCCCGAGAGTATGCCGATCGCATCGAAGGACGAGATCGGCCTGCTCAGTCACAGTTTTAATAATATGGCCGAGCGCTTGAAGGAACATCAGGAGACACTGAAAGGCCTAGCGATTCTTGAGGAACGAGAGAGATTGGCTTGCGAACTGCATGACAGCCTCGCTCAAGACCTAGCGTGCATCCGTCTTAAACTGATTGAAGCCGACAAAAGAGTCGGCGCAAACGAGACGGGTGCCGTTCAAGAAATGACCCGAGACTTATTCACGATGGTTGACGAGGCCTACCAAGACCTGCGCGAATCTATTTTTGGGTTGCGCGCTTTGAGGTTGAGAAAAGACATCGGTGTTGTCAACGCCCTTACCGAATTCCTCAGAGATTTTAGCGAGGTGAGAAAATTACCCGTAGAGCTTTGCGTTGCGAACCCGGAGGCGATTCAATTCGCTCCCCAAGTCGAAATCCAATTCATCCGGATTCTCCACGAAGCGCTTACCAATATGGTTAAGCACGCTGGTGCGACTCGGGGAAAAATCACAATCACAACGGATGATTGCAGCGCGACGGTTACCATCGAGGACGACGGTCGTGGTTTTTACCCGGAGACACTTTCCGAAGCCAGTTTACGTTTTGGCCTTAAGACGATGAATGATCGAGCGAGGTCCGTGGGCGCCAATCTAAAACTCGACAGCGCGCCTGACCGGGGCACTAAATTGACGCTTCGCCTTCCTTTGGTCAAAGCAAATCATCATGAAGCCCATCCGCCTATTATTGGCTGACGACCACACGCTTTTCAGAAAGGGTTTGGTGAGTCTGCTGAACCAGGAAAAATGCTTTGAAATACTCGGCGAAGCTGAAAATGGCCGAGAAGCGGTCACTCAAGCCAACGAGAAATCGCCCGACATTGTGCTGATGGACATTCACATGCCCGGCGTCAACGGCTTGGACGCGACTCGGCAAATCACCAAGGCAAGGCCCGAGACGAGGGTGGTGATTCTCACCTTTTCCGAAGAGGATCAAGACGTGGTTGAGGCGATCAAGTCCGGCGCCTATGGTTATCTATCGAAGAAGATTACACCGGCAAGACTGAATGAACTATTGCTCGGAGTCGCGCGTGGCGAAGCGCCTCTGTCAGGCACCACCGCGAGCAAAATCTTGAAAGAGTTTGCCGCACCGTCCTCGACAAGCGCCCCAAACAGTCCGGTCGACGAGCTCAGCGAACGAGAGCGCGAGATCTTGAAATTGCTGGCCGAGGGACTGACCAACAAGGAAATCGGCTGCCGGCTCATAATCGCGGAAAACACCGTAAAGAACCACCTCAAAAACATTCTCGCAAAACTACATCTCCGAAATCGAGTCCAGGCGGCGGCCCTCGCGCTCAAGGAAGGGCTGCTTCCGCTGAAGACCGCTGCCTCGTAAACCTCGTCCATGTACACCGTCCTGCTTTAATAGCCCGTCTGGGCTAGACGTTTATGGCCCTTAATTTCGGTAATTAGCCCTTTTGATTTGACCAAAAAAATTGAGGGTTCATCGCCGCTGCGTTACGTTATTAAAGTCGGCGCAAGCGACTGAGATTTCTCCGAAGAAAGCTTCAACTCTTCGCGCCTGTAGCCGACTCGCATTCATCGCAAAGTTTTCTGTACCTGTCGGGGTTAAGGAGTAATTGACGTGTTGTACTCGCGACGTTCGATCGCTGGTACGAGCCAGTTGGGCAGGCTCCAGATTCTCGAACTCACGAATTTCTCACTGGCAAGCTTGTTTATCTTGTTACAGTTGTTTCAATTTTTCATTCTGCCCATCTATTTGTTGCCGAAGGGAACGCGATGGGACTACCTGGTTATTCTCCTCGCCTTTACGATCACTCCGCTGTGGGCGCTGCTTCATGAGGCAATCCACGGAATTTTCAATTCATCAAGTCGACTAAACCGTGTCTTCGGACGAATGCTGGCCATTTGTTTTGGCTCACCCTTCAATATTCTGCGGCTCACCCATCTTTCACATCACAAGTTCAATCGCACGGTTACGGAAAAGGGAACAGAGATCTATGATCCCAAGAACGTTTCGTGTTTCCGTGCGTCGATTCAATATTTCTTCTACATTTTTTGCGGCCTCTATTTACTCGAAGTCTCGTCGATATTTCTTTTTTTCTTGCCGCCAAAAGTGTTCGGGCGAATGCGTTCCCGTCTGTTGAAACACGGCAATCTGCAGGAAAAATGGTTGGCGGCGCAATTTGCGGATGAACACGTCGTTCGGCAAACGCAAATTGATGGGCTGGTCATTTGTGCGATATTGGTTTTAAGCGCCTGTTGTTTTGGACAGCACTGCCTAATTTTCGCCGCGCTGCTGATGCTCCGAACTTTCCTAGTCTCATTTCATGACAACGTTTATCACTACGGAACGCCATTGGGCATGACCGTTTCTGGGCATAATCTTTTCATGCCTCGATCCATTTCGCGGTTGGTGCTTAATTTTAACTTGCACCGAATACATCACCAGTATCCAAACGTTCCATGGACTCAGCTGCCGGAATATTTCATCCGCCAATCCGAAGTGTACGACGAGCATTTTCTTACCGCTGCGCTGAACCAGCTAAGGGGTCCTATCGCGGCCACCGACACCCCTGCACAATCGCAAGGAGTGCGAAACCGTGACCGCCTCCTGCAAACGCTTCCGTGACCGCCTGCGTCTCTATGCGTGATCCTTGGCCAGGGGGACTTGCTGTCGCTCGGTTTAGTCCTTGGGATCTTTTTTTCGTTTCCATCTGGCAATCGTGCTTTGTGGTCGCCCGACGAAGGCCGTTACTCCGAAGTCGCGCGGGAAATGGTGCTTAGCAGCGATTATGTTACGCCTCATCTCAACGGCGTTAAGTTTTTCGAAAAACCTCCGCTTTTTTGGAAGAATAGGCTTAGGTCTGTCGAACGATAGATGGCACAGATACGAAAACCATAGAGCATGACTGTCGCCGTTAACGCTAGTCGATTGGGATTACAACGTTAGACTAGCTTCGCGTCCGTATTCTCATGGACCGCGACATGTGATTCCTCGGATGGCGCGAATGGCTATTCTTGCGCCGAACCAAGAAGCATGTTCAGGGTCGCTCACGATTCCCACCCCCAATCCTTTGCCAATAGAATAAATCCCGTCAACTACGACTCTGTTGAGGCCTGTCCATTCACTTAGTACTTCTAATTCTCCACCGCGGTAGCGTCATCCAAAAACCATCGTGCCCCAAGACGGCACAATTGCGCCAAAGAAGGAAGCGTTGATGCGCGACAGTCGTCCGGACCCGACGGCCCATCAATAACGACCCACTATCCTCGTGTGTGCGAGACTATGTTGAGCAGAGGCTAGTCCGTGAGTTATTTATTTCAGCCTTATTGTTCCGATTCGCGATTTCAAGAGGACAGTGCATTTTTAAGACGCGAGAATTCCGGTGGACATGCCATTAGTCGCGGATTCCACGAGTCGTCTTGAATAGCGCGATCCAACGCTTAGTTAAAAAATTCATTGTCAGCGATTAACTAGCAAGATGATCAGTCACTGGCGGATTTAGCAGACACGAAAAATGGACCGACAGCAAAAAACTTAGCGTTTGGGCTGGTCCTAAAATTGCGTTGTGCGCTTTTTCTGTTGGATGGAGCCGGTATACGGATAACGTCCTCCTTCCCGGATCATGCTTCCCCGTCACACGAACCCGTATGCCGGCTCCAGTTCCACTTCAGCAGTTCGACGATGGAATACCCCTCATGGTCCGGCAAACGTAGACCTTCGCATCTATCTGTTCTCTACACCGGGAGACACTGCTATGAACGACGACCATATTCGAGAGATTTATCGACAATGTTTGGAAGTAAACCGCGTCACCTTCGCTGACGGCGAGTACGGAATAGCCTATCAGGTACTCTTGGTGGCTCTGCGATGCGGGCAGAGGCTTAGAGATCTCTCATTTCTGAGTGAGGTTGAGCGGCTCGCGGAAAAGGAGTCGAGATACCTCGACGATCATTTTCCACAATGTGAGTATTCAAACAAAGCTGCTCTTCCACGAGGAAATCTTGGTCTTTTCCAAACGGCTGCGCACCAGGCCAGAACTATGGTCCGCACGATGAGGCAACCCAAACGCTGATGGCTGGACTTAGTCCGTTTGAAATCATGTCCGGAGGTTGCGCTCATTCACCGGGGGAACCACCGCCAAACAACTAAAGCCATGACGATTGCCCATTGAGTCACAACAACTATCCACCAAGCGGCTACCCGGTACCGTCGCTTCACTATTCCACCTCTGGCAGCGGAGTAATTTCTACCGACACTGATCGTTGATTTCTCGCCCGCTACCTTTCAAAGTTCTTAGCAGGAAGTCGCGGCTATTAACTTCGCTATCATCTTTGAACTTTACCTACTTATCGCCAATATACTTGATGAGCGCTTCCATTTATCTCGTAGAGACTTTCCCTGCCGGCAGCAGAACCTTTCCAGCGAAACCTTTAGAATTGAAGACAGCCGCTATCAAAAGATCAGACGCTCTCGCATATAAAGAAAGATCTTTCGAATAGTAAAAATAACCCTAACGGACGAGCACCGAAAAACCTAGAAGAAAGCTATCTTCTAGCTTTCCGCAAGATTACATTTTAGTAACGGAGGCAGTTGGAAACGGAGAGAGACGC
>Ga0207650_10003972_pt1 | contig 10124 bp, 6 predicted proteins | sample KBSS63metaG_FD_184325 | JGI IMG/M metagenome (GOLD analysis project Ga0207650, IMG submission 184325) | Switchgrass rhizosphere microbial communities from Kellogg Biological Station, Michigan, USA - KBS S6-3 metaG (SPAdes) (version 2) | ecosystem: Host-associated > Plants > Roots > Rhizosphere >...
GCCTGTTGTATTTCTAATGTAACTCGTTTCTTACCTTCTGTTCCGGGATATGTTTATGCACAAAATCAAAATGATCTTTATGTAAATCTTTTTATGTCGAACAAGGCAAATGTTACATTGCCTGTTGGTAGCGTGAACATAGAACAATCAACTGAATATCCATGGAAAGGAAAAGTAAGCATTGCTGTTGACCCTCAAAAAGCGTCAGCATTTGCTTTACACATACGCATACCTGGTTGGGCAAAACAGGAAGCGGCACCCGGTGATCTTTATTTTTTTGCCGACAGAACTGCCAAACCAATAACCATAATGCTTAATGGCAAAAAACTGGATTACAAAACGGATAAAGGCTATGCGGTGATTCCTCGTAAATGGTCGAAAGGTGATAACGTAGAAATTGATTTTCCAATGGAAGTAGAAAAAGTGCTGGCTAATGAAAAAGTGGAAGATGACATGGGTCGTTTTGCATTTCAAAAAGGGCCAATCGTTTATTGTATTGAAGGACCGGATAATTATGATAAGACCGTTCAGAACATTGTAGTGAGCAAAGATGCAAATGTAAAAGAAACGTACAACAGTGATCTTTTAAATGGTGTGCTTGTATTATCAACCAAGGGCAGTTCAACAAAGCGCCAGTTAAATTCAGATGCATTGCAGAAAACAGAACAGGAAATAAAAGCCATTCCTTATTACGCATGGAACAATAGGGGATCGGGGGAAATGGAAGTATGGATTGCTTATGATGAATCAGTAGCCCACCCAAAACCGGCACCAACAATTGCTACAAAAAGCAAAGCCTCTTCTTCATTGAATAATCAACGAATGGAAAAAGCGTTGAATGATCAATACGATCCAAAAAATTCAAATGATCATTCGGCAATATACTTTCATTGGTGGCCAAAGAAGAATACAACAGAATGGGTGCAGTATGATTTTGACCAGGAATATACAGTTTCTGAATCGAGTGTATATTGGTTTGATGATGGTCCATCCGGTGGTTGCCGCATCCCGCATTCATGGAGAATATTATACAAAGACGGAGACAACTGGGTGCCTGTAAAAAATCAAACGCCTTACGAAATTTCCAAAGACAAATACAACGGAATAAAATTTGAACCGGTAAAAACAACGGCATTGCGACTGGAAGTAACATTACCAGCCGATTTTGCTACTGGCATTCATGAGTGGAGTGTAAAGTGAAAATCGATTTTCTTGCATTAAAAATAATTCGATAGTGCTGTATTGGTGTTTCACACTTTAAGGGACTTGTATGAACAAGCCGAGGGAATGAAAAAAGAAATTGCGTGAAATGGGTGAATTAGTACTTAACTAATTACTACATAGCATCGCCTGTTGTGTCACTCCCTTGTACGTTCAGAACATTATTAAGCATGGTGGAAAAGTTATTACTGAAATGAAAAGTCTTTTATGCGAAAAGATATTTCCATATGGGACCATAGAGAAAATGGGTTTAAATAGTTATGTGGCTTTTTATGTTCCTTATTTGGTTCCAAAAAACTTGTTTTAAGGAATCTACGAGAGTAGAAGTGAACATCGAAAGTGATGATAAGAATTGTTGAACGTATAAGTGTGCGACGCAACCGAAGTATCATAGTAGTAATGTAGATTGGCACATAAAAAATTATCATTATGCCGCTTTTCCACTTAAATTTTAAAACAAGTTGCTTTTCCATAAACAGTCAATAAAGAAAACTTAAGCAATGACTTCCATTTAAAATTTGTGTATCATTATCTATTCGGTCAATTATTAAGAAGTTCGGGTTTAGATACGATAAAACGAAGTTTTTGAATCACAGTAATTTCAATAGCTCTAACATTCAAAATTTATAATAATGTTCACGAGATTTTTTTACCTGGTTATTTTGTCTTCATGTGCAATAGCAACACATGCACAAACCGGTACGCAGTCCATCAAATTTCAGGCTGGAAAAAAAAATTCATCAGCGGCCTTATCCCAATACAAGCCATCGCGTGATGAAATGATGAAACGTTATCGTGATGCAAACTTGTTGGACAGCACTATTCGCAATAAAGTTTTCAAAACAAACGTACAGGCCAACTGGCAGCCAGATGGAGAAAGTTTCTGGTATCGCAATTCGCTGAAAGATTCCACAATCGAATATATCTATGTTGATGCAGCTAAAGCACAAAAAAGAAAAGCATTTGATCATGTTAAGCTGGCACAGGCTGTTGGTAAAGCTTCAGGGAAAACCTATGATGCTGCACGCCTTCGCATTCCTAACCTCGTGTTTGAAAATAATGCCTCGGTTATCACTTTCCAAATGGATGCTAGTTGGTGGAAATGTGATTTGACTACCTATGAATGTACCTCCACATCCACACCTCCCGGCTTCAGAGATAATACAGACCGCGAAAGAAGATTTGGAGGTGGCAACCGTGGGAATTTCGACCAGAATGAACTTGGACCCATGACAAGAAGAGCCCGTGCCTTCCGTTCAGACAGCATTTCACCCGATAAGCAATGGGTGGTGTTTGCAAGAAACGGAAATGTTTTTCTCCGCGCAGCAAATGGAGCAGAAGAATCACAACTAACCAATGATGGAACTATTGAAAAACCATACGGCCAATTTGCGTGGTCGCCTGATAGTAAAAATGTAATCGGTTATCACATCAATCCTGTAAAAGATAAAGAAGTATATTATGTATTGTCTTCTGCCGGCGGAACAAGAGGACAACTCCGTTCACGCGGCTATGCTCAACCAGGCGATTCCAATAGCAGCTATGAAATGTTTGTGTTTAATGTAGCCGATAAAAAACAAACACGGGTTGATATTGGTATAATCGATTTTTCCGGTGTGCCTTTATTACACTGGCGCAAAGATGACAGTAACTATTTTACTTTCGAAAGAGTGGACAGGGGCCATCAACGCTTCTGTATTATAGAAGTAAATCTGCCTTCAGGCAAATCCCGTGAAATTGTTGACGAAAAAACAAACACCTTCATTTTTGAGCAGCGCATTTTTACTTATTACATGCCCGACACACACGAAATTCTCTGGGTAACTGAAAAGGATGGGTGGCGTCAAATTTATCTGTTGGATGAATTAACCGGAAAAGAAAAAACACGGGTGACAAAAGGTAATTGGGTAGTAAGAGAAATTGATAGCATTGATCAGAAGAAAAGACAGGTATGGTTTGAGGCAAGCGGTATGAATCCAGGTGAAGATCCTTACTTCGTTCATTATTACAGGATTGGTTTTGATGGTAAAAATTTAGTGAAGCTTACTGAAGAAAATGCCAACCACCGGGCGTCATTTTCACCAAACCGAAACTATTTTATTGATAATTATTCACGGGTAGATATGGCCCCGATTATCGAATTAAAAAGAACTGAAGACGGTTCAAAAATTATGGAGCTGGAGAGAGCCGACATCTCAGCATATCTTGCTACCGGACTTAATTTGCCTGAACCGTTTCACGCAAAGGGAAGGGACGGTGAGACAGATATTTGGGGAGTGGTTTTTCGTCCACGCCATTTTGATCCTAAGAAACGGTATCCCATCATCGAACAGATTTATGCAGGTCCGCAGGGGTCATTTGTTCCAAAAAGTTTTTACCCATATGGTGAAACACAAAGTCTGGCAGAACTAGGATTTATTGTAGTGCAAATTGATGGTATGGGAACATATAACCGTTCAAAAGCTTTTCATGATGTATGCTGGAAAAATTTAGCCGATGCAGGTTTTCCTGATCGCATTTTATGGATGAAAGCTTTGGCTGCCAAATATCCTTATGTGGATACAACCAGAGTAGGAGTGTATGGTACCTCAGCAGGCGGACAAAATGCTGCAGGTGCCGTTTTATTCTATCCACAATTTTATGATGCAGCAGTATCTGCATGCGGTTGTCATGATAACAGGGTAGACAAGCAATGGTGGAACGAGCAATGGATGGGATATCCTGTTGGCAAACATTATGAAGAACAGTCAAACATAACCAACGCTTATAAATTACAGGGCGACCTGCTGCTGGTTGTGGGTGAAGCAGATGAAAATGTTCCGCCGGAATCTACATACCGTGTAGTGGATGCATTGATCAAAGCAGGAAAGACCTTTGATTTTTTGGCAGTACCCGGAGCGGGTCATGGTGATGGCGGCCCTTATGGAAGAAAAGTGAAACGAGATTTCTTCGTAAAAAGTTTATTGGGTGTAGATCCTCCAAAACGAAATATAAAAGAAATTTAGTCCTGGTACATTTTGTGACCCGTGTTAGTTGCAGTTGTATTTGCACGTCATCAAAAAAATATTATTGCTCCACAGTTAACGCTTGTTTTCCAGTTGTAGCTACAGTCACTTTATTCTTTCCTACAGCAAGGTAATAAATAGGTATTCCAAGAAGCGTAATGATTAGTCCCGGCCATGTATACGTGGGTTTATAAACGATTAATAAAATACAAAAAGTTAATCCCATTAAAATGTATACCACAGGCAATATCGGGTAACCAAAAGCTTTATATGGTCTGTCTGCCTCCGGGCGTTTTTTCCTGAGAATGAAAATTCCGGCAATGGTGAGCATATAAAACATAACGACAACAAAAGAGATCATGTCCAGCAGGTCGCCATACTTGCCACTTAGGCACCATGCACCTGCAAAAACACATTGCAGCCATAGTGCTTTTTCCGGTACCGCATTTTGGTTAAGCGTAGCGATCTTTTTAAAAAACAAGCCGTGCGTTGCCATGGTATAGTACACTCTTGCACCAGCCAATATAATTCCATTGTTGCATCCAAAGGTTGAAATCATAATCATAATGGCAATGATGATGGTTCCTGCATTTCCAAATATCACATTTGAAGCCACAACTCCAACCCGGTCCTTTTCTGCTGAAGCAATTTCCTGTAAGGGCAATACAGCTGTATACACAAGATTGGCTGCAATGTAAATGAGCGTTACGATTAAAGTTCCCAGGAATAAACTCAACCCTATGTTTCTTTTTGGATTCCTGACCTCACTCGCAATAAATGTCACATTATTCCATGAGTCACTGCTAAAGATAGAGCCTACCATTGCTGCAGCTACTGCACCCAGTGCTGCAATAGTGGTATACGAGGTAATACTTCCATTTCTATTCAATTGATGCATGTTCCAGGCATCAGACCAGTTACGATTCCATACATCTGCCTTAAAGGCCAGGCATCCGAAAATTATCAAGCCCGCTAAACTTAGCAGCTTGGTAAGAGTGAAACTTGTCTGGATTATTTTTCCGCTCCTGATTCCTTTTGTATTTAAAAAGGTGAGCAGCATGATAACCATAATAGCAAGCAGCTGTGCTGGTGAAATAGAAAAAAGTCCGAAATGAAACACAATCCGGTCCTCGCTAAACACCGGGAAAATATACGCTGTAAATTTTGCGAAGGCCACTGCTACTGCAGCAATGGTTGCTGTTTGAATCACAGAAAAAAAACTCCAGCCAAATAAAAATCCTATCAATGGATTATATGCTTCTTTTAAATAAACATATTGCCCGCCAGCCCTGGGAAACATACTACTTAATTCGCCATAGCTCATTGCTGCGGTGATGGTCATGAATCCTGTAATGAGCCATACAGCAATCAGCCAGCCTGCACTTCCTACATTCCGCGTAATATCTGCACTGACTATAAATATTCCGGAGCCAATCATGGAGCCAGCTACAATCATAGTGGCATCCAGCAGTTTAAGCGATGGTTTGAATGTGGTCGTACTCATAATGGACTGATCTTTAAGAACGCGGGGAAGATAATAATTAAAACAGGCTTTCCTGTTTCTATCGTTTACACAATCTGAATTATTTATAAACGGATTTTAACCCGCTTTAGAGGATCGAAGTGATTTACATTTTACAAACACAGCCCTCTCGAAAATTAAGAAAATGAATAGTGACTTGTACCTCCGTTATCGGATATTGGCTATTACTTCCCATATTTTAACCCGATTGCCTGTTTTTTTTGGAAGACAAGGTTAATATTCTGTAAATTAAACCACCATTTCACTACACCCAAAGATTGCTTTATGAAAGTACTTCCATTTACTATCCCTGCTTCACAGGATAAAACTATCCTTGTACAGGAAGACATCGCACCCCAGTTTTATCCGCATTTGCATCGTCACGAAGAGATTCAGCTGACTCTCATTTTAAAAGGAGAAGGCACGTTGCTTGTTGGAAACAGTATGCACAGTTTTAAGGCGAACGAGGTTTATTTCATAGGTGCAAACATGCCGCATGTTTTTAAAAGCGATGATTCTTACTTTGCAGCAGGTGCCAACAAGGAGACCCATGCACTTACCATTTTTTTCAACACAAAAGGGAAGCTGGCTTCCTTGTTTGATTTGCCTGAATTGAAAAATGTGTATACATTTTTTTCAACTCACTATAGTGGTTTCAGAATTCCTGAAATTGCCTTTAATGATATTTCAGGCAGAATATTAAGTATCAAGTATTCTTCGGGTCTGGACCAGCTGATGCAGTTTTTCCAGTTGCTAAAAACATTGAGCGGACTTGAGATCACCACACCTCTTTCTTCAGATGTGCAGCCCAAAACATTCAGTGATCATGAGGGCATGCGCATCAGCAATATTTACAACTATATCATGAAGCATTATAACCGCGACCTTACCCTGGAAGAAGTGGCTGGTGCAGCTTACATGACACCACAGGCTTTTTGTCGTTATTTTAAAAAGCATACAAGGGTTACGTTTGTCAGCTTTCTGAATGATATTCGGATTAACGAGGCTTGTAAAAAACTACTCGACGGAAGTTATGACAGTGTATCAGCTGTAGCATTTAATTGTGGCTTTAACAGTATCACCAATTTCAATCGTGTATTTAAATCAACTACGGGTAAATCACCAAGGGAGTATACCGCTGAATTTTTGAGTAAGGTGAATTAAGAGTTATAGTATTGCCTGTAAGTACTAGGCATTTCTATTATAGCAAGCTGTGTCAAAGCTGACAATAATAGGAACATGATCGCTGTATTTACACCAAAATTCATGCTCACCAACTTCAACTGAAGTCAAATGTTGGGCTATGTCCTTTGAAGCAAAGCAATAATCAATGTGATAAGGTTTGTCTTTTCGTCTATACATATAAAGTGTGGGATGTTCTTCGCTGCCCTGCGTTTGATTAAAGTGTTTATGATAGACGCTATAAATATCTTTCGCTTCTAAACGTTTTACCAGTGTTGAATGATTTCCTTCCCGCCTGGGTTTGTCCCAAATTGTGTTACTATTAAAATCACCAATTAAAATTGTGCGCCTATTTGTTATTAGTTTTTCGTAATGATTGATGGCTTTCCACACCTGGGTTATATATTGTCCGTCCGGATCTTCGGGATTGTTAGCCCAAATTGCAAAAAGAGTAAAGTCAAAACTGCCCCCTGAAACAGTAATAGGGATAACCATTTTGAAGCTGTCATCATAAATATCCAGAACTTTTAAGCGAAAGTCACAAAATGAAAAAATGCCAAGTCCTTTGTTCTGGTTTTGACCAAACCATAAATTGTCTGTAGGCTTTGGCGTATCCATGTTAAAAAATATTTTGTCCGGATGCTCACATTCGGGAACAATGAGAATATCCGGCTGATGTTGCAAAATGAAATCAGCTTTCTTCCTAAAAGCCATATTGCAGTTCCATGTTATAATCTTCATCTGTGGGGTTTGGGGAACGCACAAGGTTTTGTGTATATGTCTAAGTCTACCGGGTGAGTTGCTTAGTGATTCAAATATAGTATTCCTTGTAATAGATTTCGTCTTGTTGAATCTGTCGCCATTTTTCCCAAACAGGTTATCGTAGTTTAAGTGTTCACTCCATATTTTCGAACACTGTATTTATATTCTTTACCATAACGGAACCATTTAACTATCGAAGGATAGGTCAAACTGTGTATCTATAATCTCAACCGATAGTAACCCAACATCAGTATATTTATAACAAACTTACTGTTATGACTTCCCGCCGCCATTTTCTGCAAAAGATCACTCTGTCAGCTGCCGTGTTACCTTTTTTAAGGGTGAACGAAAACACAAAAGCCGTAACGTCTCATGATCAGGCTCATGACGATAAGGTACTTCGTGTGGCTATCATGGGATTGGGCAGCTATGGTAGTCGCGTGGCTGAAGCCATGCAATCCTGCAAAAGAGCCAGGCTTACAGGCGTAATCAGCGGCACACCTTCCAAAATAAAAGACTGGCAAAGCAAATACAACATTCCTGATAAGAATTGTTACAACTATGAAAACTTCGATGCCCTAAAAAATAATCCCGATATCGACGCGGTGTATGTCATCACGCCAAATGCCTTGCATCATGACCAGGTGATTCGTGTAGCAAAAGCCGGCAAGCATGCGATTTGCGAAAAACCAATGGCTATAAATGCAAAAGAAGGGCAGGAGATGGTAGACGCCTGTAAAAAAGCTAACGTGAAGCTGCTTGTAGGTTACCGAATGCATTTTGAACCAAAAACGCTTGAAGTCATTCGCATGAGAAAAGATGGGGAGTTTGGCAAGATCATGTTTTTCCAGGGACAGACCGGCTTTACTATTGGTGATCCAACCCAATGGCGACTGAACAAAAAACTTTCAGGCGGAGGCTCTATGATGGACATAGGCATTTACTCGCTTAATGGTGCCCGTTATATGGTTGGTGAGGAACCTATGTGGGTGACAGCCCAGGAAACAAAAACAAATCCGGAAAAATTTAAAGAGGGGGTTGATGAAACAATCCAGTTTGAATTGGGTTTCCCGGGTGGTGCAATTGCGTCATGCCTGTCCACATACAACATGGGCAACCTTGATCGCTTTTTTATGACTGCGCAAAAAGGCTTTGCAGAATTATGGCCTGCTACGGGTTATGGTCCAATTAAGGGACGCACAAATAAAGGTGAGTTAACACAACCACATATGACCCATCAAACGGTTCAAATGGATGAAATGGCAGCCATTATTTTAGATGGCAAGCAACCAATGGTTCCGGTGGATGGCGAGGAAGGCGTAAGGGATTTAAAAATTATTGATGCCATTTATGAAGCTGTCAGGAAAGGAAAACGGGTGGATTTGAAATGAGATGAAGAGGTTCAAAAGGTTCAAGGCGTTCAAAAGGTTCAAGATTATTTTTAAATAACAATTTTGCAAAATCAACTTGCTATATGAATAAGCGGACTGCAATTCTTTCTTTTTTCTTTTTTGTCTTTTCATTTGCTTATGGTCAACAAGTACAGATAACTCCACCTGTCGACCAAATAAAATTATACACCCCGGATTGGAAAGGTGAACGATTGGCAGATGGCCGTCCGAAAGTTGCCGATAAATTACTGGACCGGCTAAAAAATATTTCGATGGAAGAAGCCTGGGGCTATTTAAGAAATAAAGGATTCCAAAATCAATATGAAGGCGAGTGGCAGATTTTGCGTCCGGATTCTGTTATGGTTGGCCGCGTGGTAACAGCGCAGTACATGCCGCTGCGGCCGGATGTTGATAGCCTGATTCGAAAACAGGGAAGAAAGGAAGGTCGCGTTGGTGGTACCAATTCATGGCCAATTGATGTACTGAAGGAGGGAGACATATATGTTGCTGATAGCTATGGAAAAATTGCTGACGGAACTTTAATTGGTGATAATTTGGGAAATTCCATTTATGCGCACTCAGGTAAAGGCGTAATTTTTTACGGTTCGGTAAGAGATGTGGAAGGCCTCGAAGACATAAACGGTTTTAATGCATGGATGAAAGGAGCTGATCCTTCCTACATACAACAAATGATGCTAACAGGTATTAATATTCCCATTCGAATTGGCAGGGCAACGGTTTTACCCGGTGATGTGGTTTTGGCAAAAAAAACAGGGACCATTTTTATTCCTGCATCGATGGTGGAAGATTTGGTTATAAATTCTGAATTCATTCAACTGAAAGACGAATTTGGTCATCTGCGCCTGCGCGAAAAAAAATATACTCCGGGCCAAATCGATCAGCAATGGACTGATGAAATCAAAAAGGATTTTGTTCAATGGCTCGATACTAAAAAAAACCTTCCGATGTCAAGACAGGAATTGGATGCATACATGAAGCAGAGGACATGGTGAGCCTGCGAGTTTGTAATTTGCGGTTAGC
>Ga0207650_10003983_pt1 | contig 10109 bp, 11 predicted proteins | sample KBSS63metaG_FD_184325 | JGI IMG/M metagenome (GOLD analysis project Ga0207650, IMG submission 184325) | Switchgrass rhizosphere microbial communities from Kellogg Biological Station, Michigan, USA - KBS S6-3 metaG (SPAdes) (version 2) | ecosystem: Host-associated > Plants > Roots > Rhizosphere...
ATAGAGCAAGACCGGGGTGCGGAGGCGACGGTCCTCGAGCAGCTCGGTCATGTCGAATCCAAGGACGCGGTTCTCGAAGTCGAGCTCATCCTTGGTGTTGTCGAAGAGCCAGGCATTCTCACCGTCGAAGATCCACGGATCGAGGCGAGACGGAAGATCGCCCGGCTGCGGCCGGCGGCCGCCGCCGAGGAGATCGCGCAGGAAGCGGAGACGGCGCAGCTCGGGGCCGTGCGCGAAAATCTCGTCAATCGCCTTGGTGATGACGCTTTCTTCTTCCGCGGTCGCCTCCACGAGGCCGGACAGCCAATCGCGAAGGAAGGCGCGATTGACCGCCGTGTCCGGCAGGCGAAGCGGATTGAAGCCCGTGACGGCACCGCGGGTCATCCGCTCATACCGGCCACCGAGCGCGCGAAGGAAGATTTCCGAACCGCGATCCTTGTCGAACAGGATCGTGCGCGGCGAGAATTTCTGCGCCTGCGCGGCGAGGAAGTTCAGCACCACGGTCTTGCCCGAGCCCGACGGGCCGATAATCGTGAAATTGCCTAGGTCGCCCTCGTGGAAGTTGAAGAAGTAAGGCGTGGCACTGGTCGTCTCGAAGACGCTGACTGCTTCACCCCAGTGGTTCCCACGGGCGCGCCCCATCGGAAAACCGTGCAGGGAGATGAAGCCGGCGGCGTTCGAGCTCGAGATTAGCGCGCGGCGGACGACATATTGCTCGTTGCCCGGGAACTGACCCCAGAAAGCCGGTTCTAGATTGACGTCCTCGCGCACCGCGACTGCGCCAATATCGGCGAGGGCAGCCGCCGCATCGGCAGTCGCACTCTCGAGGGCCTCGATCTCGGGGCTGCGGACCAGAAGGCTGAGGTGATGATCGCCGAAGCTGAGCTGGCCGGCGCCGACCGCATCGCGGGCGGCGAGCATCTCGGCGCGCTCCGTGGCCGCACCTTCATCGGCGCTCCGCAACCGGCGAAGGGATAGGTCAATGCGTTCGCGCGCTGTCTGACGCTCGATCGGGGCGAAACTCTCCGTGATCACCAGCTCGTGCGGCACGCGAAGAAGGGTGTCGAGCAGCCCCGCGCGGCTTGCGTCCGGATATTCCTTGATGCCGAGCAGGCTCGCAAAGCCGCGCGACGCAGGGCCGCGAATCTCGATGGCGTCGAGGCCGAAGCTGATCCGCGAATATGGGATGTGGTGACCGAGATCCTGTTCCGGCCGAGGCAGGAGCACGGGCCGCATCTCGCCGTTGTAGAGAGCCGACAGGAGTTCGAGCGGCTCCGAATAAACGCCCGTCTCATTCTCGTAGGTACCGAGGACGCGAACACCATAGGACTGGAGCGCCGCGCTCAGCGCCGCAGTCGCTGAATCGAGCTCCAGCGCTTCAGCACCCGACAAGGACGTCAGGGCCGGCTTTGAGCCGAGCTTGCTCAGTCTTTCGGGCAAGCCCGCCTTTCCACGTGGAGGCCGAATGACGATCGTCAGGAACTGCTCGTTCAGGAACAGGCGGCCCTCGTTGAGCTGAGTGCTCCAGCGGCGATCGATCTCGGCCGAGAAGGCATCGGGGGAGCGGGCGCCGAGATCCACCTCGACCCGGCGACGAATGAGATGATGGTAGAGAACGGCTTTGGAATTGAGCGCGCTGCGAAGCACCACGTCGCGCACGGCGAGCAGATGATTGAGGACGTCGTCATCCTCCGTCTCGAACGGGAATCCCGCGAGCCGCATGCAGCGCATCAGCGAGCCGTCGCGCAGGCGCAGGGTCGAAGCGTCGATGTGACAGGCATAGGGAAGACGGTCGCCGCCGCGGGCTTCCTTCTTGTTCCAGGCTGCCGGTCCCAACCACTTTTTCATGGTCAATATTCTTCCTTACGGCGCGTAGCTGTTGCAGCCCCAGCGCTTCCAGTTCCTGGTGCGCGGGCAGCGGCTGACTTTGGTGATCCACAGATCGAACACGCGGGGTTCGCGAAGGCAGGCGAAATAGCCGATCACGTGCACGGCCAGGGCGACGGGTAGCGCGATGAAGCTGTGCGTGATCAGGAACGCCTCGGTGGTCACTGCGGCGTTGATGATGAAATAGCTGTAGGTCACGCCCGCGAACATCTGCGGCCGGGTAAGCGCGCGAAATACGGGCGACCTCGAAAGAGCCATGGCTTCGGCTAACCCGCCGCTGCCGCCGACTGGATGCCGCTGACGATCGCGGCAGAGCCGAACAGGATGAAGCAGCCGATGATCACGGTTGCTCCGAAGCGCCAGTTCATGCGGCCCGTAAGCATCATGAACCCGACCATGGCGACGGCGATGACGGCGACGGCGGTTGCAACATTGCCGAGCAAGGTGCCCTGCAGCCACATCAGCGCAGCGACGATCGGGCCGGACCCTTGCGGATCGACCTGACCCGCCGCGAACGCGGGGCTTGCAAGCATCATTGGCAATGCGGCGAGGCCGCGGCTGATCTTCATTGATTCCCTCCCGTGGAGACTAGCGAGACGCGCCTCACGATGGACGCGACATAATTCTGGGTTTCGGCGATGGCCGGGATTCCTCCCGCGCTACGCACCCGGCCAGGACCCGCATTGTATGCAGCAAGTGCTTTTTCGACATTTCCGCCAAATTGATCAAGGAGTTGGCGAAGATATCGCGCCCCCCCGAGCAGGTTTTGCGACGGGTCGGCCGCATTGACCCCGAGGTCGCGCGCTGTTCCGGGCATCAACTGGGCCAGACCCATCGCGCCTTTGGGCGAAAGCGCCTGCGGATTCCAGCGGCTCTCCTGCCAGACCAATGCCGAAAGCAGCGACGGGCTGACGTTGGCCACCGCTGCCGCCTGATTGAGTGCCGCTGCAAATTGCGGTGGCACCGGCACCGGTCCGTTGTTCGTAAAAGCCCAGGCCGGCAAGACCGGCTGACCAGATTCATCAACCACCTTATCCGACGCGGAGCTCGTCACCACTTCCCAAGTGGCCGCGCCCGAACCGTCGCGGACGGACACCGTTCCGTCTGGGGCGATCTCCATCACTTGCCCGTATGAAGGAGACGCAAGAAGTCCCGCGGCAACGCCCAAGGCGGCCGCGACAAGGCGCCGCGTGCGCCATGCGGAAAAACGAGCTGCGTGCTGCAGCGAGAATTCAACCAACAATCTTTGCCACCCCCCGGGGTACTCAAAGCCTATCTTGCACGTGCCGGAGCATCGGGCGAGACAGTTAATATTTGTTTACGATAGATTGAGTTCGACGCTCGGTTTGCTGGCGGATTCTCCATAGAAAACTGTGGATAAACCGTTCGTCGCCGACCGAGTTCGTGTAAACGCAAATTAAACAAAAGCGGCAGCAGATTTCCCGTTCCTCTGGAGCGCGCTAATTTACGGCAACAAACGGGGTGAGAGCGGGCCGATTCGCCAATGACTTCAGGAATTTCACCAAAGATTCGCCCTGTCATTCTGTGCGGCGGCGCCGGCACGCGGCTGTGGCCGGTCTCACGCCAGGCTTATCCGAAGCAGTTCCTCCCGGTCACCGGCGACAGATCGCTCCTTCAGCAGACGGCCGATAGGTTGTCGGGGAGTCACTTCGCCCCCGCAATCGTCGTAAGCGGAGAGGATCAGCGTTTCCTGGTCGAACGACAGCTGGCCGGAACTGCAGTTGAGGCGATACTCCTCGAGCCGGCGGGTCGAAACACCGCCGCGGCGGCGGCTCTGGCTGCGGCCTGGCTCGACGCGAGCGGACGCGATGAGCTGATTTTGCTGATGCCTTCCGATCATGTGATCGGCAACCGCGATGCCTTCATCCAGGCGATCGAGATCGCCGTACCGCATGCCGAACATGGCGCGATCGTCACCTTCGGCGCATCGCCGAGCGAACCGAATACGCAATATGGTTATATCGAAGCGGACGCATCCGGGTCCTTCGGGGATGGAGCCTTTCCGATTAAGCGCTTCGTCGAAAAGCCCAACGCGGAAAAGGCGACCGAATATTTGGCCGCCGGCCGCTTCTACTGGAATGCCGGCATCTTCCTCGCGAAAGCCGGGACCATCCTCCGCGAAATGCGGAGCTTCCTGCCCCTCAGCCTGGACGCTGTCACGGCTGCGGTCGAAGGCGCATCCAACGAGGGTCTATTTGTCCGCCCTTCCGCAGACGCCTTCAACCGCGCCGAAAACATCTCGATCGACCACGCGATCATGGAGAAAACGACTAGGGGCGTCGTCGTTCCGGTGCAGATGGACTGGTCGGACGTTGGCTCTTGGGATGCGGTGTGGAAGCTCGGGGCCGCTGACGAACATGGAAACGTGACAACCGGTAGCGTCGTCGCGATCGATACGCGTGACTCCCTACTTCGTTCGGACGCTGATCTCATGATTGCGGCAGTAGGCCTCGACAGAATGGCTGTGATCGCTGTTCGCGACGCAGTTTTTGTCGCGCCGCTCGAACGCGTGGCCGAGGTCAAGAATATCGTCGAAGTGCTCAAAGCGCAGGAGCCCGAGAGGATTGCCTCGCCGACCAAGATTGCCTGCCCCTGGGGTTCTTCCGAAACGATCGCAAATGGCCCGAACTTCCACGTCAAGCGGATCACGGTGGATCCCGGGCGAAGTCTCTCGCTCGAGCAGCACGTTCAATGCTCCGGGCAATGGATCGTGATCAGCGGCTCGGCCGTGGCCACCGTCGGCGACGACATCTCCATCCTGCAGGAGAATGAATCGATTCATATTCCGGCCGGCACCGTCCACGGGCTGGCCAATTCTGCCGAGGTGCCGCTCGAGCTTGTGGCGCTCCTATGGGGCCCGTGCGAAGACAAAAACGGCACCAAGCGCTTCCAGGATCGCTGAGAAGCATCCTTTCTATTTTTCGATTATTCTGGCGGGAATGCCGATCGCCGTCGCCCCCGCTGGCACGTCGGTGGTGACAACGGCGTTGGCACCTATTTTCGCATGATCGCCAATGGCGATTGCTCCGATGAGGCGCGCGCCTGCCCCTACATCGACGTGCCCCCCCAGCCGAGGAACCCCGCTCGCAGTTGCGCCAATAGTGACCTGCTGAAAAAGCAGGCAATTCGGGCCGATTTCCGCGTCGGGATGGATTACGATCCCGTTAGGATGAGGGATCAATAGACCGCCCCCGATGTTGCAGTTCAGCGGAATGTCGGCCCCCGTTACGATTGACCAGAAACGGTGCCGAAGCGCCGCGACCTTGGCGGCCAACCCAGCATTCCGACTACGCGCGCGTTGATAATCACGGATGCTGAGAAGGAGAGATTTCGACGGCTCCCACCTTCCTGACGTCGGCCGTTCGCGGCACCAATCCGGCTCAGTCGGGGATATAGGGGGCGCGTCCGGCATCTTCACAAGACGAGATGTGACCGATTTTCACGATGGCGCAAGTTGTCTTGATGCGCGCTACCCCGCCGTCATTCCGATCCTAGCCGGAGCGGACCAACAGAATGGCGGCCAGGCTAAGGCTGACCAGACCGATCAGGCTTGTGAGAATGCCCATCGTGCGCGAGCGGACCCATCCTATCGATGCGATGCCTGCAAGGAGCGAGATCATACCGATAACGAACGTGCCATTCATCACACCGAGTGCGCTCCGAGCATGCCGCAGCGCAGATTCACCCATGGTTCCGGCATCCTGAAAGTCGACAAAGATCATCGTGGCGGCCAGAGCCGAAACGGCGAACGAGCTGGCTGCCACGGTCAGCAAGAGAAAGACCCCGCTCAGCAGCTTGGATCGAACCTGCTGAAATATGACTGCCGCCAAGAGGGCGGCGGCAAAGCCCCCAAGAAACGCGCTCACGGCAGCCAGTTGGGGAGCTGAATTTGCCAAGCCGACAGGCGCGTTGGAGACCGATTGTTGCGATGAATTCAATTAGTCGCCTACTTCCGGTGACGTCGCCGATATCGGCACTTCGCATTTGGTAATCGGACTCGCAGCCCCGTTGCTGCCCTACGCCATTGGTCTTGCGGGTGAACTGCGCTCGGCTCGGCCCCGCTCGTCCGACCAAGTACCTCCGTAATCACCACGATGGACACCACTAGCGAAGCTGGAACATCAACAGGCCGGCTGCTGAAGCGGGGCCCTCGATGCCGATTTCCAAACTTCTCATCGGTGGCGGCGGCGTGGCGGCGTTGGCCGCTGTTGGCGTCGCTTTGTCCGATCAAATCACCACGCGCGGGCACGGTGCGCCCGATGCTCCCACCCAGAGGTTTGGCTCCAAGCTCGGCTATCTCTCACCGAGCGAGCTGCCGAATCTGACTGCGGCCTTGCCCTCCCCGCCCGCGCCCGGGTCTGTCGGCATGATCGAGGATGAGACGGCACGGACCGCCGCGCTGGCCCTGAAGGGAACACCACGTTACGCGCTCGCAGCGGCGGACGCGGTTCGCGATCACGCGAATACGGTGAATGACTTCCAGTGCTCCTTCGCCACAGGCATTGCCGCCAACCGGACTCCGAGACTCTACGAATTGCTGTCGCGTCTAAGGCTCGATGTCCGAGCGGCGAGCTATCCCGCGAAAAACCACTTCAAACGGCCGCGACCCTTCGTGGTCCACAATAGCCGCACTTGTTACTTGGATGACGAGAGCATGTCCCGCGGAGACTGGTCCTATCCGTCTGCGCGGGGCGCGGTGGGGTCGGCTTACTCTTTGGTACTGGCCAAGCTTAGGCCCGATCGAGCCGATGCAATTTTGAAGCGCGGACGCGACTTCGGCGAGAGCCGCATCATCTGTGATCAGGAATGGAAAAGCGACATCGAAGCCGGAAAGGTCGTGGCAGCCGCAACACTCCGTCGGATCGAAGCCGAGGCAGACTATCAGGCTGACTTTGCTGCGGCTCGGAAGGAGGTGGCTCTAGAGCTTGCTGCAGGAATCAAGCCACCGCTCAATTGTGCGGCCGAATTCTCGGTCCTTGCCAGCCGTTAGCGCTCCATCGGAAAATCGCGGTCTTCACCTTAGGTACAGCCTCTCTGGCCCATCGCGACGCGTGGAGAGTGACGTGATGACGTACCGTGAGTTGGTTGAGTATCTCCGTTCCAAGTCTGCTCGTTGCCGATCCTTTGCGGACACTGCGACAGACGTCGAAGCGGCCAAGGCGTTGCGCGAAGTTGCCGAAGAGCTTGAAAACGCGAGCTTGACCCTGGAAGCGGTCGAAGCGTCTGCGAAATAGCAAGAAGCGACCCGCCGGAACTGAAGGTAACGACGAGCCGCTCCCCCGACGCTCGCATGCGACGACGAGCCCCGGGGATTTCAATTAAGAAGAGGCTCGCGTTCGAACTTCGTCAAATGCGGCATTGTCTTTTCAAATTACGACAATGCCAGCCCGTTGTGTCTGACAACGCCAACAGATTTGCATCGCTCGCGGCATGAGGCGGGAACGGTACTTTTCCTGATCTGAGGCTCTTTGCCTCGAGCGTATATGAGCGGTGGGCACGCCCATCCCGTTCGATTTGGAGCGCTTGCCCGGGGCGGCTCGGCTTGCTCTCGTTCCCTGGCCGCCCCACGGGCAAGAGCAGCCCTCACGTCATCAGATCATCAAGCCGCAACGGTCCTCGAGCCGGCAGCGTCGCCTTCAATGTCGGGCTTGCGCGAAAGATCCGCAAAAAGAGCGCGGTAGAGAAGGCCGCCGGAGCGCTCCCCCGAGCAGCGGAGCGACCCAAAACATCCAGAGCTGCTGCAAGGCCAGCCCACCGACGAGCAAGGCCGGGCCCGTGCTGCGCGCGGGATTCACAGAAGTGTTCGTGACGGGGATGCTGACCAGATGAATGAGCGTCAAAGCCAGACCGATTGCAATCGGCGCGAATCCACTGGGCGCTCGATCGTCCGTCGAACCCAGAATGACCAGCAGGAAGCCCGCGGTCAGCACAACCTCTGTCAGGAATCCGGCGGAAAGCGAGTAGCTCCCCGGCGAAGCGCCGCCATAGCCGTTCTGGGCCAATCCGTTCGCCGCAAGATCGAATCCCGGCGCCCCGGATGCAATGAAGAGGAGCGTGATCGCAGCCACGACGGCACCCGCGACCTGAGCTGCCCAGTAAGGCAAGATGTCTCGGCCACTGAACCGGCTGCCTGCCCACAGGCCGAGGGTAACGGCGGGATTGAGGTGGCAACCGGAAATATGTCCAATCGCGTAGGCCATCGTGACGACGGTCAGGCCGAAGGCCAGGGCGACGCCCACAAGGCCGATGCCCACCTCGGGAAATTTCGCGGCAAGAACCGCACTGCCGCACCCCCCGAGAACGAGCCAGAACGTACCAAGAAACTCCGCCGCCAATTTCCTGATCATCTCGACCTCCTGCCGGTCACACCAGTTCGATAAGGGGGTGAGTTCGGAAGGCGCATCGGCAGAAATCCCGAGGAACGGGACCATTGCCGGTATACGATTTCTGGATCGCCAAGCGCGCCCAGGTCCTGTCAGAGTTGGGCGGCCGGCTGCTCATTCGAGAGGGTCATCCGGGAACTGTCGTCATCGCCCGCTTACCCAAGCAGCGCGCCTACGCCTAGGGCCGCGGCGTCAGCGTCTGCAATGCCGGCAGCACGGATGCCTGCTCCGACGGTCTGAGCTGCTCGAAGACATCGGCGAGCGGCTTCGTTTCGGGGAGTATGTACACGACGCCGTTCGCAGGGGCGAAAAGCGGCCGCACGACATTCTTGTAGAAACTCGCCGGAACGTTGATGCAGCCGAACGTAATCCGATTGTCCTCGGCCGAAGGCGAGTTCAGCCTTTGAATCCGCCGCTCCCTCTTGCTCGCAGTCACAACTGGATGCAGCGAAATCGCGGCGGCATAATCGACCCAGAGGACCTCGTGGTTGCCGGTCGCCATTCCGATGTGTGCCGCAAAGCGTCCAGCGGGAGTGGTTCGATCGTGGACCGCGATCGCCGAAAGCTTTTGGGTGCCGACGCCAGGCGCAGACTCGTCTCCGCGAGCAATTCCGAGCAATGCCGGGGTCACGCCGGCCAACCGGCTCTCCGCATCAAACACGAAAACCTTCGCGCTGGTCTTGTCGACGACGATGAACGGCGCGTGGTGATTGTCATGCGAGGCGATGATCCACGTCGCAAACTTGTTCACCGCGTCATCTTCTGCATTTGCGTCAGCAGCCACCGCCGCGTCGGCCGATTGCGCACCAAAGGACGCGTCAGACGATTGCGCCACTGCTTGTGTGGAGAAGAACGCGCCAGCTATCGCGATAGCGCACGAAATCGGTCGTCCAAACTGTCTCAACTTCATTCCTACCCGAGCTCAGGGTTGATGCAGCGGAGCCCCGTGGGAGTCCCGACGGACCCCCGAACTCCGCCGCACCCGTGTCAGTTCCGCGCGGGCTTTTTTGCCAGCCGTTGCTCGATGGCGTCCACCCGAGGGGTGAGGGCATCAAGACGCTGATTGGCATTTTGCGCCGCAGCTCCGGCAGCCTGCGCCGCGGCATTCGCCGCCTGGACAGCGCTTTCCACCTGCCCGACGCGCCCTTCCAGAGCATTTACGCGGTCATTGACCACGGCGATGTGCTTATCGACGTAATCCTCCGTCGCGCAAGCGCTCAGGCTGAGTGCGCCCAGGATCGTCAAGCCGGCGACCCCGATTTTCTTTCCTCTTGTCGGCATGTCCTACTCCTTCGTTCCTTGCGGCCGGCTCGGCCTGCGTGTGAACGTGGCCCCAATTGCTGATGAGGTCGCCGCGACTTTGTCCAAGTCAGCCCGCGAGAGAATAGGTGGAATCCCTGAGTTTGAATTGCTGCGATCGCCAAGAGCAAATTCGGTCCGAGCGGATCCTAGGGAAATCACCTGATGTCGATCGTAGGCCAAAAGATGAAATCATCATGACAGGCCCGTTCCCCTTCTCAGTCACGGGTCACCAGAAAGGCGGTTCGATCTCCCCCTTTGTCGAGCCGCCTTTCGTCTGTCCTAGCTAATCGCGTCGTTCAACGCTCGACCAGCAGGGTCAGGCGAGCTTCCGATAGAGCCGAGCGGCCAGCTCCTCCACGACGACCATCGTTACGACCACGATGATCAGCCACACGATTCCGTGAAAGATCCCTTCGAACTTGACCTGGTGCCCGAAGACAAAGCTCAGGCCTTCGAGGATGACGAATTTCGATCCGAACAGGATCAACCAGGCGACAAAGAATTTCAGGGCCATCC
>Ga0207650_10003985_pt1 | contig 10106 bp, 10 predicted proteins | sample KBSS63metaG_FD_184325 | JGI IMG/M metagenome (GOLD analysis project Ga0207650, IMG submission 184325) | Switchgrass rhizosphere microbial communities from Kellogg Biological Station, Michigan, USA - KBS S6-3 metaG (SPAdes) (version 2) | ecosystem: Host-associated > Plants > Roots > Rhizosphere...
TACGACCGTGCGATGCACAAGCGGCGCAACGAGGTCGAACGCTTGTTCCGTCGCCTCAAGGGCTACCGCCGCATCTTCTCGCGCTTCGAGAAGCTCGATCTGATGTTGCTCGGCTTCATCAGCTTCGTGCTCGTCGCTGATGGGCTGCGGATGTGTTAACAGGCCCTAACCGGCCGTTTACACGGTCTCCATCCTCATTTGGAATTAGCTATAGGATTTTTATCAATTCCGCGAGCGTCGGACCTGACATCGTGGTCGCCGAAGCGGACGGAACGTTCACGAACGTCACACCGTTCGATGACCGGGTCCGTATCCCGGACGACAGCAGCTCACCGCCCTTCGTCGGCACCTTGTCGAGCACGGTGTCGCTGCCCGCCGGGCTCAACTTGAGTGGTTCGATGACGCTTGATTCCATGAGCGAGATCGACTCGGTGGACAGGGATCCGCAAACCGGCGCGGTCAGCGCCATCACGATGAAGGGCCGCGCCGCCTGCAATTTCGCCCTCGGCAATTCCTTAGGGCCGCGTCGATTTCGCGACATGAATCTGAACGCCGAGTACGACGCTGGCAAGGGGGTCGTGATCGGAGCCGGTGGCGCTGTCGTGTCGATCTCGGCCAGCATCTCGGTCTCGCGGCTGTTCGCATTCGGAACCTCGCGGGCCGGTGCCAAGATCAGTGTCCTGAATGGCAGCACGCTCGAGGAATTCGAGATCCGAGACACGAATGTCGCTGTCCAACCGGTCGAAACCGTGTTCAGCCGCACGGTCGTGATGCCGGCCGGGGGCAGCGTCTTGATTCATCTGGACGCGGATGCCGAATGCCAGGTCAGCAGCTCGCAGATCAGGTTCACTCAGAGCCAAGCCGCGGAAGCGACGTTCACGATCACGGTCGTGCCGAACTGAGGATCGCCTCGAGGAGCGCGCCACCGATTCTTCGCCTCCCCCATGCACTGCAGAGGCTCCCGAGAACGCCCCCTTTACCGCGGCATTTGGTTGGACGAAGATATTGAGTGAGCCACATCGGCTTGTCTCGAAGGGCCTCTCGGCACTGGTCGTTCGTTGAGCCCCCGCGAGGTGCCAAGGAGATTGGGCCATGTTGTATTCGATCAGTTGGAAGGGCGTCCCTGCCGTGCGCAACACCGCCACGGAGCGGTTCCTGAAGACGGGCGGAAAACCCCCAGCAGGCGTCAAGATGGTCGGCCGATGGCACGACATCGGAAGGATCTCCGGCACCGCAATCGCCGAGACTGATGATCCAACACTGATGGCGAAATGGGCGCTCGAGTGGAACGACGTGTTCGAGGTAGATGTCCGCCCGGTCATGACCGATGAGCAGGCGGGTCCGCTCTTGGCTCAAATCGGGAAGTCATGATCCCTTGGCTTTGAATCAGGAAGTGGCTGGTGTCACGGACGTGAGCTGTCGTCACCTGGCAGCCAAATATCAGGTCTCACCCAGAGTCGGTGAAGACCTGTCGCTGGCGTCCTAGAGGGCAGGAACAGACTTGCAAGCCGTCCTTCGTTTGTAGCGAGTGACGGGCAGCCCACGACCCTGTGCTGACGTACGGCGGTTCGAATAGACAGGTCGAAAGCAGCCGCTGGATGAGATCTATTCGGTCGCGCCGACGGAGCCACCCCAAGCCGCTACTGTGGCAGCGCGTGAACACATGTGGGTTTTCAACTCATCACCCGGTCTGCTGAAACATGCTCGGTTTCCGTCGGCGCCTAATAGAGGGCCTCACGTTTACCTTGACGCCCGAAAGACGACCTCGGATCATCCGTTCGAGCGACCGTAGGACCTCTTTTGAATCTGCGTCAAGGAGTTTATGAAGTGGCTGACACAAGGCGGCTGGCCGCCCTGCTCTGCTGGCTCGGGGCACTGTTCCTTCCGGCGCTCTGCTGTGCCGGCTCTGTCCAGGGCAAGGTGACGCTCGCCGGCGCCGCACCTCCAGCTAAGAAGGTCGACGTCACCATCGACCAGTACCTGTGCGGTCACGAGAAGGACGCGAACGACCTGATCGTTTCGACGCGCAAGGAGATCGCCAACGCAGTGGTGTGGATTGACAACCCGCCGTCTGATGCGGCGTGGCCGGCCGATGCCGTGAAGGCGACGATGGACCAGAAGGGTTGCCTCTTCATTCCGCGCATCGTCATTGTTCGGGCGGGTGGCACGGTCGACTTTCTGAACAGCGACCGGCTGCTTCACAACATCCACGCCACACCGAAACTGAACGTCTCGTTCAACCGCACGCAGCCGAAGGACCGCACGATCCCAGTGACCTTTGCAAAGCCCGAGATCGTGCGGGTCGATTGCGATCTGCATTCGTGGATGACAGCCTGGGTGGTGGTCGCCGCACATCCGTACTACGCCGTGACCAAGGGCGACGGCCAGTTCACGTTCGACGGCTTACCGGCCGGCACTTATCGTCTGCAGGTCTGGCACGAGCGGCTCGGAACGGTGGCCGCCGAGGTCAAAGTTCCGGAGAGCGGTAACGCCGTGGTCAACGTCGAGTTGAAAGTACCCTGATCCGGCAAGGCGTCGCAAGACCCCAGTGGCGGTCGATCCGAAGGCCTACGGCCGCACCACGATCTTCTTCGAGACCTCCCAGACGGCTGAGTGGGTCGGCTCCGCGAGCGCCCGCAGTGCGCCACCCTCATCGAGTGAGATCGTGAACGTGACGCTTGGTGCCGAATAGACGGGGTGCAGGTAGGCACGCGAAATTTCTAGTCCGTCCTTGTACAACGCGATGTAGCGCACAAAGTGCTCCTGCAGCGACGGGTGAAGCGAGCCGGCGCCCACGGTAATCGTGACCTTGAACCATTCACCGCGCTTGACGCTGTCGGGCGCATCGATCTTCGGTGAGTGCTTCGCGTCGTAGGTTGCATGCGGCTGGAGGAACTCGGGCGTGAACTGCTCGGCCTGATCGCCGGCCGAAGCTGGCTGCGATGGCGACTGCGCCTGCGCCAGCGTCAATGCGGTAATACCGGCGAATGCTGCGACGGTCATCAAGACGCGCTTGTTCATCTCATTCACTCCGGAAGAAACTGGCGCACCAGGGCGAGCAGCTCCCGCGGGCTGTAGGGCTTCGCGAGGTATCCCGCGGCGCCAGCCTCGGTCGCGCGCTCGCGGTCGCCGCTGAGTGCAAAAGACGTGATGACAACGATTGGAATGTGCTTCGTGCGCTCGTCTCTGCGCAGAACACGTGTGGCATCGAGCCCGGACATTTTCGGCAGCTGCACATCCATCAGAATGAGGTCGGGCGGCGCTTCGAGCGCCTGGGCGACGCCAGCCTCGCCGTCGACGGCCTCCTTCAACCGGTAGCTCGTGCGGCTGAGCAGCTGACGCACGATCTTTCGATTGAACTCGTTGTCTTCAATGTAAAGGATCGTCCGATCGTTCATGCGGTGGCCTCTCCGACGCGCAGCGGGACGCTGAAGTAGAAGGTCGACCCTTCGCCGACCTTGCTTTCGACCCAGATCCGGCCGCCGTGCATTTCGATGAACTTTTTGCTGATGCTCAAACCGAGTCCGGTGCCACCGAACTGACGAGTCACGGTCGCATCGACTTGCCGGAACTCGGCGAACACATTCTGCAGCTCCTCGGGCGGAATGCCGATGCCCGTGTCGCTGACACGGTAGATCAGCTCGTCGGCGTGACACTTCACACCGATCCGCACGCCGCCACTGCGGGTGAACTTCAATGCGTTGCCGGCCAGGTTCATCAGGCATTGGGTGAGTCGCCCACCATCGCCGCGGGCCGGCGGAAGGTCGTCTGGCACCTCGGTCTCGAAAGCGAGGTCCTTATCGGCAGCCAGCGAGCGAAGCGATGCACGCACCGAGGCGACGATCTCCGCGGCCGAATACTCGCGCAATGCAAGCTCCATCCGGCCGGCCTCGATCTTCGCGAGGTCGAGCACCTCGTTGATCAGACGCAGCAGGTGCTTGCCGTTGATCTGCACGTCGGTTAGCGGCTCCTTCAGCTCGTCTGGCAGCTCGCCATAGAGTCCATCGACCATCATCTCGGTGAAGCCGAGGATCGCGTTTAGCGGCGTGCGCAGCTCGTGGCTCATGTTCGCCAGGAACTCCGACTTGGCGCGGCTTGCCTGCTCCAGCCGAGTGTTGAGCCGGCTTAGCTCATTAGCGGCGTCCCGCTTGATCTGGTCAAGTCGGGCGAGCTCTGCGCTCATGTGGTTCATGCTCTGCGCAAGCGCACCGAACTCGTCGCCGTTGCGAACCTCGATGCGCTGGCTCAAGTTGCCCGCGGCAATCTTCGTCAGGAATTCCTGCGCCTCCCGCACCGGCACGATGAACGACCATGAGATGACGAAGCCACACAGCCATGCAAGTGCCACCGCAGCGGCCGAAAACGCCGCGGTCGTGACGAGCGACTCCCGGTTGGCGCTCGCGATGCTGTCGCGCAGACTAGCCATGCGTTTCTGCTCGGTGTCGACGAGCTGCGCGACGCGCGTGGTGATCTCGCCGTCGAGGCGCTCTTGCTGGTCGAGCAGGTCGCGCGTCACGTTGCCGAGGTTGCGGTCGCGGATCGCGTTCGCCATGTCGGCGACGACTGACATCGCCTCGTCCTGCGACGCGCGAACCTGCTCGACGAGCCCGTGCTGCTCCCGCAGTCCCGCGGCATCAAGCTTTGCAAGCGTCTCGTTGAAGCGGTTGTTCTCGCGAAGGATCTTGCCGATTGCCGCTTCGTCCTGCGAGAGCAGCGCAAGAACTGAGAAGTGCATCTGACGTGCCAGCGCCTGTTCGATCTGCTGCGACCACGCAACGCGCTGGTGCGCTTCGTCGAGCTGCCGGCTTTGTGTCGCGGTCCCAAGCGCCGTTCGCACGTTCACGAAAGCCATCGCGATGAACAGCAGCGTGACGATCAGGAAGGCGCTCATCAGCTTTGTGTGAAGCGATACGCGGATTCCGGCGACCCAACGAACCAGAGCGCCCAGCGGGGACCGGGCCAGCACGACAGCGGCGAGCTGCTCGAGCTTAATTTTTAAGTGCTCCGCGCGGAGGGATAAGGTCGAATGCGGATACTACTCCGCAGGCACGCCCTGCCAAAGGGAGATTCGGACGTGAGAACGCCGCCCCGCATCCTGGTCGTCGACGACAACCGGACGAACATCAAGATCGTGCAAACGCGCCTCGCCAACGAGGGCTACGACATCGTCACAGCAGTCGATGGCGAGGAGGCGCTCGCAGCCGCGCACGAGCAGCAGCCGGACCTAATTTTGCTCGACATCATGATGCCGAAGCTCGACGGCATCGAGGTCTGCAAGCGCCTGCGTGCTGATCCGCAGTTCCCGTTCACGCCAATCATTCTGGTCACCGCTATGGCGGACACAAAGGACGTCATCGCAGGTCTGGATGCCGGCGCCGACGAGTACTTGACCAAGCCGATTGACCACGGCGCCCTGGTCGCGCGCGTGCGCTCGATGTTGCGCATCAAGGCGCTGCACGACCGGGTCGAGAAGCTCGCCGCCGAGGTTAGCCAGTGGAACGCGTCGCTCGAGCAACGCGTTGCCGAGCAGCTCGCCGAGCTCGAGCGCGTCAGCAAGCTGCGCCGCTTCTTCTCACCTCAGCTTGCCGAAGCGATCCTGAGCGGCGGCGCCGACGATCCTTTGCAGAGCCACCGGCGCGACATCACGGTCGTGTTTTGCGACCTGCGGGGTTTCACCGCGTTTGCCGAGCTGTCGGAGCCTGAGGAGGTGATGGGCGTGCTGCGTGAGTACCACGCGGCGACCGGCGAGTTGATCCTGCAAGCCGAAGGCACCCTAGAGCGCTTCACCGGCGACGGCATGATGATTTTTTTCAACGATCCGGTGCCTTTCCCTGATGCGACGCTGCGTGCGGTCCGGATGGCGCTGGCGATCCGGGATTGCGTCAGCAAGATGAGTCGCGGCTGGGCCGCACGAGGATACGAGTTGAGCCACGGCATCGGCATTGCACAAGGCTATGCGACGCTCGGAGCGATCGGCTTCGAAGGTCGCTGGGATTACGGCGCCATAGGCACCGTCACCAACCTCGCGGCGCGCCTCTGTGCTGAGGCGGCTGGCGACCAGGTTCTGGCGTCACAGCGCGTCGCCACCCACGTCGCCGATGTCGTCGAGCTGGAGCCAACTCCGGTATTGCACTTGCGCGGGTTTCACCGGCCTGTGCCGGCCTGCATTGTGAGAGGATTAAAAACTAACTAGGTAAAAGGACAGTTGCTAGAAAGCGGCCAGTGGCCAGCGACTGGAGTTGGCCGTCAGTTCCATTGCGCCAGTCGCGCGCGTCAGACCGATCTTGGCTGCATTGCCGCCCTTCGGCACGCCAAGTCGACGAGTGCGAGGTATCAAACTCGACCGCTGTTCCCGACCTTTCGAGGACGCCGCACAGCTCGGCCGTCGGTCGGTCGCCCTTGCACCAACCCGTCGATCTTGTTCGGCCTTCCCGCGACCGCCCTCACCCACCGACCATCGTGGTTCGGAATTGCGAGTGATCCGCGTGTCAAAGGTCATCCGGCGAAATCGCAAACGCCATTACTTGGGCATCCTCTTGACGACCAGGAGATATGAACCCTCGGGCTTGGAAACGACCGAAATGGAGACGGCCTGCTCCGACCTCCGCAACAGGGCCCGGTAACGGAGACCGCCTGGCTCCTCCACTTCGCTCTGAGTTTGCACGATCCAGGCCGCGTTGGAAGCCTCGTTCAGAACGCTGCCGAACAACGCCCTCGCTGCTTGGTCGTAACGAAATACATAGAACTCATTCGGCACCACCGGTTGCGCCGCCGGCGACGGAACGGAGATGAAGGTGCCCCCACTGATGCAGGGGAAGCCCTCGGGATAGCCGGGAGGGCAATTTGCAATCGCATCACCGCCGAAACCTGCGAGACAGATAGTGATGAGTGTGGCAAGAGACTTCACGGGTTGACGACATCGAACTGGCGGCTCCAGCCTTCCATTGAGGCGGCGCCGCTTGGTGACTCGCGCTTTGGAATGCTCATCAACCCGGAAGGAACGGTTTCTCCCACCGCCAATGGCTTCATGGTCGACAACGGCGGTGGCTCCTTGCACTTCGCGGTGCCGATTCCCGAGCCAAAAGCCTACGTGCTGACGTTGGCTGGGCCTGGGACCTCGGGCTTCACCGCTTCGCTTCGGCGGGGGTTTTCTCTTTCCTGAGCCTGGCGAGGCACCAATGAGCGATACGCCGAAAGCCGAGCCCGACGATCCACGTAGGCTCGGAGATGCTGATCTTGATTGTTCATTTGACTGGGAGTTCCTGGTCCATATGCGCCGGTGAACATACGGACGCATAGCGCGACCGGCGCGATGGCTCAACGACGGGGCCCGAGGCCTACGCGCTGATGCTCGCTGGACTCGGTGCCATGAGCTTCGTCGCCAAGCGTCGCAAGGCAGCCAGATTCCTTGGGGCAAAGCGGTGAGCGAAATGGCATGGGGCGATGCTCCATGCTCGACTTCTTTTCGCTTCTCGCCGGCCGTCTTCCATTCCAGTGGCTCCTAACCGGAGCCGGTGATCGACGTGGTCCGGGCATCAAGCTCGCAGAGGGTACCCACTCGCCCGAGTGCCGCTTTCTGGGCAGCTGCGATGAACAGCGCATGCGTCGGGTGTTCTTCGGCGACAACCAGTCGCTCTACTCGCGTTCCTGCGATCAACGAGATCAGGTTGACATATCCAGCCCACTGACCATCGCGTGTCGGCAGCGCAAAAATCTCACACTGCCAGCCATCCTTCGTGAGATCCAGATCCGGCTCCAGACGCTTGGAACGCGGAACCCTTGCAGGTTCTTCCACGTAGCACTCCTCTGAGATGAGTAGGACCGGCGCGACGCGTCGTGAAGCGGCCCGCCCGACCACGCCCGTCACGGCGATTGCGAGCATCCAGGCCTTACCTCAGATCATCGTCCAACCTTCGAGGTCTTGATTTGCCGGCGTCCCCTACTTTGGGGGGAATGAGCCTGAAGCAGTCGCTTGTCTCGGAAATCAGCCGGTGGTACAAGAAAATGCTGATTTGCCCAGGAGTTGAACATTGAGCGGTACACCTGAATTGGGTCCACGCCGTGTATGGCGGATGACAGCCGATTCTCCGCAGGGCAAAGTGATTGAATTGCCGGCGAAGTCCCCTGTAGAACCGTCCCATGCATCGACGCAAGGCATCTGGCACGCGCCCCTACCTACACCTGGTAGGTCCACTTCCAACCGTCTGGCTGTTGACTGCGAGTCGAATGACGAAACGGCCAAAGTCCTGACGCCGGCAAGAGCGCCAACTTGGCAAGCGTCCTCCTTCGACCTTTTGACAGGGGCGACGGCAGAAGAGGTCACCGACACCATTCCCGGCGACCTTTACGACGAGTTGTTTTCGACGCGCCGCTAAGCGACAACTCCAGTCGAGAGCCTTCGATTCGGTCGTGCCGCTCTCGCCGGTGGCCGCACGCTCTTTCGCTTTGCCACAATGGGTCGGCCAGGAGTCTCAAGGCGACCAGGTCGCGGCACTGGACGTCGCACAACCGTTTGGGGGCACGATCACATGTCATCCAGCCTGAATCTGGATCCCTCGACGCTCCTGTTCGGCATCTCCTTGCTCGCAGTGGTCATGGCCACCGTCTCAATCAGCGCGGCCAGGGCGGCACCCAAGGAGCAATTCGGACTCTCGGAATGGGGTATCGCGATGGCGGCAGGCGCCGGAAGCACCCTCCTCTCCTTTACCCAGGGGAGCGCTCCGAGCCCACTGCTCATCGTCGCGACGAACGCACTCATCATGGCGGCCGGGGCTTACTGTCTGTTGGCTCATGCCAATCTGTTCGGCGTCGCGGTGTCACATCGGTTGATCGTCGCGATCGCTGCGTTCGGCCTGAGTGGCGTCGTGATGGCGTTCTTCATTAACGACGCAACGCGACGTCTCGCCGTCGTAACCGCGAATTCGGCTCTCGCGGCACTGTTTGGCATGACGGCAACCATCGTGGCGCGCCACGCATTGCGGCGCCGAACTCCAGCGTCGTTGATTGCCACCGCCTTGGTCAGCGTGCTCGGTGCAGCACTCGCGCTGCGCTCGTTGCTGGCCATTCTCGGAACGCCGGGAGCAGGAGTGCAAACGGGTAGCCCGCGGCCGCCGCAGACGTTCGTCCTCGTGGCCGGGCTTCTCTTCGTGGCCGGTGTGTCCATGGCATTCTTTTCGATGGTGCACGACCGGCAACGGCGTGAAGCGCTAGAGCGTGCCCGCCGAGACGGGCTTACGGGCCTGTACACACGAGCGGCGTTCTTCGAGATGGCCGAAGAGATCGACGGCCTGGGGGAGGCGCAGTCCTACGCGATCGTGATGGTCGACATCGACAACTTCAAGTCAATCAACGACGCATTCGGCCATGCGAGCGGCGACGTCGCGCTCGCCCATGCGGCGAGACTCATCGCCAATTCGGTGCGGCTCTCGGACCTGGCCGGGCGATACGGCGGAGAGGAGTTTTGTATCCTCCTGCGAGACTGCGGTGAACCGGATGCCGCGCTCTTCGCTCAGCGTCTCGTTGTGGAGGCGAGCCAGCAAGAGGTGCGCATTCAGGGGGCTCGGGAGGCGTGCACCGCGAGATTCACGCTCTCCGCGGGCTACGCGTCGAGAATCGCCGATCCAACCGGAACAGGTCGCACCGAGACCCTGAGCGAAGTCATCGAACGGGCTGACCAAGCGCTGTATCGGGCCAAGAGGGGCGGTCGAAACCAAGCCGTTGCAGCCCAGACACCCAGCATCGAAGAGGGCATCGAGATCCCGACGACACTCCATCAATCTGGGGTCGCATGATGCGCGAACTGTTCGAATTCGCGGGATGTTGCGAGAAGTAGAACTGGACTCCGGCGAGGCTTCCGCATCGCGTTCACGGCGCAAGGTATGTTCAGTAGGCCTGGACCTGCAGGAGGCTCCGCAAGAGAGCACATCTCGCGGCGTCGAAGCCGGTTGCCGTAGACGCAACTGCGCTAAGGCGTCGCGATGATCAGAATGACGAGGTCGTTGAAGTCGGGCTCGCCCGCTCCGCCATACCCGTCATCGAATGTCAGCGTCCATCCAGTCGTGAAGCCCCCGGTCACGCGAACCGACGGGGGGAAGACCAAGCTTGCG
>Ga0207650_10003987_pt1 | contig 10102 bp, 8 predicted proteins | sample KBSS63metaG_FD_184325 | JGI IMG/M metagenome (GOLD analysis project Ga0207650, IMG submission 184325) | Switchgrass rhizosphere microbial communities from Kellogg Biological Station, Michigan, USA - KBS S6-3 metaG (SPAdes) (version 2) | ecosystem: Host-associated > Plants > Roots > Rhizosphere >...
ACTCAAAAAGTACGGATAGAGCGACTTCTCGATCGCACTGCTACCGCGGCCGCTATGCTTCGCGATCTGCTCGCGCATGTATTCGAGCTCGATGTGCAGCAGCACTGCGGGAGCGTTTACGCGCGGGCAAATTCGCAGTTCGCCGATCTCCTCGAATCCAAGCATTCGCTTATAAAAGCCCGCATGGCGTGGATTGACTTCGATAAACAGGTCGTCTGCACGGTTAACAACGTGCATATAGAGATAGGCCAGCTGAAATAAAGAAGCCATCAATTCTTTTGAGCCGAATTTCGGATCGACGGCCAGCTTCGATACTTCGCAGACTTTGCGGCCAGTGGTGCGAAACTCGTCGATCTCCGCCATGTAGAGTGCATCCGCCAGCAAGCCGGCCTCGGGTGAATCGAGCCTCACTGTAAGCGTGCCCATGACCTGGTGCGCATCGTGCGCATCCAGCGTGATCGTATTTTCGCGACGCGGCAGGGGCGTCACCCCGTCCGTCAGGTAACCCCGGCGGGAATACATTTCCTTCACGAGGTTGGCGGCATTCATGTACTCCAGCACGGTCGCGGCGCGGCGCACGCTGTAGTCGTTGCATTCGAGCGCGCACTCGGGATGGCCGTGCCGCATTTCCAGATGAAAAATAAATCGGTTGTCATAGTCTGCCCTGCGCGGCGAGGGATTGGATTTATGCGCCGATAAAGTCATTGCTACTCCCTGTTCGTTGATCAAATTCTGGCATCTTGCAAGCCGGCGCTGCGCCGCACTTTCGACACCAGTTATTTTCCCGACTGGGCCACACGCATTCCGCTTGCGCGGAAATAAAGCTGCAACGATTCGTGCGCGTTCAATTCTTAATGTGGGCGGCCATCTTGGCCACGGATTCTAACGAGTGACCCCTCGTTGAACCTTCTCCCGTCGGTCAGGGAAATAATACATGGATGAGGGGGAATAGAAAACGATTTTTATCAATTCAGACGTTAAGCAATTCACGTTTCAAATCCGCTCGCGCGTCCTACAAAACAATTGAAAGTGAATTTGCCGCGATTATTAATCGCCGCTGCATTCCCTTGCGCGAGGGTAAAGTGTGCATTATTCCCTGCACCGGGCTGTTTTCTAGACGTAAAGAGGCACTTACAGCATTCATTGCGCTGTCCTACAAGAAGGGGCTGCGGGATTCGTAAAGCCGGCTGTGCGATTTGTCGTTGATCGACGACAGTCCTACAAGCTTTTTTGAGCCGGATCGAGCAAAAAAATGTGCCGCCCGAGGGATGGCAGCGCTCTGTTAGGAACGGATCAATGTGAGTCCAATAAAAGTCCTACAGCAATGGCCGCATAAAAAAACTGTCGTATCGTCGTAAGGCGAATGACGTTTGTAGGAGTAAGTCTAATTGTGTCCTATACGAATATAGGCGCGTACCTACAGATTTTCCGACCATCCCAAAGAGATAATCACTCCGTCGAAATCACCTATGCAGCCAGGATATCCAACCGTGCCGACTGAACTCACAAAGTCAACACCGAATTCAGTCGAATATTCGACCACGATTGACGCGTATCGTACAGGGCTGGCTGCCGATCTCGATTCACTTTTGGCTATCTTCGACGGTATCGAGAAAATGGTTGCCGCCGACGGTCGTGCAAAAGCGCTGTGCCCGTTCTTCCGCAGTCGCAGTATTCGCGCTTTAGGTCATTAACCCCTGCCAGTGAAAGGAAAGACAATGCAACTCAGGAAATATTTAGCGGCGCCGTTTGCCGCGTTGTTGTTAACCGGAGCGTCGTTAGCGAACGCGGCTGCCCCGATCGACGTGAGATGGAACCCTTCAGCAGTGCCGGGCCTCAGTACCGCGGGTGCATTCACGTTCGACAATATATTACTCAACAGTTATGCGGCTATTGACATTACGGGCGGTGGCACCACATTCTCGGAGCAGGGGTTTGTGAGCTTGGCCGGGTTCTCGGACAACAACGTGTTCACGCAGATTCCGACGGCGGGATTTCCCGGAGGCGCCACGCCTTACAGCCTGTACCTTTCTTTCACAGCTGCCGGAACTCAGACCGCGGGCATTCCTTCTAACGGAATCTTCACGAGCATGAACTATTCGCTGCTGGCTGCTCCCGGCGCGACTACGTTCACAGCTAATGCATCTGGAATTTTCTCAGCCACGGGTGCCCCGACGATCACGTTGGCCACTGGCAGCCTCAATGGCCCTGGAAGCACTTCGCTCACCGGTACGCCGCCAGATAATCTACTGCCGGCTGCGAATGTATTGGCGACCTTCGTGCCGAATGCTGCGTTTGCAGGCTTCTTCGTCAATCCCAACGCATCGCAAATCCTGGACCTGAGCGCCGCCTTCACCAATACGGGCAGCGTGATCACTAACATTCCGCTGGGCGGGGGTAACTTCCGCCTTTCGCTCAATGGCGGGGGCGGCAACGCGACGTTCGCAGTAACCAACGTTCCGGAGCCGGACACCTATGGCATGTTGCTGGCGGGTCTTGGCCTGTTCGCATTCATCGCTCGCCGCAAGAGCAACCGGTTCACTGCCTGATTTAAAGCGCGAATACCGCACGAACAAAAGGCCAGGTGCGTATTGCACCTGGCCTTTTTCTTGGGCAGCGTTTCGGTGCAGCATCTCTCGGCCGTTTGGCGGTGTGGCATGATGCGCGCATGGCGCTCAAGGCAACTATCTGCAAGGCGGTGCTCCAGATCGCCGACATGGACCGCAATTACTACCACAATCATCTGCTGACGATTGCGCGGCATCCCTCCGAAACTGATGAACGCATGATGATCCGGGTGCTCGCGTTTGCGCTGCACGCCGATGAGGCCCTGTCGTTCGGCAAGGGCCTCAGCACCGACGATGAGCCCGATCTATGGAGCAAAGACCTGACGGGGTCGATCGCGGCGTGGATCGACGTCGGGCAGCCGGACGACAAGCGAATCCGCAAAGCGTGCGGTCGCGCGGGCCAGGTGTACATTTATTCGTATGGAGGCCAGGCGAGCAAGCTGTGGTGGAGTCACATCAGCGAAAATCTCGAGCGCACGCGCAATCTCACGGTCAGGTCAGTCCCGCAACCCGCCAGCAAGGCGCTTGCCTCATTGGCCGACCGCGCCATGGAGCTCAACTGCACCATCCAGGACGATCAAGTCTGGCTTGCCAATGGCAGGGAGACTGTGCAAATCGAGCTCGGGACTGTCAAAAGCCCTCCTGCCACGGCGTATTGAGCCGCGCAGACCCTCCCCCATCCGACTCAGCCCTGGCCGGCACTCCCGCGATATTGAGCCTATTCGGGCTTGGCCTTGGATGCCTTGACGACTTTGCCCCAGCGCTCGATTTCGTCGCGCAGCAACCGGCGGAAATACTCGGGGGTTTCGGCGATTGGGTCTGCGCCCGTTTGCGCCAGTCGGGTGCGGAAATCGTCTTTCTGGACGGCTTTGACGATAACCGCATTCAACGTGTTAACGATTTCGGCAGGCGTGCCCGCCGGAACCAAAACTCCATACCAAGTTTGCGTCACGAACCCCGCTACCCCGCCCTCTATCATGGTCGGCAGATCGGGCAGCAGCGCGGAGCGTTTTTCGCTCGTAATGGCCAGCGCCCGCACGCGGCCCGGCGTCATCAGAGGCTGGGCCGAAGGGATATTGTTGAACGAGAAATCCACTTCGCCGCTCGCAAGCGCGGTCATCGAAGGCGCACTGCCTTTATAAGGCACGTGCGTCATGTCGACGCCGATCACGATCTTGAGCATTTCGCCTGACAGGTGCTGTGAGCTGCCGCTGCCGGAAGACGAGAAATTGAGCTTCCCGGGGTTCTTTTTAGCGACCGCAATGAATTCCCTGGCGTTCCTGGCCGGAAAAGATGGATGCACGAGCAGCAAATTAGGACTCGTCGCGAACACGGCGACCGGTATGAAATCCTTCACGGGGTCGTAATTGAGCTTGGGATACAGGCTCACGTTAATGCCCAGCGCAGCGGAACTAAGAAAAACCGTATAACCGTCGGGCGCCGATTTGGCGACCGACTCGGCCGCGACGTTTTGGGCGGCGCCGGGACGATTCTCGACCACGACTTGCTGGCCCAGCGCTTCGGACATTTGTTGCGCGATCAGCCTGCCCATGATATCGCTGCCGCCGCCTGCCGCGTAGCCGACCACCATGCGAATTGGTTTAACCGGATATTTTGCCTGCGCGAAAACGAAGGCCGGCAAGCAGAGCCCACACAGGAATAAACACACGCTCTTCAAGTAACTCATACACACTCCTCGGGTTCAACGGCAGGGACACCGGATTGTTTTATGCCGCCGCACTATTCTCGTTTGAGTTTGGCGTCCCTGATCATTTTCGCATTCTTTTGCAGTTCGCTCTTGAGATAAGCGGCAAATTCATCCGGGGTTCCCTGGGCGGGCGCGGCGGCTTCACCGGCGATGCGTTTTTTGACGTCCGGATCATCCATCGCTTTGAGCAAGGTCGCGTTCAGCGTGTTCACGATTTCGCGCGGCGTTTTGGCCGGCACGAGCAATCCGTACCACTGCGTGAATTCATAGCCCGCAACACCGGCTTCCGACATCGTCGGCACGTCGGGAAACATCTCCGAGCGCCGTGCGCCGGAAGTGGCGAGCGCCCGCACGCGGCCGGGAGCAAGATGCGGCAGCGCGCTCGTCGGGCCGGCAAAAGCCAGATCGACCTGCCCGCCGATCAACTCGGTGACGAACAGCGACGTGCCGCGGTACGGCACGTGAATGATGTCGATTTTGGTCATCGACTTGAACAATTCGCCGGCGAGGTGCGCGGTGCCGCCTGTCCCCGACGATGCGAAATTGAGTTTCCCCGGATGCGCGCGGGCAAGCGCGACCAATTCCTTCACATTTCTGGCCGGCACTGCAGGATGAATAATCAGCAGATACGGAATCTTCGCGAACAAGCTGACCGGCGCAAAGTCGCGCAAGGGATCGTACGGCACCGTCTCGGTCCAGACCGGGCTAATGGCGAGTGGTCCCGAACTTCCCCACAGTAGCGTATAGCCGTCACCCGCCGCCTTGGCGACCATCTCGGTGCCGATGGCGCCCGAGGCGCCGTCGCGATTGAGCACCACGATTTGCGCGCCGAGTAATTCGCCCATGCGGCGCCCCGCCGCACGCGCAAACACGTCGGTCGCCGCGCCCGGCGGAAATGGCACGACCAATGTCATCTGCTTCGATGGATAGGACTGCGCATCAGCTTGCGTCCACGCGACAGAACCAAGCAGCAAAACGGCAAATATTCGAACGACTTCGCGCATCTCAGTTGCCATTGCGCGGAATGACTTCGTCAAATGTACGTTCGAAGACCTTGCTATCGCCCTCGTACGCGGCCAGTGATGCATGCAGAATGAAGTCTCGTTTCGTGCACGACATATGCGTGCGGCTTTCCGTGCGTATCTTCCAGTCCTTGCGCTCGAATACCCACGACCAGGTGACTTCAGCCGTCGCGGCGAGCGGATCGCTGTCGCAAACGCTGTAGCGTTCGGTCGAGCGTGCCTGCGCTTCGAGATCGATGTCGTCGTAACGGTTGCGGCCGCTGTCGTCATCCACCTGCACCACAGTGACGCCCGTGCCCATATCCGTGTGGACCGTACGATTGCGATAGCCGCGCGACAGCGCCGTCTTGGCGAACGGCGATGCTGCCTCGACCGGCTTGAATTTCGGCGGCGTCCTGTCTTCTTTGCGCGGCGGGCGCACCGGAAGCTCGAGCGCGCTCTTGCCTGCCATCAATGTTAGTGTCACGGGTTGGGGCGACGGCCAGATCAAAGGCCAATACGTCGTCGACACGGCAACGCGCATGCGATGACCTTTGAGGAATGAATAAGCAGTGTCGATCAACGGCACACGCAGCGTGTAACGCCTGCCCGGCACGAGCTTGACGGGCTTGTCCGCGCCGTTGACATGCGTGAGGTTGTGAATCGCATACGTCACGCGCGTCGAGGCGCCGTTCGGCGCAACGTCGCATAAGCGAATGCAGATAAACGCGGCCGGACGGTCGACTGAAAAGGTCACATCGACTGCCGGCGTACCAAGAATCTCGAGCGTTTTCTTGAGCGGCTCGCTGTCGAAACACAGCGATTTGCCATCGTCCGCCCGCTGATCGCCGGGCATTTCGGGGCTCGGGCCGTGCTGGAACCAGGGCATCAGCTCGCCCGCGTCGATACCAAGCGTCTGCGGCGACTGCCATTCGATTGCCGCTGCCTTGCCCGTGCGTTCCGCGAGCCGGCCGCCCGCGTTGAGCGCCCAACGCTTCGGCTTGATGCGAGGCGACGGCCATACCGGTTCGGCAATCCAGCGGCCCGGCGATTCGGGATAGTAGTTTTTGGCCGGTACGCCTTGCGGCATCCACGCCGTGAGCATCGGCTCCTGCATGATGCCGGTGTCTTTGCCGCGCATCCAATGGTCGAACCAGCGCACGGACTCCTGCAAAAAGCCGATGGCAGGCCCGGGCATGCCGAGATAAGCAAAGCGATGGCCCCACGGACCGACGAGCGCTTTTTTGGGTACATTCAGTTCGCGCATCGATTCACCGACCGCCCCGACATAGGAGCCATCAGCCCAGCCGCTCACTGCGTACATCGGGCATTTTATTTTGTCGAATCGAATCCCCCGGCTGCGCCAGAATACGCCATCGTTCTGATGCTTGAGCGCGGAAATGATCTGCGGCAAATCATGCTCGAGTCGCTCCAGCCACATGTCGCGCCAGCGCGGACCGACGAGCGCAGGATCGGGCGCGCGCGACTTATAGCCGAACATCTGGCTCGACCAGCGAATCGAGCGCAGCAGCAGGCTGCCGCCGCGAAATACCTGGCTGTAGCGATAACGATCGGGCGCGAATGAGCACGGGATGATCGCTTTCAGTTCGGGCGGCGCACGGTATGCGGTCTGGATGGCCTGAAACCCGCCCCACGAAATACCGAACATGCCGACCTGCCCGTCGCTCCACGGCTGCTGCGCAATCCACTTCAGTACTTCAAGCGTATCGTCCTGCTCCTGCTGCATGGCAAATACGCCCTGGTACCCGTCGGAATCGCCGGAGCCGCGGATATCGACGCGCATTGCCGCATAGCCATGCCCCGCAAAGTACCCGTGATGCATGGCGTCGCGTGGTGCGTAGATGTCGCGCTTGCGGTAAGGCAGCACTTCGATGATCGCCGGGACCCGTTTCGTTGCGGCAATGTCGGGTAGCCAGAGCTTAGCCGCGAGCCGGATACCGTCGGACATCGGAATCCAGCAATCCTCGGTGACAGAATATTGATGCGGAAACTTCGTGACGGTTTTCAACGGCGGGACCTTCGGCAAAATTGAGACTGACGTTGTTCAGCGTTTGCGTTGCGCGCGCGCCTCTTTTTTCAGGACGGCATGGATCGCCGCCGTGTCGTGTTTTTCGAAACCGCCGCGATACGCCCGGTCATAATAGCGTTTGCTCAGCGAGAACAGCGGCGTCGGACATTTAAGCTTGCCGGCAAACGCCTTGATAATCGCGATGTCCTTCTGATAGACGTCGATCTTCATCGTTGCCGGCAGATAGCTCGAATTGCTCATCAGCGGCCCGCGCACTTCGAACATGCGCGACGTGCCGGCGCCGTCCTTGATGACGCGGTACATGAGTTCCGTGTCGACACCTGCGCGCTCGGCCAGCACAAAGGCCTCGGCGGTGGACAGGTTGTGGATCGTCACGAGCAAATTGGCGATGAACTTCAGCTTGGAACCGGTACCGAACGGCCCGCAGTAATAGGCATTGCGCGCAAAACCCTTGAATACCTTCATGCAGCGCGCGCAAGCCCGCTTATCGCCGCTCGCGTAGACCACGATGTCTTTGGCCGCGGCTTGCGCGCCCGTGCCGCTGATCGGGCAATCGAGCAATACCACGCCGGTTTTGGCGAGCCGCTTGCGCGCGTCTTCCTTGACCTCCAGCGGCAGCGTGCTGGTCTCGATCACGATAGTGCCGCGCCGCGCGCCGGCGGCGATGCCGTCCTTGCCGAACAGCGCCGCCTCGAACGCCGGCAATGACGGCAGCGACGTTATGATTATCGGGGCGCTCGCCGCGACGTCAGCCGACGAGACCGCCACCCGGCCGCCGATCTTGCGGAGTGCCGCACGCCGGGCCGTCGCCACGTCATATCCGGCAACCTTGAAGCGGGCAGCGCGCAAGTGCCTGGTAAATGCGCCGCCCATGATGCCGAGTCCGACGATGCCGACCTCGGCCACGCTGCTGCTGCGAGTCATCGCGCTTCCTGTCAGCTCGAGGGTTTTTCGCCGAACAACCTCGCAGCAGTACGGTACGAGATATCTTCGGTTTCCTTGGCGGTGAGACGCGGCACTTTTTCGAGGTGCTGCAGCGGATGCTCTTCGCCCATGTCGAACGGCGAATCAGTGCCAAGCACGACGCGTTCCGGGCCCACCATTTCAAGCAAATGGCGCGTGGCTTGCGGGCTGTGCGTCAATGCGTCGAAATAGAAATTTTTGAACATGTCGAGCGGTTTGGATTGCGTGATCGCCGCGGTGTCGGCCCGTACCGCATGACCGTGCTGAAAGCGCCCTATCTGATACGGCAGGAATCCTCCGCCGTGCGCGAGCAGGATCTTGAGATCTTTCAATTCGTCGAGCGCGCCGCTGAACATGAGCTTGCCGACCATGATCGTCGTGTCGAGCGGGTTGCCTATCAGGTTGGTCAAGTACCAGCAATCGAGACGGCCGCCGGCGCCCTGCGTGTTGGGATGCGCAAACACGACGGTCTTGAGTTCCTGCAGGCGGCGCAGCACCGGCCGGAATTTCGGTTCCGCGAGCTCCTCTTCGCCGATGGCGGTGCCCATTTCCACGGCTTTGAAGCCGTGCTCTTTGACCACGCGCTCGAGCTCGGCGATCGCAGCGTCCGGATGCTGCATGGGCAAGGTCGCCATGCCGCGCAACCGCTCGGGACGGGCAGCCACCATTTTGGCGAGCCCGTCGTTGACGAGGCGCGCCGTCTTCAATGCGTCATCGGGGCCGAGTCCGTAAAAGAATGTCTGCGGCCCCGGCGAGATATACGAAATGTCGAGCCCTTTGCTGTCCATCGACTCGACTTTCGCGTCCGCGTCGTAGAACTCCATGATGAGATCGAAACTGACCTTGCCCCGATTGAATACGTACTTGCCACGCGTGCCGGTGATCTTCGTTTTGTACAAGTCAGGCTGCGCCCGCATGGCATCGATGATGGTCTCGGGAATTACGTGGCTATGCGTATCGATGCGTTTCACTGATTAAGTCTCCTGAGTGTGGCTTCGGCGGTGCGAATAAAGCGCGGATTATACCGATGTTGCCGGTATGCCTCGCAGGGCGGGTCCTAAGACGCGCGACTTGTCGTCAGCGACGTGCAACTCCGCGCCGGCCCGTGCCGCGTGCACGATATAAGCTACCATCGCCGGCCGTCAGGTACAAGCTGTCGAGTCCGGCATCACCGAACGCGCAGCGCATCGGCAAGTCGCACGGTGCTACATGCGACTCGAGCAGCTCGCCGTCCGGCGCATAGACGTAAATCAGCGGCCCCGCGCCATTTTTCTTCCAGCCCGCGCACGCAATGATGTTGCCTGCACTGTCGAGGCACAGGCCTTCGATGCCGCGCTCCCCCGGATCGAACTCGTACAGCACGGTGCAATCGTCGACGCCACCGTCCTCCGCGATGGCATACGAGCGCAGATCGCAGTCTGCGCCCAGCTCGACATTGCCTTCCGCGACGATGAGCGTCCTCTCGTCCGGCGATAGCAGCAGGGCGCGCGGCTCACTCGTATCATCGGTGATTCTCCGCAGTTCCCACGCACGGCCAGCGCGCTCCAGGCGCAGGATAGAGCCACGCTCGAGAAACGGATAGACGGGAGGTCCATAGGGCGCGACCTGGTTATGGGGATCGGCGAACCACACGCGGCCCACGCGATCGACGACGAGGTCGGTCGGCTGATTGTGGTGGCGGCCATCGAGCAATTCACAGGTCGGCGCGGTCGAACCGTCGGCCTTGAAGTGAATGACGCGCCGCCCGCCTTCCTGCGCTCCGTAGACCGTGCCGTCCCGGCCGAGCGCGATCCCGTTGGTGCGGCCGGTGTAC
>Ga0207650_10003996_pt1 | contig 10091 bp, 8 predicted proteins | sample KBSS63metaG_FD_184325 | JGI IMG/M metagenome (GOLD analysis project Ga0207650, IMG submission 184325) | Switchgrass rhizosphere microbial communities from Kellogg Biological Station, Michigan, USA - KBS S6-3 metaG (SPAdes) (version 2) | ecosystem: Host-associated > Plants > Roots > Rhizosphere >...
AGCCGCCCTGCCGCCGACGCCCGCCCCCGTGGTCGGTGCAAAGACCGGTTACGCCGCTGTCAACGGTATCAAGGTCTACTACACCCGCACGGGTCATGGCTCGCCGGTGGTGCTGCTGCATGGCGGCTTGTCCAACGCCGATTACTGGGGTCACCAGGTCAAGGCGTTGGCCGCCAAGCACACCGTGATCAGCATCGACAGCCGCGGCCACGGGCGCAGTTCACGGGATGACAGACCCTACGGTTATGACCTGATGGCCGATGACGTGGTGGCCGTGCTCGACAGCCTGAACATCCCGCGCGCCGACATCGTCGGCTGGAGCGACGGCGCGATCATCGGCATTGACCTGGCCCTGCGTCACCCAGACCGTATCGGCAAAGTCTTCGCCTTCGCCGCCAACACCCAGACCGCGGGAGTGAAGGACGGCGTCGAGAAAAATCCGACCTTCGCCGCCTTTATCGAACGCGCCGGCAAGGAGTACGCCAAGCTGTCACCGACGCCTGGAGAGTACGGCGCGTTTGTCGAGCAGATCAGCCATATGTGGGCCAGCCAACCGAACTGGACCGACGCGCAATTGCAGAGCATCAAGACGCCTATCCTGATCGCCGACGGCGACCATGACGAAGCGATCAAGCGTGAACACACCGAGTACATGGCCGCGACCATCCCCGGTGCCGGGCTGTTGATCCTGCCGAACACCAGCCACTTTGCGTTCCTGCAAGACCCCGCGCTGTTCAATGCCGCGCTGCTGGGTTTCCTCGACAGCAAATAGACCCTGGCCCCGTGGTGCATGGGCAACGTATGCCTCACCCCTGGATCAGCGAAAAATGCGCGCCCACCCCGGCGCGCACCCCCTCTGCCACGGCCAGCGCCACGGAACCGGCGGCAAGGGAGGCATCGCCACACGCAAACACACCGGCAACGGAGGTCTGGCGCAGATCATTGGTGTGCAGGTAAGGACCGGTGGGGCCGTCGGCCAACTCACAGCCCAGTTGCCCGGCCAAAGGGCTGATGCGGGAGCGCGACATCGTGAAGATACCGTCAAGGCTGAACACTCGGCCGTCGACCAGTTCCAGGTCGGCACGCTCACCGACGATACGCCGTACCGGTCCGTTTTCAACGCCGACCCCGCGTCGATCCAACTGCGCCTGTTGCTCGGCATCCGGGGTGAACACGCCATTGGAGAACAAGGTGGTGGTGCCCCAGTCAGGCAGCATCAACGCGTGGTGCATGGCCAAGGGTGAGGTTGCCAGTACGCCGATGCGGCCTTTGTCCAGCTCATAACCGTGGCAGTAAGGGCAATGGAATACGTGCTTGCCCCAACGCTGTTCGAGGCCTTCGATGGCGGGTAACTCGTCCACCACGCCGGTGGCGAGGATCAGGCGTTTGCCGTGAAACGTGCCGTTGTATTCGGTGCGAACGCCGAAACCTGGCGCCTGCTCAGTCGCCTCAATCACGCTGCCCTGTACCCAGGTGACGGTCGGATACTCCATCAACTGGCTGCGCCCCTCTGCGGCGATGGTCTCCGGCGCCTGGCCATCCTGGCCGAGGAAGCCGTAGGAAGTGGCCGCAAACCGGTTGCGCCGTTGCCCCGCATCAATTACCAGCACCTGGCGCCGCGCCCTCGCCAACTGCAGGCCCGCTGACAGGCCGGCATAGCTGCCGCCCACGATAATGACGTCGTACATCATGAAGGTGACCCCGTGTTGGGTGCATCCGGTTGTCCGAACGCTCTCACGACACACCATAAGTTACGTAAAAATACGCCGTCAAGCATCTCGCAACTTTTCAGGTTACGAACGATACTTTGGCAGGATTCAACCTGAGGTTTATTGATGAGAAACGACACCCGGCTTTCGCGCATGCTCCATGTGCTGATCCATATGGGCCGCCACGAAGAGCGTGCGACCTCGGAGACCATTGCCCAGATGCTCGGCACCAACCCGGTGGTGGTGCGGCGCACGCTCGGGCTGCTCAAGGAAAAGGGCTATGTACGCTCGGAAAAAGGCCACCAGGGCGGCTGGAGCCTGGGCAAACCCTTGAGTGAAATCACCTTGCTGGATATTCACAACGCCCTGGGCACGCCGTCGCTATTCGCCATCGGCCTGTCTACCGACCACCCCGAATGCCTGGTCGAACAGGCGGTTAACGCCGCGCTGACGGACGCCTTCGACCAGGCCCAGTCGTTGTTGCTGGCGCGCTTGGGGGATGTGACGCTGGCGCAGTTGGCGGACGATTTCGACCAGCGCTACCGCATCGCCATGACGCCTTGATCGGCTACAACCCGCGCTTGCGCAACCAGTGCAGGAAGCCTTTCTTGACCGGTACCACCGGCGTTTCCTGGGTCAAGGTCTGTGCGGTGTGCAGGCGGAAATCCAGCAGCGCCTTCATCGCTTCGCTGATGTCGTGGCGCGCGTCCAGGCACGGTTTCAAGTATTCCTTCTCGATGCGGTACAAGGTGCAGGACGTCTTGGCGGTGAAATCCGCCAGCGCCGCCTGGTCCGACAGGATCCCCGCCTCGCCGATCACCTCGCCCGGTCCCATGCGCCCGGCTTCGAACTTGTGCCCGGCCTTGGTCAGCATCACCGAGACCACGCCGGATTCGACGATAAACAAATGGTCGCTCACCTCCCCTGCCGGCAGGATCATTTCGCCGCTGCGGTAGGTGTGCAGGGTCATGTTCTGGCTGAAGGTGTCTTTTTCTTCCTGGCGCAGGGTGGAGAAAATCGACGAGCGCTCAAGCAATGCGCGCGCCGCCGACAGGCTCGGCGGCGCACTGCTTTCGGTCGCCGACAACACGCCGACGCCCGCCGCCTGGAGGTGACGGAAGGCCAGGTCGTACAGCTGGTTACGCACCTCGCGCTTGAGGGCCATGGCTGGCACGAACCCGCTGATTTCATACTCGACACCGCCGGCTGCCGAGGTCTTGAACGCCACGCTCGGTGCCGGCTGGGCCAGCAGCGGTCGGCAGCCTTGCATCGCCCGCTCCAAGGCCTCGATCACCGTTTGCGGACGCGCATGGGGGCTGACCTGCAGGCTGACCGCCAGGCCGAACATATCCGCCGGGCGCGAGAAGTTGATGATCTTGGCCTTGGCCGCCAGGGAGTTGGGGATCACCGCCATGCTGCCCTGGGAGGTTTGCAGGCGCGTGGCGCGCCAGTCGATGTCCGTCACCCGGCCTTCGGTGCCGTCGATGGAGATCCAGTCATCCAGCTGATACGGCTTGGTGGTGTTGAGCACGATCCCGGAAAACACGTCGCTCAAGGTGCTTTGCAACGCCAGGCCGACGATGATCGCCACCGCGCCGGAGGTGGCGAGCACGCCTTTGACCGGCAAGTCGAGCACATAGGCCATGGCGGCAATGATCGCAATCAGGAAGATCACCGCCCCCATCAAGTCCTGCAACAACCGCCCGGTGTGCCCGACCCGCTGCATCATCACCGCCCCGAGCAACACCGTCAGCGTGCGCGCCGCGAACAGCCACCAGCCGATCTGCAAGGCGGTGGCGGCCAGGTGCAAGGCGGTGTTGTCCGCATAGGGCGCGAGCTGCATGGGGTTCATGCCGTCGTTGAACAGCACGGCACTGAACACGGCAAAGATCACCAACCGCGCCGCCAGCTTCCAGTTGGCGAGGTTGGCGGAAATAAGGCGCCACACGGCGATGTCGATAAAGATCAGCGTCAAGGCGCACAGCATCGGGTGATCAGCGATAAGTGAGGGCATCCAGGCGACTCCAGGGCGAATGACGGGAAGATCGCATGAAATGCCGCTCCGGGGTATAGCGGGTGTGCTTACATCTGCCCAAACCGCCCCGACTGAAAGTCAGCAAACGCCTGATGAATCTCCTGCTCGGTATTCATCACAAACGGCCCATGCCCGACGATGGGCTCGTCGATCGGCTCGCCGCTGAGCAACAACACCTTCGCGTCGTCGTTGGACGCCAGGCTGAGCTGGCTGCCGTCGCGTTCGAACAACGCCAATTGCCCTTGGCGCGCGACTTCCTCGCCATTGACCAACACCGTGCCGCGCAGGATCACCAGGGCGGTGTTGCGCCCTGCGTGCAGGTCCAGGGTGACCGCCTTGCCGGCCTTGAGGCGCAGGTCCCACACGTCAATCGGCGTAAACGTACGCGCCGGGCCTTGGGTGCCGGCGAATTCACCGGCAATCAGGCGCAGTTGCCCGGCATCGTTGGCCAGTGGCAGCACCGGGATGTCGCCATCGACGAGGGTCTGGTAACCGGCGTCGGCCATTTTGTCCTTGGCCGGCAGGTTGACCCACAGTTGCACCATTTCCATCACCCCGTCACGATGCTCGACTTCGCCGTCGTAGACGATGGTCACGGTTTCAAAGCCGCGATGGGGGTGTTGGCCGACGCCGCGACGTTGTGCGGTCGGGGTGAAATCGACCGGACCGGCGTGGTCCAGCAACAGGAATGGGCTGATGTGCTTGCCCAGGGTGTCGTAGGAAAACAGGGTGCGCACCGGGAAGCCGTCGCCGACCCAATGAGCGCGGGGGCTGGTGTAGATGCCGATGAGTTTTTTCATGGTAGTCCTCCAAAGTGCATACACCTTAAAACCAATATCAATTCGGCGCTAGACGATGAAAACAGCCCTGATCGTTCCACTGATAGAACGGTATTGCGCGACGCCAGCACAAAAACAGCGTTAATGATAATGACTCGTAGTAATATCCCGCTCTCCCGCTCAACCCTCCGAGGGCTGCAATGCCGTTTGCCCCTGCGCCTGCCGCGCCTCGCGTGCTGGTGGTGGATGACCACCGCAAAATTCGCGAGCCGTTGGCCACCTATCTGCGCCGCCACACCTTTGATGTGCGCACCGCCGAAGATGCGGCCGGCATGTGGCAATTGCTCAAGACCCAAGCCTTCGACGTGGTGGTACTCGACGTGCTGTTGCCGGATGGCGATGGCTTTGAGCTGTGCAACCAGCTGCATCGGCGCAGCAATACCCCGGTGATCCTGCTGACCGCCCGCGACAACGCCGCCGACCGCGTGCGCGGGCTGGACCTGGGGGCCGACGACTATGTCACCAAGCCCTTCGAGCCTCGCGAACTGGTGGCACGCATCCACAGTGTATTGCGTCGCCAAAGCCGCAATACCGGGCCTGCGGCACCGCGCAGTGGCGCACGCGCTTATCGATTCGGCGGCTGGCATTTCAGCGTGACTGGCGCCACGTTGCGCCGCGACGGCAGCCCGGCTGTCCAGCTCAGCACCGCCGAAAGTCGCCTGCTGCAAGTGTTTCTCGCCCATCCCAACACCCTGTTGCCCCGCGAACGGCTGATCGACCTCACGGCCGCCGCCGACAGCGACGTGAGCGACCGCGCGATCGATCGCCAGGTCAGCCGCCTGCGCCGCAAGCTCGCCCAGGGCGATGCAGCGCAGGAGCTGCTGCGCACCATCTGGGGCGGTGGTTACCTGCTGGCCGCCGAGGTCAATGAATGCACGCCCTGAGTCGGCTGTGGCCGCGCACGATGGCGCGTCAGCTAAGCCTGCTGTTGCTGCTGGCCCTATTGGCCTCAAACGCCATCGCGATGTTGTTCCTGCAGCGCACCGGCAGCCTGATCCACCCGTTGTCCCGCCGTTTCAGCCTGGAACGCTTGAGCACCGCCCATCACGCCGCCATCGATCTGACGCCGAGTGAGACCGAGCACCTGTTAGCCGCCATCGGCACCGACGACACGCGCTTCTGGATTGCCCACACGGCGGAAGTCGCGCCCTTTGAGCTGCGCCCGGAAGAACAGCGACTGGCCGACGAGCTGCGCAGCCAACTGCAGCTGGACCCCGCCGCAGTTGGCTGCGCAGAGTTGGAAAGAGTCAGCGGCGCCGACGCGCGCACCCACGTGTTCAGCCCCGCCGGCTGGGCCCCCTTGCGCCTGCGCACCAGCGTCCCGTTGCCCAACGGCAGCTACTTGAACGCCGTGCAATATCCCGCCGGTGCCTACGAATGGGGCCGGGTATTGGCCTACAGCCTGCCGGTGACGACTCTGCCGGTGCTGTTGATCGTGATGTTTTTCATCGCCCGCGTGGTGCGCCCGGTGCGGACCCTGGCCCAGGCCACCGCGCGCGTCAGCCGAGGGGAATGGATCGCACCGCTGCCCGAACAAGGCCCTCAGGAAGCCCGCGACCTTACCGCCGCCTTCAACACCATGCAGGCCAACCTCGCCCGGCATGTCGAAGGCCGCACGCGGATGCTCGCAGCGGTCAGCCATGACCTGAACACGCCGCTCACCGAACTGCGCCTGCAGGTGGAATTGCTCGAACCCGGCGAGGCCCGTGATGACATGCTCGAAAGCCTCAGCGAGTTGAGTGCGATGGTGCGCGAAACCTTGAATTTCGTGCGTGACGATGCGGTGCAAGAACCCACCACCACGCTGTCACTCACCGCGCTGCTGGACGACTTGGCCAAGCGTTACCAACGCCTGCAACAGCCCGTTAACTGGACGGGCGCACCGCCGCTGATGCTGACCTGTCGCCCCCTGGCGCTCAAACGCGCCCTCACCAACCTGATCGACAACGCCCTGCACCATGCCGGTGATGCCCGGTTGAGCCTGGCACGCCAGGATAACGGCTGGCTGTGCATCGAGATTCTCGACCATGGCCACGGCTTGCCCGAGGACTGGCTCACCAAGGTGTTCGAACCCTTTGTGCAGCGTGGCGTCAGCGACGGCGGCGTGGGGCTGGGCCTGGCGATTGCACGCTCGTGCATCCAGGCCCATGGCGGCGAACTGGTGTTGGAGAATCGCCCACCGGCCGGCCTGTGCGCGGTGGTGCGATTGCCGGCGGCGCTTTAGAAGTTGAGCGTGGCGCCCATCCACAGGGTGCGGCCGTAGTTCACCGTGCCGTAGGTTTCATCGTCCAGGCGCTTGTCGGTGAGGTTGTTGAGGGAGGCGTTGAGGGTCAGCGAATCGTTCACATCGAAGGAGCCTCCGAGGTCGGCGGTGGTATAGCCCGGCGCCGGTTTGTCGGTAATCGTATTACCGGTTTCTTCACCGTAGTAACTCAGCGAAACCCAGGCCTGGGTGCGGTCGTTGATTGTCCATTCGCTGCGCACGTTGGCCTTTTGCTCTGGCGTGAGGGCCAGGGGTGCGCCTTTGTTGGCGCCGCTTTTCTGCTCCGAATCGGTGTAGGTGTAATTGGCCTTGAGCAGCACGCTGGGGCTGATGTCCCATTGGCCGTTCAGTTCCACGCCCTGGATGATCGCTTTGTCGACGTTGACCCGCTCCATGATGGTGTAGGTGTTCCAGCGGCGGTCGGTGGTGACGGTGGAGAGCTTGTCCTGGAAGTCGTTGTAGAACAGCGTGACGCCGGCCGACAGGTTGTCGCGGTTACTCCACAACGCCGAGACTTCATAGTTGGTGCTGGTCTCGGGCTTGAGGTCGGGGTTGCCGAACATCACGAAGCGGTTGCGGCGCAGGTAAGCGTAGTCCTCGACCACCGCACGCAGTTCCGGGGCCTTGAAACCACGGGCGATGCCGCCTTTGAGCGTCCACTGTTCGGTGGCGCGCCAGACGCCGTAGACCCGTGGGCTGAGGTGGGCGCCGTACTCTTCGTGCTCGTCCAACCGCAGGCCGGTGGTGAGGGCAAAGTTGTCGGTCATCGACCATTCGTTCTCGGCAAACAGGGCTTTTTGCACCACCGAGAACTTATAGTCGACGCGGTCGCCCAGGCCCTGATTCCAGTCGGTCAACTCGCTTTCATTCCATTGCAGGCCGACGGTGCTGACGTTATGCGCAGTGGGCACCACCAGCTTGGCATCGAACACGGTGTTCTTGATCTCGGGTTTGCGCCCGTAGATATCGGTTTGCTCCGGAGTGGCCTTGCCTTCGCGGGAGGAGGTTTCCTGGGACAACGCGACGTCTGAGGTGGCCCAGCCCCAACGGCCCTGATGGGACAGCGACCAGTGATCGCGGTTGTTTTCCTGCTCGCGGGTGGCCCAGTTGGCGCTCATGCCGTCGCCGTTCTTCAGGCGCGTGGCGCCCGCTTCCAGCAGGATGTCGTGGTCGAGGGTCGGCGTGAAGGCCAGGCGTGCGGTGAGGTCACGGTGGTCGGCCTTACTAAAGCCATTGGTCTGCTCGATATCGTCGTCGGCCTGGCGGTCCAGGTAACGGCCCCACACCTGCAGGCCGAGGAAGTCTTCCTTGAGTGGGCCGCTGAGGTAGAACTGGGTCTGGCGCGCATTGCCCTGGTCGCTGTGCTGGCGTGCGGAATAGTCGTAACCCACCGAACCGCCCCAGGTCGGCGAGACCTTGCGTGTGATCACGTTGATCACCCCGCCGATTGCATCCGAGCCATACAGCGACGACATCGGCCCACGCACCACTTCGATACGCTCGATGGCTGCGGCCGGCGGCACGAAGCTTTGCTCGTAGCCGCTGTTGCCATTGACCCGTGACTCCCGTGCGCTCTGGCGTTTGCCGTCGACCATGATCAGCGTGTAGTCAGCCGGCATGCCACGGATGGAGATGTCGGTTTCATTCGCGCCGCCATTGACCGTCACGCCCTCCACGTCGCGCACTGCGTCGCCGAGGTCACGGTAGGATTTACGGCGCAGCGCTTCGCCATCGATCACCGTGACGGAGGCCGGCGCGTCTTCCACACTTTGGGCAAAGCCGGAGGCCGTCACCACGACGTCATTGAGCGCCAAGGGCTCGTCGGCATGCGCGTTGAGGCTGCCGGCAACCAGCAGGGCCAGGGGTGAGAAGCGAGAAGCAGCAAGCATGGGCGTGGACCTTAGGATTGGACTCAAAAGAGAATCGTAATCATCTAGGTCAAAATAACTTGGACAAAGTGTGACAACTCAAACGCTGGGCACCAGGGCCGTGCGCCGCTCGCGCAACAGGTGAAACGCCACGAAGGCCGTCACCGCAAAGCACGCCTGGATGATGATCATCGGCGCGGCACTGCCGTCACGCAGGTGGCTCAACAGCACGCCGCTGCAGGTGGCGCCGAACATCTGCGAAAACCCCATCAGCCCCGCCGCCAACCCGGCGCGGTGTGCGTTGGGCATCACGCCGCCGGTGACCGAACCGGGCAAGACCAGGCCGCCGCCGAGGGTGGCCAGGGCAATCGGGATATCCAGTCCCACTGCCGACAAGCCGAACAGGGCATAAATGACCACGGCCAATACCCCGCCGAAGGCCACCAGCGCCACGCCCATCGCCACGATCCGCTGCGGCCCCAGGCGCATGATGTTGCGTCGGGTGTAGGTGGAGCCGACGATCAGCATCGACACGATCAGGCCGAAATTGATGCCGTACTCCAGGCTGCTGAAGCCCAGTAAGTTGATAAACACCGTCGATGAACCGGCGATCACCGCAAACATGGCGCCATAGGTGCACGCCAGGGCCACGGCGAACGCACGGTACTGGCGACCCTTGAGCAGATCCAGGTATTGCCCGCCCAGGGTGCGCCAGTGGCCGGCCTTGGGGTCGAGGGCGTGGTTGCTCTCGCGAAAGAACAGCGCGGCCAGCAGCAACACCACGCTGCCAATCGTCAACGCCAGGATGATCGGCGCGTGCCAGCCGAACAATTTGATCAGCAGCCCACCGACCATCGGCGCCACCACAATGGCGTAGAGCATGCCGATCATGGTCAACGCCAGGGCCGGCCCCGCTTCGGCCTTCCACACATCGCGCACCACCGTGCGCGCCAGTACCAGCGCGGCGCAGGCGCCGAGGCCTTGCAGCACGCGGGCGGCGATGAATTGATACATGTCGTCGACCAGCAGCATCGACAAGGTCGCCAGCACATACAGCGCAAGGCCGCCAATAAGCACCGGGCGCCGGCCGATACGGTCCGACAGCGGCCCGAACAGCAATTGACCGAGGCCAAAGGCTGCCACAAACGCCGACAGCGCCATCAGCGCGGAACCGGCGGGAGCGGCCAACGCCTGCTCAATGGCGCCAAGGCCGGGAATGATCAATTGGGTCGAAACCTCTCCCAGCGCCGTCAGGGCCACCAGTAGAAACAACAGGCTTCGGGATGGGACCGGGGCGTTCATCATGGAGGGCATCCGGGGGGCTGGATTAATTTATATTTCGACCATAATATGCGTAAAAAATTATGTCCATAATTT
>Ga0207650_10004003_pt1 | contig 10082 bp, 11 predicted proteins | sample KBSS63metaG_FD_184325 | JGI IMG/M metagenome (GOLD analysis project Ga0207650, IMG submission 184325) | Switchgrass rhizosphere microbial communities from Kellogg Biological Station, Michigan, USA - KBS S6-3 metaG (SPAdes) (version 2) | ecosystem: Host-associated > Plants > Roots > Rhizosphere...
CAGGGCATTCCACACCATCTCATCGACATCGCCGACCCTACCGAGGTCTACACCGCGGCGCAGTTCGCGCGCGACGCGGCGGCCGTCATCCGCGACGTGCACGCGCGCGGACGCCTGCCGATCCTGGTCGGCGGCACCGGGTTCTACTATCGGGCCCTGGTGCGGGGCCTGTTTCCCGGCCCCGGGGCCGATCAGGCGCTCCGCGATCGCCTGGATCGCCTGGCCGCGAGGCGGGGGCCGGAACGGCTGCACCGGCTGCTGGCGCACGTGGATCCGCCATCGGCAGCGCGCATCATGCGGCGCGATCAGAAACGGATGGTCCGTGCGCTCGAGGTGTACTTCGCCACCGGGACGCCGCTGACGGCGCACTTCGCCGCCACACGATCGCTCATCGACCACTGCGACGTGACGGCGATCGCGCTGCGGCTGCCGGCCGATGCCACGGCCGCCCGCGTGGCCCGCCGCGTCGAGACGCAGTTCGCACGCGGCGTCGTGGACGAGGTACGGGCACTGCTCGCGCGCGGCGTGCCGCCGCACGCACGCCCGTTCGGCGGGCTGGTCTACCGTCAGATCATGGAGATGCTGCGCGGCGTGCGCGACGAGGCGGCAACGCGCGCGCTCATCGCGCAGGAGAACCGTCACTACGCCCGCCGCCAGTTGATCTGGTTCCGCAAAGAGCCTACTCTTATCTGGTTCGACGGCCCGGGCGAATCGATCGACGTGCAGCAGCGTGTCGTCGAGGTCGCGGTCAACACGCCCGGCAGCGGAACGCTTGAGGAGAGCTCACTGGATGACGCACGTGCCTGACTCGCTTTCGTCGCGGCGGCCGGTAGAGCGGGCGCTCGCGGACGCGTTCGGAGAACGCGCTGCGGCCCCGAGTGTTCAGGATGTCTTCCTCAATACCGCACGGCGGGATCGCGCGGCCGTGATCGTGCACCTGATGACCGGCGCGGCATTCGACGCGCGCATCAAGGGGTTCGACAAGTACGCCGTCATCGTGGACGTCAACGGCGCCGAGCACCTGGTGTTCAAGCACGCGATCGCCTTCATCGAAACCGCCCGCGCCGGCGTCAACACGTTCAGCACGCCGCATTCTTGAGGCGCCGCGCGTTCACCCGCGTCATTTTGCTCGTCATCGACAGCGCCGGCATCGGCGAGCTGCCCGATGCCGCGGCCTACGGCGACGAGGGGAGCAACACCATCGGCAACATCGCCGCTCAGATCGGGTTGGCGGTGCCGTGCCTCCGCTCGCTGGGTCTCGGCCGCGTGGTGGCGCTCGACGGCGGTCACACCCGCGCACAAGCGCCGCCCCTGGGCGCCTTTGGCCGGATGGCGGAACGCTCGCCGGGCAAGGACTCGGTGACGGGCCACTGGGAGATGGCCGGGGTGGTACTGGACCGCCCGTTTCCGACGTTTCCAACCGGATTTCCGCCTGGAATCATCGCCGAGTTCGAACGGCGGATCGGGCGCGCCACGCTCGGGAACGTGGTGGCATCGGGCACCGAAATCATCGAACGCCTCGGCGACGAGCACGTGCGGACCGGCAGGCCCATCGTCTACACGTCGGCCGACAGCGTGTTTCAGGTGGCCGCCCACGAGGACGTGATCCCGATTGCCGAGCAGTACCGCATGTGCGAGGCCGCCTTCGACCTCGTCGGCCGGGGCCTCGGCGTCGGCCGGGTGATCGCGCGGCCGTTCGTCGGTCCGGCGGGCGGCTACACGCGCACCGCGAACCGTCACGACTACGCGCTCGAGCCCACCGGCACGACGCTCCTCGACGCGCTGACGGCCGCGGGGCAGTCGGTGGTCGCCATCGGCAAGGTGCGGGATCTCTTTGCCGGTCGCGGCATCACCCGCGCCCTGCCCACCGTGAGCGACGCCGACGGCCTCGGCGCGCTGGTCCGTACGCTCGCCGAGCAGCCCGACGGTCTCGTCTTCGTCAACCTCGTCGACAGCGACACACTCTACGGCCATCGTAACGACGTGGCGGGCTATGCCGCCAACCTCGAGCGCATCGACGGCGGTCTGGCCGACGCCATGCGCGGGCTTCGCTCCGGCGATCTGTTCGTGGTGACCGCCGATCACGGCAACGATCCCACCACGCCGAGCACCGACCACTCGCGCGAGTACGTACCGCTGCTCGTCGCCGGCGACGGCGTGCCCGAGGGGCGCGATCTCGGCACCCGATCTACCTTCGCGGATCTGGGGCAGACGATCGCCGCGAATTTCGGCGTCGGACCGCTGGCGCATGGCACCAGCTTCCTCGCCGAACTCACGAGCGGAGGCGCGTAGTGGCGAGCATTCGGGAAACGCTCGAGCAGCTCGAGCTCGACACACTGGCACCCGAGGCGGCCAGGAGCGCCCGGTCGCGGGGGCGCCTCCGCCCCGAGGTGGAAGACGACGTCCGCCCGGCCTTTCAGCGCGACCGCGATCGCGTCATCCACAGCAAGGCGTTCCGCCGCCTGAAGCACAAGACGCAGGTGTTCTTCGCGCCGGCCGGCGATCATTACCGCACGCGCCTCACGCACTCGCTCGAGGTCTCGCAGATCGCGCGCACCATCGCCAAGGTGCTGCGGCTGCACGAAGAGCTCACCGAGGCCATCGCTCTCGGCCACGACCTGGGGCATACGCCGTTCGGCCACGCGGGAGAGCAGGTGCTCGACGCGCTGATGCCGGGCGGGTTCCGCCACTACGAACAGAGCCTTCGCATCGTCGACGTGCTGGAAGGCGAGGGGCAGGGACTCAATCTGAGCTGGGAAGTGCGCGACGGCATCGGCCGCCATTCGAAGGGCAAGAACGGATCGCCGGTGGGTCTCGACCCGGCCAGGCGCGCCGCCACGCTCGAGGGGCAGGTGATGCGCGTCGCCGACCTCATTGCCTACGTGAACCACGACATCGACGATGCGGTGCGCGCCGGCGTGCTCCGGGAAGACGAACTGCCGCGCGGCCCGGTCTCCGTGCTGGGCGATTCGTCCTCGGCCCGGATCGCCCGCATGGTCAAAGACGTGGTCACCGAGACCAGCCGGGACGGCCTGACCGAAATCCGCATGAGCGACCCGGTGCTCGAGGCCACCCTGGCGATGCGGTCCTTCCTGTTCACGGCGGTCTACGAGAACGAGACGGCGACGGCCGAGTTCAAGAAGGCCGCCGGCATCCTGGGCGGCCTGTGGGAAAAGGTGCGCGAGCGGCCGCAGGAGTTCCTCGACGCCCGCATCCTCGAGGCCGAGGGGCTCGACACGGCGGTCAAGGATTTCGTGGCCGGCATGACCGACCGATACGCCGTGGCCCTCTACGAGCGCCTGTTCATCCCGCGCCCGTGGGTCGGGCCCATCGCTGGGCCCGATGCCCGCCCCTAGGCTATACTTGTAAGTCTGCCTTTCGCAGGATCTTCGCGAAGGGGACGTGCAGTCATGACTTCGGCACAGCTCGACCTCACCCGGTATCGCCAGCCGCTGACGCACGTCGTCAAGACGTTCCAGCCGGCCGACGCCGGCGGGGAGGGCGAGGCGTATCGGGTCGTGGAGCCGGTCGAGCTGGAATTCGACCTGCACAAGGACAAGGATCGGTTCCGCCTCGAGGGCAGGGTCCGCACGGTGCTGGAGCTTTCGTGCAGCCGCTGTCTCGAGCCGTTCCGCCTGCCGGTAGACGCCGCGCTCGACTTGCGGTACTTACCGGTGTCGGAGCGCTCCTCGGACGACGAGCAGGAGCTTGCCGAGGAGGACGTGGACGTCAGCTTCTATCAGGATGACCAGATCGATCTGACCGGGCTCCTGCGCGAACAGTTCTACCTGGCGCTGCCCATGAAGCCGCTGTGCCGGGACGACTGCCACGGGCTGTGCCCGCAGTGCGGGGTGAACAGGAACACGGGCACCTGCGACTGCGAAACCGGCTGGGAGGACCCCCGGCTGGCGCCGCTCAAGGGTCTCATCAAAGGAACATCGTAGACATGCCGAATCCGAAACGCCGTCACTCGAAGACCCGTACCGCGAAGCGCCGCACGCACGACGCGCTGTCGCCGGCGACGACCGGTCTCTGCGCCCAGTGCAAGGAGCCCACCGCTCCGCACCGGATCTGCCCGCACTGCGGCTACTATCGTGGCCGTCAGGTGCGCGCCGTCGACGGAGAGTAGCTCGCACGAGAGTGCTTCGCATCGCTGTAGACGCCATGGGCGGTGACCACGCCCCGACCGTTGTGGTCGAGGGGGCGCTGGCCGCCGCGCGTCATCTCGACGTCCGCGTGCTGCTCGTGGGGCCCGAAGCCCGCGTGACGTCCGTGCTCCGCCCGCTCGCCGGTGGACACATGGGCGCCCTCGAGGTGATCGACGCCGAGGAGACGGTGTCGAACGACGAGCCCGCCACGCTGGCGCTGCGGCACCGGCCGCGCGCCGCCATCCGCATCGCCGCCGATCTGGTGGCCGCCGGCGACGCCGACGCGCTCGTCAGCGCCGGCCACACCGGGGCCACCGTCGTGTCGGCCCGCACCGCCTTCGGCATGATTCCCGGGGTCGACCGCCCGGCGCTCGCGGCGGTGATTCCCACCGAAACCGGTTCGGCGGTGCTCGTGGACGCCGGCGCCAGCGTCGAGTGCCGCCCCTCGCACCTGGTGCAGTTCGCGGTGATGGGGGAGATCTACTCGCGGCTCGTGCTCGGTATCCAGCGGCCGCGCGTGGCGCTGTTGTCGATCGGCGAGGAGCCGAACAAAGGCAACGAGCTGACCCGGGAAGCGCACCGCCTGCTCAAGGGCGCGCCGGTCGGCTTCATCGGCAACATCGAAGGGCGCGAGATCTACAACGGCGCCGCCGACGTGGTGGTGTGCGACGGGTTCACGGGCAACGTCGTACTCAAAACCACCGAGGGGCTCATCGAAACCGTCGAGCGCCTGCTCGGCGACGAGCTGCGCGGCACGTTCACGAGCGAGCACGGCTCGGTGCTGTCGCGCCGCGCGTTCCGGCGGCTGCGCCGGCGCGTGGACTACTCCGAGTATGGCGGAGCGCCGCTGCTCGGCGTGGCGGGGACCGCCATCGTGGCGCACGGGCGTTCCTCGGCCAAGGCGATCCGCAATGCCATCGCGATGGCCGCCCGGCTCGCCTCGAGCGACGTCGTGGCCCAGGTGACGCACGGCGTCGCCGTCGCGGGGGTGTCGTGAGCCGCCGCGTCGCGTTCGTGTTCCCAGGGCAGGGCTCGCAGGCGGTCGGGATGGGCGTAGCGCTGGCCGCCGCCTATCCGGAAGCCGAAGCGACGCTGGCCGAGGCCGAGGCAGCCTTTGCCGGCGCGGCCAACGGCGGCCAGGCGGTCTCGCTCCGCGCCATGCTCAACGACGGTCCCGAGGACCTGCTGACGCTCACCGAGCACGCCCAGCCCGCGATCCTGGCGGTGAGCGTCGCCGCGGCGCGCGTGCTCACGGCGCATGGGATCCAGCCGGCGTTCGTCGCCGGCCACAGCCTCGGCGAGTACTCGGCGCACGTCGCCGCCGGGACCTTCTCGCTGGCCGACGGCGTGGCCATCGTGCGGCGGCGCGGGCGCTATATGCAGGAGTCGGTGCCGGTTGGGACCGGGGCCATGGCCGCGGTGCTGGGGCTCGAGGCCGCGCTCGTCGAACAGGCGTGCCGCGAAGCCGCCGAAGGAGACGTGGTCAGCGCCGCCAATCTCAACGCGCCCGGACAGGTGGCGATTGCCGGCGGCACCGCCGCGGTGGCCCGCGCCTCGGAGCGCGCCAAGGCGCTTGGGGCGCGGCGCGTGGTGCCGCTGACGGTGAGCGCGCCCTTTCACTGCGCGCTCATGAAGCCGGCGCAGGACCGGCTCGAACCAGAGCTGCGCGCGCTCGCGGCGTGCCCGCCGCGCGTGCCGGTGGTGGCCAACGTCGACGCGGAGCCGAAGCGGGACAGCGCGGCCGGCGTGGACGCGCTCGTCCGCCAGGTATCCGCCACGGTGCGTTGGCAGGACGTGGTCGAACGGCTGGCCGCAGAAGGGGTGTCCACCTTCGTCGAGGTCGGGCCCGGGACGGTGCTCGCCGGCCTCATCAAACGAATCCGGAAGGACGCTCACGTGGTGAGCTTCAGCGGTCCAGACCAGCTGGACGCGGTGCGCGCGGCATGTTCGAGCTGACCGGCAAGTCGGCCCTCGTCACCGGCGCGTCGCGCGGCATCGGCCGCGCCATCGCCGTGGCGCTTGCGTCGCGGGGCGCGCACGTGGTGGCGGCAGCGCGCGGCGCCAACGCCGACGCCACCGCGGAGGCGATCACTGCCGCGGGGGGCTCGGCCACTGCGGTGAGCGCCGACGTCACCGACACCGCCTCCGTCGAGGCGATGCTGGCCGCCGCGCTGCAGCACAACGGACGCCTGGACATCCTGGTGAACAACGCCGGCATCGCGCGCGATCAACTGATGCTGCGGATGAAGCGCGCCGACTGGGACGAGGTATTGGCCACCAACCTCACCGCCGCGTTCACCATCGTGCAGGCGGCCCTCAAGCCGATGATCCGGCAGCGCGGCGGGCGCATCATCAGCATCGGGTCGGTCGTGGGGCAGATGGGCAACGCCGGCCAGGCGAACTACGCGGCGTCCAAGGCCGGGCTCGTCGGGTTCAGCAAGTCGATTGCACGGGAGGTGGCGTCCCGGCAGATCACGGTCAACGTGGTGGCCCCGGGCCTCATCGCCACCGACATGACGCAGGCGCTCACCGACAAGGTGCAGGGCGACTGGTCGGCGCAGATCCCGCTTGGCCGCATCGGGACGGCCGAGGACGTCGCCGCCGCGGTGTGCTTCCTTGCCTCGGATGAGGCGTCGTATATTACAGGGCAGGTTCTCGCCGTCAACGGCGGAATGTATACGTAGCGGGCTGCGCCCGCTACGTATACCTATATCTTTTGGCCCGGCTTCGCCGGGCCGACAGCACGCTCGCTAACGCTCGCGTGCTGGTGTAGCGTGGTGATGTAGTCAAACTAGGAGATGTGATGGCTGTAGCAGACAAGGTGAAGAGCATCATCGTTGAGCAGCTCGGGGTCGACGAGGAAGAAGTGACGCCGGACGCCTCGTTCGTCGACGATCTGGGCGCCGACTCGCTCGACACCGTGGAGCTGGTCATGGCGTTCGAAGAGGAGTTCGGGATCGAGATCCCGGACGAATCGGCCGAAAAGATCACCCGCGTCAAGGAAGCCATCGACTACATCGAGGCGCACGCGAAGTCGAAGAAGTAACCCTGCCCATCCGGAGCGCGCGTTTTGCAGAGGCGGGTCGTCATCACCGGCATCGGCCTGGTGTCCGCGGTGGGCATCGGGACCGGCGCGACATGGAATGCGTTGCTGGCGGGCACGAGCGGCGTCGGACGCGTCACGAAGTTCGACGTCACGAACTTCGCGGCGCAGATCGCCGCCGAGGTCCGCGGCTTCGATCCCCTGCAGTTCGTGGACAGGAAAGACGTCAAGAAGATGGACGTCTTCATCCAGTACGCCATCGCGGCGTCGCAGTTCGCGATGGAGGACTCGGGCCTGCAGATCACGCCGGCCAACGCCACCAGCGTCGGCGTCTTCATCGGGTCGGGGATCGGCGGGTTCGCCACCATCGAGCGTGAGCACCAGACGCTGCTCGAGAGCGGACCGCGCCGCATCTCGCCCTTCTTCATCCCCGCGATGATCATCAACCTGGCCTCGGGGCAGGTGTCGATCCGCTTCGGGGCCAAGGGGCCGAATCTCGCCACCTGCACCGCGTGCTCGGCGTCGGCGCACGCGGTGGGCGAGTCGTACGAAATCATCAAGCGCGGCGACGCCGACGCGATGATTGCCGGCGGCTCCGAGGCCGCCATCACGCCGATGAGCATCGGCGGGTTCGCCGCGCTGCGCGCGCTCTCGACCCGCAACGACGATCCCGGCCATGCCAGCCGCCCCTTCGACAAGGATCGCGACGGCTTCGTGATCGGCGAAGGTGCCGGCGTGGTGGTGATGGAGGAGCTCGAGTCGGCGCGGCGGCGTGGCGCGAAGATCTACGCCGAGGTCGCCGGTTACGGTTCGTCGGGCGACGCATTCCACATCACGGCGCCCTCGGAGGACGGAGACGGCGGCGCCCGTGCGATGCAGATGGCGATCCGCAAGGCAGCGATCGACCCTACCGAAGTGGACTACATCAACGCCCACGGCACCTCGACTCCCTTCAACGATCGCCTCGAGACGATGGCGATCAAGACGACGTTCGGAGACCACGCGCGGCGCCTGGCGATCTCCTCCACCAAGTCGATGACCGGGCACCTGCTCGGCGCGGCGGGCGGCCTCGAGGCCGGTATCACGGCGCTGGCGCTCCACCACCAGATGGCGCCGCCCACGATCAATCTCGACTGTCCTGACCCGGACTGCGACCTCGACTACGTCCCGCAGGCCAAGCGCGAGCTGCCGATGCGATACGCCCTGTCGAATTCGTTCGGCTTCGGAGGCACCAACGTGTCGCTGCTCTTGAAGCACGCCAGCGACGCCGAGCCATGAAGATTGCGGTCTGCATCAAGCAGGTGCCAACACGGGAATGGCAGCCCCGGCTGACCGATGATCGCACCTGGATCCGTGAGGCCGACGCCAGCTTCGAGATGAACGAGCCCGACGCCTACGCGCTCGAGGAGGGGCTGCGGCTGCGCGAGAAGCACGGCGGGGAAGTGGTGGTGTGCTCGGCGGGGCCGGCGCGGGTGCAGCAGGTGATTCGCGAAGGGCTCGCCCGCGGCGCCGATCGCGGCCTCCACGTCGACGACGCCGGGCTGGCCGCGGCCGACGGCTTCATGGTGGCATCGGCGCTCGCACACGCGATGCGCGACGAGGCGTTCGACCTCGTGCTCACCGGCCTGCAGTCCGACGATCAGGGGCACGCGCAGACCGGCGTGGCGCTCGCCGAACTGCTCGGGATCCCGCACTCGACCATCATCATGGACGTCGAGGCGTCGGACGGGCGCGTGCGCGTGAAGCGCGAGCTCGAGGGCGGCTGGTTCCAGTGGGTGGCGATGCCGACGCCGGCATTGCTCACGATTCAGAGCGGCATCAACCAGCTGCGCTACGCCACGCTCAAGGGGATCATGGCGGCCAAGAAGAAGGAGATCCGCAGCGTGGCGCCGCCGGCCGGCCTCACGCCCGCTCTCAAGATCGTCGGGCTGTCGCTGCCGGCGAAGTCGAAGCAGACCGCGATGATCGACGGCCCGCCGGCCCAGGCTGCGGCGGAGCTCGTGCGCCGCCTGCGGGACGAGGCGCGGGTTCTGTGACCGCGAGGGCGCGATGATCCTGGTCGTGGCCGAGCAGCGCGGCGGGGCGCTCAACCGGGCCAGCTGGGAGGCCGTGGCCTGCGCCCAGCAGCTCGCGGGCGACGAGCCGATCGCGATCCTGCTGCCCGGCGGCGGCGATGCCGCACAGGCGCTGGCTGCCGCGGGCGCCGGCGAGGTGCTGACCGTCGACGATCCCGCGCTCGCGTCCTACACACCCGACGTGCAGGTGGCGGCGGTGGCCGGCGCGATGGCGCAGACTTCGCCGCGGCTCGTGGTGATGGCGCACACCTATCAGGCGCGGGATTACGCGCCGCGCCTGGCGGCACGCCTGCGCGCGCCGCTCGTGGCCGACGTGGTCGGCGTCAAGGGCACCGGCGCGGAGAGCACGTTCCTGCGCCCGATGTTCCAGGGCAAGCTCGTCGCCGAGGTGGCGCCGCAGGGCGACGGCCCGGCGATTGTCACCTGTCAGATCGGCGCGTTCCGCGCCGACGCGGGCGTCAAGGGGACACCCGCGGCCGTCCGGACGCTGAGCGTGCCCCTCGAGACGCCGTCGCGCCAGACGGTGGAGCCGCCGTTCCAGGAGGCGCGCCAGGCGGTGGATCTCGGCCAGGCCGAACGCATCGTGGCCGTGGGGCGCGGCATCAAGGCGCAGGACCAGATTCAGGTGGCCGAAAAGCTGGCGGCGGCAATGGGCGCCGAGATTGCCGCGTCGCGTCCAATCTGCGACAACGGCTGGCTGCCGATGGATCGCCAGGTGGGGAGCTCCGGCCAGACCGTGGCCCCCAAGCTCTATGTCGCGCTCGGCATCTCGGGCGCCATCCAGCACCTGGTCGGCATGAAAGGGTCGCGCACGAT
>Ga0207650_10004004_pt1 | contig 10081 bp, 3 predicted proteins | sample KBSS63metaG_FD_184325 | JGI IMG/M metagenome (GOLD analysis project Ga0207650, IMG submission 184325) | Switchgrass rhizosphere microbial communities from Kellogg Biological Station, Michigan, USA - KBS S6-3 metaG (SPAdes) (version 2) | ecosystem: Host-associated > Plants > Roots > Rhizosphere >...
CCTCGAAGGCGCGGCCGGCGAGAGCCGCGGCGATCTCGGCGATAAGCGGGGCGATGTTGCCGGCCTCGTTCCGTACCGGCACGACCACCGAAACAGCAGGACCGGAGTCATTCCTCTGCAGCATGGCGCATGCTTCTAGAGTGTGGCCAAGACCGGTTCAATCCGCTGGGTCGGTCGTTTCAGCCGGGGCTGAATGTGGCCTTGAGGCGCCACCATGATGGCCACGGATACGGCCGCAGATCGAGGGGCGAAAACGCCAGCCGCCGCGCCGCAAAGAAACGCCGAAGCACCAGCGCGCCCACCGCTCCGACCAGCGCGCCGGCCAGCACATCGCTCGGGTGATGGGCGACGACGACGACGCGGCTGAACATGATTAGCAGCGCATAGAGCCACATCAGCGGGCGCAGCCGCGGCCAGAGCGCGCCGATCGCAATCGCCGCTGCCGCGGCGGTCGTCGCATGTCCCGAGGGCATGCTGGCATAGGCCGGCTGCCAGATGAACGGCTTGTACAAGAACGGATTGTCGTAGCCGCCAACATAGGGGCGTGCGCGGCCGATCAGGCGCTTGACGATAGTCGTGAACAGGCCGGGCAATGCAATCGCGACAAAGAGAAAGCCGAAACGGGCGCCGAGCGCCGCGAACACGCCTTGGGCAAGGTGGGTTGAGCCGGGAGAAGCGACCGCCGCGATAACAAGGAGGATGAAGCCAAGTGGATAGAGAAACCAGCCCGAAAGGCCGAAATCGGTGATTTGTTCGAAGGCTTCGATGAACCGGGGCGGCAGATGCCGCGCCCAGTCGCTCGCGCTGCGGTCGAGCAAAAACATCGAGGCGACGATCACCGCGCCGATGACCAGAGCGGCCGCGATGGTATGCGCCGGCGGCGCCCGCAGCTTTGCGCGCCGCGGGCGGGTCAGCGCCCCGACCGCAAGGGCGAAATTGCCCACGATGCGCGCCGGCAGCGCTGCCGCGCCCGGCCGCGTCGCCTTAGGCTTTACCTCGGTCGAATTCATCAGGATCACTGCGCGTCTTGGACCGACCGGAAGACGGCGATGTTGAGCGGCTGGCCGTGCGTGACGTTGAAGGCCTCGACACGCGGCCCGCGCTCATAGCGCAGGCCGATCGCTTCCGCGCGCAGCGCGAAGGCGCGCTCCTGCCGCACTGTCACGAAGGCAAAGCGACAGCCGCCCTCGCGGAGGAAATCGGCGGCGCCGGAAGGATCGGTCAAGCGCGTCCCTGTACCGGCGAGAAAAACCAGGCTCGGCTCGTCGTACCCGGCGCTGGCGGCGAGCGGATGCGCACAACCCGATCGGCGCAGCACCCGCTCAAGCGCCACGCTCGGGAAGAGCGGGCCGAGCGCCGGTACGACTATGCCGTAGACGGCGATGGCGACCAGGACCCAGCCTGCCGCAGCGCGCGTCAGCGCCCGTTCTGCACCATCCTCCTCGTACAATTGCGAGGCCAGCAACCCGCAGGCGATCGCGATGCCAAAGAGCGGCCAAGCGCCAAGGACGAGACTGCGCTCGACGACGATCGCGGCGATGATGGCGGTGATGCCGGCGATGATCGGCGCGAGGAACCACCACATGACGCCGCGCACCTGCCAGCGTTGTCGTGACAGCACCTTGGTTTCAACCGCTGCAGCGATGAGGATGGCGACGGCCGGGTGGAGCGGCAGCACGTAGTGCGGCAGCTTGGTGGGGATCAGTTCGAATACGATCCACGACGGCAGCAGCCACGCCAGAAGAAAACGCGCCGCCGGCTCGCGGCGTACGGCCCATACTGCCGGCGCCGCCAGGCCTGCCAGGATCGAAGCGGGGAAGAAAGTCGCGAAGAACAAAATAAAGTAGAGGCCCGGCGGCGCGCCGTGGCTTTCCTGCCCGCCGGCGACCTTGTCCAGGAGATCGTGGCCCACGGCGTTAGTGAAGAACGTGCCGCCAGCGCGGGCATAGATCGCCAGGAACCAGGGCAGCACCAGGACGAGGAGCCAAATTATTCCGGGCAGCGGACGCAGCGCCATAAGCCAGCGCGCGGACCGGTCGAAGATCGAAAGCGCTGCCGCGGTAAGCCCGACAATCATCAGGATCACCGGCCCCTTGAGCAGAATTCCCGCGGCCAGTGCGGTCCAGAAGACCGCGACAAGCGCCCAGTCCCGTTGCGTGGTCCCGCCGGTACGCGGAAACAGATAGACGCGCGCGAGCACGCCCATCGCTGCGACCACGGCAAGGAGCAGCATCGCGTCGGTCTTGGCGAGCCGCGCCTCGACGCCCAGCAGCGTCGAGCCCAGCATCATCAACGCCGCAAGCGCCGCTCCGCGGCGGCCGACAAAGGCCAGCGCGCACCAATAGGTCGCCAGCACCGCTCCGAGCGCGCCGACGAGCGACGGTATGCGATACAGGGAGATGCGGGTGCGGGCGCGGGGAATGCCGACGGCTTCCGCCGTCTTCACCACTGCCGCCTGCAGCCAGTAGATGCCGACCGGTTTCTTGTAGCGCACCTCGTCCTGGAAACGGATGTCGACGTAGTCGCCCGTTTCGATCATCTGTTTGGTGGCTTGGGCGAAGCGTGCCTCATCGCGATCGACCGGCGGAATCTGGAAAATGCCGGGCACGAAGGCGATCAGCGAAACGATGGCGAGCACGGCGAGCGCCCGCCGATTTGAGCTCGCGGCAAAGTCGAAGATCGCTGCAAGGCTGTTCGCCGGCCACAACGTCCAGGACGCCGCGCTGCCGCCCGTGCTCATGTCACTTCCGGTGCCGACAAATGCGCGCCGACCATAGTGAAACCGTCGCCCGCGGGGAAGGACCGGCTCAGAGACGGCCGCAAGGCGTCGATGCGCAGACGGCGCGGGCCGCTGGCTGCTGCGGCAGCGCCGTCGAACCGCCCTCCTCCGCGCGTACCAGCACGCTGTCTGCCGCGCCGGAACCGTCGATCACCGTGACGCGGGCAAAGCCTGCGCCGTCGAGCGAAAAAAACAGCGGCCCATGCGGTTGCGGCGCAACCGGCGTGCCATTGACCAGGACGGTGACTGGGGCGACGGCGCCGGCAATCTTGAGGGGAACGGGATCGGCCCTGCCGTCGCTCCGCGACAGTTCAAGCCGCGCGCCATCCGGGGGGAACAGAATGTGCAGCTTTGCCTGCCCGTCATCGCCAGGCTGGCCGCTCGGCGAAAAACGCTTGAGCGGCGGAGGCAGCTTTGCCGTCGTCGTCACCAGCGCGCCTTCCGGCGCGCGCGGCAGCGCAACCGGCGGCGCTCCCAGGCGGGCGAAGGCGTCGAACAGGATCGGCGCCGCCGCGCTGCGTCCGATGAGGCCGGGCACCGGCGCGCCGTCGGGCCGCCCCACCCAGACACCAATTGTGTGCTTGCCGTCGAAGCCGACCGACCACGCGTCGCGGTAGCCGTAGCTGGTGCCGGTCTTGAACGCGATGCGGCCGGGCGTGCCGTTCTCCGGCGGCGGTGTTCCGATCAGCGTATTGGCGACGTACCAAGCGGCGACGGGCTCCATCAATCTCTTTGCCTCGCCCTTGCCGATTGTCGGCGAGCGACGCTCAATCTCCTCGCTGACGGGCAGCGCCGTGCCGAGCCGCGCAATGCCGACGTAGAGCATCACCAGGTCCGTGAGCCTGATGCCGACACCGCCGAGACCCATCGCCAGGCCCGGCGCTTCGCCTTCGGGAAGCGCCAGGGAGGCGCCGGCTTGGGCAAGACGCGTCGCGAGGCGACTTGCACCCACACGATCAAGCACCGCCAGCGCCGGCACGTTGAGCGAGAGTTGCAATGCCTTGCGGACAGTGACCGTGCCCTGGAAGGTGAAATCGAAATTCTGCGGAGCGTAGGCGCCGTAGCGCACCGGCTGGTCGTCGATCAGCGTCTCCGGATGGATGAAGCCATCCTCGAAGCCGATGCCATAGATGAACGGCTTGAGGGTCGAGCCCGGGGAGCGCAGCGCCTGCGTCATATCGATCTCGCCGGCGCGTCGCGCATCAAAATAGTCTGGTGAGCCGACGCGCGCCGCGACGGCGCCGGTCGCATTGTCGACGACCAAAATAGCAAGCGACACGTCAGGACCATGCGCCGCAGTCAGAGCGCGGCTGCGCTCGCGTGCCAGCTCTTCCAGATTTTTCTGCAAATCGGCGTCGATGGTAAGCCGGATCTCGCTTCCGGGCGGGGCTTCCGCGACTGCGCGATTGGCCGCGTGCGGCGCCAGCATGGGCATGGCGTGCCGCGCGGCCGGCACCGGTTCGCCCTTGGCGAGCGCGATCTCGTCCGCAGGCACAGTGCCGAGCGCGGCGAAGCGGTCGAGCACGCGGTTGCGCGCGCTGCGCGCCGCTTCGGCGAAGCGATCCGGCCGCCGCGACCCCGGCGCTTGCGGCAGGGCAACAAGCAAAGCCGCTTCGCCGAGCGAAAGCCGCCGCGGCTCCTTGCCGAAATAGGCGAGCGAGGCCGCGCGCACGCCTTCGATGTTGCCGCCGTAAGGCGCGAGATCGAGATAGAGCGAAAGCACTTCGTCCTTGGTCAGTTCTCGCTCGATCTCGACCGCCCGCACGATCTGACGGAGCTTTGCAACGAAGCTGCGCCCGCCGCGCGGCTCAAGGAGCCGCGCAACTTGCATGGTGAGGGTTGAGCCGCCCGAGAGAATGCGACCGCTCGTCGTCAGCTGGAACGCTGCGCGCATGAGCGCCAGCGGGTCGACACCGCGATGATTGCGAAAGCGCTTGTCCTCGTAGGCGAACAGGACCTCGAACAGCCGCGGATCGACCTCGGCAATCCGCGCCGGCAACCGCCAGCGGCCCTCCGGAGTCGCATACGCCCGCAACAGCCGCCCGTCGCGGTCGAGCACGCGGCTCGAGAATTCGAGCGTCTTGCCGTCCGGCCCCGGACCGAGCGAGGCGATCCAGTAGGCGCTGGCGGCGAGCAGAGAAACGCCGAGCAAGCCGACGACGAGGAAGGCGCGACGGAAGCGAACAAGCCTACGCTCCGCTCGTCCCCGCGAAAGCGGGGACCCAGCAAGCGCGAGCGCAGTGCACGCCTTATCTGGATTCCCGCTTGTGCGGGAATGAGCGGAGTCCGCGGCGGTAGCGGTCTCGGTCATTTCGCCGCCGTAACCTCGACGCTCTCGGTCGCGGTGCGGCCGAAGCGGTCCGGCCAGTACATGTCCTCGACGCTCGCCTGCGGGCGCACGTATTTGCCGGGCGCGACAGCGCGCACCACGTAGGCGACAGTGAACACCGCCTGATCGCCGGTCTTGCGCAGGAACGCCGCCGAGAAGCGGTCGTCGCGGAACTGGCTGTCGACCGGCTCCACCGCATCGGTAATCCATGACAACGTGCCGGTATCGCCGGAGGACACGAGCCGCGGATTGTCGATTTCGAACCCCGCCGGCAGATAGTCGGCGACGATCAGGCGGCCGAATTGCGGCTGCGCCTCGGTGATCCGCAGCACCACCGCGAGACGCGTGTTCTGCTTCACCGTCTTCGCATCAACCGGGTTGCCATCGAGCGTGTAAGTGAGGCGCTCGATCTTGAAGCCCTTCTCGGCCGCGGGCTCCGGCGTCAGCGGCGCGCCGGTGACGGTGACCACGGCCTTCACTTCATCCTCGCCGGCATTGGCGATGCGCAGCGGCTCCTTGAGGTCGGCGGCGCGGATCGTGCGGAAGAGCGGGCGCTTCATCGCCTCGCCGCCGACATCGAGCGACACGCTGCCCGCGTCCTTGGCCATGGCGCTCGCCGCCAACAAAAGCCACGCGTCCTCCTGGGTCGAGGTCAGGTGCAAGGTCGCGCGCGCGGCCTCGACCCGCTGCACGGCGGCCTGCACCGTGGCGCGGGGCGCTCCGCCTTCAGCGGCGAGGGTGACCAGCGCCGCCGCGTCACGCAGGCCTGAGCCGAAGTCGAGACGGTTAGCCAGATCGGGCTGCGGCTGCGGCCCGAGTGCCGCAAGCGCCGCGGCAAACACCCGCTCGGCCCGCGGGCGGTCGCCTGAGAGCGCCAGCGCGGCGGCGACCTGCGCCTTGGCGATAGGCTTCGTCAGGGCGTCGAGCTTGGCGTCGGCAAGATAACGCAGATCGCCGATCGGCGCGGCGCCGTTGCGCGCCAGGACGTAGAGCGCGTAGGCGAGATCGCCGCCGTCGTTCTTGCCCGGATCGGTCGTCGTGCCGACGACGTTGCGCAAGCGATCAAGCGCAAGCTTGAACGCCGTGTCGGGCACCGCGAATTTGCGCTCGCGCGCACGGGTGAGGAAATCGGTGACGTAGGCATCGAGCCAGACATCGTCGCCGCCGCCGACGCCCCAAAGCCCGAAGGCGCCGGTGGAATCCTGCCGCGTGAGCAGTACCTCGATGGCCTCGCGGATACGCTGATCGGCATCGGGTTGCAGCGCGACCTGCGTTTCCTTGGCGAGGTCGCTCAGATAGAGGAGCGGCAGGGCACGGCTCGTCGTCTGCTCCGAGCAGCGGAACGGATAGCGATCGAGCGCGGCGAGGAGGCTCGCCGCATCGAATGCGGTCGAGGCCCCGACCGAGACCGAGACGCTGCCGGTGCCCGGAACGAGATCGGCAAACAGATCTCTCGACAGGGTGACACTTTCGCCCTTGGCGATCGGCTTCACCGTGCGGCGCGCCAGGATCTGTCCGGGCGTGCGCACGGTGAGCGCGTAGCTGCGCTCGAGGGCGAATCCATCCGGCCCAGCGACCTTCACCTCGACGGTACCCGCGCCGGCAGCGCTCGCGGTGATCGGGACGCTGACCGCAGTACGTTGTTTGGCGTGCAACGCGAGTTTCTCGGTGGCCGAGGCCGAAAGGGCGCCGTTGCCGTTCACGGCGATCGTGTAGTCGCCGGCTGCGCCTTCAACGTTGTCGAGATCGAAATGCAGGCTGGAGCGGTCGCCGGGGAGAAGAAAGCGCGGCAGCGTCGCGGTCAGCACCACCGGATCGCGCACCACGACATCGGCCGAAGCATGGCCGATCTTGTCCTTGCTCCACGCCACCGCCATCACGCGCACCGTGCCGGCGAAGGCCGGCACCTCGAAGCTCACCTCCGCAGTGCCGTCGGCGCCGACCTTGACGATGCCGGAATAGAGCGCAACCGGCGGCCCGGTCGGCGGATTGCCCTGCAACTCAGCGCCGGCGTCGCCGCCGCTGCGAACCTGCCCGCGGGTCCCCTGCATGCCATCGATCAAATCGCCGTAGAGGTCGCGGATATCGGCCGAAAGCGTGCGCTGGCCGAGATAATAGTCGTCCGGCGACGGCGGCTTGTAGTTGGTGAGGTTGAGGATGCCGACGTCGACGGCGGCCACCACAACCCGCGCCTCGCCGCCCGCCGGAAGGCCGACTTTTATCGGGACTTGCAGAGTCGAGTTCGGCCGGATCAGCGGCGGCGTCTTGAGCTCAAGGGTGAGCGTCTTCGCCGCGTGGTCGATCGAGAACCAGCGTACGCCGATCGAGCGGCCGGGCATCCGTTGTGCCGGCGCATCGAGCGGCCGGCGCAGCGTTGCGACCACATAGGCGCCGGTGCCCCAGTCGCGGCCGACCGGCACTTTTACCTGTACGGCGCCGGGCTTGACCTCGACGCTGTTGCTCGCGAGCAGCCGCTCGCCGATGACGTTGAGGGTGAGCCGGCCGGCGCTGCGCGCCGTGACGGCGACCGTCATGGTGTCGCCGGCACGGTATTCGTTTTGATCGAGCGCGACTTCGAGCATGTCCGGCGTGTCGGCGTTCGCCTCGACGTAGAAGCCGGCATCAAAGGCGAGCGAGGTCACCGGGCCGTCGGGCTCCCCGGTCGAAACTTCGAGGCGATAGCGGCCGAACGTCAGCGGCAGCGAAATGCGTGCCGGCTTGTCGGCGGCAGTATCGATCGTCCCGTCGGCAATCCGTGCCGTTGTCTTCACCGCCTCATAGTTCCAGCGGCCGTCGCGCTTGTAGAACTGATAGTGAGTGTCGACGCGCTGCAGCTCGTAATGCAGGCCGCGCCGGGCGACCGCGGTGCCGTCAGGCATGACGACGACGACATCGAAGTTGGCCGTAGCGCCGTCGCTGAGCGAGCGCCCGGAAAACTGCGGCTTGATGCCGATCATGGCGCCGCTCGCGCTCACCGGCAGGGTGATCGTCCGTTCGACCGCGCGGCCGCCGGCCTCGGCCAGGCGCACAGCGACCTTCGCTTCCAGCGGATGCGTGCTTGCCGGCAGCTTATCGAGGCTCACCTTGAATTTCGCCTTGCCGGCGCTGTCGGTACTCGGCAAATCCTCGAGCGTTTGTCGAACGGGCGAGACCTCCTCGTCGGCGAGCCCGAACTCATAGCCCGCGAATCCCGCGCGCTCCTTGGCCACTGCGACGGTAACGTCGCCTTCGAGATCAAGCCCCGCTGCCGGTGCTCCGTACAGGAAACGGCCGGCGACCTCGACCGTCGCGGGCGCCTTCTGCGAGACGCGGCCGGTCGGGGAAGTCAGATCGAACTCGATGCGGTCTGGGACATAATCCTCGACCAGAAACGTGGTCTCACCCACCGCCGGGCGCTTCGGATCCGTGAAGGCGCGCACGTGCCACGTGCCGGTCGGCGCCGTTCCGATGATCGGCAAAACCAGGCTGTGACCGCCCAGCCCCTGGTCGGGCACCACTGTGCGCCGATATTCGACGCCGTCGGGCCGCTCGGCGACGAGAGTGAGCGGCACGCCGAGCGCCGCAGCACCCTGCGGATCGCGCAGCAGGGCGGTGAGATAGACGGTCTCGCCGGTGCGATAGACGCCGCGCTCGGCATAGACGAAGGCGTCGAGGCCGGAAGGCGCGGCGCGGCCGCTCACCCCGCGGTCGCTGAGATCAAAAGCCGACGCGGTGAGGCTCAGGAAGGCATAGTCGCCCTGCGCATCGGAGGCGGTGACCATCGCCGGGGCGGCACCGCCCTCCCCGCTCGTCAACGCCGCTTCGAATTGCACGTGCCCGTTGCCGTCGGTGCGGCGCGTCGCCAGCACCTCGTTGCTGCCCGAAACGAGCCGCAGCTCGATGCCGCTCTTGGCATCCGCCGTCGCCAGCGAATGGACGTAGGCGTGGATTCCATCGTTGCCGCTGAACGCCGTCAGCCCGAGGTCGGACACGATGAACCACTGCGTTGCCGGCGAGCCGTAGTCATTGTCGGCGGTCTTGAGCTCCTTCGGCTCAGCCACCATGACGTAGACGCCGGGCTTGAGGTCACCGAGCGCGCTGTCGACCGGGAAGGCCGTGGTCACATCGGCGTTCAGCGGCGGCGATTCGACCGCGAGTTCACCCTTCCACACCGAGACGCCGCGCGACTGGCGAAACTGCTCGATCTCGTAGCGGCTGAGGCTGTGCTTGAAATCGCCGCGGTCGTACTCGCTGGTGCCGCCAAGCGTGCCGACGAGGTTGCGGTCGTCGATGCGCAGGATTTCCACAGCAATCGTGCGGCTGTTGACGCTGACGATGGGTATCCCGCGCTGGCCGGAACGCGGCAGCACATAGGCGTTGCTGGCGAAGCGCGCGAGCGGCTTGCGGTCGCGCACATAGATCGCAAAATCCTTCGACTGAGAAAGCGACTCGTGCACGACCGACGGCAGGCCGGTGCGCAAGGTGACAGTATAGGTGTCGCCGTGCTTCAAGCCCTCGACGCAAAGCTGCTTCTCGGCGGCGGAGAGCGCCGGCTTATCGACGCCGGCGACTGCTACGAACGGCGCGAAGTCGGTGCGCGGCGGCAGTTCTTCGGAAAACTGGAAGCAGGCGCGCGGCGAGGCGGTGTCGGCGTCGATGCTGTAGTCGAGCACGCGGAAGCCGTACTGCTCGCGCAGCCGCTCGTATTGGCCGCGCAGGTCGGCGACCTCGTGCAATTCGAGCGAGAGCCGCATGGCGTCGAGCGCCGGACGCCACTCGGTGCGCTGGCTGAGCACATTGCCAAGGAAGGCGAGGCTGTCCGCCTCCTCGGCGCGGCTCGAGGCGCGCTGATAGGCGATGTAGGCGGCGCTCGAGGCACGCTCGAGCAGCAGCTTGCGCTCGTCGTCGCTCGTCGGCCGGATCTGCATGACGGTGCGGGCGAGCCGCAGCCAGGTAGCGCTGTCATTCGGCGCCGCCGCGACGACCTGGCCGAG
>Ga0207650_10004005_pt1 | contig 10080 bp, 6 predicted proteins | sample KBSS63metaG_FD_184325 | JGI IMG/M metagenome (GOLD analysis project Ga0207650, IMG submission 184325) | Switchgrass rhizosphere microbial communities from Kellogg Biological Station, Michigan, USA - KBS S6-3 metaG (SPAdes) (version 2) | ecosystem: Host-associated > Plants > Roots > Rhizosphere >...
CTCGCGCTCGCCCTCGGTCGCCTCTACATCGACGGCAAGATGGTGAGCTGGCCGATCACGTCGTTCGTGGCCGCCGTCTCCGTCGGCATCATCAACGGCAATCCCGCTCTCGATCTGAATTACGAGGAAGACTCGAAAGCCGGCGTCGACATGAACATCGTGGCAACGGACAAAGGCCGCTTCGTAGAGCTGCAGGGAACCGCGGAAGGCGCGACGTTCAGCGATGAGGAGATGACGTCGATGCTGGCACTCGCAAAGTCAGGAATCGCGTCGCTCGTCGAAAAGCAGCGCGAAGTGCTCGCGCCCACGCTCACGCGCGTCGACGCAATGGCGCGAGAGCGGCTGAACAAGAAATTTCGGTAGTTCTCTGCGCTCTCCGCGTGAAAACGGTTCTTCTCCAGCACAAATACCTCGCCCCGATGTAACCCGAACCATCCGCGATACGGATATCGCGCGATGACGCGCTTCCCGGCGAGCGGCTCGAACGCGACGGTGTACGGCCGTTCGCCGACGCCGAACTGGTGTATGCGCCGCATCCGCTGATCGCCGTGCGACAGTTCGTAGAGGTAGAACGGCTCGGCGCCTGCGTTGATCGCGGTGATCGGGATTCCGTGCGCGCGGAGGTCGCCGATCGCTTTCCATCGGGCACGATTCCAGGAGAAGTACTCCTGCGTGGCCAGCGTGGAAAACGCCGCGATGACGATCAAAGCCCCGATGCTGATCGTGCGGACGGCGCGTGATTGCCACGGAATCATGAGCGGCAGCGCGATCACGAGCGGCCAGGCGGAGTCGAGCGAGTAGCGATCGACATAAAGGCCGGAGCCGAGGAGTGCCAGCGATCCGAAGAGCGCAGCGCCGAGCGCGAGGAGCGAAGTGTTGCTTCGCGGAGCGCGCCGCAGGACCGCCCAGATCAGATACGCCGCGAGGATCACGCTGGCGTACGTGATCACGATGCGCATCGCGTATGGCAGGCGGAAGGGATAGGCGCCGGCCAGCGCGAGCGGGCCGAGGCCGAAGTCCGCGAAGATGTTGCCGGCGAAAATGTCGCAGCAGTACGGCGAGACAAAGTACGGCATCGGCAGACCGAGCGCGATCAGCGACGTCACGCGCGCGAAGAGCAAGCCGGTGAGCACGCCCATGATGAGGAAATCGGGGCGGCGCACGTTTTTGAAGAGCAGCACCAGCGGCGCGACGAGCGGCAGGAAAAAGAGCGCGCAGTTCTGCGCGTTGAAGATCGCGTAGTGGTCGATGACGGCGATCTGCTCCGGTAGCCGGAACGTCGATTCAGTCCACATCCGGAAGTGGACGGCGAATTCCGCCGGCGATCCAGCCAGCCATTCGCGCTTAAGAAACAGGATGGCGATGAAGAGCGCGATCGTGCCTCCGATGAGGATCGCGTCGCGCTTCCGCCGTTTCATCACCGCCAGAATCAGCGGGGCGGCGAGCAGCGTGACGCCGGTCTGGCGGATGAAGCAGGCGGTGAGCGCAGCCGCGCAGCCGGCGAGGACTAACCATCTGTGCCGATCTGCGTCATCTGCGGACGAGGGGTTATCCGCAGATGACGCAGATGGATACAGATGGATAAAGCACGCCAGCGCCACGCTCGACGCGAAAACGAACGGCACCTCGGTCATGAAGGTGCACGACGACCAGAGAAAGATCGGATGAAATCCGAGGGCGAGCGTGGCGACGATGCGTCCGAAGCGCGGCACGCCTGCGCCAAACAGGATTCGATGGACGATCAGGAGCGTGGCCGCGGCGAGGACGAGCGTCGACATGCGCAAGACATCGAACGATTCGCCGAAAAGCTTCGTCCACAATGCGCCCCACAGCACCTGCGCGCGCAGGCTTACGGCAGTGAAGGCGGTGAAGTGAAACTTCCCCGTCTGCGCGAAGCGCCAGGCGGCGAGGGCAAAGTCCCAATCGTCGTCGATCGGAAAGTTGCCGCGCGGCGCGATGAACGCGATGGCAGCAGCCCAGATCGCGACGATCGCCAGCGGCTCGCCGCGGCGCGCGAATATTGAATGTTGAGTGGCCAAGTCTTCAACCATTTAACATTGAACATTGAACATTGAACATTCAACATTCAACATTGCCTCGAAGACCGACCGCCGCATTGCCGAGTGGCTTGGGATCCTGACGTTCGCAACCTACGCGTACTTCTTCGCCGGCGGCGGTTGGAACCAGAACGCGACCTTCGATCTGACGCGCGCCATCGTCGAGCGGCACAACTTCGCCATCGATGCGTACGCGGGTAACACCGGCGACGTGTCGTTCAGCCGCGGACATGTTTACGCGAACAAGGCACCCGCGCTGGCGTGGCTGGCGGCGATTCCGTACGCGCCGCTCTACGCGCTCGAGCATTCGCGCGGCGCCGATCCGGGCAATGTGCAGCTTTTGACGATTAACGTCTATCTCTGTTCGCTGGTCTGCGTCGCGCTTCCGGGCGCGCTGATTCCGGCGATGCTCTTTCTCTACGCACGGCGGCGCGGCTTCGATCCGCGCTGGTCCGCGGTCGTGGCGCTGGCCATCGCGCTTGCGACCCAATTGCTGCCCTACTCGTCGATTTTTATGGTGCACGTCCCGAGCGCGGCGCTGCTGCTCTTCGCGCTGACGACGCCGCGACGAACTGCCGCAGGATTCGCGGCAGCGCTGGCAGTGGCGATGAACTATCTCTGCGCACCGGCGCTGATCGTCTTCGCATTTGCCGGCCCGAAAAAAACGTGGATTCGTTACGCCGCCGGTGCGCTGCTACCGATCGCGGCGTTGATCGCCTACCAGCGCATCTGCTTCGGCGGGTTCTTCACCACCAGCGTCGAAGTCACCGATCCGCGATTCCTGACGCACGGCGCAGCCCTCGGCGTGATGCAGCGGCCGTCGCTCGGCGTTCTCTATGCGATCACGCTCTCGCCGTATCGCGGTTTCTTTTTCTTCGCGCCGGTGCTGTTGATTGCGATCGCCGGGTTCCGTGCATGGTGGCGCACGGATCGGACGACGTGCGCGATGTCGCTCATCGTGATCGCCTGCTTCTTCGCGTTCAACGTCAGCTTCAACGGCTGGGAAGGCGGCTTCGGAATCGGTGGACGTTATCTCGTTCCGCTTATCCCGATTTTCGGCATCGCGCTCCTGCACCTTCGATGGCGCCTGCTCGCGTATGTCGCCATGGCGATCTCATTTGCGATCAACTTCGCGGCCGTCGCCGTCGATCCGCAGCCGTCCGCGACGATTCCGCGTCCGCTGTCCCAGTACATTCTGCCGCTGCTTCTGAACGGTCACTTCCCGTCAAACGTGCCGATCACGCCGCCGTGGTCTGCCGCGACTTTCACCGGCCACACCTCCGTCAACCGCATGACGCTCGACGAGGCGGTCGTCTTCGCCCGCCACGCTCCCGACGACGATGCCTCGCGCTGGGCCAGCTTCAACCTCGGCGAGCTGGCGACCGGCCCCGGCGACGTGCGCTCGCTGGTCCCGATTGCGATGATCATCCTCGGTGCGGGATTCGCGATCGTGCGAATGGCCAGGCGATCAGCAGCAGCAGGGTGACGATGGCGCCGGCCAGGCCGCCGTAGAACGATGCGGGGAAGTAGTCGATGCGGATGTCCCAATCGCCGGGCGGAATGGTGAAGCCGAGGAAGGCGCCGTTGACCGGCTGCGGGGTGATGCGGCGGCCGTTCCGGAAGACGCGCCAGCCCGGCCACCACGGCTGGCTGCTGACGATGAGCGCGTATCGCTGCGAGCGGATGTGAAGCCGGAAATCGGTGTCCGAGGCGGAGACGATCTGCACGTTCGGGTCGCTCTTCGGCGAGAGCAGATCGTTGCGCATCCGATCGTTGTCGACCGGGAGAATGTTCACCACCGTTTGCTTCGAAAAATCGTGCTCGGTGAGCGTCTGCGCGAAGTGGTCGTGACGAAACTCGAGGACGATGTCGTGCGCGGCGAAGAAGCGCGGCTTCACGTCGAGGTTCTCGAAAATGCGTCCGTCGCGTCCGTCATAGACGAGGCGATAACGTTGCTGATCCTCGGGATCGAGACCGCGATCGCCGGCAGCGTAGCGGACGTTCAGATAGTTCAGCAGCGGCGTTTTGAGGTTCGACCACTTGGCGAAGTACTCGTTCGTCTCGAGGTTCGTCAGCAGCCGCAGAACGCCGAGGTAGCGGCCGAAGGCCATCGGATCGTGAGTGCGGATGTCGGCGAATCCGTACATCGCCTGCGCGTTCGGAAAGAGCGCCGCGCCGACGCCGACAATCCGGAACGGCGCATTGCCCGGCGTCGCGGCTTGAAGCCGCTGCAGCGTCGCGATCAGCGGCGTCTTCGGATACATCTCATCGGCCGGCAGCACCGGATTCCAGCCGTCGCTCGCGGTCCAGAGCTCGGAGATCAGCGCGGCACCGGCGAGCATCGCGGCGATGTGCCGTGTGCGCCCATGCAGGACGAAGAGGGCGGAGACGACGAGCACGAGCACGCTCGGCAGGATGGCCAGGATTGCTGTGTCTTTTGAAAATTGCGTCGGGAAGTCGAAGGTCAGGATCAGCCACAGGAGGATCGCGGCCGTCGTCAGGATGCCGAGGAGAAACGGCGTCGATCGTTCGCGGCGGGCAGTGTCGATTGCGGCCGCGGTCAACGCTGCTCCGGTCCAGCAGAGAAAGAGGCGCAATCGCGCGTTGGCGGCCAGCCGGAAGACGAAATGAAAAAGGGAGCTGATGAGCGGCCAGTTGAAGACGATGCCCGCTGCGATGAGCGCGAGGACGACGAGGAAAAATTCGCGGGTGCGGAAGCGGCGCTGGGCAATGGCGCGGAAGAGGAGCGCGAACCAGGAGGCGATTCCGAGGATGCCGGCGAAGCCGGTGATGGATTCGGCGGTGGCCGGTCCCCACGGTTTTTCCGACGGTGCGTGACCGTAGAAATTCGGCTCGAACGTGGCGATCGCGGACCGGAAGTCGGAGAACGGCGGCTCCTCGTTCGCATGAACCTGCAGCTCCTGAAACCGCTGCGACTTTTTCACAGTCTCCGCGAACGTGGCGATGAACGGCGCGGCCAGCATCGCACCGGCGAAGATCGCGGCAGCGGCCAGTGCGAGCGATTTCATCGCGTCGCGCCGCGGAACGGAACGCTCGACGAACGCGATCCAGAGCGCGAAAAGGCCGCCGAAGAATGTCACGTGCGTGACCGTCTCCGGATGTCCGCCGTAGAGCATCGTCGCCCAGACGATCACCGCGAAAACGAAGCGTTGATACGTGGCGCGCTCGATCAGCAGCTCGATGGCCAGGAACGCGGCCGACAGCCAGACCGCGACGGTGACGATTGGGAAGTGCATCCAGGTGCTGACGAATGTGCAGAAGGCGAAGGCGATCGCTCCGATGGCGGATGGCAGTTCGTCGTAGCGGCGCCGGCAGAGCAAGTACATCGACGTCAGCGCGATCAGCAGCTTCATCGCCGCCTCGGCGGTCATGGCGTATCCGAGCGGCAGCGGCAGCGCGAGCAACCGGATCGGCGACATTGCGGAGCTCTGCCCGTTCGCGAGCAGCGGGTAGCCGCATCCCGACAGCGCGTTCCAGATCGGGAAGTGCAGCGAGCGCCACGCCTCGCGCGCCTGATGCGCCCACGGCACGATCTGCATGGCCAGATCGTTCATCTCTGGGTTCGACAGCAGATGGCGCTGGTTCCAGTTTCCCCACGGCGGCAGGATGTTGATGAAGTCGACCGGCACGTTGACGTACGGTCCGGTCATCGGCCGGAAGAGGTAGATCAGGACGAGCGCGTAGAAGAAGCCGGCCACGCGCCACGGAAGCGCTTCACGGACCGCCGGGATCCAGCGCCGCATGCACGCGATCGCGATCGCGTAGAGCGCGCCGGTGTAGATCCATGTGGCGTTGAACACGGGCGCGGATCATAAAGCAGACCAGCACGGCGGCAGTGAGGAGCGCGACGATCCATGCGATTCGAAAATGGACGTCGATGTAGCGGATGCGGATGGTGGTGTGGCCGGCGGGGATGGGGAAGGAGAGGAAAGTCGTTTCACGCGGAGATGCGGAGATCTCGCCTCCGCGTCTCCGCGTGAACATCTTCCACCACCGCGAGGCTCCCACGCTGCTCATCACGACCGTCGGCTTCGCTGCATCGACATCGAGCGTGTATTCGTCGCCGCTCGCCGAAGTGATCGTTACGCGCGCGCCCTCGGCGAAGAAACGCGGCATGGCGTGCAGGTTTTCGTACAGGCGTCCGTCGGGACCGGCGTAGCGGAGTACGTATCGCGACGTATCCACCAGCTCGTGATTCGGCTCCGTCATCAGCCAGCGGACGTTGAGGCGATCGAGTAGCGGCGACGATTCGTCGATCAATTTTTTGTAGTAGTCGTGGGAGATCGCGCCGCCGATGAAATGGACGTAGCGCGCGGGCTCCATCGGATCGTGAACGCGCGCATCCTCGATGCCGAACATCGCGTTCGTGTTGGGGAAGAGGACGTTGCCGATGCCGGCCACGCGATCGAAGCCGGGGCGATGATGCTCCAGAACGGCGTCGATCAGCGGCGTGCGCGGGTAGAACGTTTCGATGGGGAACGCCGAATTCCAGCCGATGGTCAGCGGCCACATTTCGGCGATGACGGCGACGACGAGCAGGAGCGAAGCGATCGTTCGCAGACGCGGGACCAGCGCGATCGCAGCGATGAGGAGCACGATCGCGCTCGGAATCACGGCGATTAATCCATCGTGACGCGCGGCGGCGCTGGGGAACGGCGTTCTCATCGCGATCATCACGATGAGCAGCGCCGCCGACACCAACCCGATTGCGAACGGCGTCGCGCGTATTCGATTCACTGCCGCCGCGATCAGGACCGCAAGGATCCACGCGAAGAGAAATCGCAATCGCGCGTTGGCGGCAAGTCCGATGATCGCGTGCAGCGCGGCAACGAACGGTTTCCCATTCGCCAGAAGGATGAAGATCGCGATTGCGGCGATGACGAAGAAGACTTCGCGGTCGCGGAAACGGCGTTTCGCGATCGCATCGACGGCCACGGCGATCACCGCGGCGATGCCAAGAATGCTGGCGAATCCGGTGACGGCCTCGGCGCCGGCGGGTCCCCACGGATTGCCGGGGCGCGTTCCGTACAGGCGCGGTTGCACGAGGAGCGCGAGCGACGTCGCATCGGAGAACGGCATGTCGCCGCCCGCGGACTTCATGTCTTCGAAGCGCGTGGAGTCGCGAACGTTCTCCGCGAAGGGCACGATCATCGGCAGCGCGAGCAGCACGGCCACGGCGCCCGAGCCGATGAGCGCGGGCAGGAATTCGCGCCGCTTTTCGATGATGGCGATCCAGAGCACGTACGTGAGGGCGAACATCAGAATGTGCACTGCCGTCTCGGGATGTCCGCAGAAGACGACGATCGCGCCGATCGTCGCCGTCGCCACGAATCGTTCGTAAGTCCGCCGCTCGACGAGCAGATCGATCTGGTACATCACCGCCGGCAGAAAACAGGCGGCCGTGCTCTGCGCGAAGTGCAGCCACGCCACGACGAACGGTCCAAATCCGTACGCGATCGCGGCGATGCTGCTCGGCAGCGCGTCGTAGCGCCGCCGGCAATAGAGAAAGGTGAACGTCAGCGCCACGAGCATCTTCATCGCCGCCTCGGCGGTCATCGCGTATCCGAGCGGCAGCGGCAACGCGAGAATTCGCAGCGGCGAGAAGGCGGCGCTCTGTGCGTTCGCCAGCAGCGGATAGCCGCAGCCGGCCAGCGCGTTCCACAGCGGCGCGTGTCCGCTCTTCCACGCCTCGCGCACCTGATGCGCCCACGGCACGAGCTGCATCGGCACGTCCTGCGTCTCCATGTTCAGGACCGTGTATTTCGTCAGCCCCGGCGCCGACGCGGACCACGGCGCGACGAGTTTCGGGATGTCGGTGGCGATCGAGATGTACGGCCCGGTCATCGGCTTGAACAGAAAGACGAGGACGAGCGCGTAGAAGAGGAGGGCGATTCTCTTCGGCAACGGATTGCCGCCGCGGCGCGCGAGCGCGACCGCGATCGCGTAGATGGCGCCGACGTAGAGGAAGGTGGGATTCAACGAAAGCGATGGTAACGCGGCGTGCGTTGTGTAGCGCCGACGGCTCGTCGGCTGGACCGCCAGCGGCTCGCTGGCGCCTTCGTCAATTGCCGCCGAGCCGGCGGCGGTCCAGCCGGCCAGCGGCCGGCGCTACGTTGACAGTTTGGCGAAAAACTTTTGCGCCTTCGCGAACGCCGTCGCATCGCCCTCGGCGATGTCGCTCGCCATCTTCGCGATCGTATCGATGTGCGGCAGAACGTTCTCGCGGTTCGCGTCGAGGACCGGCGACCAGACGGTCGCGTCGCTTCCGGCCAGGCGGAGGAACGTTCGCAATCCCGGACCGGCGAAACGGAGGTCGATGTTCTGATCGTGCAGATATGCGGCGAGGGCGGTGGAGAGGACTTGCGGCAGGTGGCTGGTCAAGGCGACGGCGCGGTCGTGTTCCGCCGCGTCGACGATCTCCGCGTTCGCGCCGCAGGCGGCGATGATCTCGCGCACGGTCGCATCGTCGCGATCGATGAACCAGGACGCGCCTTCGAAGAGATCGGCGCGCGCAGCGCTGAGGCCTCGCTCCGCGGAGCCGGCGAGCGGATGTCCGGCCACGAAGCGATCATCGCCGGCTGCCCGAAGAGGCGCCATCACGCTGCACACCGAGGTGATGAGCGGCGCGCGGATGGAGGGGAGGAGCGTGATGGCAATGTCGACCGGCGTCGCCAGGATGACCACATCGGCATCGCTGTCGAGCGAGGAAACGCGTTCGTCCGCGGCATCGCCCGGATCGAGATCGGGATCAGAATCGAAAAACGCGACGCGCCATCCGCGGCGGCGCAACGCGAGACCGATCGATCCTCCGATGAGACCGAGTCCGGCGATCAGCGCGCGCCGCGCGGACATCACTGCGTCATCATGATCAGCGTGCGGTCGACCGTCTGCGACGTCGAGGCGTCAAAGTACGGCCGCTGGATCGTCACGCGCGGGCGGTTCGGTTTCGGGTCGATTTCCGCGGCGCGGTACGTTCCGGTCGCCTTCGACGGATCGAGCTTGAGGTTCAGTTTCTGCGCCACCGAAACGATTCCGGCGACGTCTTTGGCCAGATCGCCGCTGCGGTAATACGCGGGCGGCTTCGCCGAGCTGAGGTTGTTCGTCGCGTCGGGCGCGACGGTGTTGTAGCCGTACGACTGCGCGTAGAACTCCGCAACCTTTTCGAGCGGCGCGTCGGTGTCGTAGATCGCGATCGGCGGCACGTCTTCGTTCGGCCGGAAGAGCTTGCGGGCCTGCTTCCAGAGATCGGTGAGCGGCGCGAGGTAGCGCGAGCCGGGATAGATCGTGAACGCGAACGCTTCCGGCTCGGTGCTCTCGCTTTTCTTTTCCTTGCTGCAGCCGGCGGCCACGAGCGCGATGAGCATCGCGGCGGCGAGCAAACGGGTGGTTCTGGTCATGCTGAAATGCCTCCAGGTGATTGAATCGACTCTAGCATACGGATCGCGGCCGAAAATCGTCTCCTACTTCGCGGCCGCGGTGGCGCGGTCGCGTGCCGCGCGGAACTCGTCGCCCGGTTTCCAGTTCGGCATGGTCGCGGCGTTCGCTGAATCCCATCCCATCCAGATTCCAAGCTGCGCCATCTGCACGGCCTCGGACCAATCCCAGTTCGGATCGTACTCATCGCTCGGCTGGTGGTAATGATTGGCGCGGAATTCGGTCGACCACTGCGCGCCGGCGCCGGCAGGCTTGCCGACCACGTCGTGTCCCGGATCGATCGAGACCGCCGGAATGCCGACCTTGCCGAAACTGAAGTGATCGGAGCGGTAGTAATGGCCCTGCTCCGGCTCGGGGTCGGGGATGATGGTCAGCCCCAGCGCCTTCGTGATCCGCTGCGCCTCGGGATAGAACGTCGTCCGCTCGATGCCGTTCATGTTTACGTCGCGCACGCGGCCGAGCTCCGGGATCATGTCGTAGTTCAAGCCGAGGGCGATGCGGCCGGATGGGAGCGGCGGATTCTGCGCGAGGTACGCCGACCCGATCAGTCCCTGCTCCTCGGCGGCAA
>Ga0207650_10004009_pt1 | contig 10074 bp, 8 predicted proteins | sample KBSS63metaG_FD_184325 | JGI IMG/M metagenome (GOLD analysis project Ga0207650, IMG submission 184325) | Switchgrass rhizosphere microbial communities from Kellogg Biological Station, Michigan, USA - KBS S6-3 metaG (SPAdes) (version 2) | ecosystem: Host-associated > Plants > Roots > Rhizosphere >...
CCCGAAGACAAAATGTTCCGCGACAGTAACCGGACGCTCTCGGGACTCGCGGCGTCGGCGCTCGTGTACTCATCGCTTGCGGGCGACACGCCGCGGCGTGTCTCCGGCCAAATCGTCACGTGCAATTTCTTTTCCGTCGTCGGCCGGACGCCGGTGCTTGGCCGCGGTTTCACGGAGAACGAATGCGCCGCGCCCGATGCTTCGCCGGTTGCTGTGTCTTACTGCCATCGCCGTCCCCGTGCTGGCGGGTGCGAGCGCGTTCGCGCAGGACGGCGGCGTCGCCACGTGGTCCGCGGACGACTTCGCCATCCGCATCCAGTCGAGCGACGGAGCCGCGCTGTCGGCCTTCGATTTGCCGCGCTTCTTCAACAAGCAGCGCTGCGACTGCGACGAAACCGTGAAGGTATTCGTCGGCCTCACGGCGAGCGGCTTCGCCAAGAAGATGGCGGGCGCTTCGAACGCGGGCAGCATGCAGATCGGTATCGGGCCCGGCTGCGCGTCGTCCGTATTGATCGACAGGCAGAGGCAATGCGCGGTGCTGCGGAACGTCCTGTTCTCCAACTTCCTGGCCATGGGAACCATCACCGAGGACGTTTCGGCGCGGGTCATCAGCACCGATCCGACGGAGGTGGATGCGCCGGCCTTGTTCACCCCCAACCGGACGTGCACCCTCGCGAAGCAAGAGTACTCCCAGACTGTCTCCGTCGCTCTTGACGCCAACAATGACGGCGTCCTCGACCCGCCGTTCACGACGTCGGTCAGGGTCGATCTGAGCGCGCCGCCCCGTCCGGTGGTCCCCGAGGGCCCCGCCGGCGTCTCGGGCGGCAACCAGGCGGTGATCATCAACTGGGAAGGCGTCGACATCACGAGCTACGGTGACCTCATCGGCTACCAGGTCTTGTGTCACCGCGCCGAGGGCCTGCAGGTGTTCAACGACGGAGCCTTCGAGCCGGCGTTCAACACCTGCATCAATGACGTGATGACGCCCGTCGGCGTGATGGGGCTGAATCCCAACTACGTTTGCTCGCCGCTGCTCGCGCCGGCGACGCGGTCGTTCCGGGTCAAGATCCTGCAAAACGACATCGATTACGGTGTCGCGGTGGTTGCCGTCGACAAATCCGGCAACGCGAGCACGCCCGAGATCATTTACGGAAGGCCGGTCAAGACCAACAGCTTCTACGACATCTACCGCGACGGCTATGACGGGACGTCGAACGGCGAGTACGCCCCGGGACAGGCTTCAGGAGGGTTCTGCACCCTGGTTCCCGGGCGAGCCGCGACGGGGTCTGCGTTTGGCATCGCCGGCGCTGCGGTCGCTGCTGCCGCAGTCCTCACTCGTCGCCGGAGGCGGCGTTGATCAGCGTGCGCCGCGGGTTGAAGCTCGCCGTGCTGGCGACGAGCGTCGTCGCCGCCGCGGCGGGCGCCGCGCGCGCGCAACCTCTCGACGAGCCGCTGGAACCGCAGCTCGGCTCCGAATCCATGGTCCTCCCGCCCGGCGCGGACCGGTTCAAGACGCCGCAGCGCTTCGCCGTCGAGGTCCGCTTCGGCCCCTATCTGCCTGACGTCGACAGCGAGTTCGACGGCGCCCGCCACCCTTACCGCGACTTCTTCGGAACTTCGCAGCACTTGCTGTCGCAGATCGAATTCGACTACGAGCTCTTCCACCGCTTCGGCACGGTCGCGCTCGGCGCCAGCTACGGCTACTTCAGCGTCTCCGGCAAAGCCCCCGTCGCCAATGGCGGCGGCGCGACGAGCAACGACCTGTCATCGATGACGGTGATGCCGGTCAGCCTGTCGGCGATCTACCGGTTCGACGTCTTGCTGGAGCGCAACAGGTTTCCCGTCGTCCCGTTCGCGAAGGTAGGGTTCGACTGGGCCTACTGGTCAATCACCGACGGCAACGATTCGATCGCGACCGACGCCGCCGGCGGCAAGGGCCGCGGCGCCACGCTGGGGTGGCACGGCGCCGTCGGGTTGCAGCTGGTGCTCGACTTCTTCGACTGGGAGTCCGCGCGCTCGTTCGACGCCGACATGGGCGTGAACCACACGTCGCTGGTGTTCCAGTACACCTACGCCGACATCTCGGGCCTGGGCATGTCGAACCGGATGCACCTCGGTGACGCCAACTGGTCGCTGGGCATCATGTTCCAGTTTTGAGCCGCAAGTGGCGTATCGCCGTCGAATACGACGGCACGGACTTTTCGGGCTGGCAGCGACAGATAGGGCAGCGGACGGTCCAGTCGACGATTGAAGACGCCATCCGCGACATGACCGGCGAGACGGTGTTCGTCCGCTGCGCCGGGCGCACCGACGCGGGCGTGCACGCCGACGCCCAGGTCGCCAGCTTCGAGCTCGAGCTGAACATCCCGCCGCACGGCCTCCTGCGCGGCCTCAACTCGATCTTGCCGGCCGACGTCGCCATCGTCGACGCGGCCGAGGTGGCGCCCGACTTCGACGCGCGCTTCTCGGCGCGCGGCAAGGTCTACCGCTACACGGTGTGGAACCACGCCGTGCGCTCGCCGCGGCGGGCGCGCAGCGCGTGGCACGTCCGCCACACCATCGACACCGACGCCGTCCGGCGCGCCGCCGCTCTGGTCGTCGGCGAGCACGACTTTCGGGCGTTCCGCGCGTCGGACTGCGACCGCCGCACGACGATCCGCATCGTGCGCCGCCTGGACATCGAGCGGCAGGGGCCAGTGCTGACGTTCGACATCGAGGCGACCGCCTTCCTCAAGAACATGGTCCGCATCGTCGTCGGCACGCTGGTCGACATCGGCCGCGGCCGGCTGCAAGAGGCGGCGATCGCCGACATGCTCGCAAACGGCGCGCGCAGCGCCGGGGGCATGACCGCGCCGCCGCAGGGGCTGACGCTGCTGCACGTGATCTACTAGCGCTCCCGCGCTCACCGCGGGTGTGCGGCTAGCGCCCCATAGATCCTCTAGCTGACGCTGGCGGCAGCCGCGGCCGGGGCTTCGCCGAGCATCTCCGCGACGCGCGCGTGGACCTCGTTGATCAGCTTGTTGCGATCTTCGGTCTTGAGGCCCGCGGTCGGTATCGGCTCGCCAATGTCGACGGTGACGGTGCCGGCGCGGATCAGCGCCGCGCCCCGCGGCATCAGCTCGCGCGATCCCTTGATAGCGATCGGGACGATGGCCGCGCCCGAATCGATCGCGAGGCGGAAGCCGCCCTTCTTGAATGGCCCCAGCCGCCCGTCGCGCGTGCGCGTCCCCTCCGGGAAGATGACGACCGACTGGCCCGCCCTGATGCGGCGCGCGGCCTCGTCGATGCTTCGCCGCGCCGCCAGCGGGTTCTGGCGATCGATGAAGATGAAGCGGCCGGCGCTCATCGCCCAGCCGAACAGCGGGATGTACGACAGCTGCTTTTTGGCGATGAAACGAAACGACGCGGGCACGGCGATGAACACCGCCCAGATGTCGATCATCGACGCGTGGTTGGCGATGAACACGTACGGCCGCGCCGGATCGAGCGTCACGCGCGACGACACCTGCACGCGGACGCCCGGGGCGCCGAGAATCACCCGCGACCACAGCCGCGCCAGCGCCAGCACAGCGTCACCGGTGCGGTCGACGGCGCCGAAAAATAGCGCCAGCACCGATCCCACGATCGTTGCAACAACGAACGAAACCGAGGCAAGCGCTGCGCGAATCACGTGCGTGGGGTCATGCTATTCTGGGTCCGTGGACTTCCGGAAGACCTATTACATTCTTCCGAATCTGTTCACGCTCTCCAGCGTCTTTTGCGGGTTCGTTTCGATCTCGCTGTCGGCGTTCGGACAGGGCGGCGCCGATCTCTACCAGGCGGCGCTGGCCATCTGCTTCGGATTCTTCTTCGACACGGCCGACGGGCGCGTGGCGCGGCTGACCAAGACGCAGACCGAGCTCGGGCGTGACCTGGACTCGCTCGCTGACGTCATCACGTTCGGCGTCGCGCCGGCGCTGATGGTCTACAAGTGGGGCCTGACCAGCTTCGGTCGCATGGGGATCTTCATCGCCGGGCTGTTCGTGTGCGCAGGGGCGATGCGGCTCGCGCGCTTCAATGTGCTGTCGCGACGCGAGGAGGCCGCCGGCAAGAAGGAACCGGGCAAGTACACGCTCGGGCTTTCGATCCCCGCCGCCGCCAGCGTGCTCGTGCTGCTGGTGCTGGTCGCGCACCACGCCGGCCCCTACAAGCTGGTGAGCGAAAGCGTCGTCGCCGGCGTCGTGCTGATGCTGTCGTACCTGATGGTGTCGCGCGTCCGTTTCCGTTCGTTCAAGGACCTGCGGCTGACCCGACGCACCGTCGAGCTGGCGTTGATCGTCGGCGGCGTGTGGATCGTCGTGGTGATGAACGGCGTGTCCAAGGCGCTCATCTTCCTGGTCCTCATCACCGCGTACATCTTGCTCGGCTTCGCCGAGACGATGCTGTTCATGAAGCGCCGCTTCGTCCAGTACCGCCAGGAGAAGCTGGCGCAGAGCCAGGCCGCGGCGGCACCCGAGCCGCCGCGCGACGAAGAAGTGCTGCGCGAGCTCGGCGCGTTCGACGCTACTGACGAGGCTTAGCGGGCGCGGCGCCCGGCGCCGGCTTGTCTTTCGGCTTGCTGCCGCCGTCGTCGAGCTCGATCAGCATGCCCCAGGCGGCGCCGATGATCGGCCCCAGCAACAGGGGCACCTCGGCGAGCGGGCGCTCGGGTGACACCCCGAGGCTGGCGGGCAGGGCGATGTGCAGACCCCCGAGCACCTTGTGGCCCAACAGGTACAGACCGATACCGACGCCGACGCCAACGATCCCCTTGATGGCCGGCGTCCAGATCGTGTCCTGGCGCCACGGCGGCTTGCCACAAAGGATGCCGACCAGCGCGCCGATCACGGCGTAAGTGGCGAATGCCGCTGCCCCACCCCCGACTCCCAGCTTGAGAGCCGCCCACCCGATCGCGCCGCCCACCACGGCGCCCTTCAGAAGACCCAGTACGACGCGAAGCATGTGTCAACTATAGCTCGCAATAACGAGTCCGGCCCGGCCGCTTGTGATCCGCGCGAGCGACGCTAAGCTCATCGCGACAATCCCCGATGCCCGTCGAACGCTTGCCGAGGCTGTCCGACCGCGCAAGCGGGGTGCTCCTGCACCCCACTAGTCTGCCCGGCGGCCGATCGGGCGCTGACGGCAAGGATGCGGGCGGTGATCTGGGCCCCGCCGCCCATCGCTTCGTGGACTTTCTCGCCGCCGCTGGCCAGCGCTGGTGGCAAATGTTGCCTATCGGCCCGACCGGATACGGCAATTCGCCTTACAGCGCGCTGTCGGCGTTTGCGGGCAGCCCGGCCCTGGTCAGCACCGACCGGCTCGTCGACGACGGCCTGCTATCGCGCGGCGACCGCCACAAGCCGCGCGACCTGCAGCTGCAGGCGGCATTCGCCGCGTTCCGCGCCGGCGGCGGCCACCCGGATCACGACGCGTTCGCGGCCGGCGCGGCCGGCTGGCTGGACGACTTCGCGCTCTTTGACGCGCTCAAGCGCGCGCACGGCGGCGTGCAGTGGACGCGGTGGCCAGCCGGGCTTCGCGATCGGCATCCGGGCGCGCTCGCCGAAGCGCGCGCCGAGCTCGCCGACGGCATCGCGTTCGCGCGCTTCGTCCAGTGGCGCTTCGCTCGCGACTGGCGCCTGCTGCGCAGCTACGCGCACGAGCGCGGCATCGGTCTCATCGGCGACATTCCCATCTTCATGGCGCACGACAGCGCCGACGTGTGGCGCGATCGCGATCTGTACACGCTGGGTCACGCGGGCGAGGCGGTGTACGTCGCCGGCGTGCCGCCCGACTACTTCAGCAGCACGGGGCAGCGCTGGGGCAACCCGCTCTATCGCTGGGCCCGCATGCGCAAGACGGGATATGCTTGGTGGATCGAGCGCTTCCGCGCCACCCTCGCCGCCTTCGACGTCGTCCGCCTCGACCACTTCATCGGCTTTTGCCGCTACTGGATGATCCCTGGCAGCGAGCCGACGGCGGTTCGCGGGCGCTGGCGCCCGGGCCCGGGCGCCGGGTTTTTCACCGCGCTGCAGGCCGCGCTGGGCGGCGAGCTGCCGCTCATCGCCGAGGATCTGGGCGTGGTCACGCCCGCGGTGCGCGCGCTGCGCGACGACTTCGGTCTGCCCGGCATCAAGATCTTCCAGTTCGCGTTCGGCACCGACCCGAACGCCCCCGATTTCCTGCCCCACAACTACACGCGCAACGCCGTCGTCTACACCGGCACGCACGACAACGACACGGTGGTCGGCTGGTTCACCGACGCGGGGAGCGGCACGCGCAGCGCCGACCAGACGGAGGTCGAACGGCAGAACGTGCTGCGCTACCTCGGCCACGAACACCCGACGCACGCCGACGCGCGCGACATCCACTGGCAGATGATCCGCGCGGTCCTTGCGTCGGTCGCCAACGTCGCCATCCTGCCGGCGCAGGATCTGCTTGGGCTCGGCTCCGAGGCGCGGATGAACAGCCCGGGCACCGCCGAAGGTAACTGGGCGTTCCGGGTGGCGCCGGGCGCCCTGTCCGACGCGATCGCGCACCGGCTGCGCGCCCTTTGTGAGACCTACGACCGCGTGAGGACATCGGCATGAAACGCCATTTGATAACGCCCGCACGGCGGCCGGCGCCGCTCGAAGGCAACCCGCTCTGGTACAAGGACGCGATCATCTACGAGGCGCGCGTGCGGTCGTTCTACGACAGCAACAGCGACGGCTACGGCGACTTCCGCGGCCTGGCATCGAAGCTCGACTATCTGCAAGACCTGGGGGTCACGGCGATCTGGCTGCTGCCGTTCTATCCGTCGCCGATGCGCGACGATGGCTACGACATCGCCGACTACACCGACGTTCACCCGGAGGTGGGTACGCTGGCCGACTTCGAGTACTTCCTCGGCGAGGCGCACGCGCGCGGCCTGCGCGTCATCACCGAGCTGGTCTTGAACCACACCTCCGACCAGCACCCGTGGTTCAAGCGCGCGCGCCGCGCCCCTGCCGGTTCAGTCGAGCGCGACTTCTACGTGTGGAGCGACACCATCGAGCGCTACCGCGAGGCGCGCATCATTTTCAAGGACTTCGAGCCTTCGAACTGGGCGTGGGATCCGGTGGCGCGCGCGCACTTCTGGCACCGGTTCTACGCCCACCAGCCCGACCTCAACTTCGAGAACCCGGCGGTGCACGAGGCGTTGCTGGGCGTCGTCGACTTCTGGTTTGGCAAAGGCGTCGACGGGCTGCGCCTGGACGCGGTGCCGTACCTCTACGAGGCGGACGGCACCAACTGCGAGAACCTGGCGCCGACGCACAAGTTCCTGCAGAAGCTGCGCGCGCACATCGACGAGCGGTTCTCTGACCGCATGTTGCTGGCGGAGGCGAACCAGTGGCCGGAAGACGCCGCCGCGTACTTTGGCGCCGGCGACGAGTGCCACATGAACTTCCACTTCCCGATCATGCCGCGGATGTTCATGTCGATTCACATGGAGGATCGCTTCCCGATCCTCGACATCCTGGCGCAGACGCCGCAGATCCCCCAGAGCTGCCAGTGGGCGCTGTTCCTGCGCAACCACGACGAGCTGACGCTGGAGATGGTGACCGACGAAGAGCGCGACTACATGTACCGCGCCTACGCCCACGACAGCGAGATGCGCATCAACCTGGGCATCCGCAGGCGGCTGGCGCCGCTGGTCGGCAACGATCGCCGCAAGATGGAGCTGCTGCACGGCCTGCTGTTCTCGCTGCCGGGGACGCCGGTGCTGTATTACGGCGACGAGATCGGCATGGGGGACAACGTGTTCCTCGGCGATCGCAACGGCGTGCGCACGCCCATGCAGTGGAGCTCCGATCGCAACGGTGGGTTTTCCCGCGCCAACCCGCAGCGGCTGATCCTGCCGATCATCATCGACCCCGAGTACCACTACGAGGCGATCAACGTCGAAGCGCAGCAGAACAACCCGAACTCGCTGCTGTGGTGGACCAAGCGGCTGATCGCGCTGCGCAAGCAGTTCCAGGCGTTCGGCCGCGGCACCATAGAGTTCCTGACGCCACAGAACTATCGCGTGCTGTCGTTCGTGCGCAAACACGGCGACGAGACCGTCCTGGTCGTCGCCAACCTGTCGCGGTTCCCGCAGTACGTCGAGCTCGACCTGGCGCCGTTCAAGGGCATGCGGCCGCTGGAGCTGTTCGGCCACAGCGAGTTCCCAGCGATCGGCGAGCTGCCTTACCTGCTGACGCTGCCCGGCTACGCGTTCTACTGGTTCTCGATCGAGCCGCCGCCGGCGGCGGCCGGTGAGGAAGAGGCCGCCGGCTACGTTCCCCCGACGCTGGCGTGCCGCAGCGCCGACAGCTTGCTGGCGGGCGACGAACGCATCGCGCTGGAGGATGCGCTGTCGCCGTTCCTGGCGACGCGCCGCTGGTTCGGCGGGCGCGGCTTCCGCGTCACCGGAACGCACATCGAGGACACCGTGGCGCTGGGCGGCGTACACGTCGTGGTGGCGCGCGTCGAATACGCGGACCGCGAGGCGGAGCGTTACGTGTTGCCGCTGGCCGTCGTGCCGGCGACGCACCCGGTGGCGCCGCACGCGCTGGCGGCGCTGCTGCACATGCCGGGCGGCGACGCACAGCTGGTCGACGCCATGGAGCACGGCGAGGCGTCGCGCGCCGTGCTGAACGCGCTGGCCGCGAACGCACGCGCCACAGGCACCAGGGGCAGCATCGAAGCGAAACCGTTCGTCGCGCTGACGCCTCCCGACGCGGAGCCGCGCAACATCAGCGCGCAACACGCGGCAGCGGCGGTGCGCTACGGCGACAAGTACCTGCTCAAGATGTTCCGCCGGCTGGAAGAGGGCACCAGCCCGGAGCTCGAGCTGACCCGCTTCCTGAACGCGCGCGGCCCCGGGGTGGCGCCGACCATCGTTGGTGCGATCGAATACCGGCGCCCGCGCGCCGAACCAAGCACGCTGGCCGTGCTGCAGGCGTACGTCCCCAACGAGGGGACGGCGTGGGCGCACGCGCGCGAGGAGCTGCGCCGCTTCTTCGAGCGCGTGCTCACCCGCCATCGCGAGGACGCCGTGCCTGCCACCACGCCGCGCGCGCTGCACGAGCTGGCGGCGGCGGAACCGCCCGCTGCCGTGCGCGACGTCATCGGCGCTTACCTCGATCTCGCGGCGTTGCTCGGCAAGCGCACGGCCGACATGCACGTCGCGCTGGCGTCGAACAGCGACGACGCCAGCTTCGCGCCCGAGCCGTACAGCACGCTCGATCGGCGGTCCAAGTACCAGTCGGTGCGCAACCTGGTCGGTAAGACGGTGCGCCTGCTACGCGACAACACCACGCGGCTGCCCGCCGAGGTCATGGACTCGGCGCGCCGCCTGGTCGGCGGCCAGGACCAGGTGCTGAAGGTGTTCGAGCCGTACCTCGGCCAGCGCCTCACCGGCATGCGCATGCGCACCCACGGCGACTATCACCTGGAACAGGTGCTCTACACGGGCAAGGACTTCGTGATCATCGACTTCGACGGCCCGCCGACCGAGACGCTGGCCGATCGGCGGCGCAAGCACCTCTGCCTGCACGACGTCGCCGGCATGATCCGTTCGTTCCACTACGCAGCGCTGACCGCGCTGCTGGAGGGAACCGTTGTCCGCGTCGAGGATCGGTCCATTGCGACGCCATGGGCCGACGTGTGGTATCGCTGGGTGTCGGCCGCGTTCCTGCGTTCGTACTTGGCCACGACGGCGGGGACGGCGTTCGTGCCCGCGCCCGAAGACCTGCCCATCATCCTGGACGCGCAGGTGCTGCAGAAGGCGTTCTACGAGCTGCGCGATGAGCTAGAACGTTGCGCCGAGACGACCGCGATCCCGATGGCATCGATCGTCGAGATCGCGGGGCTTTGACCCTGCAGCCGCTGCGCGACGTCGTCTGCCCGGATGCGCGGGTGCTGCTGGTCGGGATCAATCCCGGCATGCGATCGGGCACGGTCGGGCATCACTTCGCGGGCAACGGCAATCCGTTCTGGCGCCTCCTGCACGCGGCCAAGCTGACGCCGGTGCTGGTCGAATACGCCGACGATCAG
>Ga0207650_10004015_pt1 | contig 10067 bp, 6 predicted proteins | sample KBSS63metaG_FD_184325 | JGI IMG/M metagenome (GOLD analysis project Ga0207650, IMG submission 184325) | Switchgrass rhizosphere microbial communities from Kellogg Biological Station, Michigan, USA - KBS S6-3 metaG (SPAdes) (version 2) | ecosystem: Host-associated > Plants > Roots > Rhizosphere >...
CTGGACTATGTTGAAAGCGGTCCATTGGTTCGTTCCTCTTACCACAGCGAACGACATGTTGTTCCTGGTTATGGAAGGGCAGCATGGCAAAAAGAAAAAGCACAAATTACTGCTTAATGCTTCGCAAGTTTTTCATTGTGCTATTTCTTATTCCAACATTTTCGTTCGCGCAATTAAAATGGCAGAATGTTGATTCACTTTATCAGCCGTTGCCAAAATCAGTTCATGTATTTTATACAGACCAGCCAATCGATACTGGCAGTTTCAGGGCATTTTATGTAATTGCTGATTTAAAGAATAAAAAACTGCTCTTCACTACCGATACCAGTTATAAACGAAGATTAACTCCGTTTCAGTTTTATAACAAAAACAAACAACCATTAGTTGTTGTTAATGGAACATTCTTTTCTTTTGAAACCAATAAGAATCTGAATATTGTAGTCAAGGACGGAAAAACAATTGCTTACAACCGTTTTGCCTATAAAGGAAAAGCAAGCGATTCGGTCAACCAGTATTATGTTTTCCGTGCTGCCATCGGCATCAGTAAAAAAAGAAGGGCTGATGTTGCATGGACCTATTCCGGATATGACTCCTGTTGCCCCACCAAAGATGTGAGTGCACATCAATGGCCCTTGCTCCCAACGAATCTTACACAATCACATGTTGATGGACTTGAACTGAATTTTTCTTCACGCTTTGATTCTGTTTTGACAAAGCCTGATAATTTTTTCATCAATGGACGTTCTTCAAATTGGAAAGTGCAAACAGCTATCGGCGGTGGTCCTGTGTTGGTGCAACAGGGAAAAATTGTCATTACAAATGAGGAAGAAAATATGTTTACAGGAAAGGCCATCAATGACAAGCATCCCCGCACAGCCATGGGTTACACCCAGGACAATAAGCTGATTATTTTAGTTATACAGGGAAGAAGTGAAAGTTCTGGAGGTGCAACGCTGAAGCAGGAAGCACAGATACTAAAGGACCTTGGTTGCGTAGAAGCTTTAAACCTTGACGGAGGTGGCAGCAGCTGCTTACTTATAAACGGAAAAGAAACAATAAAGCCTTCCGACAAAGAAGGTCAAAGGGCAGTACCTGCGGTTTTTATTATTAAACAAAACTAATCACTCCCTGATTTCCCAAACTAATGCACTGGCACCCAGTATGGCTGCATCAGCTTCTTTCAATTCGCTAAATATTAATTTCACCTTGTTTTGAAAAATAGGAAGCAGGTTTTTTTCCATATGTTCTTTCGTCGGTCTCATAATCAGATCGCCCGCCTTAATAACACCGCCAAATAAAACAATTGCCTCAGGAGATGAGAACATAATAAAGTTTGCCAGAGCTTCGCCTAAAATCTGCCCGGTAAAATTGTAAACTTCCTGTGCAATTTTGTCCCCTTTAACTGCACATTCATAAACGATTTTAGAATCAAGTTTATCATTGTATTTCCTAAGCAAACTATCGTCTTTGGTTTTCTCCAACATTTCTTTTGCGGTAATCGCTATTCCTGTAGCAGAACAATAAGCCTCCAGTGATCCATCTAATTCAGTGGACCAATGTTTTCTTCCGCCAGGACGAATAATAGTATGTCCCAACTCACCGGCAAAGCCGTCATGTCCAAGAATTAATTGCCCGTTAGAAACAATACCACTTCCAACACCTGTTCCCAAAGTAATCATGATAAAATCTCTCATTCCCCTTGCAGCACCATAATTCATTTCTCCAACTGCGGCTGCATTGGCATCATTTGTCAATGCGGAAGGCAAACCAAATTTTGCCGTAACCAATTTGGTTAATGGAATAATTCCTTTCCACTGTAGATTAGGTGCATATTCGATAGTACCGGTATAAAAATTGCCATTAGGAGCTCCAATCCCAATACCTTTTACACCGCCACCATCAGCGTGTTTTTTTATTAATAAACTCACCGCATCATGTAAGGCATCGACATATCCTTCTACTTTTGGAAAGTCATCCGTTTTTAATTCTCCTTTTTCTAATATTTCTCCGCGGTGATTTACAATTCCATATTTTGTATTGGTACCACCAATGTCAATTCCAATTGCAAATTCATTCGAAAGGTCGACCATCTGTTTAAATTTATTATACTCAATGTCCCGATGCGATTTTCTTATCGAAATCTATTCCCTGTTTTTGTAAAATAGATTTCGCTCTAATGGCATAAAAAGCAAGGTAGGCAAAGCAAACAACTCCCACGATATAGGAATATTGTATTCCCAAAAGTCCATTTCCTGCAAGGTATCCCTGTAACAGGCTTACCACACCTCCTCCCATAATCATCATTATCAACAAGCTGGAACCTTCGTTGGTATGCTTTCCAAGACCGGCAATTGCGAGTGTAAAAATGCAGGGCCACAGAGTTGAACAAAATAAGCCAACACTGATGAATGCGTACACACTGACCATACCATCGGCAAGCATGCCAATGACAAGTGCGGTAATGCCCAGCGCCGAAAAAATAAGCAATTGCCTGGCAGGGTTGCCACGGCTTAAAAGATCACCAATAATTAATGCGATTATGATCAATGCATATAAATAGAACGGAGTAGTGTCATGATCGGCAATCCAGTTTACCAACAAAAACACGCCAAAGGCTAGATAAGGCATTATAAATCGTAAAACGGATTGGGCACTGCTGCCAATATTAAACGCCCCTACGGAAGATGTCCATCTTCCAATCATCAAACTCGCCCAGAACAACGACACAAAAGGTGCAATCTTATCTGTAGGAAATGGCTGTCCATTTGCAGTTTGCAGATGTTGTTTCATAAACTCCGGAAGGTTAGCTGCGGTAGAAACCTCAACACCAACGTAAACGAAAATGCCAATCATGCCAAGGGCCAATTGGGTATAATTAATAGCGCTTCTCTTAACGGGCATTGCTAAAGGTTCGGCAATATCTGTTGGTGTAGCAATCTTACTGGTTTCTTTTTCGATGCCATCTTTATCTCCTTCCAGGTTTATCTTATTCGGAACTGACGAAAATTTAAAAATAATTGCAGCTACAACAAAAGCTGCTCCTAATATTAAATATGGAATTTTTACCGCACCTATATCCGCAACATTGGTACTGGCTGAAACAGATCCAAAAATAGCAAAGCTCACAAGAAGGGGCCCGATAGTGGTTCCAAAGTTATTTACACCTCCGGCCATACTTAAACGCTGAGAGCCGGTTCTCGGATCTCCCATTACAATTGCTAAAGGATTGGCGGCAGTTTGCTGCAACGAAAATCCGAGTCCTACAATAAACAAACCGGTAATCATCAATCCAAATGAAGCATTATTTGCTGCTGGATAGAATAACAATGTTCCCATCGCCGATATGCATAATCCAAGGGCAATCCCGTTTTTATATCCAAGTCGGTTCAAAATATCACCCCCGCTTGCTTTACCAATAAAATAATAAATTAACGAACCGATGGTATAGGCAACATAAAAAGCAAAAGAGATCATTTGCGATTGCCATTGGGCAAGATGCAATTTCTCCTTAAAAACAGGTATTAAAATATCATTACTTGCCGCTACAAAACCCCAAAAGAAAAACACCAATACTAATACTCCGAACTGCGACCATTTGGTTTGTTGATTCATACAGCTTGTTGGTTTTAAGCGTTGAAAATAATAAGATTCAACCATAGAAAAGTTGACTGGACAAAGTTTATTGAAAACAAATTTGCTCTACCTTCAAAGTGTTATGAAACCAGTATGGAGATAATTCATGTATCGGCAGAGTGTTTTCCTGTAGCAAAAGCAGGTGGATTGGGTGATGTAGTTGGAGCCTTACCAAAATATCAAAATGAGCTTGGTCACTTTGCAAAGGTGGTAATGCCAATGTATCGTACTAAGTTTTTATTTAATAATGAATGGGAGCTGGTTCACGAAGGCGGGCAACAAATGGGCGACCACTCATTCAATTATGCCGTCATTAAAGAAAAAACAAACAAACTGGGATTCGATCTTTACCTGGTTGACATAAATGGTTTACTCGATCGTGAAAAGATATATGGCTATGATGACGACACCGAACGTTTCATGGCTTTTCAAATTGCTGTCTGCGATTGGCTCAGTAAATGGCAACACAAGCCTCATATTATTCACTGCCACGATCATCAAACTGCACTGATTCCTTTTTTCATCAGACACGCCTACCAGTTCAATCATTTAGCAGATATACCAACGGTGTTTACAATCCATAATGCACAATACCAGGGATGGATCGGTTGGGACAAATATTATTTACTCCCTCCTTATGATACCTATAAATGGGGTTTACTTGATTGGAATAATAATATCAATCCATTGGCATGTGCCATTCGCTGCGCATGGAAGGTAACAACGGTAAGTCCAAGCTACCTTGATGAACTACGATACTCCGCCAATGGTTTAGAGAATTTAATGCAATACGAACAGGGAAAAAGTGTAGGTATCTTAAATGGAATTGATGCTGATGTTTGGGACCCTTCAAAAGATAGCTTGATTATTAAAAATTATGATGACCATTTGGTAAAAGAGGGCAAGAAAAAAAATAAAAAAGAACTCTGTGGCATGTTTGGTCTTGACGCTGACAAGCCATTATTCACATTTATCGGGCGATTAGTTGGAGAAAAAGCGGCTGACGTGTTACCCGAAGCCATCCGGAATTCTATATACCAGCATCGTGGAAATGCAAATTTTTTGATACTTGGCTCCGGGGAACCCCAGGTTGAAAACCGCTTACAGGAGATACAGAGCCAATTGAGCGGTTATGTCAATACTTATATTGGTTATAATGAAGCACTCAGCCATTTAATGTATGCCGGTGCTGATTTTCTTTTAATGCCAAGCCGTGTGGAGCCTTGTGGTCTCAACCAAATGTATGCTTTACGATATGGAACGGTGCCTATTGTGCGAAGCACAGGCGGATTAAAAGATACCGTCAAAGATTTTGGCGACTGGCAGGGATACGGCATTCGTTTCAATCATGCCGATGTAAACGATATTACGTTTTCTGTTGGCCGCGGCATTGACCTGTATACTAACAAACGTGACCTTTATAATTGGATGCGAACGTATATGATGCATATTGATCACTCATGGGATGCTTCAGCCGGAGAATATATTCGTTTGTATGAATCACTGAGATAATGGAGAAAATTTTTGGAGATGCAGAACTATACTATGAGAAAGGAAATTAATTTAAAAAGAACTTTCTTGCTTTCGCTGACAAACGCCAAAGGTTATATTCAGCTCGTCACACAAAAATTTATTTTATTGAAGCAAGTCCTGATTAGATTTTATCCTTTGCATCAAACCAACCAGCTGCAACCACTACATTTATCCGCGTGTGTAAAACAAAAACAATTTCTAAATGCGTTCCTAATTCGTGATAACCCGGCTAGCATAGGATTTGCAATTACAAATAGTAAAAACCGTTTAGTCTCCAGTTATAAATTTCAATTCTCAATTTAAAGTTATGAGCAGACAAATTTTATCAGTGATATTAGGAGGGGGAGCAGGAACAAGATTATTTCCTTTAACAGCCAACCGTTCAAAACCAGCAGTACCAATTGCAGGCAAATACCGACTGGTGGACATCCCGATTTCCAACTGTCTTAACTCAGGTATTACACGAATGTTTGTATTGACGATGTATAACTCTGCGTCATTGAACAGGCACATCAAGAATACCTATCACTTTAGTCCATTCAGCTCTGCTTTTGTTGATATTCTTGCAGCTGAGCAAACGCCTGATAACCCGGCTTGGTTCCAGGGCACTGCGGATGCTGTTCGACAAGGACTTCGGCACATTGCACCATTTGACAGTGACTACATTTTAATTCTATCTGGTGACCAGCTGTACCAGATCGACTTCCAGGATATGATGCAAAATCATACCGACCAAAATGCAGATATTACAATTGCTACTATTCCTGTTTCAGCAAAAGAAGCTTCCGAATTTGGAATTTTAAAAACGCAGAATGGGATGATTTCTTCTTTCATCGAAAAACCAAAATCAGGATTAGAAGATTGGGTAAGCGATACGGGACCTGAAATGCGTAGCAAAGGAAAAGTATACCTGGCATCAATGGGCATTTATATTTTTAATCGCCAGCTGCTCTTTGAACTTCTTCAAAACGAATACAAGGATGCCACAGATTTTGGCAAGGAAATCATTCCGCAATCGATTAATAAATATCGCGTAGCTTCTTATCAATACGAAGGTTATTGGGAAGACATAGGAAACATCCCCGCATTCTTTCATGCAAATCTTGGCCTCACAAAAGATCTGCCCGAGTTCAACTTGTTTGATAATACAAAAACCATTTACACACGTGCCCGCATGTTACCTCCAGGAAAGATGAGTGGTACAAAATGCATTCATGCTGTAATAGGTGACGGTTGTATCATAACCGCGGCACATATTGAGAATTCAGTGATTGGTATTCGTTCGCGAATTGGTCACGACTCTACAATTATAGATACTTATATGATGGGTAGCGACTATTATGAAACGCTTGCAGATATCGAGGCCGATCATCAACATGGATTGCCGCAATTGGGAGTAGGTAACCGGTGTCAAATTCAAAATGTGATCATTGATAAAAATTGTCGTATAGGCGACGACGTAAAAGTTATTGGTGGCACTCATTTAGAAGACGGTGATACAGCTTTATATACGGTGAGAGACGGAATCATTGTTTTGAAAAAAGGAGCAATAATTCCAAATGGTTCTACAATTGGAGTGTAACTAATAAACAAGAAACGATATGAATGCCTCATTAACGTGGGGCATTTTTTATGCACTAATAAATTTTGTGTAGGAGATACACATTTCCTTTTTATCTTTCCGAGATCAAATTCTAATGATTGCTTATGGCTATTCAGTCTTCAACTGCTATATCAAAGGGAGCTGTACCCAAACCGAGATTGACCGTTGCGCAGATTGTAACAATGAGCTTCGGTTTTCTTGGAATTCAATTTGGATTTGCTCTTCAAAATGGTAATACCAGCAGAATATTGAGGTCTTTTGGTGCTGATGTAGATCAACTTCCCATGTTTTGGATTGTTGCACCTTTGGTAGGAATGATTGTGCAACCAATCATTGGCCATTACAGTGACAGAACATGGAACAGGTTTGGACGCAGGAAACCTTATTTTCTAACAGGTGCACTTCTTTCTTCCCTGGCTTTGATATTTCTTCCTAATTCAGGTGCTCTTTCTTCCATTGTTCCCGCATTATGGATTGGTGCAGGAATGGTAATGGTAATGGACGCCTCCTTCAATGTGGCTATGGAACCATTTCGTGCATTGGTTGCCGATAATTTGCCAGACAGTCAAAGAACTTCCGGTTTTAGTATTCAAACTTTTTTAATTGGGGCTGGTGCAGTTGCAGGATCATATCTTCCGCAGTGGTTAGCTAATATGGGCTTCAGTAAAGAAGCCGGAGCTGATGCAGTGGCTGACAATATCAAATATTCGTTTTACATCGGGGCCGCAGTATTTATAACGGCCATTCTGGTAACTGTTTTTTTTAGTAAAGAATATTCACCGAAGCAATATGAACAATATCATGGCAAGGCGTCGCCAAATGAAAAAAAAGGAATATCCCAAATTTTTACTGACTTTGGAAAGATGCCCAGGACCATGAAACAATTGGGTCTTGTTCAATTTTTTAGCTGGTTCGCTCTATTTAATATGTGGGTGTTTACGACCGATGCGGTAGCAACTCACGTTTATGGTTTGCAAGGTGATTATGTAAAGACCGTAGCGTACAATGACGCAGGAAATAAGGTAAGTGCGGCATTTGGCGTTTACAATTTTGTGGCTATGGTTTACGCTTTGTGTTTACCAATCATTGCAAAATACATTGGAAGAAAATTTACGCATTCAGTGTCATTGATTGCCGGCGGAATCGGGTTGATCTCGATTTACTTTATTACCGATCCGGCACATTTAAAATATGCAATGATAGGAGTAGGATTAGCATGGGCAAGTATTCTTGCTATGCCATATGTTATTCTTTCCAGCTCTATACCTGCCGGCAAACTTGGCATTTATATGGGGATCTTTAATTTTTTCATAACGCTGCCGCAGATTATAAATGGATTGTTTGGTGGTTGGATTGTAAAACATCTTTATGGTGGTAAGCCAATTTATGCCATTGTATTGGCTGGAATTTTTATGATTTGTGCTGCAATTAGTGTGATTTATGTATACGATCCGGGTTCCAAATCAACCAAAAAGAATATTGCTTTACCTGATGAGGCAGCAGAATTTATTTGATCTTATTTCTTACCAATTTCTTTATGAGAAGATTTTTATTAACTGCTTTAAGTGTTTTGACGTTCAACTTTTTATTTGCACAAGATTCAATTGAAGTTTATCCTACAAGCTGGTGGGTAGGAATGAAGAATCCAAAATTGCAGCTGATGTTGCATGGAGTCGATGTTGGCTTGTCAAATGTAAGTTTGAGTTATCCCGGAGTTACAATAAATAAAGTAAACAAGGTTGAAAATAAAAATTACCTGTTTGTTGATCTAAGTATTTCAAAAACAGCAAAACCCGGAACTGCTACCATTCATTTATCAAACGGTAAAACTATTCCTTTCGAACTCAACGCACGCCGCAAAGGCAATGGAACCGAGTTTGCCCAGGGCGTGCGTTCGCAAGACTTCATGTATCTTATAATGCCTGATAGGTTTGCAAATGGGGATTATAACAATGACAGGATACCAGGAATGAGGGATCAAGCATTCAGTCGGGACTCAATTGAGTATCGTCACGGTGGCGATTTAAAAGGAGTAATAGACCACCTGGATTATTTAAAAGATTTAGGAGTAACGACGGTTTGGCTGACACCTGTTTTTGAAAATAACATGAAGAGAAGAACAGAGCATGGTTATGCCATCACCAATCATTATAAAGTTGATCCAAGACTCGGAGACAACAAAACCTATAAAACACTTGGCGATGAGTTGCATAAGCGGGGGATGAAGTTGATACAGGATGCAGTATATAATCACATGGGGCTTTACAATTTTTTGCAGGAAGATCGTCCCATGAAAGAATGGGTACATCAATGGCCAAAATTTACACGTCCCAATTACAAGGACCAAACCCTGTTTGATCCTTATGTTGCTGCAGTTGACAAAAACTTACAAACAGACGGGTGGTTTGATAACGTAATGCCCGATCTGAATCAACGGAATCCTTACGTTGCAAACTTTCTTATTCAAAATGCAATCTGGTGCGTGGAAGAATTTGCACTTGATGGCTGGAGAATTGATACCTATATCTATTGCGATCTGGATTTTATGAACCGCTGCAACCAGGCTTTACTTGATGAATATCCAAACATTACCATGTTTGGCGAATGCTGGGTTAACGGCACGGCAAACCAGGCCTATTTTGCAAGGAATAATTTGAACACAAAATTTAAAAGCAATCTAATTGGCGTTAAAGATTTTCAGTGGCTGTTTGATGGCATTTATTCCGCCATAAAGAATGGCAATAATGAACGGATATACGAAGTGCTGAGTAATGATTTTCTTTATCAGGATCCGATGAATAATGTCATTTTTTTAGACAACCATGATATCACACGCTTTTATTCGGAAATGGGTGAAGATGTCGATAAATTGAAAGTGGGTATCGGTTGGCTATTAACCGAAAGAGGAATTCCACAACTATATTATGGAACTGAAGTATTGATGACGGGAATCAAAAATCCAGATAGCTGGGTTCGTCAGGATTTTCCGGGTGGTTGGAAAGAAGATGCAAAAAATAAATTTACATCGCAAGGAAGAAGCGAAAAAGAAAATGAAGTATATAATTGGACTAAAACCATTGCTAATTTCAGGAGAAACTCACCCGCTCTTAAAACTGGTAGCTTAATGCAGTATGCGCCACAAAATGGAACATACACCTATTTCCGTTATAACAATGTTCAAACAATTATGGTCCTAATAAATACAAGTGCAGAAGAGAAAACAGTTGACACTAAGAGATTTGTTGAAAGGACAAATGGTTTTACTAAAGCAAGAAATATTGTCACGTCAACAAAAACT
>Ga0207650_10004016_pt1 | contig 10066 bp, 10 predicted proteins | sample KBSS63metaG_FD_184325 | JGI IMG/M metagenome (GOLD analysis project Ga0207650, IMG submission 184325) | Switchgrass rhizosphere microbial communities from Kellogg Biological Station, Michigan, USA - KBS S6-3 metaG (SPAdes) (version 2) | ecosystem: Host-associated > Plants > Roots > Rhizosphere...
GAGAGGGTGCTTTTCTTGGAAAGACCGTACAGGTTATTCCTCATATAACTGACGAGATCAAAAGAAGAATGTTGTTACTTGGACAAAATAACCAGTATGATATTATTATTTCTGAAATAGGAGGTATGGTAGGTGACATAGAATCGTTACCTTATATAGAAGCCATTCGCCAGTTGCAGTGGGAATTACCTGACGAAGACTTGTTGGTCGTTCATTTAACTCTAATCCCGTATTTAAAAGCCGCAAAAGAATTAAAAACCAAACCTACGCAACACTCCGTAAAAATGTTGAGTGAAAGCGGGGTGTTTCCTGACGTAATTGTTTGTCGCACAGAAGAACCGTTAACCATTGAATTAAAACGAAAAATTGCTTTATTCTGTAATGTAAAAGCCGAAGCAGTAATTGAAGCGCCGGACGCCAGCACTATTTATGAAGTTCCTTTATTAATGATGAATGAAAAGTTGGATCTGATTGTTTTAAAGAAACTGAATATTACAAATTTCCGGGATGCTGAACTCTCAAAATGGAAAGAGTTTTTAGATAAGTTAAAGTACCCCCGGTCTAAAATTACAATAGGCCTTATTGGTAAATATGTTGAACTGCAGGATGCATATAAGTCCATCCTCGAGTCATTTGTTCACGCAGGAGCTATGAACGAGTGTAAAGTGCAGGTTGTTCCTATCCATTCAGAATTTATTACGGAGGAAAATGTTCCTGAAAAGTTAACGAGCCTCGACGGATTATTAGTGGCACCGGGTTTTGGACATAGAGGCGTGGAAGGAAAAATCACCGCCGTGAAATATGCGAGGGAAACAGGGTTACCATTTTTTGGAATTTGTCTAGGAATGCAAATGGCCGTAATTGAATTTGGTAGAAACATCCTTGGAATTAAAAATGCACAATCTTCGGAAATGGACTCCCACGCTTCAGAGCCAGTAATTGACATGATGGAAGAACAAAAGAAAATTACTGCAAAGGGGGGAACTATGCGATTGGGTGCATATCCCTGCGAGATAAAAGAAGGATCATTAGCGCACAAAATTTACGGAAGTTCCGAGATCTCAGAACGCCACCGGCACAGGTATGAATTTAATAACAGGTATCTTGAGCAATACGAAAACAATGGAATGATTGCAAGTGGCCGAAATCCTGAAACCAGTTTGGTTGAGATCATGGAAATTTCTGATCATCCGTTTTTTATCGGATGTCAATATCATCCAGAATTAAAAAGCACGGTGGAGAAACCACACCCCCTGTTTGTAAACTTTGTAGCAGCAGCAAAACAATTTAACGAGGCTAAAACCACGAACAAAAATCCTTTATTACAAAGCGAAATGATTTAGCTTACCGGCAAATTTTAGGCGCTCACCGTTTTAAAGCCTTAATTTCTGTGAAACTGTGAAAGCACTACGCAGAACTGCCCTCTGCTAACTATCTTTGCCGCCTTTGAACAAAGAAGCAAATATTGCTTCCCCAGAACACAAATTTGAACTTCCAATGAATTTTGATCGTAATACCATTTTTGGTTTTATTCTTTTAGCCTTATTATTTTTTGGATTTTTTTACTACACGAACAGGCAACAGGCTGCCCTGCAAAAGCAAAAAACTTTTGCAGATTCAGTTACGCATGTAAAAGATTCTGTTGCCAGGTTAAATCAGCAAAAACAGAATGCTGTTACAAAGAATGATACAGTAAACCAGACAGCAATCGATAGCAACGGAAAATTTACCCTGGCAAATCAGGGCACTGAGCAATTTACCACTTTAGAAAATGACCTGATCAAAGTTGTTTTCACTAATAAAGGTGGTCAGCCAAAATTTGTTGAACTAAAGAAATTCAAAGGACCCGATAGTGCGTATGTAAAATTGGCTGGCACTGACTTCGATAAAATTGACTATTCAGTTTTAGATAATGGTAAAACAGATAGCATCAGTGGATTATTTTTTTCAGCAGAACAACCAGTAAAAACCGGAGACAATCAGGTAATCACATATCAGCTACATGCAAAAGATGGAAGCATGATTACTCATAAATTCACCGTGAGGCCTGACTACATGGTCGATTTTGATCTTTCCATCAATGGTGCCAATCAACTTCTTTCTAACAATACCTTGTTCATTACCTGGCAAAACAGGGCTATCAGGCAACAAAAAGATCTTTCCTATGAAATGCAACAATCTCAAATTGGCTATAGAGAGGATGGAGATTATGACCATAGTTCAGCAGCGAGTTCAAATAATGAAGAATTTAAAAAACCGGTAAACTGGGTTTCAGTAAAGCAGCAGTTTTTTACAACAACTTTCATTGCAAAAAATAATTTTTCCGGTGGGAGTATTAATTGGATCGCTGCATCGGATGACAAAACCATAGTTTCGGCTACGGCCAATTTAAGGGTTCCTGTTACCAGTCCCAATGCAACTATTCCATTAGCCTTTTATTATGGTCCTACTGATTATAAAACCCTAAAGAAGTATGGTAACGACATGGGTGAGATGGTGGATCTTGGGAGAGGAATGTGGGCCTTTGTAAAATATATTAACCGGTGGATAGTTATTCCCGTGTTTGACTTTTTATCGAAGCTTACAACAAATTATGGGATTGTAATTCTTTTATTGACCTTATTCATTCGCCTGCTTACTTCGCCACTAATGTATCCTGGTTATTTGACCAGCGCCAAGATGAAAATTTTGAAGCCGGAATTAGAGCAGTTAAAGGCAAAATACCCCGAGCAACAACAATATGCTATGGAGCAAATGCGGTTTATGAGAGAGGCCGGAGTTAACCAGTTTGCAGGTTGTTTGCCAAGCTTATTGCAGATACCTATCTTCTTTGCTTTGTATAGCTTCTTTAATTCAAACGTTGCATTACGAGGCCAGAGTTTCCTATGGTCCCACGATCTTTCGCAGTATGATGCTATTGTAAAGTTTCCGTTTACCATTCCTTTGTATGGAGATCATGTGAGTTTGTTTACTATTACTGCGGCATTTACCAGTTTCCTTATATCTCTGTACAGCATGAACAATACTCCGGACCAGGGAAATCCGGTTTTGAAGTACATGCCTTATTTCTTTCCTGTAATTCTGCTGTTTATTTTCAACAAACTGCCATCAGGATTAACATGGTATTATACGGTGTCCAACGTAATTACTCTGGCACTTCAATTTGTTATCCAGCATTATATTATTAATCATGACAGACTAATTGCTCAAATTGATGCCAATCGTAAAAAGCCAAAAAAGCAATCGAAATGGCAGGAGCGTATTGCGCAAATGCAGGATCAGCAAAAGCAAATGCAGGATTCCCGAAATAAAAACCGTCGTTAAACATTAACATATGGATCCCGTCTTAAAGACGGGATTTTTGTTACGCAACTAATACTGATATTTGATGCGTCTTACAATCTGAAATGTGTTTTATGAAATATAGGTTTTGGTTTTTATCTCTTTTTTTGGCATTAACCTCCTCGGTAACCGCCCAAAAAAAGTTTACAGAGGGGTCTATTTCTTATGATGTGGTTATCACTACCGGTTCTGACAAGCCAAAGAATGCTGATTTTTTGGATGGCACTACTGTGGTTAATTACATTAAAGCGGATAAAAGTCGTACTGAGATGGTAAGCCCGTTAGGAACATTGACGACTGTTTACGATGGCTCTAAAAATGCCATTGTTATTTTAAAGGACATCGGTGAGCAGAAATACATGATTACCTTAACCCCAAACGACTGGAAGGATGCAAACAAGAAATATGAAGGAATTAGCTTTACCTATGAAGATGGTGAGAAAACAATTCTTGATTATAAATGTAAAAAGGCGGTTGCCAAGCTGCAGGATGGAACCAGCTATACGGTTTGGTATACCCCTGACTTAGTGCCAGAGAATAAAAACTTTCAATACGAAACCAGAAGCCTGCCTGGATTGGCAATGGAATACGAGACGGTTAATTCAAAGGGCGAGAAAACAACATACACGGTTTCCAAAATCAATTTCAGTCCCGTGCCCGCATCAAAATTCGACCTGCCCAAATCAGGTTACCGGGTTATGACTTATGCCGAGAGTAAAAAGGGGGGTTAAAATTTAGGTGGAGCGGGGTTAAACTTAACCTTGTCTAATAATACTTTCTTTTTCAGGGGCAGAATATAAGTGGCATTTCCCTTTTGATAGGTAACCACAGTATTGAGCATGATATATTTCTGTGATTTTGTTGAAGTAAAAAGGTTATTACTTCTATAATTATATGGGGTCCTTAACGAGAATGTATTAATTGATGTACGTGAATTTGTAATTTTTGCACCGTTTTTCCCACCATCATCGCCTAATGTAGCAAAAGCAGCAACTGAGGCTGTAGCCAGCACTGCAGTAGCTATTTTTCTTTTGATCAGGCGTTTGATTTTAGTGGCGGTTAAACTCATTCTGGCACAAATATAGGATTAAATATTAACATTCTTTCAACTCCTTCCGAATTCCTTTACCCTTTTATTAACGCTAGGGGAAAGAAATTGTTACATGGGAAACGAATTTTTTTAGAAGAATCAAGTAATTTGTATTAACAGAAGTTCAATGAAGACAGATCCTTACCACGATAGAGAAAGCATAACTGAGTTACTGAAACAATACAATAATCTCCGGAACGGTGCTACCAGTATATTTTTTGATGAAGAATCTTTCGAAAAAATCATAGACTATTTTGATGACCAGGAGGACCTGAGCAAGGCCCTGGAGGCTGCTGAAACCGCTATAGAATATTATCCTTTTTCCGGGGCCTTACTTATACGAAAAGCAGACCTTTTGTTGGCAACAAGGAAGTATAAAGATGCACTCCTGGTTTTGGAAAAGGCAGAACTTTTTGACTCCTCGGATATCAATCTTTTTATTTTAAAAACTGATGCGTACCTGGCCATGGATATGCAGGAAAAAGCCGTGGAAGTATTGGAACAGGCTATTCGTTCTTTTGAAGGCGATGAGAAAATTGAGCTTTTATTTGAATTGGCGGATGTATATGACGATTACGAAGAGTTTGACAAGGTTTTTGATTGCCTGAAAATTATACTTGAAGAAGACCCAAAGAATGAAGAGGCACTATATAAAATATGTTTCTGGACAGATTTTACAGGACGTAATGAAGAGAGTATTCGACTGCATATAAAAATCATCGATGAGCATCCGTATAGTGAATTGGCCTGGTTCAATCTGGCAGCAGCTTATCAGGGCTTAAAACTGTATGAGAAAGCCATCGATGCCTACCAATATGCAATTGTAATTGATGAAAAGTTTGACTATGCCTATCGCAATATCGGTGATGCATATATCAGGCTCAGAAAATATAAAGAAGCAATAGAGGCTCTTGAAAAAGTGCTTGAACTATCGAAACCCGAAGAGGTAATCTATGAAGCAATAGGCCACTGTTTCGACAGGTTGAAAAACTTTGCACAGGCCCGGTTCCACTATCGAAAAGCCTTGCATTTAAACCCGGATGACAGCAAGCTTCACTATAAAATTGCCTGTACTTATTACAACGAAGGCCAATGGATCAGTGCCGTGAAACAACTTGAATCGGCTTTAAAAATGCAACGCTTGCAACCTGAATATAATTTGTTGATGGGTGAGTGTAAACTTCAACTTAACGAGTTGAAAGAAGCAGTTCAATTCTTGTCAACTGCTGTTCGTGTTCGTCCAAAAAATATTTCTGGTTGGGAAGCACTGATACGATGTTTGTATTCAGCAGAATTTTATACTGAAGCAAAACAACAAACTCAAGCTGCCCTGGACCACACTAACAATAAGGCTATTTTTTTCTATTACCTGACTGCTATCCTATTCGCAATGAACAAATCAAAAGAAGCTTTATTATACCTGCAAAAAGCACTTTCTTCTTCTCCAAAACACTTGAAAAAATTTATCCAGTTAAATCCTGCTATCCTGCAGAACCCATTAGTAGTGGATTTGATTGCGCAGTACAAAAAGAAACGTTAAGGGATAAGAATCAGGAGTATAATTTTTTTACTTCCCTATTTTTGCGGGCAATTAAACCACTGCAAACGAATGAATTTTAATCTTTCTCAAATTCCTGAACGCAATCTAAAGCCACGTGGGGCGGGAATTACAATGGTAATGGACAAGGGATTAAGTGTAGAAGAAGCAAAAAATTTCATGAGCGTAACGCATCCACATGTTGATATTGTGAAGTTAGGTTTCGGAACTTCATACGTTACACCCAATCTTGAGGAGAAGCTGAAAGTATATCGTGCCTATGACATACCGGTTTATTTTGGTGGAACCTTGTTTGAAGCTTTTTTGGTAAGAAATCAGTTTGACGATTATATATCAGTTTGTAAAAACTATGGAATCAGCTATATGGAAGTAAGCGACGGTTCCATTACGATTCCTCATACAGAAAAATGCGGATATATAGAAAAGCTGACCAAGCACGGAACCGTGTTGAGTGAGGTGGGAAGTAAAGATGCCGCCCATATCATTCCACCTTACAAATGGATCGAACTGATGAGGGCGGAATTAAATGCCGGTGCTACTTATGTAATTGCTGAAGCCAGGGAAGCAGGCAATGTTGGTATTTATCGTGGCACAGGAGAAGTAAGAGAAGGTCTTGTACAGGAAATTCTCACCCAAATTCCGGGAGATAAAATTATTTGGGAAGCTCCTCAAAAAGCACAACAACTTTATTTTATTGAGTTATTGGGATGCAATGTCAATCTGGGCAACATTGCTCCCACCGAAGTATTACCACTGGAGTCAATGCGCATAGGACTGCGGGGAGATACCTTTCATTTGTTCCTCAATAAAGAAAATGCATAGGATCCATGATAAAATTTCATGTCGGCACTAAACAATGAAAGTTTTTTCATGGTACATTCCATGTCTAAAAACTAAAAAAGCTAAAGATGAAACGTTTCGGTTTAATAGGTAAAACGCTGAAACATTCATTTTCCAAAACCTATTTTGAAAAAAAGTTTGAAGAGCAAACGATTACAGACTGCACTTATGAAAATTTTGAATTGGAATCTATCGAAGAATTTCCGAACCTGCTTAAAAAAAATCCCGGGTTAAAAGGACTAAATATTACTATCCCTTATAAAGAAGAAGTAGTGCAATTTCTGAACTCCAATAATCAAATTGTAGAAGCAGTAGGAGCATGTAATTGTATTAAAATGACTGATGCCGGATTGCTTGGTTTTAACACCGATGCCATTGCGTTTAAAACATCCTTGCAGAAATATTTGAAGTCCCATCATAAATGCGCATTGGTTTTAGGCACCGGAGGTGCATCTAAGGCAATTCAATATGCTTTGAAAGATTTAAATATTGATTTTATTTTAGTATCCCGCCATAAAAAGGAAAACCAATTGGGATACGAAGATGTTAGCGAAGACGTGATCAAAGGTCACCAGATTGTTATAAATACCACTCCCCTTGGTATGTATCCTAATGTGGACCAGGATCCACCAATTCCATACAACGGTCTCAATTCACAACATTTATTGTATGATCTAACTTATAATCCAGCTAAAACAAAATTTTTGGTACAGGGCGAAGCAAAGGGAGCCCAAATCATTAATGGCTATGAAATGTTGGTTGCACAGGCAGAGGAAAGTTGGAGAATTTGGAATTCACAGGACTAAATTTTCTTTGGCCGCTTCGGGAAGGCTAACAACTTTCTTTGAATTATAGTTATAACATATCATCCCGGTTTTTGCAAAGGCAATATTTGTCTCATTCCGGGTCAGCTTGTAAAACAAATCAAAACCTACACGACTGAAATTGTTTGCGGCCACAAACGCGGTGATAGTATCTCCATAAAACAATTCGTTTTTAAATTCTATAACTGCATCGCTCATAATCAAACTGACCCCTTCAATATTCAATTCTTCATATCCAAAATGCTTTAGAAACTGAACTCTTGCTTCATGAATAAGAGTTAATACCGTATCATTTCCAACATGCCCACCATAGTTTAGATCTGTAATTCGAATGGGAATTTTTGTAGAGAAAGAAAACTGTTTCGGAAGTTCTATCCTGATCCGTGTCATGATCAACATTACTGATTTTCCTGTAAACTTTTCATAATCTGCAAAAGGCCGGTAAAATCAGTTGTTACTGCCGATGCTGCAAACTTTTGACGAAGTTTTTGTAACCGTTGTTTGCAGATTAAATCATTTGTTGAGCATGCAAATGCACTATATATTTTTTTTGGAAGTCGAATGGCATTACCATCACCGTCACTATAAATCATGTATTTGTCAGGCGAAAGAGAGGTACTGAATATATCATTTCGCTGCGCCTCTCTGGGAAATAAATCCGCATCAAATGAAACGGAACGTTGGGAGTCGTCAGTTTTTATATCCTGGATTTTTGATTTTGCAATGGTTCCTTGTGCATCGTTCTTGCCTGTTGGCTGAAAAACAGTAATATTTTCCGTACTACCGGCTGTGAGGGACGTATCTTTTTTTGATTTGACGCCGTTGGTAATACCCTGAGCTGGCAGTTCTGATTCTGTTTTCTTACTTACCAGTAAAGATGTGATTACTGCAAAAAAAATGAAGATGGCTACAGCTCCCGAATATTTTAAAGGCCTTCTGTACCGGATAAAAAAAGGAACAACTTTAGCTTTTTCACTTACTGAACCTTCCAATTGCGCAACTATATTTTTCCACACAGTGCCCAAGGGCTGTTCTTCGTAATCATATAATTTTTGTGAAAGCGGAAGGGAAATACTTTCATCAAGGGATGCAGCTATTTTATCCCAAGCCCCTTCAGGAGGTTGAATCTCATAATGCAACAGTTTATTTTGGATTGGGCTGTCCATAGCTATGGTACATGTTTTCTTCGTTCAATAAAAGCTTTTACCAGGTCCTGTAATATCAATTTGGCCCTTGACAACTGCGACTTGCTTGTGCCTTCGCTAATTCCAAGTATTTCTCCGATCTGCTTATGTGTATATCCTTCCACCACGTACATGTTAAAAACGGTTCTATAGCCAGGCGATAATTGCTGAATCATTTGAATAATGTCTTTTTCAGCCAGATGATCCAATACAGAAAGATATTTGCCTTCCACTGTATTCTCTTCCGTTTCAGTTATCGGTTGGAGATACATTTTCTTCCTGAAATGTTCAATGGCCGTGTTGACAAAGATCCTTCTCAGCCAACCTTCAAAAGACCCCTCTCCGCGATAGCTCCCAATCTTGTTGAAGATTTTAATAAAACCTTCCTGTAAAATATCTTCTGCCTCTTCGGAATTGCTGGCATATCGCAGGCAAACACCATACATTTTTGGAGCAAACCTGTTATACAACTCCTGTTGCATTTTTCGGTCACCCCTCCGGCATCCCTCTAATAAGTCGGATTCCGAAAATATTTGGTTGCTTGCCCTATTCAAAATCAATCGTTTTAATGTTTATTCTTATAATATTTTACAGGACATCACTATTCTTGGGGTAATTTATTCAAAAATGCTACCAGCTTATCTGTGGCTTTTTTACGGTGACTGAAGAGGTTCTTTTCGTTCATAGACATTTCTGCGAACGTCTTGTTTGAACCAAAGGGCTTAAAAACAGGATCATACCCAAATCCCTGGCTACCCCTTCTTTCTTCCGTTATTTCTCCTTCACAAACGCCTTCAAAAAAATATTCATCGCCATCAAGGATAAGACAAATGACTGTTCGGAATCTGCCCTGCCGATTTCCAGGGTTTTTCAATTTTGTCAGCAGTTTCTCAATGTTTCTGTCAAAAGATTTTTGTTCCCCGGCGTACCGTGCACTATGTACCCCAGGTTCATTATTTAAAGCGTAAACCTCAAGGCCTGTGTCCTCGCTAAAGCAATTTGTTTTAATGAGATGATAAATTGTTCTTGCTTTTTCGGCTGCATTATCTTGTAAAGTTTCATGCGGTTCTGGAATGTCGATATCAATACCTGCCTCTGCTAAGGTTATAATTGAAAAGTTTTCGGGTAGTGCTGAACGAATTTCATCAACCTTGTGTTGATTATTCGTTGCAAAAACTATTTTCATTCTGGTCTATTAAATTCTAAACATTGCTTTCAATGTATCCCA